>Ga0255052_10002291_pt1 | contig 13891 bp, 8 predicted proteins | sample JV7_2_21_MG_FD_188632 | JGI IMG/M metagenome (GOLD analysis project Ga0255052, IMG submission 188632) | Seawater microbial communities from Jervis Inlet, British Columbia, Canada - JV7_2_21 | ecosystem: Environmental > Aquatic > Marine > Inlet | place: Canada: British Columbia | collected... | reverse complement strand
GAGTAGTGCGCACGTGCAAAATGTGCGTAAGTAGTATCGCTATAAACACAAAGAATAAAGTAATGAGAAACCACTTATTTATTGCGCTGGAGGCTAGCCACTCTACGTCAAAAATTATTGCGCTAAGCAACAAAAAAAGCACAAAAAACAGAGCTGTGGTTACACCATTTTGAATTCTTCTACCCATATACAAAAATTGCGTGATGCTCTCTATTCCCCATCAACAGAAACCTCTACTCCTGTTTTTGAAATTTCAGCAGTAAAAATAATCGACTCGTTTGTCGAAATATATGAAAAATCGGTTGCGCTTGATACACGCACAATAATATATGATGCACCAATACCAACCGCCGCTACTGCAACGAGAGCTATAATAGTGCCTATATTCTGTTTCCAAAACATACATTAATAATACCAGAGCTTTCACTCTGGTATTTTTAGTTATCAACGTTTAGATAGACGAAAAGTGCTGAGCACTTTTCGTCAATGTTTAATCGCCCTGCTCTTTATTTTCGTGAAATTGCTTTCTTTGCGGCAGCAACTATCGACGGTGTATCGATTTTGTAGTGTGCAAGGAGTTCTTCCGGTGTCCCTGACTGTCCAAAGTCGTCATGAACCCCTATTAATTCTTGTGGCACTGGATAGTTTTGGCTCAAGACTTCTGCAACCGCAGAACCCATTCCGCCAAGTATTTGATGGCTTTCACACGTTACGACAGCGCCGGTTTTTTTTGCAGCTTCTATAACCTTTTTAACATCCATTGGTTTTACTGATGCGTTGTTTAAAACAATGGAGCCAATCCCCTCTTCCTCTAATTGCTTTGCTGCTTCCATTGTGTGGTGCATTGCAGTTCCACAGGCAATGAGTGCTACTTGTGGGTCTTCACTTTCCCACATTGTATTTGCTTTTCCGATAGAGAATGGAGTTTTTTCTGTTGTCATTACTGGAGTGTTTTCTTTTGCATAGCGAAGATAAAAAGCTCCTTTGTATTTTGCGGCAGCTAGTGTCGCTTTTCTCGCCTCCTCCACGTCACACGGCACAATTACATGCATTCGTGGAATTGTTCGCGTGATTGCAATATCTTCTATCGCTTGGTGTGTTCCACCGTCTGGGCCTACTGAGACACCCGCATGGCTTCCTGCAATTTTTACATTTGAATTGTTATAACAAATAGTTGTCCTGATCTGTTCCCAATTTCTTCCTGGAGAAAACATCGCATAGCTTGCTATAAATGGAACCTTTCCCATTGCTGAGAGTCCCGAGGCAACGGAAGCCATCGACTGTTCTCCGATACCAACTTCTACAAACCTCTCCGGAAACTTGTCTGCAAATAAATTAGTCTTAGTTGAGCCCGTAAGGTCCGCACAAAGCGCGACGACACTTTCGTCTTCTTCTCCTGCTTGAAGAAGTCCCGCTCCGTATCCTTCACGAATTGCTATTTCTTCTCGGTCTTTAGAGAACATGTCTTCTCTTAAATGTAACTTTTTGTTCAACATATTAATCCAAATTAATCATTGTGGCTAGCTTCTATTTTACCTCCAAGAGTGCGCAACCTATCGAGAGCAACTTTTCCTTGTTTTTGCTTTGGCACTCTATCTTCTGGACCTTTGCCCGGAGGAGTTCCGTGCCACCTAAAGTCGCGCTCAAACTCTTCTACTCCCTTTCCGGGAACAGTGTGTGCAATTATTACTGACGGTTTGCTGTAGAAACTCTGTGCTTCTCCTATCGCTTCGTGCATCGCATTAAAATCGTGTCCGTCTGCCTCCACCACGTGCCAGCCAAATGATTCCCACTTAGCGCGCAAATCTTCAAGAGGCATTACATCTTTTGTAAATCCGTCGATTTGAATTCCATTTCTATCAATTATTCCTATGAGATTGTGAAGTTTTTCTTTTCCAGCATGCATTGCAGCTTCCCAAATCTGACCACAATCAAGTTCTCCGTCTCCCATAAGTACATAAAACATCTTTCCCGATTCCTTATTGTTCATTCTCTCTCCCAAAGCCATGCCGACTCCCTGTGAGAGCCCGCTACCTAGCGGTCCTGAGCTACTCTCGATTCCGGGGAGAAATTCTCTGTGCGGGTGTCCTTGCAGTCGTGAACCAAATTTTCGAAGAGTTTTTAATTCCTCAACTGGAAAATACCCAGAATGTGCCATCGCCGCGTATAGTACGGGACAAATATGCCCGTTTGATAGAATAAGCCTGTCTCTCTCATCCCATTCGGGATTTTTTGGGTCGTGTTTAAGTGTATGAAAATATAGAAGAGCAAACACATCTGCCATACCAAGAGGTCCTGCGGTGTGTCCGCTACCTGCTTCTATTAAAGACTCAATGACAGAAATCCTTATGTCATTGGCTTTTTCTTCTAACTCTTTTATTCTGCTCTCGTGTAAATGTGACATGTCCCTTTATGTTACGTTTTTCTAATTTTCTAGGCTAAGTTTTTGAATTGCTTCTCCTATATTCGAACTATTATATATAGCCGAGCCAGAAACTAATTTGGAAACTCCTGCCGCTATGAGGCGTGGGGCAGTTTCAAAATTTACTCCAATATCAACGCTAATTATACTATTACTGTACCGACTTCGTAAATCCCTTATATGTCCTAAAACCCGCGGATCCAAGTTAACTCCGTGATATCCAATTTTGTCATTGCCCATACACTGAATAAAATCTACTTGCTCTATGTATTGGTCTAATTCGGCAAGTGGCGTAGACGGTTTAAATGCAAGCGCTACTCCTTTTCCCTTTTCACGTAGCAAGTCAATAAGTTCTTGCATTTTGAAAGTGCTTTCAAAATGCAAAATGAAAATGCTAATGCCAAATTCAATCCATTCATCAAAATAATTCTCGGGATTCTCTACCATCATGTCGAGCTCAAAGCCAATACGCGTTTCTTGCGAAAAATTGTGAGTTAAAGCGCTTTTATCACCGTCAATAAACGGATACGACGGCTCTGGAGCATATTTTCCATCCATTAAATCTATTTGAGCTGTTTTTACGTAAGGCGCAACGATTTCCGTCTGCTTTTTTAGGTCTTCAAAACTTTTTGGAATAATTGCTGGGACTATTTGTACCATTATTTTTACCTTTATGAGTATTTTCTCATTTGTTTATTGCGACGATTATATTTCGGGTCCTCGCTGAATGGAGTTGCCAAAAACAACTTTACTGCTTCTTTTGCTTGCTCGATTGTTATAAAGCGAGCACCAAGAGAAAGAACGTTTGCATCATTGTGCTCACGCGCAAGTTTTACAATTTTTGGGTTGTCAGTGTTGTATACAGCGGCGCGCACTTCCCTAAAGCGATTTGCGACCATCGCTTCTCCCTGTCCCGAACCCCCTAAAATAACTGCAATGGTATTGTTTGGGTGCGCTGAAACTTCTTTTGCCGCATTTGCAATAAATTCTGGGTAGTCGTCATTTTCATCGTAAGTGTGTGCACCAACATCAACAGTTTCAACTCCCATTTCTTCCAAATACTGAAGGAGTTCCCTTTTATATTCAAAACCTGCGTGATCTGATGCTAATACTATTTTCATCCCGATAGTTTTAACACTTTGCTAGAAGTGCTGTAATTATTGTTGCTAATTGTGACTTTTTATATTATTTCATTATTTCTGAGAATTTACTATCGGGATTCATGTTAGATATGCTTGCCGCTTTCTATTACATGCTCCACTAATGCGCTAGTAAATCCCATTTCATTGTCATACCAGGCGAGCACTTTTACTAAGTTGCCGTCTACCACTTTTGTAAATGCCAAGTCAGCAATTGAGCCATATTTTGAGCCAATAATATCGCTTGAAACTATAGGCTCTTCTGTTACAGCAAAAGTCTTATTCCATCTTTCTTCTTTTGCAGCTTTTCTAAACGCATCATTAATTTCTTCTACAGTTGTGTCACGTTTTGAAATAAAAGTTATGTCGACAATAGAGCCGACAACTACTGGAACTCTGATTGCCATACCATCAAATTTGCCGGAAAATTCAGGAATTGCCAAAGTTGTAGCAATCGCAGCACCGCTTGTTGTTGGAATAATGTTTACTGCAGCGGCTCGTCCTCGCCTGAAGTCTTTTTTGCTTGGAAGGTCTACTGTTCTTTGTGTTGAAGTATATCCGTGAATTGTGTTCAAAAGTGCTTTTTCAATTCCAACAGCTTCTTCAAGAATTTGCATGAGAGGACCTCCTGCGTTTGTCGTACAAGATGCGTTTGAACTAATATCACAAGTTTTAAGCCTATCTTCGTTAATTCCCATTAGAACCGTAGCTCCTTCAATTCCTTCTGGCGCTTCGCCTTTAACTGGTCCCGAAATCACAACCCTCCTCGCTCCTGCGTCGAGGTGCGCTTTACTTCCTTCATAACTTGTGAAAAATCCAGTGCTCTCAACAACCAAATCTATATTTAAATCTTTCCACGGTAGCTTATTTGGCTCTTTTTCACTAAAAAACTTAATGCTTTGCCCATCAATTTCCATGGAAGCATCGTCTCCTTCGTGTACCTCAATATCATAATCACACCTTCCTTGCGCGCTGTCATACCGCAAAAGATACGCAAGATTGTGCATATCAGCTAAATCATTGACTGCAACAAGTTCAATTTCTTCTCGCTTCCGTGCAAGTTTATAGAACTGCCGTCCAATGCGACCAAATCCATTAATTGCTACTCGTGTTTTTTTCATAATTCCCTATAAATCCAAATTAAATACGTAATATATAGTATACCAATTTATACAGCCTATGACAGATAGAGGTCCAACCTCTATCTACAACATTCCCTTATATTTCTTTTTATTTAGAATAATATCTACAAGCACCTCTTCAGAATATCTCCTATAAGCATTTATGCTCTTAAAGAGGGACAATACCGCCTCCTTATTTTCGACATCATACCTATCGCGGCTTTTCTTTAAGTCAATGTACTGCGCATAGCTCGAGATAGAGGTCCAACCTCTATCTCGATGCAGATTATGCACTTTGTCGTTTAGGTTTACGTATACACTGAGATATTTTAAGTAATCATCGCTAGGAATGTGTTTATACTTATACTTCCCCTGAAACAGAGCGCCTGAGCGACTATATTTCTTGTTAAAGAAAAGTGTGTATCCGCACCCAATACGTTTCATGAACTCACTAATTCCACCCTCCTCAATTTGCTCAAGAAGAAAATGAAAATGATTTGGATTTAAACAATAGGATACAACATTGACAAGACGGTTAGAGGTTGGACCTCTGTCTCGAACTCGATTGTGTTTACGAACAGACTGAATGCTGTCTACAGATTCAACCACATTGAATTCGCGCATGCTTTCAAGAAAACGTGCGCTGTCGTAGTGGTCGTTATAAATTATTCGCTTGTCGACTCCCCTGTTGTAGACGTGATAAAACTCTCCCGTGATTATTTTATGCCTCAATTGTAATGATTCCCTCGTCTATCACTTAATATATTTCGAGTATACCATACTAATTTGTCGGATAGAGGTTGGACCTCTATCTTACACCTCGGGATTCACTAGTTCCCTAATTCATATAATCTCATAATTTCCTCTGCTGAAAGCACGCGGCTGTATATGCGGACATCATCAATAAGGCCGTCAAACGCTCTAGTTAAACTCTCCGCCGGATCTGGCCCACCAATACCAAAATTATCGGGCGCATCACCAGTAAGAGTTCCACCTACTACGGAACTAGCCTCTTCAAGCAAAACGCCGTTTTTATAAATATATGGTTTTTCACTAACAGCATCCAGATAAGTAACGACTATGTGCTGCCATTCGTTTAAACTAATTGAATTATTTGCGGCATTAGTTTTTCCTTCAGAGGTATATGCCCTGATAGATTGTTCTCCGCCACCATTAAGTAATCGTATTTCTTTATACCAGTATTTTGATAGAATAGAACCTTCACCCCCTTCGCCATAACTTTCTGGATATATCCAAAATGCATACGAGAATGTGTGCACATTATCGATACCGCTGCCACCAATAACAATCACGTCATCACTTCCATCAAACTTCATCCCCTGGCCCATTGCTCCACTCACTACAGCAGAACTTGTTGACATACTTGAGTCTAGATATCCAGTATTGCCATTTCCGCTATAATCAGTAATTTGCGTAAATACCTCACTTCCATCAAAAGTCCAATGCCCTACAAGCCCGTTTTTCAAATCAGGATTTGTTGTAATTGTTTTATTTATTTTTGTTGTCGCACCGAGTTGGTATAGACGCTGTATGGATGATGTAGCAAGTGCTCGATTGTACACACGAACGTCATCTATGCTTCCGGGAAACTCCTGCGCGGGAAATGAGTGGTTATCACCACCTGCGCCAATTGCTTTATCTCCGGCTCCAGTTGGTGAGGAAGTTCCTATATTAACTGAGCTGTCATAAACTCCATCTAGGTAAAACGCAACCGAATCTGTCCCAGTTTCCTTTTTTGCGACTACGTGATGCCAACCTCTCACACCAACTGAATTAGATGCTCTAAATGTAGTTCCCGTATCATCAACTCGTATAGCCATTTCATCATTCACATTATCAACCATAAATTGCCAAAAATTAGCATCTCCCTCACCTGATGCATATATTGTCGCGTCTGTTCCTACAGTATTAATCGATACTGGGAGATAAATCCAAGCGGCAACCGTAAATGCATACAGATTTGAAAGATTTCCAGATACATCAGTAATATTCACAATATCGTCTGTTCCGTCAAACTCGATAGCCTGTCCGATTTTCCCTGAAACTGTTGTAGTTGCGTGACTTTGCCAGTCACCAGTATTACCTCCTCCGCTTATATCTTGAACTTCGGCAGCTTCCGAATCCAAATCTATATCGCCACCATCAAAAGTCCAATGCCCCACAAGTCCGCTCTTCAAATCAGGATTTGTCGTGATTGTTGTATTTATTTTTGTTGTTGCACCGAGGCCGTAGAGGCGGGAAACTTCGGATGCTGAAAGCGCTCTGTCATATATTCTGGCATCATCAACCACACCTTCAAAAAGACGATTTCCTCCAGCAAAACCATGTCCAATGCGTATACGTCCTTGCCTAAAGTGCCCTGTGTACGTCTGTGTTTGAGAATCGTCTAACTCTCCGTTAATATAGAAATAAATATTATTGCCCTCTCTTACACCAACAAGATGGTACCACTGATCTAGTTCCATTGTAGTAAGATAGAGCGTGCTTGTTGAAATATCATTGAAATCTTTCACACTCCAATTGAGCTTATTGTCTGATGCCCTGCATTCAATAGCAATAGAACTACTATCTTTTTTCTCCATAATTTTTGAAGAATTGGTCTGGCAAGGCCCCTCTCTATATGCCCATATGGCAAATGTAAAAGGTCCACTATCTATATATGACGAGAGTGTGTCATTTAAATAAACATAATCATCAGCACCATCCAAGCGTATTGCTTGACCTATGACTCCTGGACCCGTTGTGGTTGCGTGATTGCGCCAGTCCGCTTTGTGCAACTCATCGCGAGGAGACCTGTCATATACTTCTGCTGTAGAAGAACTTGTATCCATATATTCTCCATCAAAAGTAAAATGTACTAAAAGATTTCGTTCCAAATCAGGATTTGTGGTGATTGTTATGCCGGTGCGTGTATTGCCAAAGACACCCGTGAAAAAATAGAGAAAGGCGAAAAGACTTATCAAGCCTATAATTAGTATTCCAGATGTGGTCTTTAGGTACGTCATATTGCTTTACCCCGTGAAATTCGCACATGAACTTGTGCGAAACGAATCTTCGATTCGTATTTCACCGGGTGAATTCCAGTTTTTGTGCGTATAAATTGCATAATGTTTAGTGGTTGTGCCCTATTGTCTCTCTAAAACTGCTTGCGCATTTTAGTTGTATTTTGTCTTAAGAACTGTGTTTGCATGTCAGTACTTTAATGTCATGTTAATTGCTTGGTGTTGTTGTTCCCGTATCCGCTGGTAGCTCTGGTCCTGGTTCAGGAATAATCTCTGGTGTTGTTGTTGACAGTGGCTCCGGTTCTGGCACAGGAATTACGTTTACGGTCCTGTTTGCTGTCGCAAAGTTCCCCGCATCATCAGTCACGCTGTACGTCACCAAGTAGGTTCCTGGAAATGTTGGGTCTACTCCATCATCTACTATTATGTTGTCTGAAATATCACCGTCTATGTCGTCATCCGCTGTCGCCCCAGGGTCTATATATAGAGCAGAAACTTCTATTTCAAGTGGACTGTTTCCCAAAACTGTAATTGTTGGTGGTTCTGTGTCAGGAACTGGGTCTGGAATGATTTCTGGGGTTGTTGTTGCTGGTGTTGTGCTCCCCGTGTCACCGTTTCCAGTTGTTGTGCCAGCGCTTGGATTAACTACATTTACAACTCGTGTTGCCTCTCCCCTATTTCCTGCCTGGTCTGTTGAGTAATAAAGAACTGTGTGAGAGCGAACTTCGCTTGTATCGAGTTCAATAAACTCAACATCTACTCCATTTACTTCCGTATAAATTCCAAGATTGTTGTCAACATTATCAGTCACAAGAGCACCGAGATCATTGTAAACATCTCCCATATCTATTGTTGCAGGATTGTTTCCGAGAATCTCAATTACCGGAGCTTCATTGTCGCCCCCATCTCCATTTCCACTACCGCCGCCGATTGTGCCTACAGCATTAGCGCCTGACGTAGTTGCAGAACATTCACCAGGGACATTCACAAGTGCGCCTTCAGAGACAATCACACAGTATGCGTCACCTGTAATTTCATCGTAAAGTGTAATGCCTGCAGGTTGACTGGACGAGCCAATTGTAATGCTGTCTGTTACAAGATTAGCGATTGTTGTGATTCCGTTTTCAATCCAAACACCCAGAGATGCCAAGAAATCAATAATGAGTTGCCCTATTCCCGTATCTTTAATTCCAAGAGTGCTTGTTGCACTGCTTGTGCTTACTCCAAGCAATACTTCTATACCTACTAGTCTTTCGTCGATAACCTGAACTGATGAGAGTGTAAGGGTGGAAAGCTTGTATAGGTCAACACCGTCGCCTTCGGCAGAAAGTATTTCGGGTGGCGTTGTTGATGCATCTACGATTACTCCGAGACGAAGTGGTGTTGTTGAAGCTTCAAAGTTGTAGCGGTACTCGGCAACATCGATATCTCGTGCAATGTTAAGGAGGTTTTCCTTATCCTCGTCTGTTAGATTTTCAATGTCTTTCTTTGATGACTTTATTGAAATGTTGATAAATCCTGTCGCAGCTATGTCGCCGCCAATTTGGACTTTGTTGTTTGTTGTGGTTGTTCCAATACCAATGTTCCCATTACTATCAATGGTGAGTTGATCAAAGAAGGCTACAGTTTCAGGAATATATAGTTGTGGGTCGATGAACGCAAGAATGGTTCCAGTTACGGTCGATGTTCCACTAAGTGACTCGATTGCAATACCGAGTGACTGGCCAGTTGTTGTTGCTTTTGTCGCTCTTCCCTTGTTTTCGTATGAGTAAGTAAGTCTGTCTCCTATTTGAATGTTTCCTCCTGAGAGGTCTACTTTTGTTGGAACTCGTCCAGAAAGAGTCACCGGAACCTTTGTTTCGCCGATAAAGTGAACCTCTGCAAACCCTCCGAGAAGAACACCAGGAGCAGTTGAGATAACTCCAACGAATGCATTTGTTGTTGTGGCTGTCGTACTTGCTCCTGTATCAAGCGATACGTCAAATTTTGTTACAAATACTTCGTTTTGCGGGTCAAACATTACCAAATCTCCCCCCTCAAGGTCAGTGTCTTTGGTAGGATAACTTTCTGCAAGGTCAATGGCTGTAACCGTTGAGCTTGTTGCATAAAGTCCTCCAGCATAGCGTGGATTGTCGTCACAGCTTGCGCCTCCAGCATCATCAACACAGAGAATACCGTTTGCAACTATGAGTGAACCGTATGGAATATTAGACGATGTAAGAATTGCATGTGTAGACGAACCAACAACGACTCGAACTTTGGCTATGCCGTCACTTCCATCTCCCTCTGCGTACACTGTCAGGATTTCTTCAGTATCCATTTGTGCAGAATATGCAAGTATCTCTCCTGCGCCTGAAGTTGTTGCATTCATGTCAATCCAAGAAACCCATCCTGCAGCGTCTTCAAATGTCATAGCGCCGAGGTCAAGGCGCTCAATTGATGTCTTGTTATCAGCAAAGTCATAATGGAGAGCGCCAGAGTTCACATCAAAGCCTCCCATGAAGCTTGAGGTTGCGTATTGGCCAGAGCCCGATGTGTCGATTGTAAAGATTGGTATTGCCGTTGTGCCTGTAGCTATAGTCCAAGCGTATGCCATTGAGTCGGGAACAGTTGAGGTTGAGGATTGCCCGTAGTTGAATATTGATGAATCAGAGATTGAGAAAATGGTACTTGAAGCACTGTCTACGAATTCTGAAAGAAGCGCGCCCGTATCTGCACTTTCTGCCCAAACTGAAAGTTTGCTGTATGCAGTTGACGTTCCAAATGCGCTGTAACCGTTTGCCACACTAAACGCTGTGTATGTTTCGGCGAGTGTTGTTGATGCGTTACCCGAAACTGAAAGGAATCCGTTAATTAGTGCGCTTTCTCCCACACTCAAACCTGAACCAAATGAACCATTGCCGTCAACCGTTATGTTGTTTTTAACATCAATGTTGTTTGCCGTAAGTGAACCAATATTTGCTCCTGCTGTTTCAATGCCCGGAATTTCAAAAATTGCAAATTCATCTCCAGTGCCTTCCGTATTTGCCACAACATATAAATATCTTCCAGAGACAAAGATATCATTTGCTTCATCTGCTCCACCAACACGCAAACTTCCTACCTTAACGGGAGTTGTTTTGTCAGACACATCAAATATTTCAACATTATCGGCTGTAGTAGTCCCGTTTGCGATAAACGCATAATTTCCTGATACGTACACCGCATCCACATCATCAAGGGCATCAACTTCACCTACTTTAAACGGCCCTGTGGAACTTGCGATGTTGTAAATTTCAAGATCGTCATCGCTTTCTTCCGTTCCAACATATGCATAATTTCCTGAAACATATAAACCATCTGTGTCTATCCCCATTTCGACACTTCCAACCTCAATCGGATTTGTTGGGTCTGATACGTCAATTATTTCAAACTCCTCTCCTGTCGCGTCGCTCGTTATGTATGCAAAATTTCCTTTAACAAAAACCTTACTACCATGACTACTGCCGATACTATAGCCACCAACTGATTTCATATTTTCTGGGTCAGAGATATCTGTAATACTAAATTCGTCACCACTACTTTGAGCGATTGTGTAAGCATATTTGCCAACTACATATATATCTTGAAGATTACCGCCAGGAAGATTTTCACTTTTTCCAACTTCCACAGGGTCTTCCGGGTCTGAAATATCCATAACAATAATGTGATCAGAATTATTGACTATATATGCATAATTTCCAGATACATAAATCGCGCGATGCTGAGTATTGTCACTTGGAGAAGTTGTATCTATTTGTATCGGATTTGATTTATCAGAAATATCAAATACATGGAATTGACCGCCGGTTCCTTCAGTATCAACAGCGTAAGCATAGTCACCCTGAACAAACACCTCAGATAAACTGTCTCCTGTTTCAACTCCACCCAGAAGAACTGGCTCAAATACGTTTTGAGTTAGCACTCCCGTGCTTGAAACTTCGAGGATTATTGTGCCTGTTGAAGTAGCAAGAGCAAAGAGTGGTGTTTGGTCTCCAGCATCACCTTGAACCGTAAGTTTCGCACTTGCCGATGAGGTGCCTAGTCCAACATTGTCGGTAGCTGTATCAAGAGTTGTCATTCCAGCAGCTGATGTAAACGCCCCTCCTGCCCCACCCGTGGTAAGACATGTTCCGTTTATTGCGTAACAACCACCTGAGAGTTCAATTCCGTTTGCGAATGTAGAGGTTGCTGTAGTTGAAGAAACTATTAGATTCCCCGTGAATGTAGCTTGACCTTGATCGTCTATTGCAAAGAGAGAAGATGAGGCGTTGTTTAGTACGTTAAATACAATGGCGCCTGTTCCTGCTCCGTCTGCCCATACTGAAAGTTTAGAGTATGAGGTAGAAGTACCAAATGCACTGTACCCATTAGCCACATTAAATGCTGTGTAGTCTTCTGTTAGTGTTGTTGATGCGTTGCCTGAGATTGATAGAGAACCACCTATAAGAGCGTTTTGGCCGACATTAAGGTTGCTTTCAATAAATCCTGTGTCCGCAATAATAGTATCCGTGTCTATTCTATTTGACTTAAGTACTCCTATTTCCGCACTTGGTGCAGTAATGCCTCCGATATCATAAATCTCAAGTTCATCACCTCCACTCGCCCCCGTCAAACCCGCAAACAATCGATTGCCAGAGATTACAATTGTCAGGTAGTTATCGGTGGCACCACGATCTATCCCTGCGACCTTAAATGGATTTGTCGGATCGCTGATATCATAAACTTCAATATCGTTACCGGTTGCACTGCTTGCAATATAGGCGTAGTTGCCAGAAAGAACTATGCTATTTGCTGTACTTCCTGCAGCAGTGCCACCTACTTTCACCGGTGTGTTTGGATTTGAAATATCAATAATCTCAAGTTCATCCCCTGTGGCTCCAGCTGCTATATATGCATAATTCCCTGAGACAACCACGTCATTGCTTTCACCGTCTGTATCCAACGTACTTATTTCAATTGGGTTTGTAGGGTCTGAAATATCGTAGATTCTAAACTCTTCTCCGAAGAATGTGCTACCAACATATGCATAGTTACCCGCAACGGTAACAGCAAAAGAACTGTCGCCAATAGCAACAAAACCAACTTCTTTAATGTCTGTTGGATTTGATATGTCATGTACTCTAAGTCCTTCAGTACCAGAGTTGGCTACTATGGTGTACAAATAATTACCATATATAGATATACCCGAGATGTACTCACCTGCGCCAGATATTACATCATCACCACCGACCTTCACGGGAGATGTTGGGTCTGAAATGTCGAATACTTCTATGTCGTCTCCTAACCATGACGACCCCACATATACATAGTTTCCAGATACAGCTAATGAATAGGACTCACTAGCTGCCGCAACACCTCCAACCTTAAACGGTGTATTTGTCGCCACATTAAATATATCAAATTCATCATCCGCAGGGTCTGAAACAACATACGCATAATTGTCTACAATAACGATATCTCTTACCCCATCTGGAGAGCCGAGGCTAAATCCGTCTAGAAGGGTTGGAGCAATCGCGTATTGCTTAATCGCGCCGTCATTGGTAATTTCAAATGTTGTCGTGCCCGTGCTTGTTGCTAGGGCAAATAATGGGTCGCTACTTCCCGCAGTTCCAGTCACAGAAAGTTTTGCAAATGGTGAGGTAGTGCCGATACCGACGTTGCCAGTACTCCCTTGTATAACCATTTGTGCTGCTGGTGTTGTGTTCCCGACAAAGACAATGTCTCTATCCACACCACTGGTTCTAGACTGGAAAATCAAGTTACCAGCAGTTAGGAATGGATATGCAGCGCCAACCGCACCTGAAGAATAAATTACTGGATGATCTGCTGATATGAACGCTGCTTCTGAGTTACTACCAAAATGCAAAGTTGTGCGAGTATTAATTGCGCCATTTACGTCAAGAGAATAAGCTGGCCCCGCAGTCCCAATACCCACGTTCCCACTTGAGTAGTCATAAACAAACCCAGAAGTCTCTATCGCAAGTCCTCCTGCAAATGTAGACGTGGCATTTGCTCTTGTTACATCAAATGGTCCTGAAATGGTTGTAGTTGCAAATGTACTTGTTCCAGTTACATCAAGCTCACCTGCAATAGTAAGGATGCTTCCTAACTCGAAGGTATCGTCAGCGTTTGAGCGGAGGAAATCAGTTGAGTCTAGTCCGTCTA
>Ga0255052_10002290_pt1 | contig 13891 bp, 13 predicted proteins | sample JV7_2_21_MG_FD_188632 | JGI IMG/M metagenome (GOLD analysis project Ga0255052, IMG submission 188632) | Seawater microbial communities from Jervis Inlet, British Columbia, Canada - JV7_2_21 | ecosystem: Environmental > Aquatic > Marine > Inlet | place: Canada: British Columbia | collected... | reverse complement strand
CTGCTCGACGAAGAGCTGGTATACCCCGACTGGTTCAAGCTCAGCCTCGGTGATCTGAATGATGATATCGACGAAGCACGAGAACAGGGAAAATTCGGCATCGCGGTTTACTATGGACAGAAGCGCTGTGCCTACTGCGAAAAGTTCTTCGAGATCAATCTCACCGACAGTGTGACCGAACATTACCTGCGAGAGCATTTCGATGTGATACCAGTCGACATCTGGGGTATCGAGGAGTTTGTCGATACCAATGGCAATACCTACACCGAACGTGAACTCGCGTTGCGCTACGACACTGACTTCACACCGTCACTGGTATTCTATGATCGCAAGGGCAAGTCGGTGTATCGCTTACGGGGCTATTACCCGCCATACCAGTTTCGTGCGGCATTGCATTATGTCGCCGAGGGCTTTTACCGGGTTGAGAAATTTCGCGATTACCTTGAACGCGCAGAACCCGGGTTATTTTTCACCTCGGGTGATTTGATTGAACGCGACTTTCTCATGCAGCCGCCTTATTACCTGGACCGCAGCAAGCAATCCTCAGAAAAACCGCTTGCGGTCATATTTGAACAGGGCTCGTGTCATGCCTGTGAATTGCTTCATAGCGGACCACTCATGCAAGACGAAATTCTCGGGGAAATTGCAAAAATGGACGTGGTACAGTTCAATCTTTTTGCAGATACCGAGCTGATCACTCCGAGCGGCATAAAAACCACGGCTATTCAATGGGGAAAAGACCTCGGTCTGTTTTATACTCCGACCGTTATACTGTTCAGTCCCGGTGGTCAGGAAATCATGCGTATCGATTCTGTAGTTCAGTTTTATCGGCTCTGGGGTGCACTCGATTACGTTAACAAACGAGTTTACGACAGGGGCATTGATTACCAGGGCTGGCGCCTGCAACAGCGCGAAACCATCGAGTAGGATACCGATCCATGAATACAGATGCTGCCACACGAAAATCCTTGTCGTGCAACGTGATCGAAAGTTGCCTGGCGATGAATGCGCAGGGCATTAACCAGGGCAGCGCCGGCAATATCAGCGTGCGTTTCGAAGACGGATTCCTGATTACACCTTCGGGCATTCAATACGAGCAGTTGCAGCCCGAGAATATTGTTTTTATCGATATGGAAGGTAATTCCGAGGACCCACTGGCACCATCCAGCGAATGGCGTATGCACCGGGATATCTACGTTAATCGGCCACAGGCGGGAGCGGTATTACACGCGCATTCAATCTTCGCGACTGCACTATCCTGCCTGCGACTGGATATCCCCGCGTTTCATTACATGATTGCAGTCGCCGGTGGTAGCGAGATTCGCTGCGCCGATTACGCACTGTTCGGTACCCAGGCGCTGTCCGACAATATGCTGACTGCACTCGGTAACCGTCGCGCCTGCCTGCTCGGAACCCACGGCATGATTTGCTATCACGATAACTTGGATAAGGCGCTTTGGCTCGGGGTCGAGATCGAAACCCTGGCAAAGCAGTACTGGTATGCGCGCCAGGCTGGTGACCCGGTTATCCTGGACCAGGCTCAAATGACCGAGGTACTGGAAAGGTTTGAAAGCTACGGTAAGCAACCTGTCGACGGCAACTGAATCATGAATGTCGATGGAGTTGCCTACCGCAGCATCTGGATCAACGACAACGGCTGGTCAATTGACGTCATAGATCAAACCCGATTGCCACATGCATTCGAAGTCAGGAACCTGCAAAACCTGGAGGATGCGTGCATTGCGATACGCGATATGGTGGTGCGTGGTGCACCGTTAATCGGCGCGACTGCAGCCTATGGATATTACCTGGCGATGCATGAAGACTCGTCCGATAGCGCCCTGCAGAATGCCTACTCCCGGTTATTCCAGACCCGGCCAACCGCTGTCAATCTGCGCTGGTCCCTGGATCGCCTTCGTGACTGCCTGGAACCGTTGACACCTGGCGAACGGGTTGAGCGGGCGTTTGTTGAAGCAGGTCGAATAGCCGAACTGGATGTCGAAACCAACCAGTCCATAGGCATTCATGGCCTCGAAGTAATCAAACAAATAGCCGCTCAAAAACCACCCGGCGAAAGCGTTAATATCCTGACCCACTGCAATGCCGGCTGGCTTGCAACGGTCGACTGGGGTACCGCGACCGCACCGATTTACATGGCGCACAACGCCGGTATTCCAGTCCACGTCTGGGTTGATGAAACCCGTCCACGCAACCAGGGCGCAAGCCTGACCACCTGGGAACTGGCTCACCATGGTGTACCGCACAGCCTGATCGTCGATAACCTGGGTGGGCACTTGATGCAGCATGGCATGGTTGACTTGTGCCTGGTAGGCAGCGATCGAACCACCCGCAGCGGCGATGTCTGCAACAAGGTCGGCACTTACCTGAAAGCATTGGCAGCAAAAGACAATAGCGTCCCATTTTACGTTTGCCTGCCGAGTACAACCATCGACTGGAGCATAAGCGACGGAACCGAGGAAGTGCCCATCGAACAGCGTGATGGAACCGAGGTTTCACAGGTAATGGGTAAGCTGCCCAGCGGCGAAATCGGTTATGTCACGATCGCCCCGGAAGGCACCGAGGTAGCTAACTACGCGTTCGACGTAACCCCGGCAAGACTGATCACTGGCCTGATCACCGAAGCAGCAATCGTTGAGGCCACAGAAAGCCAACTCGCTAGTACTTTTCGCGAATACCCGTAAAATCGGTCTTAATGCTTCAGCATTCAAGAAGTAGGCTACCTGCCTGGCATTTGCTTTTGAACGATCATTCCGTAAACGAGAGGAGAGAATTTATGAGTGTGTCATATGTAGAAAGAGGGCAGGCTGATGCGGAAACTACCGCCTTTTATGACAAATCGGAGGACCGCTTTCAGGCGCTGTTGAATATTTTTAAAGTGTTCGGACATCAACCCGAATACGGCACTGTTTTTACCGAAATGATCATGGCCATCCTCAAAGATGGCGTGCAGCCAATTCTCAAGGTTCAGCACTGACCTGGACACCGTGGTACTCGCGGGGATATCTATACCCGCAGTATCACTAGTAATACTTGCGTAGTACAGTCAGGCCGTCACCAATCGGAATCAGGGACATATCATAGCGACCGGGCGCCTGTGCATAGATCCATTGATTGAGTTCGCGCAATGCAACCGTGTCCTCGCTGGTATCTTCGGGATTGACCACCGAACCACCCCAGAGCACATTGTCGAGTGTTATCAAACCACCAGGGCGAACCAGCGCCAGGCAGGATTCGACGTAGCCCCGGTAACCACTTTTATCCGCGTCGATGTAAGCAAAATCGTAGGCGCCTTCAAATCCTTCGTCTATCAGGCCATCCAGGGTTTGTTGCGCCGGTGCAATTTGTAAATCGATACGATCCTGAACCTTTGCCGCCTGCCAGTGCTCACGCGCGATACGGGTGAATTCTTCGCTCACGTCACAGCAGGTCATCTTCAGTTTCGGCATCGCCATGGTCAATCTCAGGGTGGTGTAACCGGTGAAGGTGCCGATTTCGAGACCATTACTTGCATCCAGCATTTTGAACAGCAACTTTAACAATTGCACCTGTTCGGGCGAACTGATCATATTTGCATCCGGCAGTTCCAGTGTCTGCTCGCGCAAGCGCAGGCAGGCTTCCGGTTCATGTAACGAAACCTCGAGCAGGTATTTTTGCAGGGTTTCGTCAAGACCTAGTGTCGCTGTCGACATAGTAATATCTCCTCAATGACTCTGGCTCACCAAAATCCTTAGTTATTTTGGGGTTGAGTTTGGTTTTTTTGACCCATATCTTGTGGATCTGACACTTTTATTCTGACTTAAGCCCGGGAACAACACAATGTCGCTACATCTGATCAGCTTTAAGACCTGCCCGTTCGTACAACGCGCGGTTATCACCCTGAAGCACAAGAGTATTGATTTTGATATCACCTATATCGATCTCGCCGAGCCACCTGACTGGTTCCTCGAAATTTCACCGCTGGCAAAAGTCCCGGTGTTGAAAGTTGACGACGAGATCCTGTTCGAATCAGCAGTCATCAATGAATACCTCGACGAAATTACGGGTGGCGAACTGCAACCCAAAGAGCCTCTGGCGCGTGCCAAGAACCGCGCCTGGATAGAATTCGCGTCGAATATGCTCGATAATCTCTACATGATGAAAATGAGCAAGGATGAGGAAAGGTATAGTAAGTATCGGGAACGACTGGTCAGCCAGCTAGAACGTGTGGAGAAACGTCTCGGCGACGGTCCGTGGTTCAACGGCGCAGAATTCTCACTCGCCGATATCGCGTTTGCTCCTTTTTTCAAACAAGACTCGGTCGCCGATGGCAGGCTTTCGGTAATTAATCCTGCAACCATGCCGCGGACTGTCGCCTGGGCCGAACACCTGCTGGCCTTGCCCGAAGTCCGCAATTCGGTGGTCGATGAATTTGAAGACCTGTATCTCAGCGCGATGGAGAAGAATGGATCCTACAGCTTGCAACGGCTGGCTGCATAACATGATTGCCAGTCCGGTAATCTGCGTGAATTCCGATAGCATCCCCAGGAAACTTCTCGTCATCCCCGCGATTCTTCATGTCATCCCCGCGATTCTTCATGTCATCCCCGCGCAAGCGGGGATCTCGGCTCGATACCGCGGTGATAAGATTCCCGTTTACGCGGGAATGACGGTATAGTCCCGGTTCTGAATTTAAGGCCTCGAATCTTATGACGTCGGCATTATACAAATGACAAGGGTCCACAATGGCTAACTGGCTGGAAGGCAAGGTCGCCGATAATCGGCGCCTCAATCAATACCTGACTTCGTTGATTATCGACGTCGAGCTGGGTGGATACGAAGCAGGACAATTTGTCCGTATCGGCTTAGCGGATGGCGATACGGTATTGGCACGTCCCTACTCGTTGGTCAATACCCCTGAAGAAAACCATCTCGAGGTCTACTTCAACATCGTCGAGGAAGGCCCCTTATCACCGCGTTTATTCGACCTCAAGGCGGGTGACGACGTGCTGGTTTCCGATAATCCATCGGGATTCCTGACCGTCAGTGAAATACCGCAATGCAGGCATCTATGGATGATCGCAACCGGCACTGGAATCGGCCCATTCCTGTCGATCCTCAAAAGTAAGGCAACCTGGGAGAAATTTGAAAAAATTATTCTGGTTTACTCTGTCAGTTATGCCGAAGAACTCGCCTACCAGGACACGATCGAGCAGATCGCGAGCACACAGGGTGAACAATTTTGCTACCTGTCGATAGTCACGCGTGAAAAACTGGATGGGAGCCTTGCAAAACGGGTTCCCGCCGTGATGCGAGATGGCAGTCTCGAGCAGCAGGCAGGCATTATCATTAACGCCGAGAATTCGCATGTCATGATGTGCGGTAGCTCAGACATGATTACCGATGTCAGCGCTGAGCTGGTGTCCCGGGAGATGAAAAAACACCGCCGTCGCGACCCGGGCCACTTCACCACCGAAAAATATCACTAAATCACTTACCGCTTAATACCTCGATCAGCGACAATGTCATACGTGCGGTCGCGCCCCACAACATTTCACCATCGTATAAATCATAGTAGACGACTGGCCACGGGCGTTGTGAATCGGGATGCTGACGTTCCTCGGTACGGTAATTCGTTGTTTGTGCGAGCCAATTCAATGGCATCGTAAATGCGCGTGCAACCTCTATTTCATCGAGTTTCAACTGGTACGGCCAGGGTATGACCCCAACGTAAGGCCGAACCTGGAATTCACTAATGGTATGGTGATGGTTGATATGTCCGAGCACGTCGATATCGCCAGTGGAGATCCCGATCTCTTCCTCGGTCTCCCGTAGTGCCGTGGCAAGCAATGACTCGTCTTCGTCATCGCGTTTGCCGCCGGCGAAAGCAACCTGTCCGCTATGGCGGTCACCTTCATAACTGGTACGTCTTATATAGAGAATATGCCAGGCGTCCTCGATACGCAGAAACGGCACCAGTACCGCTGCCTCGCGCGCTGCGTCACTTAACATTTCCGGGGGTACATCATAAGTCGTTTCGCGCTGGGCATGCAGGCGCGCACGAATTTCATCGACGCTGAGCTCGTCGAGATCAGGCACGTTTCGAGTTCCCGCTCCTTCTTGTTGCAGCCACCTCGAGAAATTCCAGTCGCTTTTGATTGCTGGCGCCACCCCAGGCGCAGATTTCGTCGATACTGCGGAAACAGCCGAGACAGATGTCATCGTCATCGAGCGTGCACTTGCGCACGCAGGGTGATTCAATCCGCGGTAAATGATCAGTAGCCGAAGTTGCCATTTTCAAATTCCGGATGATCTTTAAAGTACGCGATCGATTGGTCGATTTGACTCAACAGGCGCTGCTTGTCCTTACCGAGCACAGCTTTCAACACCATGTGATTAGAGACATGGTCGCTGCGGAAAATAGTACTTTTCAGTTCGGTTGCCGTAATCAATGTTTTCATTTCTTCACACAGCTCGACCGTGTCGAGTTCCTCAAAGCCGTTGTCATAACCGGCGGCAAACTTCTCGCTCCCCTTGTAAAACGTCAACACCAGCGTCGCCAGGTAATCCGGCTGGGTGTCGTTGGCAAGTCGTGCCGAGGCAAGCGCGTGCTGACGACTGAAGCCCCTGCCGCCAATGCCATTCAAAATCATGACCGAGGTCTTGATACCGGCGGCACTGGCACGGATCAGGGCGTCGGCCGTGGACGCATAGGTTTCGCCCTTGTCAATATTACGCAGTACCTGGTCGTCACCACTTTCGGCACCGACATATATGATCTTTAACCCCAGTGATTCAAGCTCCTGCAGATCTTCATCTGTTTTATGCTTCAGATTGGATGGAAGGCAGTATGAGGACACCCGGCTAACCGAGGGTAACGCAGACCTGATTTCGACGAGAATGCTGCGCAGTCGACGCATCGATAACACCAACGCATCGCCATCGGCAAGAAAAACCCGGCGTGGTTCGAGTCCCTGCTCGGCGCAGGCGCGAATTTCGGCAAGCACTTCCGCCTCCGCTCGCGGTCTGAATTTTTTCTGTGGATCGGTGTACATTTCGCAATAGGTACAGCGATTCCAGCTGCAACCATTGGTCACCTGGAAAATCAATGAACGCGCTTCGCTCGGGGGACGAAATAGTGGTTCTATATATTGCACGGGAAGTTGTTGGAGCATGGTGGCAAAGCCTAAATTATTCATACACCCCGACACAAGTATTACCCGCTTGCATCGGGACAAAAAACCTGTAATTTTAACGCAATGTCACCACAGATTATCAATACCACGGTTTACCCGGTCGATAACTTGTCATCCGCTGATGCACGAACCTGGATCGCGCAGCTGCGCGCCAGGCTTGACCAGGATGGTTCCTGCACCCTGCCGAAGTTCGTAACGGCACCAGCACTCACCAAGATGGCACAGCAGGCACTATCTATAGCACATCTCGCCTATCCCGGCCCAACCGAGGTCAGTCCCTACTTCTTTAATTATCAACTCGGTAGTGGTGACGACCTGCCTGCCACGCACCCGTTAAGACATAAAGGCAAGCGTAACCTGTCACAGGTGGCAGCCGATCTGATCCCACCAGAATTTTTGCTGAGCCAGCTCTATCGCAGCGATTTAATGCTCGATTTTCTGGCCGCGGTAACAGGGAAACCGGTTTATCGTAACCAGGATCCATACCAGTCGCTTAATATTTCGGTCATGAACCAGGGCGGCTGCCAGCAATGGCATTTTGATAGCGGAACCATGGTGACCACGTTGTTGTTACAGGAATCCGAAGCCGGTGGGATATTCGAATATGCCCCGGCGATTCGCTCCGAAGAGGACGAAAACTTCGACGCGGTGCAGGCGGTTCTGGATGGCAATAGTGATCGGGTGCGCCAGAACCGCTTACAGGCAGGCACGCTTTCGCTGTTTCGCGGTCATTATTCACTGCACCGGGTAACTGAGGTTGAAGGTTCCTGGCAGCGAGTCCAGTCCATTCTGGGTTACTCCACCCGGCCTGGTTTACTCGGCAAAAAGGAGTCGAGTATCCTGCACTATGGCCCGCGCGTGGCCGAAATCGAGGCCAACACCCCGCTTTATCCTGAATAGGTCGTGATCTGGTAAATACAGGGGGTAAACAGGTAATTTCTTATTTGTCAGACAAATCAAAAAAGACTAGGATTGCGGCGCGTAAATTTTCCGGTTCAGCCCGCATTCCCAATAACCTAAACAAAGAGATTCCCGCTTGAATAACAAGTATCTGAGCATTTCCCATCGCACCCGCCCCACTCCGTTTACCAACCGGGTCGAGACTGCTGGGGTCACTGCCTACACGGTTTACAATCACATGCTGCTGCCCACCGCTTTCGGTGGGTTTGAAGAGGACTACTGGCATTTATGTGAACATGTGCAGGTATGGGATGTGTCCTGTCAAAGGCAGGTCGAAATCAAGGGCCCCGATAGCGAACGCCTGATGCAATTGATGACACCGCGCGATATCCGCAAGGCGGTCATCGGACAGGGCCTGTACGCGCCGCTTTGCGGCGAAAGAGGCAATCTGATTAACGACCCGATTATCATCAAGTTCGCCCCGGGTGACTGGTGGATTTCAATTTCGGACAGTGATGTCAAACTCTGGGCCAAGGGTCTCGTGACCGGATTCGGCCTCGATGTACAGGTCAGCGAACCTGACGTCTGGCCACTCGCGGTTCAGGGACCCAAGGCAGAAGAACTGGTTACCCGTTTGTTTGGTGACGAGGTCCCTGGAATCCGCTTCTTCCGTTCAAAGATGCTGGAGTTTCGAGGCAAGAAGATGATGGTTGCGCGCTCGGGCTTCAGCAAGAAAGGCGGATTCGAAATTTATCTGAATGATGCCAGTCTCGCTGAACCGTTATGGGATGAATTGTTTCGCCTCGGGGAAGACCTTCACGTAAAACCCGGGGGGCCGAACCTGATCGAACGTGTCGAAAGCGGACTACTTTCCTACGGTAACGACATGACCGATGCCCACAATCCATTCGAATGCGGACTCGACGCCTACATGGATATCGACGCGGATATCGAATCGATCAGCCTGCCTGCCTTGCGCGCGATCGCCGGTAAGCATGAACACCAGCTGGTTGGACTGGTATTCGACCAGGACATGATTTTTGAAGATTTTAAAATTGCAGCGGATAATCGGATCGTAGGCGAAATCAGGTCGCATGTCTGGTCACCGCGGTACCAGAAACACCTGGCGATGGTAATGATGAAACGCGATTACCTGGGTGAGCGTGATACATTAACCGTCGAGGGAGTAACCGCCCGTGTCGTCGATCTGCCATTTGATTTTGACGCCATAAACTAACCTGAGGAGAGAACCATGAGTCGATCTTCGTACCTCAAACCGGACACCGTGGCACTGCACACCGGCTATGTGCCTGAAAGTGACCACGGATCGCGTGCGGTGCCGATTTACCAGACCACCTCTTACGTGTTCGAGAGCGTCAGCGATGGTTCGTCACTGTTTAACGTCGAACAGGGCGGGCACATTTACAGTCGCATTACCAATCCCACGGTGGCGGTACTCGAGCAGCGCATCGCTGCGCTCGAAGGCGGCAGCGGTACGATTTGCACCGCGTCCGGCATGAGCGCGCTGTTTACAGTTTTTATCACGTTGTGCTCGGCCGGCGACCATATGATATCGGCCACGCAGATTTATGGTTCGACCGCAACCCTGCTCAAGCATACGATCAAACGCCTTGGCATCGAATGCACTTTCATTCCGATAAACGATGAACAGGCCCTGCGGGATGCGATCCAGCCAAATACCAAGATGGTGTTCTGCGAATCCATCGGCAATCCTGGTCTCGAAATTGCCGATCTTCCAGGCATCGGCAAGATCGCGCACGAGGTCGGTATACCGCTGGTTGTCGATGCGACTTTCGCGACCCCGAGCCTGTGTCGTCCAATCGACCACGGCGCCGACATTGTCGTGCATTCGGTCACCAAGTGGATGGGCGGGCATGGTGTCGCCATCGGCGGGGCCATCGTCGACGGCGGCCAATTCGACTGGGAGCAAAGCGGTCGCTTCCCCGAATTAACCGAACCCTATGCGCCATTTCACGGTATCAAGTTCTGGGAAGAATTCGGGCCTTCGGCGCTGGCAATGAAAATGCGCGCCGAATCGATGCGCGATGTCGGTGCGGCAATGAGCCCGCATAGCGCATTTCTGATCCTGCAGGGCATAGAAACCCTGAACCTGCGCATGAAGCAACATGTTGCCAATGCAAAAGTCCTGCTCGAATGGTTGCAACAGCAGCAAGCGGTGACCTGGACCAACTACCCCGACATGGAATCGAATCCGAGTCATGCACTGGCTCAAAGCTTGTTCCCTGACGGTGCCGGCTCGATGCTGTGCTTTGGCGTTGTCGGTGGCCGTGCCGGGGGCGCGGCGTTTATCGACTCGTTGCAGCTGGCGTCTAACCTGGCTAACGTCGGTGATTCGCGTACGCTGGTGTTACATCCGGGTAGTACCACGCATTCGCGGCTCACCGTTGAAGATATGGAGGCGGCAGGAATCAGCGAAGACATGATCCGTGTCTCGGTCGGAATCGAGGATATTTCCGACATCAAGGCTGACTTCGCACGTGGTTTCAAGGCAGCAGAGCGCACCGCGGGAGAATCCTGATGTATATCGAGGTACGCGGTCAAAAAACCTATGCGGCCACTGGAGGTAAAGAATTCGACAGTAGCTTGCCGACGGTTATGTTCGTGCACGGCAGCGGGCTCGACCACCGCAGCTGGGCCTTGCAAACCCGCTGGTTTGCCTACAACGGCTACTCGGTGTTAGCTCCCGACCTTCCCGGACATAGTCTTTCCGCGGGCGAGCCACTCGAAAGCATCGAGGAGATGGGTGCGTGGCTGGCTGATTTTATTCGTGCCGCGGACGTATCCAGGATACATGCGGTAGGGCATTCGCAGGGTTTTCTCGACGTGCTCGAGCTGGCGCGGCAGGCGCCCGAACTATTGAAGTCAATCACCGGAATTGGTACCGCGGGTGCGATTCCGGTCAACCCAGCGTTGATCGAAGCGGCTAAAAACAGCGCCGGGAAAGCCGCGGAAATGTTGCTGATGTGGGGCTTTGGTCCCGATGCGCAATTCGGTATCAGCGCAGTACCGGGAATGCAGCCGATAGCTATCGGACGCCAGATCATGGCGCGTAACCCGCTATACGAAGACCTGGTCGCCTGCGCAAACTATGCAAATGGCAGCGTCGTTGCCAAATCCATCGAGGTGCCTTCGCAGCTGATCCTGGCACGCAAGGATCGGCTCACCCCGGTCAAGGCCGGCATGGCCTTTGCCGAAGAACTCAATGCCAGGGTTACGATCATTGAACGCTATGGTCACATGCTGCCGATCGAGGCGCCACGCCAGACATTACAAAAACTACGTGAATTGATTAGCTCGCTTGAAGAAGCAGCCTAGGGGATATTGATGACTATTAAAAAAGTCGCCGTCATCGGCGCCGGCACCATGGGTTCCGGTATCGCCGGCCAGGTAGCCAACGCAGGTATCGAAGTCTGGCTGCTGGATTTACCCAGTGATGACAACCCCAATGCGCTGTCGAAACACGGCCTCGAACGCCTGCATGACCCTGATCAACCGGGATTAGTCAGCAAGGAGGCCGAATCTTTCATTCACCTCGGCAACACCCGTGATGATTTCGATCAACTCGCGGATTGCGACTGGGTCGCCGAGGCCGTGGTTGAACGTCTTGATATCAAAAAGGACCTTTATCAACGCCTCGATGCCGTTTGCCACGCCAATGTGATCATTACTTCGAACACTTCGACCATTCCCATCCGCCTGTTGGTCGAAGACATGCCACAGCCGTTTCGCCAGCGTTTTGCGATCACACACTTTTTCAACCCGGTACGCTTCATGCGCCTTTTGGAACTGGTGCGTGGCGAAGATACCGACAACGCGGTGATCGAGCTGCTGGCTGACTTTTGCGAACAACAGCTCGGCAAAGGTGTCGTACGCTGTCTCGACACCCCCGGATTTCTCGGTAACCGGGTTGGCGTATTCGCGATCCAGTGCGCATTGCACGCCGCCTTCGAACTCGGTCTGAATCCGCTCGAAGCCGACGCGATTTTCGGGCGCCCGATGGGAATCCCGAAGACTGGCGTGTTCGGGCTCTACGATTTGATCGGCATCGATTTAATGTCTGACGTAGTGCAAAGCCTGGTCAATATCCTGCCAGAATCGGATCCTTTCCATGCCGAGGCCGCCAGGATACCGTTGATGACACAAATGATCGCCAACGGACAAACCGGCAACAAGCAGGGCCAGGGATTTTACCGCGACGCCGAATCCGGGCGCGAAGTTCTGAATCTTGAATCTAGCGAGTACCAGGATGCGCCGCGGCTAAACCTGCCAATCGCCGACAAGGCCGAGCAACAGGGAGTCAAACACCTGCTGGATGACGACAGCCTGTACGGTCGATTTGCGTGTCGGGTACTGTCGCGCACTTTGAGTTATGCCGCATCACTGATTCCCGAGGTTGGAGACGACCCGGTCGGCATCGATGACGCAATGAAGCTCGGCTATAACTGGATCAAGGGCCCATTCGAATTAATCGATGAAATTGGCGTTGATGCATTTATCGCAAAACTCGAGGCTGACCAGTTACCGGTACCCGAATTTCTTGCAGAAGCGGCGGGTTCGAGCTTCTATCGAGTCGAAAACAATGAACTGCAGGCACGCCGGCATGGCGGAATCTGGCAGGCAATTGAACGACCCGCCGGTGTAATCCGCTTCAATGAAAAACGCCAGACGATGCAGCCACGCAACAGCTGCGCTGTCGCCAGCTGGTTTGATCTCGACGGTATCGCGCTGGTTGAATTTCACAGCAAGGCAAATGCGCTGGACGCCGATTCGATGGCGATCCTCGATGATGCGCTGACCCAGGTCGAAGCCGAAGGCCTGCGCGGCCTGATCGTGCATAACGACGCCCAGCATTTTTCCTGTGGGGTCAACCTGCAGGCGGTGCGGAATTTCTTTCTGAAAGAAGACATGGACGGCCTCGATAAATTTCTGCAGGATTTTCAGAACACGGTGCATCGCATGCAGATGGCCTCGTTTCCTGTAGTGGCTGCACCGGTAGGCCTGTCGATCGGTGGCGGATTTGAAGTCGTGTTACATGCCAAGCAAGTTATCTGCCACGCTAATTCTGTCACCGGCCTGGTTGAATCGCTGGTCGGTGTCGTTCCGGGTGGCGGCGGCTGCAAGGAAACCCTGTATCGATGGATCGAATTGTTGCAATGTGGCGATGACATTTCTGCCGCCTGCTGGAAGGCGTTCATGAATCTCGGTTATGGTAAAACTGCGACTTCGCCCATAATAGCCAAGCGGCAGGCAATGCTGCGACCGCACGATCGCTTCGTCATCAATCGCGATCGTATCCTTGGCGAAGCAATCAAGGCGATCGACGATGCGTCGGGCCAGGTGCCATTCGAGCGCCCCTCCCTCACCATGCCAGGTAGACCCTTATTCGAAGAAATGGTCAAATGGCTGGAAGATTCTCGTGACAAGGGCGTATTCATGCCACATGACGTCAATGTTGGCAGTGAAATGGCCAGAATCGTGACTGGTGGCGATATCGAACCAGGCACAGTCTGGAACGAGCAGGATTTCTACGACGCCGAACGGCGTTCATTCCAGACCCTGGTTGCCACCACTGCGACCCGCGAGCGCATTAATAGCATGCTGGACGCCGGCGCGCGCGTTAGAAATTAGCACAGGTTTATTATGACTATCGAATACGATCAACTCGATCCCAACGGCGCCAACTTCGTACCGCTGACACCGCTATCTTTCCTGCAACGCACGGCGGATATTTATCCTCAACGCGAAGCACTGATTTA
>Ga0255052_10002289_pt1 | contig 13897 bp, 9 predicted proteins | sample JV7_2_21_MG_FD_188632 | JGI IMG/M metagenome (GOLD analysis project Ga0255052, IMG submission 188632) | Seawater microbial communities from Jervis Inlet, British Columbia, Canada - JV7_2_21 | ecosystem: Environmental > Aquatic > Marine > Inlet | place: Canada: British Columbia | collected... | reverse complement strand
GGACCGCCGGAGTAGGTGGGCCGGTAATGCTCTTCGATCGCTGTCGCCACAAGGGGAGGTTCCCCAACAACCGTCGCGTAGATCCGTCCCATAACCCCCTGGAGTTTCGGGAATTCTACGGCCACCTGACTGACGAGATCAGCCTTGCACAAAAGAGCCGCCCGCATCACCTGTTCCTTTATCTCTGAATCATATTTCCCTGCATCAACCAAAAATGCTCCAAGTTCTTGAATCCGCATGGCCTTTTCATACATCGATCCCATCTTGGCTTGAAAAAGAACTTTTTTCAATTTTTCGATCCAAATATTAAAAGAGACTTCCAAATCGCTTTGATAAAAAAATTGCGCATCTTTCAGTCGAGCTCGGATCACTCTTTCGTGCCCTTTTCCGGAGAGATCCCTGTTTTTTACGACGGTATTGTTCATTGCAATAAAACACGGCATTAGGTTTTCGTTTTCATCTGTCAGGGCAAAATATTTTTGATGTTCCCGCATGGCAGTAATGAGTATCTCCCGGGGAAGTTCAAGAAAATCTTCTTCAAATGTCCCTGCCACGGCAACCGGATACTCCACCAGGTTGTTGACAGTATCCACAAGCGCACCATCGGTTAACACTTTCCCACCAAGACCCTTTGCAACTGTTTCGATTTCATCCTCAACTCTTTCCCGCCGTTCCTTTCCATCTACCAAAACGAATGCCTTGCGCAGTTGTTGAACATATGTGCCGGGATGAGAAACCTTGATTCGGGATGGATGCATGAAACTGTGGCCACAAACATACCTGTTACTCTTAATACCCGCCATAACAAATGGAACTATCTGGCCCCCCAGGAGTGCCAGGATCGAATGGACCGGTCTTGCGAATGAAACAGAGAGACTCCCCCACCGCATGGTTTTGGGAAAGGGCGTTGACAGAATGACTTCCGGTAAGATGGTCTGAAGAAGTGTACGGGTCGCCGATCCTTTTTCTGTTTTTTTAACAGACAAATAGAGGCCCCTGTCCGTCTTTTTAATTTTTAAGGCTTTTGATGAACTCCCTGTTTTTTCCGCAAATTTCTTTGCCGCCAGGGTGGGTTGACCGTTTTCATCGAACCCGATCCTTGCCGGAGGCCCGATGATCTCATCTGTTAAAGACCTTTGTCTATCCGCAACATTTTCGACAGTTACCGCAAGCCGTCTGGGGGTTCCAAATGTTCTTGCGACACTATGGTCAATGCGGGCATCGGTCATTTTTTGCAGCAAATGTGATGATAGCGCTTCCAGGGCGGGCGCGATGTAGCCTGCCGGTATCTCCTCTGTTCCTATTTCAAGCAACAGTGTTTTCATGTACACCTCTAATAAATATTACGAGTTTTTAGATAGCGGAAAACCCAATGTTTCTCTCTGTTCCAGATATCCTTCTGCACAGGCACGGGCCAGATTTCTGATCCGTGCGATATAACCGGTTCTCTCTGTGACACTGATTGCACCGCGAGCATCCAGCAGGTTAAATGTATGCGAACATTTCAAACAGTATTCATACGCCGGCAAAACCATTGAGGCCTGTATCACCCGGGTAGCTTCCTTTTCATATGTATTAAAAAGAGTCAGAAGCATATCTACATCCGCCAGTTCAAAATTATAGGTTGATTGTTCCACTTCCTGCTTATGATGGATATCTCCGTAGGTAATGCTGTCGTTCCATTTCAAATCATAAACACTATCGATCCCCTGAAGGTACATAGTTATCCGCTCCAGGCCATAGGTAAGTTCGACGGAAATTGGATGGAGCTCGATACTTCCGGCCAACTGAAAATACGTAAACTGTGTGATTTCCATACCGTCCAACCAAACCTCCCATCCCAGACCTGAAGCACCCAAAGTAGGAGATTCCCAGTCATCTTCAACAAACCGGATATCATGTTCTTCAGGATCGATACCGAGAACTTTGAGGCTTTGAAGAAAAAGCTTTTGAATATTGGGTGGAGAAGGTTTGAGGATCACCTGATATTGGTAGTAATGTTGAAGCCGGTTGGGATTTTCTCCATATCGGCCGTCGGTTGGTCGCCGGGACGGCTGAACATATGCAACGTTCCAGGGTTCAGGACCCAGCGATCTGAGAAAAGTTGCCGGGTGAAAGGTACCGGCGCCCACTTCCATATCATAGGGTTGAACCAGAACACACCCTTTACGCATCCAATATCTGTTCAGTGTCATTATCACTTCCTGAAAATTCATTTTTCTTTTCTTACCCCCTTTGAATCTATCTCGATCTGGAGCAGACGGGCATCTTTCCTGGATCCAAGGATGTTTTTCCAATCGTTTCTTAATCGGTCGATTTTAATCTTTTCCCCCAATGCCCAAAGGCACCCTCCCCCTCCTGCTCCGGTAAATCTAGCACCGCATTTACGTTCCAAGGCAACAGCAATCAGTTTTTTCCCCATCCCGTCGAAGACCTCAGGAGTCATCCTTCGTCTCAACGCTGTCTCCCGGTTCATCGACACCAAAGCAGTCTCATAATTTCCATCAGAAAGGGAATTAACAAAAGTTTTGACACATTCTATAATTTCATACCAATAATTCCTGTGCTTCCCTGAGACAAACTGTCTGATCCACCGGTTGTTAATCTGTTTTGATTCATGGGGTATGCCACAGTATGCCAAAAGGAGATGCCGGGCAAAGTCGATATGGGATTTTTTTTTTATGACAATCTTCCGCTTATAAAGGGATCCTTTTACCTCTCCTTGCCAAAACCACGCATTCACCCCACCATAAACAGCTGCGAGTTGATCCTGAAGGCCGCAGGGTACGCCCGCTACGCTTTGTTCCACTGCATAGGCCAGCAACACAATCTCTGACCGCAGGAGAGGGGCCGCACCCATTTTCTTGTAAGCCTCTGAAAATGCAGCAATTAGCGCTACTGCAGCTGCCGATGAGCCGCCCAGAGCACTTTTTGGAGGAGACGAAGATTCGATATTAATGTGAGTCCCCTCTGCATTGAAGTAGGATGCAATCGCAAACATCAGACCAAGCGGATGATCAAAAGGAGCGTGTTCAAAGGGATAGGTCGCGCTTTTGAACCCCTTTGAGGAAATTTTCACCATACCTTTTTGAAAGGGGCGAAGCGATACCTTTGTCCTGAGATTGATCGCAATGTTAAAGGTACACGGGACAAGATGTCGAAGTGGATAAAAAAAAGTGCCGATATCCAACGTTCCCCCCATATCGATCCTGCTGGGAGCGGACGTCTCAATCTCCTCTGTTTCTAGAATATCTCTGAGGCTTATTTTTTTATTTTCTGCCATTGTCTTAGACCCGGCCTACACAGGATAGGGAGCAAACCCAATCATTGATCATTCCTAAGTCGTCGCAAGAACTGAAGGCTCCGGGGTTCTTTCCCCAGGTGATAGGGCACGAATGCCTCTAGTAATTCCTGGCCCTCCTGAATCGCCGGAGGCGAAAATCTGATCCGCTCTGCCTTTGTCCAGTCGCCGCTTTCAAACCATCGGAGCTGTTTTATGGTTCCCTTTGAAAGCGATCTTTTGTTTAATGACCCCGAAGTACATTTTTCACATAGGAGCCCCCCCTTTACAAGATCAAAAGTAATCCTATTTTTTCTCATCTTTTCCATTTCCATTTGGCAGACGCTGCAGTGCTCCAGGTTTGGATAAAATCCGGATAGTTTCATAAATCTCATTTGAAACAAAATCGAGAGGGTCTCTTCCGGCAGATGGTCTTGATCGAGCTTATCCAGAACCTGCTGGAAAAGGAGATAAAGCTGGATCTGCTTCTCACCCTCTTCCAGCCATTGATTTATTAACTCCGCCCAATAACTGGCATAGGCTGTTTTTTTGATGTTCTCCCGAATGTGTTGAAATGGGTGTTTCAAGGCTGCTGCCTGCAAAACAGGAAGACCTTTGCGTTGGCTCGTTCTATAAACTACATTCAAAACAGAAAAAATCTCAAGGACTCCCAAAAACCGTTTGGTGCTTTTTTTTGCCGATTTTGCAATGACTGAGATTTTTCCCTCGTCGAAGGTAAAAAGGGTAATAATGAGATCATAATCACCATAATCAATCCGACGCAACAAAATGGCAGGAGTTGATAGGATAGGCATGTTTTCAGAGACCCAGGAGGGTCGTAGCGATTTGAAAATAGAAAAAAACGCTGATGATATCGATGGCGGTTGTCACAAAAGGGCCACTTGCGACAGCCGGATCGATATTGAACCGTGCAAAGGCCATTGGTACCAGAGAGCCCACAAGGGCGGCAACGGACATGGAACAAATTAATGCGACGCCCACCGAAACGGCCAGCGCTCCCCTATTGTATCTAAACTGAGCCGCCATGCCGATGATAATCCCATAAACAAGTCCCAGGATAAGGCCGATGGCCAGCTCTTTGGAGACAACAGACCAGATATCTCTCAAGTGAAGTCGGCCGGTCGCAAGTCCTCGAACGACGATGGTAGACGATTGTGTTCCTATGTTTCCACCCATACCCATAATGACCGGGATAAATGCGGCAAGATAGCCGAGCTTGCTTAGGCTTCCCTCAAAATTTCCAATGATTAAAAATGCAACGATACCACCAAGACAGCTGGCAAAAAGCCAGGGGAGGCGGATCCTCGTGCTCTTTAAAACAGACTTTGTTTCGACAAATTCCTCACCGGCACCTGCCATTTTCAGTATATCTTCGGTTGCTTCTCGCCGAAAGATATCAATGACATCATCCACAGTAACGATACCCACCAATTTATTGGTTTCATCTACAACCGGAACAGCCAAAATATCGTAGCGGGCAACAATTTTTGCCACCTCCTCCTGGTCCATATCAGTCTGAACTGAAAAAACGTCTGTGGCCATGAAATCCCTAAGAGTCGTTTCGGACGGGACAACCACAAGCTGCCTCAGGGAGCTGACGCCGACCAGTTTGCCATATTGGTCTACAACATACAGATAAAAAGGCATTTCCACATCAAGGTGTTCATTTTGCAGGGATTCGATCGCTTTTTTAGCTGTAGTGTCCTCTGTCAACGCGATAAAATCAGGAACCATGATGCCACCGGCTGAATCGTCTTTGTAACGCAGAAGATCTTCAACCTCTTCAGATCCCTCCATTTTCATCTTTTCAAGGATGGTATCAGACATCTCCTCGGGAAGTCGCCCAATTAGATCTGCAACGTCATCGGTGGGCATCTGTTCCAAAATTTCGACGAGATGATCCAGCTCCACCCCTTCAATCAGATCGAGAAAAGCGTCTTCATCCAGTTCTGTAAAGAGAATACCTTTTTGTTCCGTGTCCTCGATGATATCGAACAGTTTGCGCTGGTGGGATAGGGATAAAAACCGAAATACTATCGACAGATCAGCTGCGTGGGTCTTGTTGACAATCTTGATAAGGTGGCTTGTCGCTCCACGCCTGAGCAGTCGCTTGATACTTTCGATGAGAATTTTGTTTCGATCAGTCTGCATTTATATGGCCGTTAAAAAAACTATCACCGGTTTGTCCAGGCTGGGGGATCTGAATATTGACCACCTGCCCGGCCTTCCCTATGATTGAAACCGGTTTGTTATTCAAGGTCAACTGAACTCCATCCGCATTCCCGATGATGAGCTGAAACCCTGGAGAGGCTTCAAATTCCATGCGGTCTCCTGGATTTAGGCTGTACCGCTTTGTGTTTTGATTGTCTACCGTCACTTTGATCCATGTTTTTTGGACCGTTACAATCCTTAAAAGCAAGGGTTCTGTAATCGCTTGAGAGGACGCCTTTTTTGGATCCATCTCTATATGGGCGGTCAAAGGGATGGTAAACGCATCTTTGATCAGCCCGTCTGTTTGGACGGCCGACAAAACAGCGTTTACCTGTTCGGTCGTTCCATCCCTTCCTATCGACCGGTTTTCTTCACCAACCTTTTCTGATTTGGGGTTTAAAATAGATGTCCCAAAAACCGACCATGCAGCCGAACATATCAATACACCAAACGCCATCATAACCCAAAGCCAAATCCTCCGGCGGGGTTTCATCATTTTCAGCCGAACCCCTGTCGCCCCTTGAAAATTCAGTATGTGAAATAGATACCGTCGAATCACCTCATCATCGTCTAACCCGATCGCTTTTGCATACGCGCGCAAAAACCCTTTTACAAAAACTTCAGCCGGGAGTTTTTCATAATAGTCCATCTCGATATGAAGCAGATGATCGATGCCAATCCTGGTTGCACCTGAAACCGCTTCAAGACTGATTCCGTTTTCAAGTCTTATGCTCTTGAGATAAGCTCCGGGGGAAAGTTGGCCTTTATCCGTCTCCATGTTCTCTACTGTTCGAAATCCCCGCAGTTCTATGGTCGCACCAGTGATAGGGCCTATTTTCAGATCATATTATTTCATAATCTTTATATGAGACCTTTTACGAAGATCCTTCAACCATGACTGATACTTGTCGTTGACGATTTCTTCGTGAAGTTTTGATTCAATCTCAGAAGAAACTTCCTCGATCTGCTTGCCCCCACTGTTTATAATCTCTTCAAGAAAAAAGATCTGATAACCATGATCGGTTTTAAAAATGTCGGTGAATTCACCCGGTTTTATCCCTGTTATGGCTTCCTTTACTTGAGACGAAAGATCATCTAATTCGAACAGCCCCAGCGCCCCTCCGGTCTCACCCGATATTTCAGAATAAATTTTAGCCATCTTCTCAAAAGGATGTCCAGCTTTTAACTCTTTCTGAACCGTTTCCATTTTTTTTTGTACCAATAATCTATCATCTTCATCTGCTTCGGGCTGAACCCGCATGATAATATGCCGCAGACGAAATTGTTTCTTTCCAGCATAATCCTCGGGGTGCTGTTTGTAATAGGCCTCTATATCCGCTTTGGTAATCACAATCTTCGATTGCACTTCACGATTGACAAGTTTTCCCCTAAGGATCTGATCCCTGATGTGCTTGCGGTATTCTACCATCGATATCCCGTCGCGTTTAAGTGCTTCCTTTAACCTCTCATCCGTAAAGTCGTTGGTTTCCTTAAACCGTTCAATCGCATTATCGACCTCTTCGCTACTGACGTTTATTCTGACGCGTTTAATTTCCTGGTCGGCAAGCTTTTCATCGATGAGGCGATTAAGAACATCTTCTCGAATTTTGAGGAGTAATTTTTTTTCCTTTTCAGCAGGGTAATCGAGTGTTTTGAGTCTCTCTGTAAATGGTTTGACCGTCTGGTTCATTTCGAACATGGAAATAATATCATCATTCACCACAGCCACGATTCGATCCACGATCTCTGCACCACCAGCTCTGGGAACGATCAAAAAAACAACCCCGCAAAAAAGAAAGGCAGCCGTTGCAAAACCGACCGCATGTTTAAACAATTTTTCAATAATTCTATTTTTCATCATTATTCTTCGTTTTCTTTTAAACGGGACAGAGGCTTTTTGGGCGCCCTTTATTAAACACGTTCAGCAATCTCTTTCAAGATATTTTTAGTCTGAGCCAGCTGGCTCGTCTTGATCTGTTTTGCTAGCCTGGCTTTCAAGACCTGATCTGATTTAAATTCAAATTTTTTAGGATTTGAGCCGATCATCTCAATGATTCCGGTTGGATCCTTTATGTGGGCTTCAGAAAAATAGAGCATCAGTTGATGCCCGACAAGATCGAGTCGTTTGACCCCGGCCTTGATCGATAACACCCTCAATAACACTTTTGAGAGCAGGTTGATCGCCTCCCGGGGTAGAGCGCCAAAGCGATCGATCAGCTCCCCTTTAAAATCAGATATCTCATTCAATTCGGTTACCTTTGTCAGACGGCGATATGCTGAAAGCCGCTGGTCGATATCCGGGATATAGGTTTCCGGAAGATATGCCGGTAAGTCCAGGTGTATTTCCGGCTCCAGGGCTTTGGGTAGGGGATCCCCTTTCAATTCAGCCATGGCGTTTTCCATGAGCTGAAGAAACATGTCATATCCAACCGCCGCAATATGGCCCGACTGGGATGCGCCTAGAACAGTACCACCGCCTCTGATTTCCAAATCACTCATGGCGATCTGAAATCCTGAACCGAGATCACTGTGTTCCATCAATACTTTTAGTCTCTTTTGCGCATCAATTCCAAGAAGGCTTTCCTTGGGGATAAAGAGGTAGGCATAGGCCTGTTCTTCCGCCCGTCCTACACGACCCCGCAGCTGATAAATCTGCCCCAAACCGAATCGATCCGCTCGATTCACCAATATGGTATTTGCCGAGGGGATATCCAATCCAGCCTCGATGATGGTGGTGCAGACCAACATATCAATTTCTCTGCAAAGAAACGACAGCATCACATTCTCCAGGTCATCCCCATCTAAACGACCGTGCGCCACACCCAGCCTCACCTCAGGCACCAACTCTTTCAAATATTTTGCCATCGCCGATATGGTCTGAATATTGTTGTGGACAAAGAAAATTTGTCCATTTCTGTTAAGCTCTTTCCGAATCGCCTCAGAAACGAGTGCATCATCCATTTCCGAAATATAGGTGATGATGGAACGCCGCTGCTCCGGAGGGGTCGAAATAATACTGATATCCCGTATCCCCATCAGAGAGATATGAAGGGTTCGAGGAATCGGCGTTGCCGTTAACGCCAGAACATCCACCGTGTTCCTCATCTTTTTCAACTTCTCCTTGTGTTTGACACCAAATCGCTGCTCCTCGTCCATGATGATCAGTCCCAAGTCTTTAAAAAATACATCCTTCTGGAGAAGGCGATGGGTTCCGATAACAATATCTAACTCGCCTGTTTTAAGATCGTGTATGATGGAACGCTGATCACTCGGTGGTCGGAATCTGCTCAGGCAATTCACATGGATCGGGTATGGTTCGAACCGTTTTGAAAAAGTTGCATAATGTTGCTCTGCGAGGACAGTGGTCGGAACAAGGATTGCCACCTGTTTTCCGTCATTTGCAGCCATATAGGATGCCCGCAGCGCAACCTCCGTCTTACCGTAACCCACATCTCCACAAACCAGGCGATCCATTGCTGTTGGTTTTGCCATATCTTCAAGGACATCCTCAATCGCCTTGAGTTGGTCATTTGTCTCTTCAAATGGAAAAGCAGCTTCAAAGTCGTGAAAATAACTATCAGGAGATTCGAAAGCATACCCTTTTTTCACCTTTCTAGCCGCATAGAGCTTCAACAGTTCCCCGGCGATCTTCTCGGCCGATCGTTTGATACGTTTTTTAATTCTTTCCCAGGACTTGCCACCCATTTTATCAAGCACCGGGTTAAAGTTATCAACTCCGACATACTTTCGAACCATATTCATGCAATCTACAGGAAGATAGAGCTTATCGTTATCTTTGTAGATAATCAGAAGATAATCGTTTGAAGCGCCATCTAATTTGAGCCTGACGAGACCCCCATATCTCCCGATACCGTGTTCATCGTGAACAACCAGGTTTCCTTTTTTGAGATCTTCAAAGGCAATCCGCTCTGATCGAACCTTTTGGTCGGATTTTTTTCGCTTTCGGCGTTTCGTGCCGAATATTTCATCTTCAGTCACTAGTGACAGTGATTCCGCCGGCCACACAAACCCCTGTGAAACCTCACCAATGCAAAGATACACTCGCCCTTTTTTCAATTTTCCTGCCGATGCAATCTCAGGAAAACCGTCAAATGTTTCAGGGTGTATATCATAGGGGAAAAGGAGTGAATTCAACCGCTCGGCCTGTGAGTCGGTACCACAAACAAGAAAGATATTGCAACCTGCGGCGGTTTGATCTTTGATCCAGGTGGCAAGGTGGAGAAAAAAATGCTCCTTTTCCCTTTTGCGTTGGAGCTTTCCGCTTAACTCGCTGTTTTCTTCCACAAAAAAACGACATGATTGAAGGTCCTGATTCGCATGGGAAACGCCGATTGACGATGGAAGTCTTTCAAAGATCAAGGGTTTCTTCCCCATAAAGGTTGCTTTTGCCTTTTCCCACTCCAGATAAAGATGATTCGGTTTAACACAGAGTTTTCCCTCATCTCGGGCAGTCCTGAAATTGCTATGGGCCTGTTCCTGGGATTTTTCAGCAGCCATTTCAAGTTCCTTCAACTCCATCAAAATAAAGAGTGCCTGGTTCGGAATATAATCGAAAAATGTATCGAGTGATGGATAAATGAATGGAATTAGGCTCTCTATCCCCGGGAAAACACCTTCATTTTTCAATTGATCGATTGTTTTCCTCACCTGAGTGACCGGCGTTTCAAGCTCGGCGGCCTCCCTTCTGATTTGGCTGATGATATGATGCAGGCGATTTTTTTTTATTATCGTTTCCCTTGCCGGAAGGATGATTGCCTCAGATATTCTTTTTTGTCTCCTTTGCGTAGCCGGGGAAAAAAATCGCAATGAATCAACCGTATCCCCCGACAGTTCGATTCGCAATGGATTTGAATAAAGAGGTGTAAACAGGTCCAGAATACCACCTCTTAGACTAAAATCACCCGGTTCCTCAACAATCAGGGAACGGGTATATCCACCGGAAATGAGTTTTTGAATTAAACCATCCCGATCGATCTCCTCACCTTCAATAATGAGTTCGGCATAATCGGTTATTTCATGTTTTGGAACGATTTTTTGCAGCAGCGCATCGACAGTTGTCACCACCAAGGGAGATGCCCCTCCTGCGGTCAGCCGGTAAAGGGTTCGTATTCTCCTTGCAGCAGTTTCATTGTGGTAAGAAAGAAATTTAAAGGGTAAAATGTGATAGGATGGAAAATAGATAAGTGGTAGCTTGGACCGATTTGAAAAAAAATGCAGATCCTGATAAAACCTTTCCCCATCCTTCGATGAAGGGAGGATTACAACTGTGGGGAGGTGGAGTCGCAGGTAAATCTGCGCTGTCAAATAGGCTGCCCCAGCTCCGTGAATGCCTGTACAATGAATCCGGCTGGGCCTTTGAGGTATCGAAGTGATGAAAGTTTGAAGTGAAGTTTTTTCTTGATTTCGATCTATATACACAATAGCTTATCCCTACAACATGCCGGCGTAGCTCAGATGGCAGAGCAGCTGATTCGTAATCAGCAGGTCGACGGTTCAATTCCGCCCGCCGGCTCCATATTTTTATCAAAGGTTTCAATGGGTTATATTATATTCCCTTGAAACCTTTTTTATTTCTAAAGTAGGCCAAATCGGGTCAAATTAGAGCATTTCGTTAGAGTTTCGATAGAGGTCGGACATAGGATTTATCAGAAAAATAGTCAAGCATGAATAGATCATATGATGGTCTGAGATACAAGGGGTGAACAGAAGATGAAAATAACCCGGCACATCCCGCATATCCAAGGTCAAAGAAAAGGGAGTGGGAGGGCGTTTTTGGCAAAACGCCCTCCCTGTAAACAAGACGATTAGTCCGGTAAGATAGCGGGGGTGAAGAATGTGCCGGACCACAGAATCCAGGAAATAAACAACGTCCAGACGGCATTTGCAGCCTGGGAGATCCAGTAGGCGATCGCCGGTCTGCCCCCGCCGACCGTTACCAGCTCTTTAAAATTAGTGTCCAGGCCGATGGCCACAAAACAGAGGGCAAAATACCAGCTGCGATAATTCTTCGCCGCCTTGGCAATCCCCTTGGCCGCTTTGTTGCCCAATGCCGGTTCAAAAATAAAGGATACAACCAGTGAAGCGACCATAAACCCAAGCACAAACTTGGGAAAACGGTACCAGATTTCCATAAGTGATGGTTTTTCAGCCCCTTCCTTTCGGTCAAGCGACATGGTCGCCCATATTGCCAAAAAGAAGGCTACCAGACCGATCATCACATTCTGGGCCATCTTGACCATCGCGGATGCGTTTACCGCAGCCTTGCTCGCTTCCCCTTGGGCATTTCGCAGGACCTCACCGGCCGCAATCACCGCTCCGGTATTGTCAATCACCCCGCCCAGCCAGGCGCCGGCCCATTGGGTCGGAAGATTCATCCAGACCGCAATCGGCGGCATCACCACAATCAACACCACCGCGCAAACCAGCACCCATGCCACCATGTAGCTGACCTCCTTGGGATCCCCCTGGATGGCACCGCCGGCGGCAATGGTTGCAGAAACACCGCAGATGGAGTTTGCCGTGGCAATGATGCTGCTGAAACGTTCAGATATCTCAAATTTTCTGCAAATCCAATATGTCCCGAACCAAACGGCCGTTGCGACTAAAACTGCCTGGGCCACGCCGATGGCTCCGGCCTTGAGCACCACGGAAAACATGATCGTCGCCCCCATACAGACCAGACCGATTTTGATAAAAAACTCCGTCTGGCCGGCCGCTTTAAGGATCTTCGGAACTTTAAAAAAATTACTTATTATCAAACCGAAAATCAGTGCAAAAAGGACATAAGATATCCCCCATTTTTTGATAAAAGCCTGCTTGGAGATAACCATGGAGATGAAAGTGATGGCAAAGATCACGATAAAACCCGGAATATACCGCTTTAAATCATATTTCATGAATATGCCACCGATAAACGTAAGAACACCCATGGTGATACACAAAACGATGGTGGTCCCAATGGTACTGGCCCCTTTGGGGAAGGCGGCGCCCAGACTCGTCCAGGTAGCAATTTTGGGAGGACTCGGAAGCCACCCGATTAAAGCCAAGAGCAAGATAAACCAACCGATAAAGCATGCCCACCAGTCCTCGTTTTGAAACGCGGAAGGTCTTTCGTTTCCGTTACTCATAATGTAGCCCTCCTTATCAATTGAAGAAAACGTTATTATGGAAAAAGTATCGCGACTTTACCCTAATCCAAGCCATGCTAATTGAAATTTCCTATCGACTCACCTCCTTTCACCCTCATGATTTATTGACAATACTTATCCTGTCAGAACTTTGCAAGCCATTTCTCAGTGTATGCATCCTCAATGTTGCCAGCCATGCATCTCCCGATAGCGGTGCTTCGTCGGAATCACCACCTAACGGAAAATACCGTGCCCTCGGTACGTATATTTTGGAAAGGTTTTTAACACGTTGGGTGAAATTTAACAAGACCTGGAGAGTGGAACTCTTCTGATAATGCTGTGGGGAGTGTAAAGGATCTCGAACGGTCAGGTCAGCTTGATTTTTCGGTCTGATCCTGGGGGGTAAAACAACAGTATCCGATTTTGTCACATTCTCTCTTAACAACTTGCCACTCTTTTTCGCTCAACGTCTGCAGGGCGATCTGGTAAATAATGTTGTCTTCCTTGAAAATGTGGTTTTCGAGTTCTTCTATCAGGTATTCTCCCAGCTCAATACATCTTTTTTTAAATACGTCAAATTGGTAGTCTCCGGGGTTATGGGAGAGTTGATACAACGCCTGCTTTCTTTTTCGAAATTCTACATGGTCCAATTTCATGATTTCCACCGGCTCGGAGATTTCTTGGTCTTCGAGCTTCGGGAACAAAGCTTCTTCCTCTCTCTGGTGATGGCTTTCCGCTTCCACCAGGTGATGGGAACAATCCCTTAATTTTTCAAGCTCCGAATTAAAATCTTCGAAACTTTTAGACTTGTCAAGTTTCTCCAGGACAGATCCCAGGTCGTTTAAACTTTGAAGAATAATCTTGTGCTCTTCCATGAAGGAATTCACCGGGTGGGGCGCTTCAACCTCAATTTGTTGATCCACAAGCTTTTCTCTCAAAACCTCCAGGTGTATATCACACAAATTTTTTCGGATCACCTCGGGGGAAAGTTCCTGTTTTTTCAGCTCCTGCTTCATATCACTTATGTCTTTGGCGTCAACTGCCTGAAATAACTTCTTCGCCTGCTTTTTGGTCGCCTCAGAAATATCGCCTTGTTTTAACTTCTGCACCATTTCCTTCAGTTGTTCTTTTTTATTTTCGTCGACGGCAATCCGTTTTACCACCAGAATCCATTCTTTCGGTCCTTCTTTTTCATAAAAAACCTCGAACTCACCCCGTGTCTTCAACAGATAAACCA
>Ga0255052_10002288_pt1 | contig 13903 bp, 13 predicted proteins | sample JV7_2_21_MG_FD_188632 | JGI IMG/M metagenome (GOLD analysis project Ga0255052, IMG submission 188632) | Seawater microbial communities from Jervis Inlet, British Columbia, Canada - JV7_2_21 | ecosystem: Environmental > Aquatic > Marine > Inlet | place: Canada: British Columbia | collected... | reverse complement strand
TGAAGTACAGTTTGTCACCGGCCTGATGCCTATCCCGGCCCTGGCTTGTCCATGCACGACTGGACTTGAGCTTCCCTTGACCCATAGCTACAGCTATGTGTCTCAGTCCAGCCCTACGCCCAGTGGCCCAGGCCAGCTTCTCGACCAGTTCCTGGTCTCACCTTCTCGCACCTGTCCAGCGCCAGCTTCCGTGATACTGGTGCAATATGCGGGCTAGCCCGGACACTTCACCAAGGCGAACCGTAAAATGATAAATTTGTCGTATCATCAAGCGTGTGAGAGTGTTTTTGGGTATTTCTGGCAGTTACAGTTTGTCCTATCCGGTTTTGCACAGCATCTGGCTTCACATTTCGGTCGTTCTCGCACATCCATGTGCTTCACGGCACCGGGACTCCTGTCCAATGGCCGTTCTCGCACATCCATGTGCTTCTCGGCACCGGGACTCCTGTCCAATGGCCGTTCTCGCACATCCATGTGCTTCTCGGCACCGGGACTCCTGTCCAATGCCCGATCCTTCTTGAACCATAGCTACGGCTATGATTCTGCAAACGATCGACCAAACTGTTTCGCCAGCCACGGCGCAAATCCCGGATCCTTGGTGAAATGTCCGGGCTAGCCGTGAGATTGGCCGACCTGCATGGTGTCGGCCCAAAACTGGTTCAGAAAATCAATGCGCTGGGCATACATCAGGTAAGTGACCTGCTGTTCCACCTTCCCTCGCGTTATGAAGACCGTACCCGCATCCATCCCATCGGCAGTTGCAGGCCCGGTCAACGGGTGCTGATCGAAGGGCGGATCGAACACAGTGCGATCGTACGGGCTCGGCGCTCCATGCTGGTGGTGGTGGTTTTTGATGGCACCGGCCGGATCACATTGCGTTTTTTTCATTTCCGCGCCTATCAGAAACAACAACTCTCGAGGGGCACACAGTTGCGCTGCTTCGGTGAAGTCCGGGCCGGCTTCCAGGGTCTGGAGATGGTCCATCCAGGCTACCAACGGCTCAGCGGGCATGTTGACGAGCCGCTGGCCGACCGGCTGACCCCCCTTTACCCAACTGCCGAAGGCCTCGGTCAGAAGAACTGGATCAGGATGACGGACCAGGCGTTGGCATTGATGCACGGGGACGGTCTGGAACTGGAAGAATTGCTACCTGGAGACTTGCTGGAGCAACTCAAACTGCCGTCTTTGCGTTACGCACTGGATTATATTCATCGACCGCCGGCTGACGCCGACGTCACTGCCCTGGGCAATCGTGACCACCCGGCACAAAAACGCCTGGCGATGGAGGAGTTACTGGCGCATAACCTGAGTATGCAAAAACTCCACCGCCAACAACGCGCCAGGCAAGCACCGGCAATGTTGAGGAGTTCTGACGCGGAAGGTGAATTCCTGAAGCGTATACCGTTCGAGTTGACCGGGGCCCAACAAAGGGTCGTGGCCGAAATCCATGCGGATCTTGCCTGCAGCCAGCCGATGCTGAGACTGGTGCATGGCGATGTGGGTTCGGGCAAGACCGTGGTCGCCGCGCTAGCCACGCTGGTCGCGTCCGGCAATGGCTACCAGACGGCAATAACCGCGCCAACGGAATTACTGGCGGAACAGCATCTGCGGGTTTTCAGCCAGTGGCTGGAACCGCTTGGGATCAATCCCGTGTGGTTGAGTGGGAAAGTGACCGGAAAAAAACGGCAGCAGGCACTGCAGAGGATCAGCACCGGGGCCGAGGTGGTTATCGGTACGCATGCGTTGATGCAGGAAGGGGTGGAGTTCTGCAGACTGGGCCTGGTGATTGTCGACGAACAGCACCGTTTCGGTGTCCACCAGCGCATGAACCTGTTGGAAAAAGGCGGCGAGGGTTCGCGCCAGGCACACCAGTTGATCATGACGGCCACGCCCATTCCCCGGACCCTGGCGATGACGGCTTACGCCGGCATGGAGGTTTCTGTTATCGATGAACTTCCACCCGGAAGAAAACCGGTGACAACCGTGGTCATGTCGAATGAACGTCGTCCGCAGATCATACAGAGGGTGGCAACTGCCTGTGCCGATGGTCAACAGGCTTACTGGGTGTGCACCCTGATCGAGGAATCTGAAGCCATTGAGGCAAAAGCGGCCGAAGAGGTGGCCGACGACCTGCGAAGCAAGCTCGGTCGCCTCAACATTGGTCTGATCCATGGCCGGATGAAGCCGTTACAGAAACAGCAGGCCATGGATGACTTCAAAACCGGTGACATCCACCTGCTGGTCGCAACCACCGTGATAGAAGTAGGCGTCGACGTTGCAAATGCTTCACTCATGATCATTGAAAACGCTGAACGGCTTGGGCTGGCACAATTGCACCAGTTACGTGGCCGGGTCGGGCGCGGCAGCAATCAAGCCAGTTGCGTGTTGCTGTATAACCCGCCGTTGGGCGACCTGGCCAGACAGCGTTTGGAAATCATGCGTCAAACTGCCGACGGCTTCCGTATTGCCGAAAAAGACCTGGAATTGCGTGGACCAGGGGAAGTGTTGGGTACCCGGCAAACCGGCATGCTGCAATTTCGGGTGGCCGACCTGGCGCGCGATACCGCATTGTTGCACCTGGTACCAGGCGTGGCCGACAGCCTGCTGTCCCGGCACCCCGAACAGGCCGACAAACTGATCCGCCGCTGGGTCGGTGACGCCTCTCGATTCGCCGGCGTCTAGCCTGCATATTGCACCAGTATCGCGAATTCTGGCGCCGGACAGGTGCGAGAAGGTGAGACCAGGAACTGGTCGAGAAGCTGGCCTGGGCCACTGGGCGCCGAGCTGGACTGAGACCCATAGCCGTAGCTATGGGTTGAGGGAAGCTCAAATCCAGTCGTGCATGGACAAGCCAGAGTCGGGATAGGCCTCGGGCCAGCGACAAACTGTGACTTTAAGCGTTGGACAAATATCGCCATATTATTCCTGTAATTCAGTTGATTACCTGGTGGCCCGAGGCCGACTGGTGCAATATGCAGGCTAGCCACGGGTTGCGCGAAGATAGAATACGTCACACACGCCGGGGTTCACCGGGTTCTCAGGTAGTAAAGCCATAACAAGCGCGCGGCCACGGACCGCCAGGGTTGCCACTCCATGGCGCGTGCATCCAGGCTGGCAGGGTCAAGATCAGTGGCCAGAGTCTCGCGCATCGCCTTGTACAATGCCAGGTCACCGCGCGGCCAGACGTCCACATGCCGCAAGGCCATCAGACGATAGATATCCGAAGTCCACCGGCCGATGCCCGTGACCCGGGTCAAACTCTCCTCGACCTGCTGCGCCGACATTGTTTGCAGTGCGGCAAGATTGAGACCACCGTTTAGTACTGCATCTGCAAGTGCACGGCAATAGCGGGTTTTTTGGCGGGTCAGGCCAATGCCGCGCAAATCATCGGCGCTCGCAGCGAGTACTGTCCACGGCGTCACCCGCCCCAGTGCAAGGCTGAGCTTCCGGTATACCGCGCGTGCTGACAGTAATGAGACCTGCTGTTCCAGGATGATGCGGACAAGCGTGGCAAAGCCCGGTTTTCTCGCCCATAACGGGGGTACGCCGTGGTCACGGGCAATAAGCGCCAACACGGGATCACAGGCTGAAAGTACCGCAACGGCGGATTCCAGGGTGGGCTGATCCACTATTGCTCCGTCATCCTTGGAAGGATGACCCAGCACCGGTATATTATTCAAGCTGACGCAACACCGTAATGACAGCTTTGCGGGTGTCGCTGATAGCCGCGCTGAGTTCCTGTTCCGCTGTTACCGCAGCAGCCGAATGCCGGCCATTTTCATCCAGCCCGGTCAGGTCATTGACGTGTTCATTCCACAAGCGGAATAGCCGGTCGCTTGCAACCGGGGCAGGATCGGGCATCAGGTTCATCAAATCACGCACCATCGTAACGCTGCCATAACCGCGCAGGCGCAGTTCGCCCTCGCTGGCAGCACCATCGTCAAATGGCAGGTAGTAGTATCTGTAATCTGCTACTTCCTGGAGATCGCCAAGGCTTTCCAGTACACGAAAAGCCGCCTGGCGGATATTACGCTGTGCCTCGGTGGTTTCATTTCGCCAGGTGTTATAGCTCAACGCGATAAACGCGACCGAAAGGCTGATCAGGGCTACCGAATTCGCCTGGAGTTGTTGCCGGAATGTGGCCATCAGGTATCTGGACCGTAATTGAACCAGCACAGCTGTTGAGCAGGAGTGGAGGCCATCAGTACCATCACAGTGCGGCGACGATAAAAGACTCCACCTCTGCACGGGCCTGCTCGATGTCCCTGTCAATCTGCTGTCTGATGGCGATGTATTGGGGGTTCTGCTGCAACGACTCCATACGCCAGTCTTTTTCCAGCATCCAGGCTTCCCTGAAACCCCGTTCGTAGGCTGTTTGTAAACTGTCAATGGCCGCCTGGGAATTGCCTCTCAGTGCAAAAATACTGGATTCTGTATAGTAACTTTGAGCATCTTCAACGCCGTTTAGCCGTGCCCGGTGCAACGAACGTTCGGCGCGTGTCAATCTTTGGTCCGCCAACTCTGCATTACCTGCATTGCGTTGTAACAGTGATGAAAGTGTGATGACAAAAATCTGCTGGCCATCCCAGGACTGATCAGCATCATCGCTGATTGCCCGTTCGATCAGATCCCTGGCACCATCTCCGTCGCCAGCTACCAGTCTTATCAGGCCTTTCTGGAAGTAGTAATAGTGCTGAAGCTTTTCCGGCAAGCCTTCCACGGAGTCCCCGTACTGCTCCTGCACCAGGCGATCGGCCTTTTCCAGCCTGCCCTGCTTGAGCAACAAGCCAAAATAGTTCGCCCTCAGACTGAAATTATCACCGGCGATTTCCAGTCCTTCGAGCAGCAACCGCTCCGCCTGGTCAGACGCACCCACGTTTTCCCAGGCACTCGCCAGGGTCTCTATGACCACCGGGCTTTTGGGTTCCAGCCCATAGGACTGGTTGGCATAGCGCCATGCACCCACCAGGTCGCCGCTTCCATAGGCGTGGCCAGACATGATTCTCAATAGGGAGGGAGAGTCCGGCTTTAAGGCGATCAAGCTCTGCAACAGGTCTATACCCGCTTTGGAATCCCCGCGGCTGGCCAGGTTGCCGGCAAAATTGATGGTCAGCAACTCATTCAGGGGATCTATGGCCATTGCCTGTTGCAGAATCTGGTTCTCTTCCGGCAACCTGCCCAGATCGCCCAATAGGCCGCCAAGCCACAGATAGGCTGGAATATAGTCTTCATTCAAACGGAGCGCCTGGCGCAATGCGGATTCGCCGGCATCCCTTTGCCCGATCTGCCAGCGTGCGAGCCCGAGCGCAGCGAATGCTTCCGCAGACCCGGGATCAATCTCCAACGCCTTTTCAATCATCGGCATGGCACGCTCGGTTGCGTCCATATTGGTCAGGTTTCCGTATAACGACAACAGCATCCATGAATCTGCCATGGCGGCGTAGGCCGGGGCAAAAGACGGGTCATGTTTCACCGCTTCGCCAAAAAGGGTGATGGCTTTTTGCAGCTCTTCCGGTGAGCGGCGCCACCAGTGCAAACGCCCGGTCCTGTAAGCCTCGAACGCTGCAAGGTTGTGTGGCCTGGAGGCCTGTTTCTGATCCAGGCCTGCAAATGAATCCACCAGGGCCGCTGCGATGGCACTGGCGACTTCATCCTGGATGGCAAAAACATCATCCAATTGCCGGTCATAGGAATGCGACCAGATATGGAAACCATCCTCAACATTGATCAACTGCGCGGTCATACGGATGCGGTCGCCGGCTTTCCTGATACTGCCCTCAAGCACCGTACTGACATTCAGCAGGCGGCCGATCTCGCGGATGTCCTTGTCCAGGTGGCGGAATGCAAACGATGAGGTACGGGCGGCAACATGCAGTCCATTGACCTGGGCCAGCAGGTTCAGAATTTCTTCCGCGATGCCATCCGAGAAATACTCCTGGCTGCCGTCTGCGGACAAGTCTGCAAATGGCAACACTGCAATGGAGTTTTCCGGTGCTACAAACTCCCGCTGCTGGGTTACCGCAGCGTCCGCAGCACCTGCGCCGTCTGCAAAAAACACATTTGAGTAGTAACTATAAAATCCATAACCCAGCCCAACGGTGCCCAGGGCCATCAAGCTGAATAGCAAGGCATTCTGTGGCCTGGTCAAGATTCCGGTTGCACTGGTTTTTTTGATGCCACCCGGCGTCAGGTCGAATTGCCAGGCCAGGATGAATACCAGTGGAAAACCCAGTATCAGTGTAACCACCACCAGTGTCGGCAGCCAATCGGGCAAACGCAACGGCTCGACGGCCGCATCCATCAATTGCAGCACAACAAATACCACCACGGCATACGCACCCACCGTGCGCAGAACCTTACGCCTGTTCAGCTCTGTCAGAACAGCTGATATAAATGATTGACCCTGTTCCATATTCCCTCTATACCCGACCAAATTCCTATTGCAGACCTTCTGTGTCTCGCTTCAGCCTGATTAGGCCTGAAATATCATTATCTCCATCCCCCGGTTCCACCAGGGTACGGTAATCGCTGATCGCAGACTCTACTGTTGGCAAAGATATATACAATTCCTGTGCCAATGTCCTGCAAATCAATAAATCCTTCAGCAACAGGGACAACTTGAAACCAACGACGAACTGGTTCTCCAGTATGGAGTTACCCCGATGTTCAAGGAACCAGCTGCCCGCTGCTCCAGCACCTACTACTGATAATAGACGCTCCGAGGGCAACTTTAGTTTCTCTCCAAGTGCCAATGCTGCGCAAACCGCCTCTGCAATACCGGCAATCATGACCTGGTTAACGCCTGACCTGCGCCCACCGGTCCCATATGGGTGACGGTTGTCGAAATCGCTTCCGGTAATGGCATGATTCGCGAAATATTGGCGGAATTACCACCTGCCATCACTGAAAGTGTACCGCTACGCGCACCCTCGACACCACCGGAAACCGGTGCATCGACAAAACCGGCGCCTGCGTGTGACAGGATTTCAGAAACCTGCCTGGCGGTTGACGGGCTTACGGTCGAAGTATCGTCAGCCAGATTTCCGGCCATCGCCGCGCCCATGGCTCCTGTGCCAACGACTCCGGCTTTTATTGGCTCATGCATCTTTCTTACAAGGCATCGTCACCTTCCTCACCCGTTCGGATCCTGATTGCCTGATCCAGCGGCTGGATAAAAATTTTACCGTCACCGATGCGCCCGGACGCGGCAGATTCAGCAATCGCTTCAACCACGGCTTCAGCCCGGTTATCGGGTACCGCAACTTCCAGTCGCAGCTTGGGCAGGAAATCAACCACGTACTCGGCACCCCGGTAAAGCTCCGTGTGCCCCTTCTGCCGGCCAAAGCCACGGACTTCGGTAACGGTCATCCCCTGGACACCCACTTCTGCAAGTGCATCACGTACATCATCCAGTTTAAACGGCTTTATGATCGCAATTATCATTTTCATCTTGGTGTTTCCCGGGCGTATTGATACAGGAACTTTATAACCCCCGTTTCAACGCCGCAAGCACCACCGCCCCGCTATCCGGGATTCATTAACTTGTGTGACCGTAGTTTTGAGTAATTGACCGCACACACCGGACATCAAACCGACAGAGCGAGCCAAATTGAAGGCCAATTGCCTGAAGACGCCCGATTATCCCCGTTTACCTGCAAGGACAGCGATGTTCCCCACGTAATGACTGACAGTCTTTGGCCCGAAGACGACTGGTGCACTACGCGGGCTGGGCACTCCTATCTCCGGAATGGATTCGGGAAAACGGGTGTAAAACTGAACGTGAACAGCCACTCCGTACCGAATCTGTCAGGACTCACCACGAAATTCTGAAGCTCGAAAGAAAGTTTCAGTGGCATCCTGCCTATCCGTGTGGTTTTTGATATTCCGGCGCCAATCGGCAACAGCAGTTCATTGCCGCTGTCTGCTTCCCAGTCATAGGTGATTTTCGGGCTGGAAAAGATTTGCCAACCGTTATTCAAGCCGTAAGCAAAAAACACCTCGATGTACGTCTCATTGGTGTCGCTATCGTATGGTTCTTTGCCGTTGATATTCACCAGGTGCGTCACCCAAGCGCCGTATACGCCCCAATCGGTGCTTTTCCCTATCGCAATTTCAGGCCCCAGTAACCACTGGTTTCTACTCGCCGAAATATTCGTGGATGTTTCCAGCACGGTCGCTAATCCATACATACTGATAAATCCATTGTTACTGACTCCACCATAGGCGACATCAAAACCGATATCACCAACATGGCCATGTACGCTGTGGAACTCACCCGTTGAGGGCGTAATCTGAGGGCTTTGGCGAAGCCGGAAGTCAGGATAGTCAAAGTCCTGTATCCACAAGGGGTGGCCGAAGGGCACTTGCCAGGCGGGAAGATCCACATAGACGGGGACCGTGGCGCGAATCAGGACGTTTTTTCCATTTTTCAAAGATATCGGAAACGAAGGCTTGATCAGATAGAGCGTATTGGACTGGTCGTCGGCTCCTGGCAGGTCACCCTGGTAGGTGCGAAATTCAATATCGTTGACAATACTGCCCAGCGCGGTTACCGGGTTGCTTAACTCTTTAGCAATCTCATCGACGGACATCTCCCAGGCTGAAGCTACAGATTTTTCTTCGGATTCCCCGCTTGCCGTGCCCAGGATAGGAAGAGCCAACAAGCCAAGAATAGCCGAAAATTTTATTTTTTTGGAAATTGCCCACATTTTTTATCTTCCCCGCTGCATACAAAAAAGGGCTTTATGTTACCTTAAATGAAATGAGAATATTTTTGCCCGCACCAAAGAGCGGAAGGTCCATGAGGGACCCCTTGTGAAATCGACTGAAAACTTTGGATTTTTTAAACCTATTACCATCCTGGCACTGTATGTTATTGCTGCACTGTCTTTGTCCCGGCGGGTGCAAACTTCGGGCTAAAAAGGTACGCTAGCCACAACAGTGGACACAAAGAAACCAGCCCTTGTCATTTATCTACAAATTTAAACTCCGCGACGCTTTTAATGTCACCATTACCTGCGTCATTCCGGCGTTTTTTGCTTTGCTCTTCAGCATCCCGGTTGCTGCGCAATCGCAGCAGACAGGTCCGTTGATTTACAAGGCAGATGGCGGCGGTGTGCATCAATCCGAGGCTGACCTGAAAGATGGCGGTGGCGGTTTTGCCGTTGACCGCTGGTTTGTCAGCGCAGGTCTTGACTACGTATGGAGTCTTCGCGATTCAATCGGATTCTCCGTCGGTGGTGGCAAGTCCATCTATGAATTTGACAGCCTTGGCGGGTTCGGTGGAGGTGCTCCCTGGCACAAGATTGAAGAAGCCCGTGTGTCGGTCACAGGACGCTTCGGCTTCGGCAAAACCGGTACAGCCATCATCATCCCCACGGTGCGGTACAATGGCGAAAATGGCGCCACTTCCGGTGACAGCCGCACTTTCGGGTTGTTTGCCGCTGCCACGTGGCGGATCAATGAAAACCTGACGATCGGTCCCGGCGTCGGTGTATTTTCGCGTCTCGAAGACGGTGCCCGGGTGTTTCCGATCCTGGCCATCGAATGGGATATCGGCGAGCGCTGGAACCTGTCGACCGGTCGTGGACTGGCCGCCTCCCAGGGACCCGGTCTGACCCTGAGCTACACCTTGAATGAGAGCTGGTCTTTTGGTCTCGCAGGGCGCTATGAAGACGTGGAATTCCGCCTGGACGATGCAGGACCGGCAGCAGGGGGTGTCGGCCGTGACCAGTCGATACCATTGGTGGCCATGGCAACCCTGACACCGAATACAGTGTTCATTCTGTCTGTTTTTGCGGGTGTCGAATTCAACGGCACACTGAAGCTCAAGAACTCACTTGGCGATGTCGTGGATGAGAGCAGCTACGATCCCGCCCCGATATTTGGCGTGAGCTTCGAGCTTCGTTTTTAGTACCATCTACCGACCACTAAGCTGCTTCTTTGATGGATGGCAAGGTCTTCCATCAGTCAAATAAACAGGCCATTGATACCGGCCCTTCACGCAGTTCTTTGGCTCATATCATTTGGCTGCACGTTGTTTTGTGTTTGACTCAATATCGACGCTCTGCGAATTCAGAGTTTCACATCCGGTTCACGATAAAACACCTGATACCGACAGAGCGTTTTAAACGTGGAGCGACGGAAATGAACAGGAAAGCCCTGCTATCAACACTCGCAATTTTACTCCTGACAAACATCGGCGCAGCGATTGCCTGCGAGTACAAGGCCGGTGAAACGAAATTCATAGATTACGCCAACTGCCGTTTTTGGTGAGGACAGCGTTCTGGTCATCGAGCTGTCAGAAGATGCCAAGTGGGAAAACTGTATTTACTACGTGCAGGCATTTACGCCGGAAAAACTCCTGGCGGTGACCAAACTGCAGGACGGCAAGGAATTACTCAGCATCAATGACCGCTCAAAAATAGGAAACCCCTGCTATATCTCGAAAAAGCAATGCGACGCCGCATTGAGAGCGAGTAAGCTGTAACCGGTTTATGCGGGGCAGGCCCGCCCGGCTATTGCCTAGCCCAGACATTTGGTGTCCAGGTAAGCATCAAACCACGCTACCCAATTATTCTTTTTTGGCATTTGGCGATTGAGCAGGTAGGCTTAACAGCGGTAACAGATATAAAGAAACCGGTAAGTGTCGTTATTTAAAGAACTCAAACGAAGAAATGTCTTTCGTGTGGGCATTGCCTACCTGGTGGGTGCGTGGTTGCTGATCCAGGTCGTCGACATCCTGCTCGACAACATTGGTTCCCCGCCCTGGGTCATGCTGACTTTATGGGTGGTTCTCGGTGTCGGGTTCTTTATTACCCTGTTTTTTGCCTGGGCTTTTGAACTCACCCCCGATGGCATAAGGAGAGAAAAAGACGTCGACCGAACCCAATCCATTACCCACCAAACGGGGCGCAAACTGGATTACGTCCTGTTCGGACTTATTCTCATTGGCATAGGCTGGCTTGTTGTCCGTGATTCAATAAATCCGGATGGCGGCTTCAGCGCTTCCGGCACTGCGCCCGTTGTAATCCTGATGGATACCTATGCCCCCCGTGGGGTTTACGATCAGCAAACCAGGGACAGTAGCGGCACCAATGCTGATGTCCTGAGCAACATACTGCGGGGCCTTCCGATCGAGACACACAAAGAAGCCATCGGCTCAACCTGGGACCGCGAGCAACAAATCCTGATGCAGCATCCGGACCTTATCCTGATCCACCGTTCCGGTTTTTACCATTCAATGACCCAGGAATTGGGCTTCAGTTATGATCCTGAACCTTCGAGCATCGACGCCCAAAGGGCGGCAAAGCTCTACCAGTTCGCTGATAATAAACTGATGACCTTTTTTGGGTTTATCGGACAGGGCAATCCCGACACCATGTTTCTCGTGTACTCCAGGGGCACGGGTGGAGGTTGGGTAGAGGAGGAATATCGAATCCGTTGGGTTGCGCAACTCGAACAGCGGTTTCCGGCCTTGACCGGAAGGGTCAGAGCAATAGATATCCCTGGAGGTGTTACCGGCGCCACTTTCCGCAATCCTGAGACGGCCCAAATGATGCGGCTACAGGTCATATCATTACTCGGTATCGAGACTGAAGAATAGGTTCTATAACTGCTCAATGTGGACTGATCACAAACTTTTATTGCCTCAATTTGACTACAGGTATTTCAGAAATTCGCCGATGCAAACACGCCTGACTAGCTGCACAATCATCTGGAAAGCCACTAAAGTCAGCTGAAGAAGGGGGGTGTGTGAATCTATCACTGGTGTACAGCCGTGGCTGTGTCGGGGTCGAAGCACCCCTGATAACCATTGAAGTGCATCTGTCCGGTGGTTTACCGGTGCTCGCGATGGTCGGTCTCCCCGAAACGGCAGTCAGGGAATCCAAGGACCGGGTGCGCGCGGCGCTGCTCAACTCCGGTTTCAAATTCCCTCCCAGCCGGATCATTATTTCACTGGCGCCGGCTGAGTTACCCAAGGAAGGTGGTGGTTTCGATCTGCCGATTGCACTGGGTATACTCGCGGCCTCCGGTCAGATACCCGCTACCACCCTGGACGGCAGCGAATTTCTTGGTGAATTGTCACTCAACGGGAAATTGCGGACCGTGCGTGGTGTATTGCCGGCGGCCATCCGTTCACGTGACAGCAACCGGACGCTGGTGATACCGGCGGCCAATTCGGCTGAAGCGGCACTGGTCCGGGGTGGTAAACAGTACTGCGGGCGTTCTTTGCTGGAGGTCGCCCGGTGGCTGAAGGGCCAAACGCAACTCAAGGGGTGTAAACCTGACGTTTCCTTTCGCCCACCCGTTCAACCCGACCTTCGCGATGTCATTGGGCTTCCGGGTCCCAAACGCGCGCTGGAAGTGGCCGCTGCAGGTAGCCATAACCTGCTGATGGCAGGCCCGCCCGGGACTGGAAAAACATTGCTGGCCTCAAGGTTGCCGAGCATTTTGCCGCCGATGTCGGAAACCGAATCACTGGAGACCGCGTCGCTGGCATCTGTCAGCCAAGCCGGTCTGGACCACCGCAAATGGGGAGTTCGGCCGTTCAGGACACCCCACCATTCCTGCAGCAGTGTCGCACTGGCCGGGGGCGGTTCCCGTCCCAGGCCCGGAGAAGTATCACTGGCGCACAACGGCGTGTTGTTCCTGGACGAGTTGCCTGAATTCAGCCGGCATGCGCTTGAAGTACTGCGCGAACCCCTCGAGTCCGGCCGTATCGTGATTTCAAGGGCGGCCCGGCAGGCGACCTTTCCAGCCCGTTTCCAACTGATAACGGCGATGAATCCCTGCCCGTGCGGCCTCTCGGGCGATAACAGCGGACGTTGTGGTTGCAGTGCAGAACAAATCCAGCGCTACCGCAGCAGAATTTCTGGCCCGCTGCTCGACAGGATTGATATCCAGGTTGAAGTTCTGCGCCCCAAGACGTCCATCCTGAGCGCATCAACCGACAATATTGAAAGCTCGGAAAAAGTCCGTGAACGTGTAATTGAGGCGCACCGGCTACAACTCCAGCGTGCTGGCAAGCCCAATGCATTGCTTGACAACAGCGAACTGACCCAGTTCTGCCGCATCAATGGTGAAACGTTACATCTGCTCGAATACGCCGCAGAGCAACTCTGCCTTTCACCCCGTGCCTGCCACCGCATACTAAAGGTGTCACGAACCATTGCCGATCTCGACCAAGCTGAAAACATCCGTTCCGAGCACGTCGCAGAGGCCACTGCATTCAGACGTTTGAACACCGGTCAGAACTACATCTAATGCAGACAAAACCTGACATCGATTGGCGCGCTTTGCCCACAATATTTTGAGACTAAGGCTATTGGTCGCTCCCGCACATCCGTTTGCTGCGCGACACCGGGACATCCTGTCCAGTGTGATCTGCAAGACCACAGACGAATACTTTCAGTATTTGTTTGGACCATGGGATTGCACTCGCACCAAGTTCGTCAAGCATCGCCAAGCTCCACCGCAGTATATGTACGCCACCGGCCCGAAACGACTTTACTTTATCAGATCGTTCAGGAGTACTGGCCTGAGTTCCAGGCTGGTTTCCCTAGTGCCTAAACCAAGAGTTAACCTGACCCGTTTCCATGGCGTATTTGCCCCCAATAGTAAACACCGTGTACAGATAACCCCGGCAAGACGGGGCAAAGTTAAGAAGACCCGGTCACTTTATGAGGACCAAACTCCTGCCGAACGCCGGGTGGCCATGACCTGGGCTAAACATTTGAAACGTGTATTTGATATTGATATTGAAACCTGCGATAAATGCGGAAGTGATGTCAGAATCATTGCCAGTGTAGAAGACCCATCGGTCATTAACACGATACTCACCCACCTGAATAACAATGCAACTTCTGCAGCAACAGAACTGTTGTCACAATGCCGGGCTCTG
>Ga0255052_10002286_pt1 | contig 13914 bp, 11 predicted proteins | sample JV7_2_21_MG_FD_188632 | JGI IMG/M metagenome (GOLD analysis project Ga0255052, IMG submission 188632) | Seawater microbial communities from Jervis Inlet, British Columbia, Canada - JV7_2_21 | ecosystem: Environmental > Aquatic > Marine > Inlet | place: Canada: British Columbia | collected... | reverse complement strand
GTACGGAGTTTTGCGGGGATTAGTTGTGCATTGTAGTGCAAAGTCCCGCAACGGACGCCCCATAAGTTGTTGAAAAATAAAGAAATATAAGTTACCGCTTCTTCTGAAAATCCTCGTGTCGGTGCCGAACGCGGACCGCCGAGTGCGGACCACCGAACGCGGACCGCCGAGTGCGGACCAGTCCGATTTCGCCCCTGGGCACCATTTCATGTTCCTCACCGGCCAACGCCAAGTTTAGTGCTTCGCACTCTCCGGCATCATTGCGACGAAGCCTCAGTCGAAATCATGGAATAATAAAACGCGATTCCCGATATGAATCAAGCCGCTTTACCGTTGGACTCATAAAACGGATGGATCGGCGAGTCGACGGGCCTGAACAAATGCCCCAGCAACCAGTGCCGGTAACCGCCGTAGTAAAAATCACCGCTCCTCGAGATCAGATCGCTACGATGGTCGTGATAATAATCGCCAAGCTGATACCAGGGGATCGAAGGATTTTCGTGATGCGCGAGGTGGAAGTTCAGGTTGAGGAACAATATTCTGAAAAACAGGCAGGGTTCCATGAGTACGGTTCTTTCGGAAACAGTAGTCCTGGCGCGGTGTTCGTAAAATGACCTGATTCGGGTCAGTGAATTGGCGAAATAGGCGATGAGCAGGTAATGCCACCAGGGCACCTGGAAATACTGCACGATCAGCAGCATTAACAGCCCGACCGAAACCAGGTGTATACCCCAGATTTTGAGTGCCTCGGTATCGCCCGATTTCACGGTGTTAAAGGCGAGCTTGCCGAGCCCGAGTATTTCGACTGCCGGGTTGAACAGCAATCTGCCGGCGATCGTCATGTTGACCCACGCAAACATCTTGCCCGGTCTCGATTTACGCCCGTATTCACTCGCACTGCAGTAATAGCTTTCCGGGTCCTTGCCGGGCAACGTGATGTTCTCGTCGTGATGGTGAGTCAAATGGGACTCGCGGTAAATTGAATAGGGCAGGAATAGCGTCAGCGGAACGCTCCCAAGCAGCGAATTGAGTGCCGTAATCCGGGTCGGGTGGCCATGGATCAGCTCGTGGCACAGGGAGCCGTGCAAGGTGCAAACGACAATCAAGAGCGGCAATGCAACTATCGGCCCGAGCGAATGGTAGTACTGCATCAATAGAAACCAGCCCCCGTAAACCGAGAGGATCAGCAGCCAGGTTGGCCACTCGAATGAAGCTGTAAAACTGTTCTTTTTGCGCGACAGGATACTGTGGTTCATGGCCTATGCCCCGGGATACTTGCTGGTTTTACTAAACTGGCAAAGACCAAAGATTAATTGCCGCCAGAATTAGCCGCCTTGACGTGAGTCAAGCACGAGAAAGTTTTACCCCTGTAGACTTTTGTGCAGGAATCCGCATCAGCTAGTTATTCTCCGAATCCCGCTCCCGAATCGGTTGCAGGAGCCCGGTGTTCCTGTTTTTCTGCCTGGTGCCCGTATCCGCAAAACTGGCAGCGTGCCGGCTTTGCTAATGTGTTCTCGGTACCCATTCTTGATCGGGGCTGAGCAAAATTAACCCAAGGGGTGCCTGGTCAAAGTGGTTGCAAGCGAAGTAAAAAACACCCGCAAGCCGCGTAAACGCATATCCCGGGCGAGCCTGCGCCAACGCGACTCCACACCAAACCGCCATCTGATGGCGCCTTACATCAAACGGCATATCCCGGCTTACGATCTGCTGGATGAAGAAAGCCTGCAGAAAATTGAACAGGCGGCCGACACCATCCTGGCCGAGATCGGTATCGAGTTTCGTGATGATCCGGAAACGGTGCGCCTGTTCCAGCAGGCCGGTGCCCAGGTTGCTGTTGTCAACGACACTGCCTGCAACCTCAGGTTTGAACCGGGCATGATCCGCGAAATTCTCAAATCCGCGCCGCCAAGATTTACCCAGCATGCGCGCAACCCCGCCAGATCGGTTGAAATCGGGGGTGACGCGATGGTGTTTTCCCCCGCCTACGGTTCGCCGTTTATTCTCGATATTGAGCAGGGTCGCCGCTACGCAACCCTGGCCGATTTCGAGAACCTGGTAAAACTCGCCCAGACAAGCCCCTGGTTACACCATTCCGGCGGCACCATCTGCGAGCCGACCGATATTCCGGTCAATAAGCGTCATCTCGATATGGTCTACGCCCACATGCGCTATTCCGATCGGGCCTTCCTCGGATCGATTACCGCACCCGAACGTGCCGCCGACAGCATCGAGATGTGCCGAATTCTGTTCGGTACCGACTTCGTCGCCGACAACTGTGTCGTCATGGGTAATTTCAACTCGACCTCACCCCTGGTCTGGGACGGCATTTCAACCCGAGGGATTCGCCACTATGCCGAAGCCGGCCAGGGTTCGATACTTTTGCCGTTCCTGCTTGGCGGTGCGGTCTCACCGGTCACGATGCCGGGTGCGATCGCGCAATGCCTGGCCGAATCCATGGCAGGCTGCGCCCTGACTCAGCTGGTACGACCCGGTGCGCCCGCGATACTCGCGTCCTTCCTGTCCTCGACTTCGCTGCGCAGCGGCAGCCCGAGCTTCGGCACCCCGGAGCCGGCGTTGGGCAGCCTTGTCATGGGACAGCTTGCGCGCCGCCTGAAATTGCCGCTGCGTTGCGCCGGCAATTTTTCCACCGCCAAGCGTGCCGATGGCCAGGCGATGGCACAGGCGATGATGTCGATGATGTCGGCGGTTCAATGCGGCGCCAATTTCATCCTGCATGCGGCTGGTTTCCTCGACAGCTTACTGTCCATGTCCTACGAAAAATTCATGCTCGACACCGACCTCTGCGGCGCGTTCCACGCTTACCTGCGAGGCTTCGAGATCAACGACGATACCCTGGGCCTGGACGCGCTGCGTGAAGGTGGCCCGGGTGAGCATATGTTCGGCACCGCGCATACCCTGGCCCACTACCGCACAGCCTACTGGGAGAGCAGTTTAAACGATGACCAAACCTACGAAGGTTGGCAGGAAAAGGGCTGTGAAGATGCCATGCAGCGTGCCAACCGCGCCTGGAAAAAGGCGCTGCAAGACTACCAGGCGCCGAGCCTGGACGTGGCCACCGACGAAGCGCTTAAAGATTTTATCGGCCGGCGTAAAGCGGCGATGGACGATGCCTGGTACTGAAGCACGCCAAGCGGAGAAATAACATGGTAAACGATCCCCTGCTGCAACCTTACCAGCTCAAGCACCTGACGTTCAAAAACCGGTTAATGACCTCCTCGCACGAGCCAGCTTACACCGACGACGGTATGCCCAAGCAACGCTACCGCCTGTACCACGAGGCACGTGCAAAGGCCGGCCTGGCGATGACCATGACCGCGGGTTCGGCGCTGGTTTCGAAGGATAGCCCGCCCGCCTTCGGTAACATTCTGGCTTACAGGGAAGAAGTGGTCCCATGGATGCGTGAGCTGGTCGACAGTTGCCACCAGTACGACTGCAAAGTGATGATCCAGCTCACCCATCTCGGGCGGCGCGCGCACTGGAATCACTCCGACTGGCTGCCGACGGTATCGCCATCGGGTGCGCGCGAACCGGCGCACCGGGCCTTCCCCAAGATTATCGAAGACTGGGATATCCGGCGTATCGTCGAGGATTATGCCCTGGCCGCCGAGCATATGCAGGCGGCCGGTCTCGATGGTATCGAGCTGCAATGTTACGGCCATCTGATCGATCAGTTCTGGTCACCGGTAACCAATTTCCGTGACGATGACTGGGGCGGTACGCTCGACAATCGTCTCAGGTTCACGCACCTGGTACTGGACGCAATCCGAGCCCGGGTATCTGCTGATTTCCTGGTTGGATTGCGTCTCGTCGTCGACGAGCAAATGGAAAACGGTATCACGCGAGATGTTGGCCTCGAAATCGCAAGGCGCATGGTGGCCACCGGGCAAATCGATTTTCTTAACGTAATTCGGGGGCACATAGACACCGACGCCGCCCTGACCGATGTAATCCCGGTGCAGGGTATGGCAAGCTCGCCACACCTCGACTTTGCCGGTGAAGTACGCAAGGAAACCAGCTTCCCCGTGTTTCATGCGGCCAAGATCGCTGATGTCGCGACTGCCCGACACGCAATCGCGAGCGGCAAGCTCGACATGGTCGGTATGGCGCGCGCGCATATCGCCGACCCGATGATCGTGCAGAAGCTGATGGAAGGACGCGAGCAGGATATCCGCCCCTGCGTCGGTGCGACCTATTGTCTCGATCGAATTTACCTCGCCGGTGAAGCCCTGTGTATCCACAATCCGGCCACGGGGCGTGAAGCGAGCATGCCGCACCAGATCGATCAGCCGAGCGATCAGCCGCGGAAAATTGTTGTGGTCGGCGCGGGACCGGCTGGACTCGAAGCCGCGCGCGTCGCGGCTGAACGAGGACATCAGGTGATCGTATTCGAAGCCACCCCTCGGGCCGGTGGGCAAGTGTTGTTGCTCGCGCAATCGCCGCGACGGCGGGAAATGATCGGCATCATCGACTGGCGCGTCGAGCAATGCGAAAAGGCCGGGGTCGAGTTTCGCTTTAATACCTACGCCGAGGCAGCCGAAGTGCTGGCCGAGAATCCCGATGTCGTGATCATCGCCAGCGGCGGTATGGCGGACACCGAACTACTGCAAAGCGGCAACGAACTCGTGGTCTCGGCGCGCGATATCATATCCGGCGATGTGGCCCCCAAGGGAGAGGTCTTGCTGTACGACGATGGCGCCGACCATCCCGGCATGCAGGCGGCCGAGATCATCGCTGAGAGCGGTGCGACGCTCGAGTATGTCTCACCCGAGCGCCAGATCGCGCCCGATATCGGCGGCACCAACCTGACCCCGTACATGCGCAAGCTGTTGCCGTTGAATGTGCGTTTTACCCTGTGCCGTCGCGCGCTCGAAGCCCACCGCGACGGAGATCGCATTCGGGTGATCCTGGGCAGCGATTACGGTCCCTTTACCAGTGAACGCCTGGTTGACCAGGTCGTGGTCGAGCACGGCACGATCCCGCTGGATGAAGTGTATTACGCGCTCAAGCCATTATCGAGCAACCTCGGCGAGGTCGATTACGACGCACTGATCGCAGGAATACCGCAGCAGCTCGAGCGTAACGCGGGCGGAAAGTTCAAGCTGTTCCGCATCGGTGACGCGGTATCGTCACGCAATATTCACGCGGCGATCTACGATGCATTGCGACTGGTGAAGGATATCTGAAGAGAAAAGGGTTATTGAAGATGGATAATTAGCATGAATTCTGAAACCAGACAGCGCAGGCGCGGCCGCACCACCAGGGCAATAAACGCCTATATGACGGATAAAAAAGGGGCGCCCGCAGTCGTTCGAAACACATTCCGGCCTGTATTCCACTTCTATCCCGATGATCAGATTGAGCAGTTGCGCGCGCGCGCGTTGCTTCTCCTGGAGACCCACGGTGTTGCCGTCGAACACGAAAAAGCAGGGGCTCTTCTGAGCGCGGCCGGTGCGACCCAAACGAGCGATGGCAAGTGTTACAAGCTGCCCCGGGGTCTGGTTGAGGAAGCGCTGGCGGCAACCCCTAAGAACGTCAGCCTGTTCGCAAAAGACCCTGACTGGGATTTGGAATTACCGCGAGCCGACGGCACCTTTATCATGCGCACCGGCACCGGTGTTCATGGGTTCATCGATGCCGAAACCGGCGATTACCGGAATCTGCAACTCGAGGATGTCGATACCATTACGCGACTCGGCAGCCACCTGGACCAGGTTGGATTCATGGGAACCCCCTTCGTCAGTAGTGTGCCGGCGCCGACCGCTGACATTCATGGCTTCGGGCGGCTCATTACCCGGACGCAAAAACATGGCTGGATACAACCTTACGATTTCAAGAATGTTGAGTACCTAATGCGTATTGCCGCGACCGCCGCCGGCGGTGAAAAATCTTTGCGCGAACGCCCCATCGCCAGCTGTATCGCTACGGCGTTCACGCCGCTCGCATTCAAGCCCATGGACGTGGAGGTGATCCGGCAATCGGTACGCTACGGTTTGCCGATTCACGCCTGCAGTTTACCCAGCGCTGCCGGAACCGCACCGATCACTATGCCCGGGGTCGCGATCATGGCGGCGGTGGAGATCCTGGCCATAGTCGTGCTGGCGCACGTGTTCGGATCCGGCGTGCCGATAATCGCCACACCCCTGGTGTTTTCCCTGGATGTGCGTACCGGACGTGCCCTGCAATCCAGTGTCGAAGTGCTGCAGGGTACCAGTATTGCGGTTCAGTTGATGAAGCACGGATTTGGACTGGTGACGCATACCTATGGGGCGGGGTCGGATACGCCGGCGCCGGATGCACAGGCGCAGGTCGAAGCCGCATTACGGGCGCAACTGGTATCCTTGTCCGGGGCGGATATTCTCGGTGGGGTGGGGCAACTGGAGTGCGCCACGGTGTTCAGTCCGATCCAGGCGGTTCTCGACAATGAAATGGGCGCCATGCTGAACAAGTATCTGCAGGCTTCCCCGGTGGATGACGAGAGCACCGCCTGGGAATTGCTCAAGGGTATCGAGGCAGGTGGAAATTTCCTGGCGGAGGAACATACTGCCAGGCACTGTCGCAGCATGTTCATGCCCAGGGTATACCAACGTGTGGATCGGGACAGTTACGAAGCCAACAATCGTCGCGACGTAATGGACAGCGCCCTGGAGACGTATCGGGAAATTATGGATCGCCCAATACCGGACCTGGTGATGGAAGCGGATCGAATTCGGGAGATTGAGCAGATTGTACGCGCGGCGGATGCGGATATACTGGCGGGCGACTAGCCTGATTTGGTCGTTTTCCGCTGGGCCGAGCGGCTGCTCCCTCGGGCATTAATCGAAAACATTTCATGGGAATCGCAAGCGACTATCTACAATTAATGCAGACCATCGGCGCGAAGCTGCAGATTCCGCTAGTACAGGAAATCTACATCGCACCATTTGAACCAGATCCTGAAAAAAGCAGCAAGTTTGGCGCCCTGGTGTTAGCGGATGGCACGGTTGGTCTCACCTATACGGGGCTTGATGACGACTTGCTGGTGCTGCAAGACCGATGCAAATACGAATCCCTGATCAATGAATCGCCTGTTCAGATAGCGAGTCTGTATACCAAGGAAGAGGGTTGGCAGAAGGTTCTCGGTATGGCTGCAATTAATGCAATAAGCCAGTACCTGTTCAATCGGGGTGGTTACTCACCACCAGCGGGTGGAAAAACGGTGACACATCTGGAGCTTGATAAAGGAGATCACGTCGGAATGGTGGGATTTTTCCCACCCCTGGTTGAGCAGGTACGCCAAATGGGCTTGCCTTTAACGGTAATCGAACTGGATGAGCAGTGGTTGCAGAACGATGACCAATTCGAAGTCACGCTGGACCCGGAAAAAATAAATGGCTGCAGCAAGATTATTTGTACCGGCACCGTGCTTGTTAACCAGACCATTGACGATTTATTGCCCCACTTTAGGAATGCCAGGCAGATTTTTATCGTCGGCCCAACCGTGGGCTGCCTGCCTGACCCCCTGTTTGATCGGGGAATTACACGGCTCGGCGGCTGCACCGTGTTGGACACCGTACAATTCCTCAGTTTGTGGACGGCTCAGAAAAAGTGGCGCGACTCCACCAGACGCTATGTGTTGAGCCGGGATTCGACTTACCCGGGTTGTTTGCAGCTTTTGAAAAATGTTACCCAGAATAATCCATAAACTAATCGGGGAGCGGTAATTACTACTGCGTGCCAATCACCTGGATTATTTCAGTAACAATACGATGCCGGCATTTCCGAAGAAGCTGCGGATTAGGTTATTTCTTCCAATAGATTTCCGATCAGAATTGATAAAATCATTTGAACCATTCGCGATCCTGTTCGGGATTTACTTTGTAAGCAAGCTGCTGGTTTATCCGAATATCGATGACGATGAGTGACGCTGCACTGATTGAGAGGTAAGAGATGAATGAAAACCGCAGCTTGAAAATGTGTGATGAGGGTAGCTATGACTACATTATCGTCGGCGCCGGATCGGCCGGTTGCGTACTGGCGAACAGACTTGGGGAGGATCCCGGGCTCAGGATTCTGGTACTGGAAGCTGGGGGAAATGACAACGCCACCATTGTCAGGATGCCTGCGGCACTATCGCTCCCGATGAATACCAGACGGTTTAACTGGGGTTTCAAAACTGAACCGGAACCCTGTCTCGAAGGCAGGATCATGAACTTGCCTCGCGGCAGGGGGCTCGGCGGTTCGTCCAGCATCAACGGCATGTGTTATGTCCGCGGCAACCCGATGGACTACGAGCGCTGGGAAATGCTGGGTGCGGCCGGGTGGAGCTGGAAAAATGTTCTGCCTTATTTCAGGCGCATGGAATGCGTCAATCATGGCGACCCCCAGCGTGGCACCGACGGCCCGCTTTCGGTAACCCGCGGCCCTGAAAAAAACCCGCTGTACCGGGCCTTCATTGAAGCAGGTGGCCAGGCGGGATATGCCATCAGCAACAACATGAACGAAATTCAGCACGAAGGCTTCGGGCCGATGGAGATGACCATTCGCGACGGCTTGCGGTGCAGTGCCGCGGTTGCCTACCTGCGCCCTGCGATCGCCCGGGGCAATGTCCGTATCGTGACGCACGCCAATGTATGTAGGATTGTTATCGAGGGGCGCAGAGCAACCGGGGTCGAATTTCTGCGCAATGGTAATCACTGTGTCGCGCAGGCGCGCAACGAAATCATCGTAAGCGCCGGCTCGATCATGTCGCCCGCTCTCCTGAAACGCTCGGGTATCGGCCCGGCAGCCGAACTGAATGCCTGTGGCATAGATACGGTGCATGACCTGCCCGGTGTCGGTGAAAATTTGATGGACCACCTCGAACTCTATGTCCAGCAGGAATGCACCCAACCGATATCGCTTTACAGTTCGATGGGACTAATCAGCAAAGGCCTGATCGGCGCACGCTGGTTGCTGCGACACGACGGGCTGGGTGCCAGCAATCATTTCGAGGCCGGGGCCCACATACGCAGCCGTGCCGGAATTGCATACCCTGATATTCAGTTTCACTTCCTACCGTTAGCCATATCTTATGACGGCCAGACGCTTGTTGAAGGGCATGGCTATCAGGTGCATGTCGGCACCAAGCGATCAAAGAGTCGTGGCTGGGTCAGGCTCGCATCAGACGATCCCATGGCGTCACCGCGAGTATGTTTTAACTATATGAGCCACGAAGACGACTGGGTAGAAATGCGCGCCTGCGTGCGATTGACTCGTGAAATATTTGCCCAGCCGGCTTTCGATCCCTTCCGCGGCAAGGAGCTGGCCCCCGGTGCCGATTGTGAATCCGATGAGGTTATCGATGCGTTCATCAGGCAAAAGGTGGAAAGCGCCTATCATCCCTGCGGCACCTGCCGCATGGGCTCCGATGCGCAGGCAGTCGTGGGTCCAGATTGCCGGATCAATGGCATCGAATCGCTGCGCGTGGTCGATTCCTCGATCATGCCTCAGGCAACGGCGGGAGATCTCAATGCGCCTACGATCATGCTGGCGGAGCGCGCCGCCGACATCATTGCCGGAAAACAGATGCTGACGGCGGAGACGGCGGTTTTGCCGGTCGACCCCAACTGGGAAACCTGCCAGCGATCGGCGCACATCTCGCTCGACCTGTCGCGGCAGGTTCAGTCAACCGCCGATGTATTCGAGCGGGAAAAGCTGTATCCCGCGATTCGATCCAGGTAACGCCGGGGACGAGCTCCGAAGTTCCTGATTCAGTTTGCCATCGAATGGTCGTTCCTGAACCACGTCCGGATTAAGTGAATTTGTTGCAGGATATCATCGGGAATCTTTTCCGGTTGGTGTTTCTGCAGAACCTTTCTTATATCCCGATCGATTCGCTCGATGAGAGTTTCATCTGCCAAATTACCGGAACTGACCGGAAAGTTGGCCCCGTAATAGCGCGCGTTCCAGTACTCCTCGCGGCAACGTTTGGCGGTGTGTGGGTGGGCCAGGTAGTTACCTCTGACATCCACTTCACGGATGAGGTCACGCGCCAGCTCTAGGGCCGCATCGACCACCTGATTTTTGGGCTAATCCGGGTCAGCGACTGAGGTACTCCCACAAAAAGATAATCTAGAAAGAAGAGCTTAAAGCGCCGAATTAAATCTACACCCACCGGCTTTAGAACAATATCCAAAATTACAGAGTGTTGCCTTCGCGCAATATGCGGACCAGAGTTTGTGTCATTATCCGTTTGTTGGCAGGCTTCGAACCAAAAGACCTTTATCCAGTGCTTTTGTGGCTAGCTGGTTATGCGCCAGTTCAGGTAGCACGATATCAACCTGATACCCCGAACCCGGTGCAACCCGCAGAGGTTCAGTGCTATCTGGTTGAAACATATCCTGCAGTTGAAATGAAATATTTTCCGCTGGGGTTAATAAAACCAGATCGTCACCGATGCAAATCTTGTTCTTAACCGCCAACGAGAGGCGTCGAGTCTGGCGATCAACCTTGCAGACATCGGCAACAAACAGCTGTTTACTCGCTATAGAATTTCCAGTTTCGTAGTTCTGGTATTCGCCGGGTACGTGGCGACGATAAAATCCTTCGGTAAATCCCCGGTTCGCCATGCCTTCGAGTTCATCCATTAATCCCATGTTGAAATCCCTGCCGGCCGCGGCATCGTCGATGGCCCGGCGATAAACCTGTGCCGTACGGGCGGCGTAGTAATAGGATTTGGTGCGCCCTTCGATCTTGAGTGATTCGATCCCGATTTCCATCAAACGCTTGACATGCTGGACCGCACGCAGGTCTTTCGAGTTCATGATATAGGTACCATGTTCGTCTTCATAGGTGGGCATATATTCGCCCGGACGGCCTTTTTCCTGTAGCAGATAAAGTGGGGATATTGCCGTTTCTTCTACTTGATTCTCCTGTTTCCCGGGATCTAAAGTTTGTACCGGAATTGAGGGAACGATTTCACCCTCAGGGGCTTGTTCTCCTGCGTGCACCTGGTATTTCCAGCGGCAAGCTACGCCTGCTGGCGGAACCCTTTATTCCCCGCGGAACAAGCGAAACCGAAACGGTAACGGAATTTGTGACCCGACGCCTGGGCCACGAGGTACTGGAGAAAGCCATGGGACCGTTTGTCAGCGGTCCACTAGCATCCGATCCAGACCTGGCTAGCGCCGTCGCGACCTTGCCGCGCCTTACCGCACTGGAAAAACGTTACGGCAGCCTGACGCTGGGAGTGTTCGTACACAAGATTCTGCGACGGCGTACGGCAATTGAAACCGAGGCTTTTTCTTACCGCGAAGGAATGGCGACGCTGACCGAAACCCTTGCGCAAAGCGACGGCGTTCATTTTCATGGTCGACGCTCGGTGACCGATCTGATTTCGCACGGCAATACCTGGACGATCCATGCCACGTCACCGCAGGGAGAACACTCGGTGCGGGCGAAACAGGTGGTTTTGTGTGTCCCTGCCGATGTTGCGGCCAGCTTGCTCGAACCCGTCGACAGTGACCTGGCGGGGCTCTTGTCAGGGATTGAGTATGCACCGATTTCGGTGGTACACACCGGGTTCCCTGAGCGAGCTTTTACGCGGCCACTGGACGGTGCCGGTTTCCTGGTTCCTCGCGCAGAAGGAGGAGCGGTAACCGGTTGCTCGTGGATGAGCAGTATGTACCCGGGGCGTGCGCCCACGGGAAAGCTGTTGTTGAGCAGTTACCTTGGCGGTGCCTGTGCGCCATCCGCGGTAGCGCTCGATAAAAAACGAAGCACGGCGGCGACTTTGCGGGCGCTACGGTCACTGCTCCACGTCAGGGGCGACCCGGACATGGTGCACGTCGATCGACACCGGCAGGGACTACCCCTCTACCATGGCGATTACCCTGCCCGCATGAGAGCAATAGACGAACACCTCAGGTTTTCGCCCGGCCTGCATCTTGAAGCTAACTATCGCGGAGGCATTTCAATCCGTGATCGCATTCTATGCGCTTTGCGGGCGGTGGAACGTATCGAATCGACACTGGTAACCCAGGCGTCCTCCACAGTAGATCAGAAAATCCTGTATGCAACGCCTGATCTTGCTGACCTGTTGGCAAAATAATGTTTGGTTTCGTATTTTGAGATTGATCGATTGGCGAAGCCGAAGCGGCACTTTAACCATTAAAACCCTCTGGTTTTAACAAGCGAAGGAGTAACAAAGCCATGACTAAAATGATTACTTCCAGTATTGGCGCAAGCGCTCTAATGCTCGTCGTTAGCACCTTGTCCGCCATCTCCGTCATTGCGGCCGGCACGGGGGCGGAAACCAACGAGGGTGCAACCAAGACGTTCGAGAAAATTATGCGACGAAGCACGCCTTCGGATGCCGTGACCCGGTTGGTAGTAGAGCGGAACATTCCGATCACTTATGACTATATCGCCACCTTGTTGCGGATACCGAATGCATTTGGCGAGGGGGCGGCCTGCGTGGTTTGCCACTCCTCCAACGATCCCGAAAAGGCATATCGCGGTTTGAATCTTTCCACCTGCGAGGGAATCATCAGGGGCGCGATGGAGGCCCCGGTGCGCGGGCCGACCGTGGTGCCGGGCCACCCGGAAAACAGCCTGATCATGCGCTTTCTGCGAAACAACAGAATGCCGATGGGGATACCGTTCGACTACCCGATAGACGGCGAACCGATCCTGCAAGTTAAAAAATGGATCAACGATGGTGCAAAAAACGATGACTTTTTCAAACTGGAGGTTCTGTCACAGTTTAAGGCCCGTAAAGCTTTTGGAATTTTCGCCGCCTGCACCGACTGTCACATGGCCAGCGCCGAACCGCCGAGTTTCAACGGACTGGATCTTACCTCCTACGAAGGCGTGATGAGTGGCGCCCACTCTGCCGAGCGGTTAAAAAAGGGGCTGTCGCCGAACAAGGTAGTCGTCCCCGGAAATGCCGAGAGCAGCCCACTCTACCAGCGTTTGACGCAAAACCGGATGCCGGCAGGCATAAACCCCAGCGAAACCCTGGACCATCCCAACCTGCGTTTACTGGAGCGCTGGATCGCGCAAGGGGCGAAATGTGATTGAACCGACTCATCATATCAGACATTTACGCAAGTGCTGCCTAAGCGACGTGATAGCCGGATCCTGCAACAGGTTCCTGGATTCGAATGGTGCTAGTCCACGAGTGCCAGGATTCCCTCCTGGGTAGTTCCCGGCCAATGGGCAAAAGTTTTGTAAAAAGCGCCATTGTACTGCTCCTGGTAGCGGCGACTTTCTATGCCATGGCGCAATATTTGTTGTCGGGGCTGAAGCCGGATATCGCCGAGTTTCCCGTCCACCTGGACCAGGGCCGTCAGTATTCGGCGGACTTCCAGGCGAACTGGAATGTCTATTATGACATTCGACTGGAGAGCGAACGTAATCTGGATCTGCAGCAACAGAACTGCCTGCTCGGAATAGAGACCGTTGTTCCCGAACGCTGTGCAGGCATGGCACCCGAGCTACTGTTGTCCTGGCAGGTCGAGAGCAACGATGCCATCGTCGCCAGTGGCGATTCCAATGACAGCAACGATGGCTACTGGGAATTAAAAATGGGCAAGCTACTGGGCAGTTTCCCCGCATCAGCGGGGGCGACTTATCGCCTGCGAGTCCAAATAGAGGGGGCTTCTGCGACACTGCAACAGACCAATCCCCGAATCAAAATTGGAATCCGAGCCGAGGACCTGAAATGGACCTACGTCTGGATCGGTATGCTGGCTCAGGCTGCAGGCTTTTGCTTTTTACTTGCGCTTGTTTTGCTCCTGATTCACCTGGGTTGCACCACCAGAGCCCGCCTTGACTCGATCGGCAGCAAGGACGAGTGCAGTAAACCGCGGACCAAGCGAGGGCATGACCATCGCGGGCAAACTTGATCCAGATCATGTGAGTCCCGCTACT
>Ga0255052_10002285_pt1 | contig 13922 bp, 13 predicted proteins | sample JV7_2_21_MG_FD_188632 | JGI IMG/M metagenome (GOLD analysis project Ga0255052, IMG submission 188632) | Seawater microbial communities from Jervis Inlet, British Columbia, Canada - JV7_2_21 | ecosystem: Environmental > Aquatic > Marine > Inlet | place: Canada: British Columbia | collected... | reverse complement strand
CAGCGACGAACCACTGTGCGAGAGGGCCATATACAAGCAGCAGCAGCACGCTGACAAAGATCAGCGCGATCAGTCGGTTACGTTCTTGCATTTGATGCTTGGTCAAGTGGCAAGGTCCCGGTTTGAACGACGTCGAGTATAGGAAAACTCAAGCTCTGTTAATGAGATAGGGTTGGCATTTTTATGTAATGCTGCGGCTGAAACCGGTGCTATCATTGGGTTCGCAACCCCCTATGTGACCATGTGTGGCGTCGCCTGCCCAGGATAATTATTTTCCGGACGTAATAAATATTACTATAAAACAACAAGTTACAGCGTAAACATGACTTTAATTGTGATAATTGACATGTGCCTGTTGCACTACACCGGTAGCCGGGACTGAGAGCCGATGGCCAAAGTGAAAACAGCCTACTTGTGCGTGGAATGTGGCGCTCACAGCGTCAAATGGGCCGGTCAATGTCCCGATTGCGACGCGTGGAATACGCTGTCGCAGACGACGATTGCCGCAACTCGTCCCGGCCGCCGGTCGGCGCCGGAACCGGCAACAATGGGCTCGTTAACAGATGACCTGGAACATCGCCATGCGACCGGTTTTGCCGAATTTGACAGAGTATTGGGTGGCGGGCTGGTTCCCGGGGCCGTGGTATTGCTCGGCGGTGATCCAGGTGTCGGCAAGTCCACGTTATTGCAACAGGTCTCGGCAAGTCTGACCTCCGACTTGCCGGTTTGTTATGCGAGCGGCGAAGAGTCGCTGCGACAGATTGGCCAGCGTTCGGCAAGGCTCGGGTTACAAGCTGCGCAAATGCAGTTGTTGGCCGACACCTCTATCGACAATGTGCTCGACCAGGCAGTTGGTTGTGGAGCACAAGTGCTGGTTATCGATTCAATGCAAACAATGGCCAACCCGGACTTGCCCTCAGCACCGGGTTCGGTGGCCCAGTTACGTGAATGCGTCGGCCGTGTCGTGCAATTTGCCAAACAACGTGAAGTTGCGGTGTTTGTCATCGGCCATGTGACGAAGGAAGGAGCAATCGCCGGTCCACGTGTTGTTGAACATATGGTCGATACGGTGCTCTATTTCGAAAATGACCCGACGAGTCGCTACGCGCTGATACGGTCGGTTAAGAATCGCTTTGGAGCGAGTGGTGAGATCGGCGTGTTTGCGATGACCGACACGGGTTTTCGAGAAGTTAGCAATCCGTCTGCAATCTTCCTGTCACGCGACCATGTTACAGATCCAGGCAGTGTTGTTTCGGTCGCCTGGGAAGGCAGCCGACCGCTGCTTGTAGAGATTCAGGCGCTCGTTGCTGACGGCAACGGCTCCTATCCGAAGCGTCTTGCGCAGGGCGTCGATCAAAATCGTCTGGCCTTGTTGCTTGCCGTATTGCAGCGTCATGGCAATATCGCGCTCGGCGCCGAAGATGTCTTTGTTAATGTGGTTGGCGGTTTGCGCATCACCGAGACATCCGTAGACCTTCCCTTGCTACTTGCAGTTGTTTCGAGTTTTCGTGATCAACCGTGCCGGGAGCGCCTCGTGTGTTTTGGTGAAATCGGTCTGGCTGGGGAGGTTCGGCCCGTGCGTTTTGGTGATGAACGAATCGTGGCAGCGGCTAAGCAAGGGTTCACCCACGCAATCGCTCCTGCAGCGAATATCCCTAAGAAAATCCCGAGTGGCATGCGGGTAATCGGTGTGAAACGTCTGAGCGATGCTCTGGACGAAGCCTACTCCGCCTCGGTGAAATAGGTAGCTTCTGGTTCGCCGTTTGCGTCGACTCGAGGGCCAATCCGGGCCGTTCGAATACGATTGCCATCTATGTCGATAATCTCGATCGGGTAGCCGTTGACCTTGAGGCAGGTCGATGCTGCTGGAATTGTCTCCAGTAACTCAAGTATCAAGCCGTTCAGGGTCTTTGGTCCGTCTGTCGGCAGGTCCCATTCCTGAGACCGATTCAGCTCTCTGATGTTTGCTGCGCCGCTGACCAGGTAGGAGTCAGGACCGTCCTGAATGATGTCATCGTCGTGATCGGCCGGGTCCGTCGTAAACTCGCCAACAATCTCCTCCAGTATGTCCTCCAGCGTCACAATTCCCTGAATGTCTCCATACTCGTCGACAACCAGAGCAATTCGCAGCCGTCGCCGTTGAAACTGGACGAGTTGCGCACTCAACGATGTACCCTCGGGCACGAAGTAAGGTGCAACGAGTAAACTCTGCAGCGAGTCCGCTTCGAAGCTCTGCTGTGCCAGATTGGCCAGTCGTCGCAAGTGCAGAATACCGATGACTTTGTCGATATTGTCTCGATAGACCGGTAGTCGCGTGTGCCGGCTTTGAGAAATGACGCGCGCGATCTCTTCGGGTTCATCATCCAGGTCGATGCCGACAATCTCGTTATGCGGCACCATTACGTCATCGACCGTTACTTTCTCAAGGTCGAGAATATTGATGAGCATTTGTCGATAGCGATTGGATATCCGACTTCCGGCCTCGAAGACTACCGTTCGCAATTCCTCACGACTCAAAGCGTTCGTTCGTGCATCTCTGTCCCGCACGCCCAACAGGTACAGAACTCCGTTTGAGGCCAGGTTGGTCAGCCAGACCAGCGGATAGAGGATCTTGAGAAGCGGGTAATAGATCATCGCTGCGGGATAGGCGACTCGCTCCGGGTGCAGCGCTGCGAGAGTTTTCGGGGCGGTTTCGGAAAAAATAAGGACCACGAGAGTCAGGATAAGAGTTCCCAAAGCAACGGCCGGTTGCCCGCCGATTTTCAAGGCAATAATTGCGACCAGTGATGCCGCCGAGAAATTGACGAGGTTGTTGCCCAACAGGATCAGGCCCAATAGTCGATCCGGACGCTTCAAAAGGCGATCCGCGAGCGCGGCACTGCGGTGCCCCTGGCGGGCTTTATGGCGCAGCTGATAGCGGTTCAGGCTCATGAGAGCCGTTTCCGAGCCGGAGAAAAAGGCGGAAAGCAGCAACATTGTCACAAGCAACCCAATCAGGGCGGCCAGTGGTACATCATCGCTCAAGGAAAGAGCACCTCGTCGAGTCGTCGATACCTGCTCAGTTCAGCAGGGCAATCAAACATTGTCAAGAACCGCGCCGACGTCAGCAACCTGCTGATTCGCGTGGCTCAGCCCCAACTACGATGCAGTACTTGCTCGAGTACAAAGCGGCTGCCGAAATAGGCGAGGCATAGAATCACGAAACCACCCAGGTAAAGGTATGTCGCGTTACGCCCCCGCCATCCCGCGAACATACGTCCGGTCAGCAGAATTCCAAAGACAAGCAACGCCAGCAATGATAAAGCGGTCTTGTGTACGAGATGCTGGGCAAACATGTCCTCGATAAATGTAACGCCCGAGACAATGGTCACGGCAAGTCCGGCAAACCCTGCTGCCGTAATTCCAAAGAGCAGTTTTTCTGTCGTTTCGAGCGGTGCGAACAGGTGATTTACCGCGGACAATCGACCGGCACGCAGGCGGCGATTCTGGATGAGCGAGTAGCCGGCAACGATCGCGCCGACGGCCAACAAGCCATACGCGAATATCGAGATCAGTATGTGTGCCTGGAGTTGCCAACTAAACCCGGTGCCATTAGCCGGATCGCCTTGCAGGCTAAGGGGCAGCGCAATCAGCGCGGCGAGAAGAATCAATCCCGCCGACATACCGCGCAATGTTTTTTCGACGGCACCGAGCAAACCGATTAACGCCAGTTGCAACGCGACCAGCGAGACGACGTTCGACAATGTAAGGCTTAATCCGTTGCTCTGGATGATGGCGGTATAGAGACCTTGCGCATGCAGGAACAGCCCGGTAGTGGCTAGCACCAGTGCCGCAATCAACAGGGGCTGGGCTTGACGCGCATAGGCCGGCAGCCTGCTGGTCGCAAAAGCGACAGCCGCCAACAAGTACAGGAAAAAAATTGTGATTTGAAACACAGTAAGCTGACAGGCCATAACCCAACGTTGTGTTCGACGGATCATCCCATATGGCGCTGTTCAATAGAACCCTTATGCGCCGCATGAGGCTAACGCTTCGCACTTCCTCGCTGCAGCGACTGCACCGGAAGGGTCCCAGGACATGTAGCCCGCTTGATGTGATCGCAGCATGAGCGGCAGGTAGCGAAACGTTGCGCATTCGATCATCGGGGTGCAGCGGCAGCATTGGTGCTGATTCGCGCACGTCGTCCATGTTGTCGCAGGGCACAGTGCCGACCGTCTGGCAGTTTGTCGAAGGACCATGTCTTTCTATTCGATTCCCATCAGGTCGTCGCGTAAACTGCGTGGCTATTCTCATCCGACGAATGCAATACGCGTATGTTTGACAATCTGAGCGGCCGGCTGACAGACGCGGCGCGGAGCCTCACGAGCAAAGGCAGGCTCACAGAATCGAATATCAAAGACACGGTGCGGCAGGTACGGCTCGCGCTGCTTGAAGCCGATGTCGCGCTGCCAGTAGTCAAGTCATTTATCGAACGCATACGCGAGCGAGCGGTCGGTGCAGAGGTTGGCAAGAGCCTGACGCCTGGACAGGCCCTCGTCAAAGTCATTCACAGCGAACTCGTACAGCTGCTAGGCAACGATTTCACACCGCTGGACATGAAGGCGCAGCCTCCGGTTGTCATGCTGCTGGCCGGCCTGCAGGGTGCGGGCAAGACAACAACGGCGGCGAAACTCGCGAAGCGACTGATCGATATTGACAAGAAACGCGTCATGCTGGTCAGCGTGGACGTGTACCGGCCGGCTGCTATTTTGCAACTCGAGACCCTGGCAGCGGAAGTTGGTGCGCTGCATTGCCCAAGCAGTATCGAACAAAAACCGGTCGCGATTGTCGATCGTGCCCTTGATGAGGCCCGGCGCTCGCACGCCGATGTCCTGATAATCGATACGGCCGGTCGATTGCACGTCGATGACGAAATGATGCAGGAAGTAGTCGCCGTACATGCCAAAGCCAGTCCGAATGAGACCCTGTTTGTTGTCGACAGCATGGCCGGCCAGGATGCGGTCAATGCAGCGACCATATTTGATAACTACTTGCCTTTGACTGGCGTAGTGCTGACAAAAGCAGACGGTGACGCAAAAGGAGGTGTCGCATTGTCAGTCCGTCAAGTGACGGGCAAACCGATTCGCTTCCTGGGTATCGGCGAAAAGGTGGATGCACTTGAGGCATTTCACCCGGATCGCATGGCCTCACGCATTCTCGGTATGGGCGGTGTTCTGAAACTGATTGAGGACATCGAAGGGAAGGTCAGCAAAGACAAGGCTGACAAGCTCGCGAAGAAACTGAAAAGAGGGCGTGGGTTCGATCTGGCCGATCTGCGGGAACAACTCCAGCAAATGATGAACATGGGTGGATTGTCAGCGATGCTCGATAAGCTGCCGATACCGGGAAATGTGAATCAGTCAGCGCTCAAGGCGAGCGCCGACGAGACACAGCTGCGAAGACAAATCGCGATCATCAATTCGATGACAGCCGGTGAACGGCGCTTCCCGAAAACCATCAATGGCTCCCGTAAAAAACGCATTGCTGCTGGCTCCGGATTGCAGATTCAAGAAGTCAACCGATTGCTCAAACAATTTACGCAGATGGAAAGAACGATGAAGAAGATGTCCCGAGGCGGAGCGAAAAAGATGATGCGCGGCATGCCACCAGGATTTCGCTAGCCTGCATATTTCACCGCGAATGACGCGTCCTGGTCGATGGCTCGCGCGTTCCATGGCCGGTCGAGGCCGTAGCCACAGCCACTTTGAGGCGTCTAAGACCCGGAAATTCCTCAAAATATCCGGCCTAAAAACGCTTCACATTTGGTTCGAACCCGGTACAATGCGCGCTTCACTCGGGCCAGCCCGAGTTCAGGTATGTCCGCCTTTCATCGGTTTTTAACGGAATAGCAATGGTTAGTATTCGTCTTTCGCGCGCGGGCGCAAAGAAACGTCCTTTTTATCACCTGGTGGTCACCGACAGCCGCAATCGTCGGGACGGCCGGTACATTGAGCGTGTGGGTTACTTCAATCCGGTCGGTAAAGACCATGAAGAGAACCTGCGCATTGATTTCGAGCGTGTGGATTACTGGATCGGGCAAGGCGCACAGCCGTCTGATCGAGTTTCCTCTTTGCTGAAGTCGCATCGCAAGGCTCAAGCCAGCAATTGATCGTTTTGTCCGGTCGGCGGGTGACCGTAACCGGCTGACCGTTGCAGGATAGTGACGCTGTGACAGACGTCGAAACTCAGCCAGTATTATTGGGCCGTGTTGCCGGTCTTTTCGGCGTCAAAGGCTGGGTAAAAGTTCATTCCTTTACCGAGCCACGCGAAGCGATTCTGAATTACCGGCACTGGTCGCTCATGCAGAACAACGCATGGCGAAAGGTACAGGTCGCTGAAGGGAAGCGGCACGGAAAATCGGTCATTGCGCGCCTTGATGGGGTCGATGAACCGGAGCAAGCGAACGGGTTGATTGGCTGCGACATTGCGGTGTTGCGTGGTGAAATGCCTAAGCCAGAGGTCGGTAGTTACTACTGGGCTGACCTCGAAGGCATGAGAGTTGTGCATCGCGACGGCATCGAAATAGGTACGGTCGCGTATTTGATCGAAACTGGCGCCAATGATGTGCTGGTGACGAAAGGTGAGCGGGAACGGTTGATTCCGTTTGTAGCTGACGAGGTTATTCTAGACGTTGATTTCGCCAACCGCGTCATCACCGTCGATTGGGAATGGGATTGACACCGTGAAAATTGCTGTTGTCAGTTTATTTCCGGAAATGGTTGGTACGGTCGCAGAGTACGGCGTTGTTGGGCGAGCGAAGGAACGACAGCTTTTGTCGTTGCATGTCGAGAATCCACGCGACTATACCGAAGATGTGCATCGAACGGTTGACGATCGTCCTTACGGGGGTGGTCCGGGCATGGTTCTCAAATATGAGCCAACTGCCAGGGCGATCCACGCAGCGAAAAAATTGTTGCCCGAAGGCTGTCCTGTCGTTTGCCTGTCGCCGCAGGGCAGGGTATTTGATCAGGAGGCAGCACGGCGGTTCGCAGAGTTGCCAGGCATGGTCTTGCTGGCCGGTCGCTACGAAGGGATCGATGAACGCTTGATTGAGGAAGAAGCGGACGAAGAGTTGTCAATTGGCGATTTCGTCCTCAGTGGTGGTGAAATTGCCGCTATGGCGGTGATTGATGTAATTGCACGATTGTTGCCCGGTGTGCTCGGTGATGCGGAGTCAGCAGAACAGGACTCGTTCATGGCAGGGCTTCTGGACCACCCGCACTACACACGACCGGAAGAGGTTCAAGGTCAGCGTGTGCCGGCGGTGCTACTGTCCGGCGACCATGCGCGTATTTCGCGCTGGAGGTACAAACAGGCGTTGGGTCGAAGTCACTTGCGGCGGCCTGACCTGGTAGGGAAGTTGAATTTGAGTCGTGAGCAGCAACAGTTGCTGGACGAATTTCTAAAGGAACAGGGCCAGACGAAGGCCTCGGACTGAACGTGATTGGAATCCGGTTGACGAGCCGGCAGGCAGAGACAGATGAGCAAAATAATCGAAGCGATCGAAAAAGAGCAAATGAACAAGGAAATTCCGGAATTCTCTCCGGGTGACACTGTCGTTGTTCAGGTGCGTGTAAAGGAAGGCGAACGTGAGCGCTTGCAGGCTTTTGAAGGCGTTGTGATAGCGAAACGCAATCGTGGCCTTAATTCGGCATTTACCGTGCGCAAAATATCGCACGGTGAGGGCGTAGAACGCGTATTCCAGACGTATAGCCCGGTTGTCAATTCAGTCACGGTAAAACGTCGTGGTGATGTACGCCGTGCGAAGCTGTACTACCTCCGTGGACGTACGGGCAAGGCCGCACGTATCAGGGAGAAGATCTAGAATTGTCGTACCAACCTGCAGCAGCGGCTGGATAACTCGATCGCCGCAGTCCTCGGCTGCGGTTTCCAAACCATGCCGGAGCCCACATAATGTGCTACTCCGATCAGACAACCTGAACCAAATCTCTGGAGCCGGGTCATTCGTTGCGTGAGTAGAGCAAAGCACAGACCGGAACTTGCAGCCGTGCTGTTAGCTGCCAGCGGACTGCTGACGGGCGGCTGCGCGTCGTTGATTTCATCTGCCGCCAGTGGGCTGGCGGATAATCTCTCCAGCGCCATGCTGAACCAGGATGACCCGGAGACTGTTCGCGTCGGTGCGCCGTCATACTTATTGTTACTCGACAGTTTCATCGAAGGCAGTCCGGATGATCCTGAGTTGCTGGCTGCTGGCGCGTCTCTGTACGCATCGTATGGTGCGGTATTCGCTGCGGAACCGGAGCGCGCTGCCCGTCTGACGGCGAGAGCTCGCAACTACGGGCTCCGGGGCATGTGCGAAAGCTACGCCGCTGCTTGCGGCTGGGCGAGTGCGAATTTCGAAGATTTCGTTGCGAGCCTCGACGGAGTAACGGAAAAACACGCGGATGCGTTGTACGCCTATGGATTCGCGACCCTTGCGTATTTGCGGACACACAGCACGGACTGGAACGCGCTGGCGGAACTGCCGCAAATCGAGGCACTGTTCAATCACTACCTCGCTATTGGTGGTAGCGAGGCCAACGCTGCGACACATACCTATATGGGCATATTGTTGACCTTGAGGCCACCGGCTCTCGGGGGCAAACCGGAAGAGGCCAGGGAGCACTTCGAGACGGCAATCCGGTTGACGAACGGCAAGGATCTGAGCGCCAAAGTTGAATACGCACGTGGCTATGCCAAATTGCTGTACGAACGGGAATTGCATGATCGGCTGTTAAAAGAAGTTCTTGATGCCGACCCTTACGCGGATGGATTTACGCTTGGTAACGTTATGGCACAGGCCGAGGCTGAACAATTGCTTGCCGAGGCAGATGATTATTTTTAGATCATATTTTCATCAGGTTGCGGCGTTCGGTGGCGAGTATGTTGAGGACAAATTTCGCGTAAACGTACGGTCTTTCTTTAACCGTTATTGGGCTGGGGTTCAGCTTTAGACTGTACCCTGGCGCATCAGGATGGACATTCAATGAGAAAACTGGCGTTCTTGTTATTAGCGCTGACAGCCTGCGGACTTGCCAACGGCGCAGTCTTGAAAATTGCCACTGTGACGCCTGAAGGGTCGCAGTGGATGCAAGACATGCGTGCCGGTGCAAAAGAGATCAGGGAGCGAACCGACGGCCGCGTACAGATCAAGTACTACGGCGGCGGCATCATGGGCAATGATACGAAGGTGCTCGGCAAGATTCGTATTGGCAGTTTGCATGGCGGCGCGTTCACGCCGGTGGCGTTACAGGCGTTGTATCCGGACATCAATCTTTACGGCTTGCTAATGATTTTCGAGTCTGAGGCGGAAGTGGCCCACGTTCGTGAGCGCCTTGACAAGCGTATGCAGGACGGGCTTGAGGAGGCAGGTTTTGTCAGTTTTGGCTTCGCCGCAGCCGGTTTCGCAGTCGTCATGTCGAATACGCCTGTTCGAAGTCTTGCAGATCTTAAAGGCAAGCGAGTGTGGGTTCCAGAAGGCGATACGGTCAGCTACGCCTCGATGGAGGCGCTGTCCTTATCTCCGGTTACTTTGCCGTTAACAGATGTCCTGACCGGGCTACAGACCGGGCTGATCGATATCGTCGCGATCCCACCCGTCGCCGCATTGGTCTTGCAGTGGCACACTAAAGTCAAATACATGACGGAAATGCCGCTTCTCTACACGTTTGGCTTCATGGCCGTGCAAAAGACGGCGTTTTACAAACTAAGCCCTGAGGATCAAACGATCGTGCGCGAAGTCATGACCCGGATTTACGAAAAATTCGACAAAGTCAATTTAGCCGACAACACGGCTGCAAAAGAAGCGCTCGTGAATACAGGTATTCAGATTGTTTTCCCTGATGAAGAAGACATGGCCCGGATTGACAACATCATGCACGATTCGAATCGTAACCTTGGCGAGAACGGCATGTTTTCGATCGAACTATACGAAGAGATGCTGCTGCATATAAAGGAATATCGCGACGGCAACGTTGCGGCCGCTGGCGAGTAACTGTGGCTCAAGGTTTGCTCGCAGTTCTCTCACGTCTGGAAAAGGTCGGACGCGTCGCGGAGAATGCGGCACTCGTGACATTGCTGACCGGCATGATACTACTCTCGGTTGGCCAGATAGTCCTTCGCGAGGTTTTCTCCACAGGCTTTGTCTGGGCAGACGGACTGTTAAAACTAATGGTTCTGTGGTTGGCCATGGTTGGTTCGATCGCTGCTAGCCGTGATGATCGCCATATACGCATTGACGTTCTGTCGCATCTCTTGCCGGATGCTGTTGTCAAATTAACTCGCATTGCCGTAGACGTTTTTGCGGCTGCAGTGTGCGCGGTAATTGCGTGGCATGCGTTTCGATACCTGCAACTGGAAATCGAGTTTGAAGACACCGTTCTTGTAAATACACCGGCGTGGATAGCTCACATAATCATGCCCCTCGCGTTCGCACTAATAAGCTATCGTTTTGTTGTCGAAGTTCTGAAAAAAGTCCATGGCCTCGTATTCGACGTAGCCATGGAGGACGACGAATGATTGCGCTGAGCGCCATTCTCATCTTGCTTGCTATTCTCGGCGCGCCGCTGTTCGCAATCATTGCAACGAGCGCGATGATCGGTTTCTTCAATGATGACACCGATCTTATGAATGTGGCGCTCGAGATTCAGAGCCTCGCCGATCTTCCGTTCCTTGCAGCGATACCGTTGTTCACTTTTGCGGGCTATCTGTTAAGTGAAAGTAACGCGCCGCAGCGACTCGTACGATTGACCGGGGCGATGCTGGGCTGGATGCCCGGCGGCCTGGCGATTGTGTCACTGGCCGCTTGTGCTTTTTTCACAGCGTTTACGGGCGCATCGGGTGTCACGATTATAGCGTTGGGTGCTATTTTGTATCCGGCTTTGAAGCTCGATGGCTACCCGGACAAATTTAACCTCGGGCTGGTGACCTCATCGGGTAGCCTGGGCCTGTTGTTCGCACCATCTTTGCCACTGATTCTTTATGGGGTAATTGCCGAGGTTCCGATTGACAGTCTGTTTCTTGCAGGCATCATTCCGGGCGTTGTCATGCTTGCGATGTTGTCAGGTTACAGCCTCTGGGTGAATCGTGATAATCGCAAGCCGATGCGAACCTTTTCCTGGCGTGAAGCAGGTGCGGCAGTTCGCGAAAGCATATGGGAGCTGCCGCTGCCTTTCGTTGTGCTTGGCGGCATCTATTCAGGGTTTTTCGCAGTATCTGAGGCAGCAGCGATTACCGCGCTGTACGTGCTGATTGTCGAAGTTGTCATTTTGCGGGAAGTACGTCTGCGGAACCTCCCCAGAGTGATGCGCGCATCGATGATGCTGGTCGGTGGCATCCTCATGATACTTGGAGCCTCGCTCGCATCGACCAATTACATGATTTCTGCCGGAATACCACAGATGTTGCTGGAGTTGGTCGCAGGATTCGTCTCGAGTCCTGTCTCATTTCTGATCTTGTTACTTATTTTTCTACTCGTACTCGGAGCAATTCTCGACATATTCTCGGCGATCGTCCTGGTCGTTCCATTGATACTACCGATTGCGGCACAATACGGTGTGCATGAAGTTCACCTCGGCATTGTTTTTCTCGCCGCGATGCAACTTGGTTACTTGACGCCACCGGTCGGGCTGAATCTGTTTATTGCCAGCTATCGCTTTGAAAAGCCGATCATGCATGTCTACTCGGCGACCTTCCCGTTTCTGATAATCCTGATGTTGTCGGTGATTATGATTGCGTTCTGGCCCGATCTGTCTCTTTGGTTGTTACCTGATTGATGACAGGCAGGCGATATTTATGAAAAATTCACTATGCAGTTTGTCGTTATTGGTCCTGGTGTCGTCCCAGACGCTCGCAGATGACGCGTCATACATTGATGATATTCGGTTGCCGCCAGGCTTCGTAATTGAGGTATTTGCCGACGTCCCAAACGCGCGCTCACTTGCTTTGGGAGACGACGGCACAGTTTTCGTCGGCACACGACGCGGCGATGCCGTGTATGCCGTAGTAACACGTGGCCCACGCGCATCGCGGGTAATCGAATTGCTTGACGATCTGGACGGACCGAACGGTGTTGCATTTTTCGGTGGCGATCTTTATGTGGCGGAGAATACAAGGGTCACTCGGTTTGCAGACATCGAGTCAAAGCTCGACGATGTGCCGGACGCGGAACTACTCGATATCGATTTGCCGAATGAACGTCATCATGGGTGGCGATATATCGGCTTCGGACCGGACGAGAAGCTGTACATCGCGATCGGTGCCCCGTGTAACGTGTGCAACCGGAGCGGCTTTGGCGAAATTGTGCGTATGAACCCTGACGGCTCGGATCGGGAGACATATGCGACGGGTGTGCGAAACTCGGTCGGCTTCACCTGGCATCCGGACACTGACGAACTTTGGTTTACAGACAATGGCCGTGACAGGCTGGGCGATGACGTTCCGCCCTGCGAATTGAATCGCGCAGCTGTAGCAGGCCTGCACTTTGGCTTCCCGTATTGCCACGGCGGAGAAATTCTTGATCCGAAGTTCGGCGAAGACATGAATTGTGCGGACTTCACGCCGCCGGCACAGAAGCTGGGTCCGCATGTCGCGCCACTGGGAGTCAAATTTTATACCGGCACGGTGTTTCCTCCGGAGTATCAAGGCCAAATATTCATTGCGGAACACGGATCCTGGAATCGATCGGAGAAAATTGGCTATCGAATCAGCATGGTTCGGCTTGAGCAGGATATGCCGGTCTCGTATGAGGTGTTTGCAGAGGGATGGTTGCAGGGGCAGTCGGTGTCAGGTCGCCCCGTAGACCTGCTCGAACTCCCTGACGGGTCCATGCTCGTGAGCGACGATGCGGCCGGAAAAATCTATCGCATTCGCTACGAGGAACCATCAAACTAGAACACAGTCAATATCACGTTGACGGAATACAATTAGCGGAGTCAGATTCGATGTCGGGCGAGTGCCGCACATCAGGGGTGTCGAAGAAATGAGTATCAAGAACGTTCTGGTCCGGTCTGCCTCCGCCGTATGGCGTGGAGCCGACGGCGTACGCAAAGTGCTGCACCTGGTGCTGCTCCTGTTTTTCTTGTTCGTATTATTCGGCGCAATATCCGGCACGCCACCGATGTTGCCCGAGTCAGCCGCGCTCGTTATTCAACCGAACGGATCGCTGGTTGAGCAACTGGAAGGCAGTCCTTACGATCGCGCCATAGCTGAACTGCTGGATGATGGCAATCCACAGACACTGGTTCAGGACATAGTAGATGCGCTGGAATTTGCCAAAGACGATGACCGTATTGAAGTCGTTTACCTGGAGCTAAGTGGCGTTCGAAGCGCCGGGTTAAGCAAACTGCAGCGCATTGCTGCGGCCATTGCGGACTTCAAAACGTCGGGCAAGCCGGTCATCGCCAGCGCTGATTTTCTTGGACAGGCCGGTTTCTACCTGGGTGCTCACGCTGACGATTTGTATCTGCATCCGGATGGGCTTCTGCTCCTCAGGGGTTATGGACGATTCCGGAATTACTTCAAGGATGCGATTGATATGTTGCGCATCGACTGGAATATTTTTCGAGTCGGAACGCACAAGTCGTACGTCGAGCCATACATGCGTACGGATATGTCGGATGAGGATCGCGAGTCGACGGCAAAACTGATCGAACAGTTGTGGAGTATTTATCGGGCGGATGTGATTGTTGCGCGCGAACTCGAAGATGGCGCAATTGTAGAATTTGTAGACAACATGGTCGATCATGTCAAAGCTGCAGGCGGTGACATGGCTACCGCCGCATTGAATCACGGACTGGTCGATGGTCTATTGACTCGTAACGAAATTCGCGAGCTTATGATTCAACAGGTTGGTGAGAATCCCGATAGTACGACTACGTTCAACT
>Ga0255052_10002283_pt1 | contig 13928 bp, 11 predicted proteins | sample JV7_2_21_MG_FD_188632 | JGI IMG/M metagenome (GOLD analysis project Ga0255052, IMG submission 188632) | Seawater microbial communities from Jervis Inlet, British Columbia, Canada - JV7_2_21 | ecosystem: Environmental > Aquatic > Marine > Inlet | place: Canada: British Columbia | collected... | reverse complement strand
TGGCCAATCCGAAGTCGATCAGCGCAATCGAGTCATCGCTGCGCAGCATGATATTGCCGGGCTTGAGGTCACGATGCAGGATGCCGACCTCATGAATCTTGTCCAGCGCGCTCGCAATTTGCCTGAGGTAGCTGACCGCATCCGACTCAGTCACACCGGCCGTAATACGCCGTCTAAGATCGCCGGCACTGACGTACTCCATCGCGATGTGCGCATGGTCGTCACTTACACCGAGGTCGTAAATCTTGACGATATTCGGATGATCGGTTTCAGCGATAAGCTCGTACTCCTGCAGAAAACGATCGAACGCACCGATATTGTCTGCAACGTCCGGCAACTGTTGCAGCACCTTGAGTACCAGTTTGACGCCGGTCGACTCTCTTTCCGCAAGATAAATCGCCGAATGCGAGGTAGCACCGAGCTTTTCGATGAAACGATAGCCGCGAATCAACGGATGAATGCCGGTCCGCTCATCGCCGACGAACAGCGACCCAGTGGATGCGACGCGGCGACGCGATACCAGGATGTCGCTCAACTGCACCGTCAGCACATCGTGTCGAACGCTGTCACGCGCGAAAAACGCATCGGCACCGGCTCTTACCGCAGCCGCTTCGTCATCTCCGCTACCAAAATAGACAACGGCCGGGAAGCCCGGGGTCTTGCAGAATTGTTGCAAAACCTTGAGTCCATCCCGATCGCCGGCCTTGTTGCCGAGCAAGACAATGTCGTTGCCGGCGCCGGAAAATTCGTCAGGAAGGTGGCCAGCTTCGATGGGGTCATAGGCCGACATGATCGCGTCGGGCCAATGGGTCGTGACGTGATGCATCAACAGGCTGCGAAACTCCGCCTGTCCGTCGATGATCATCATTTTTACACTCATTGATCTGAGCCCGGCACGGGCACTGGATCACATGCCGACAGCAGCACCTGAATTTTCTGCCTCGGGCGGCTCCATGGCCGCACGGCCCTTGCGCCTGGCCTTGCTGTGCTTCTTCGCCGCGTCGTTTCTGCGCTGCTCGATTTCATGCAGATACTCGTCCGTCACGTCACCCGTAACATATTCGCCGGAGAAGCACGAAGTATCAAACTCTGTGATGGCCGAATTGTCGTGTCGTACAGATCGAATCAACCCATGCAGGTCCTGGTAGATCAGCCTGTCCGCACCGATCAGCTTTTCGATCTCCTCGACCGAGCGGCCATTTGCGATCAACTCGGCGGCCGCCGGCATATCGATGCCGTAGACGTTGGCGTAGCGCACGGGCGGCGCCGCCGAGGCGAAATATACCCTGCGGGCCCCGGCATCACGGGCGAGTTTGATGATCTGCCGGGAGGTCGTGCCCCGAACGATGGAGTCGTCCACCAGCAGGACATTCTTGCCTCGAAATTCCAGGTCGATCGCGTTGAGTTTGTGGCGCACCGATTTCGCGCGTTCAGCCTGGCCCGGCATGATAAACGTCCGGCCAATGTAGCGGTTCTTGATGAACCCTTCGCGATACTTGACGCCAAGGTGATACGCGACCTGTACCGCCGAGGTACGGCTGGTATCCGGAATCGGGATGACGACATCAATATCGTGGTCCGGAAAATCGCGCACAATTTTGCCCGCGAGCTGCTCGCCCATGCGCAGTCTCGCTTTGTATACCGACAGGTCGTCGAGAATCGAATCGGGACGTGCGAAATAGACGAATTCGAAAATACACGGTGTGTGCTTTGCCTCACCCCTGAACTTACGGCTGTGCAGAACCCCTTCATTTTCGATGAATACCGTTTCGCCGGGGCGCACGTCGCGCAGCCTCTCGAACTGCAACACGTCGAGCGAGACACTTTCGGATGCCACCATGTAGTCCGTACCATGATCAGACTGTCGACGACCAAGAACCAGTGGCCGGATTCCGTTCGGATCGCGGAACGCGACGATGCCAAATCCGATCACGAGAGCGACGACGGCATAGCCGCCACGGCAGCGGCGATGCACGGCTTCCACTGCATCAAAAATTTGTTCCGGTGTCGGACGACCATCTACCCGCATCTGCAGCTCATGGGCGAAGACATTGAGCAGCACTTCGGAATCGGAACCCGTATTGAGGTGCCGGCGGTCTTCTTTGATCAGCATCTCCGCCAGCTCGTCGTAGTTGGTCAGGTTGCCGTTATGCGCAAGGCATATGCCATACGGTGAATTGACGTAGAACGGTTGCGCTTCGGCAGCCCGTGATCCGCCCGCCGTCGGGTAGCGAATGTGGCCGATGCCGACATTGCCAGTCAGGCGCAACATATGACGTTGACGGAAAACATCGCGGACGAGTCCGTTGCTCTTGCGTTGCCGCAGCCCGTCTTCGCCCCAGGTCACTATTCCAGCTGCATCCTGACCGCGATGTTGCAGGACTGTTAGCGCGTCATAAAGGGCTTGATTGACCGGCCGGTGACTGACGATTCCGACAAGACCACACATAATTCAGATGATCTCCTCACCTGGCACGAGAATCTCGTAGCCCTGTGGCGCCATGATTGTTATCCATTCTGCAACAACTTCTAAATGTGGGATCAAAATCGAATTTTTCCACCAGACATCATTATCGAATCCCGCAAAATGGCCAGCCAGTACGAATAGCGCGGCGAGCAATACGCCGCGACCCGCACCGAAAACCGATCCGGCCAACCTGTCCATGCCGCTCAGCACGGACAAGCGCACCAGTTTGGAGATGCCCCAACTTAGCAGCCCGCCAATCGACAAAATAACGGCGAAGACCAGGATGCGTCCAAACCACGCCTGCAAATCAGGAGATTTGATCCAGCTATCGGAGATTTCACCCATGCCCGGACCGAAATAGAGTGCGGCCCAGATCGCGACGAGCAACGCCGCTATCGAAATCGCTTCTTTGACGAAACCACGAATGATGCCCACGATCACGGAAACAGCGACGGCAACAGCAATGAGAATATCGATGATCGGCATCAGAGATGTCGGGTCGGCTCAATGTGATCGGGGAGAATGGAATGAGATTCTAACAGAGTCCGAAGCGGCCACAACAAAATCTAGGGATGCGGTAATACCTTTCCTTTGTAGCCAGCACTGGCAAGGCTTGCGGCCACCGCCTCGGCAGCCTCGCGGTCCTTTTGTGGTCCGATTCGCACACGGTGCAATTGACCGGAACTCGTCGATAACTGACTGAGGAACGCGGCAAAGCCCCGCTTGCGAAGTTCAGCAGCCAGGCGCTCGGCGTTGCCCTGGTCGGCGAAGCTACCGAGCTGCACCGCAAACATGCCAGTCGACGATGTAGCAACGGCAGGCTCACTTTGCTGCGCCGCCTGTTCTGCAATGACGGGCTCTGGTGCGGGCCTGGTCACGGCCGGCTTGGGCGAAGATCTTTGCTCTTCGACAGCGGGTTTTGGCTGTGTCTGAGCAGACTCATTGCCACCGTTGGCAGGCACCGGGTCCTTGCGGTCCCGATCGAGCACGACCGTCCTGGTCTCCTGCTCCGACTGGCCCGGTAGCGGCACGCGCTCGCTGACAATTTCGCCATTCCCGGGCGGGCCGTCAAGAAATACCGGTACGACGAGGACGACCACGACCACGAGGACGGCTGCGCCAATTATTCGTTCTTTCAAGGCTCGATCCATCATGATTAGCGTCGCGAGTATAGCTGGTTCAGCGCCGGACCAACCAGATAAAAAGAGCCTGTTACCAGAACGCGGTCACCCGGCTGCGTCAGCTGCAAAGCGCAACTGATCGCTTCATCCAGAGAGCCCGCCACCAGGCAAGCCAGGTTGGTGGTGTTGGCGACCTGGCGCGCAAGCTCTGCCGCTTCGATCGCGCGCGGGCTGTCGGCCGTTACCGCAATCCAGTGAGAGACCTGGTCCTGCAGCGGAGCGACGAATCCTTCGACATCCTTGTCGTCGAGCATCGCCATTATCGCAACGGTCTGACCACGGTGACTTGCTTCGCGCAAGGTATCAGCGAGCGCCGCCGACGCCGCCGGATTATGTGCCACATCAAGCACCCAGCTGACGCCCGCATCGATTTGCTGCATGCGGCCGTCGAGTTGCAGTTGCGCAAATGCACTGTTCACGGTCGCAACGTCGAGTAACTCACCCAGTCCGGCCGCCTCGACCAATGCCAGCACGGCCGCCGCGTTACCAACCTGATGCTTGCCAGCCAGCGCCGGCCACTCGAGTCCCGCGAGCTGATGCGCCGATCCTTGCCAGGACCACTGCTCGCCGTCTGCCGACCAGTCAAAATCCTTTCCGGCGGTAAACAAGCTCGCTCCAACCTCGTCCGCTTGACTGAGAATCGACCGCGGCACATCGCGCGATGCGAAAATGACGGGCTTGTCGCCGCGCATGATGCCGGCCTTCTCGAAAGCGATTGTCTCGATGTCATTGCCGAGCCAGTCACAGTGATCCAGTGAAATATTCGTGATCAGACCCGCGTCGGGCTCGATCGCGTTAACCGCATCGAACCGCCCGCCCATGCCCACTTCGAGTATCGCCACGTCGACAAGTCTCTCGGCAAACACAACCATGGCCGCGAGCGTGCCGTACTCGAAATACGTGAGCGCCTCGCCCCCCCGGACCACCTCGATTTGCTCAAAGGCAGCAACAATCTGTTCATCTGTCGCCTCGACACCGTCAACACGAATGCGTTCGTTGTAGCGAATGATATGCGGCGACGTATAACAGCCAATTCGCTCCCCTGTACTGCGTAGCAGCGACTCGAGCATCGCGACGCTCGACCCCTTGCCATTGGTCCCGGCAATGTGAAACACAGTTTTGGGCTGCGGCAACGCCAGGCGGCGTAGTACGCGCTCGACGCGCTCGAGCCGCAGATCGATTTCGCAGGGAGACAGCGTCTCGAGTTGCGCAAGCCAGTCAGCAAGTGGCGTACCGGCCGTGTTCACTGTTGGGATCAGGTGGCGACCGGGCTGGGGCGATGCTCGAATTTTGCCAGCAAATCCGCGATTTGTTGGCGCATTTCGCGGCGATCTACGATCATATCGATGGCGCCATGTTCGAGCAAAAACTCGCTGCGCTGAAATCCCTCGGGTAGTTTTTGCCGCACCGTCTGTTCGATGACACGTGGCCCCGCGAATCCGATCAACGCATTGGGTTCGGCAATATTCACATCGCCAAGCATGGCCAAACTGGCCGAAACGCCACCCGTGGTTGGGTCGGTCAGGACCGACACGTAGGGAATGCCTTTGTTGCCGAGATTCGCGAGCGCCGCCGATGTCTTGGCCATTTGCAGCAGAGAGAACAGGGCTTCCTGCATGCGTGCGCCGCCGCTGGCAGCAAACGAAATCACCGGCATGCCGTTTTCGGTTGCGTGATTCACCGCGCGCGCAAATCGCTCGCCGACCACAGAGCCCATCGAGCCCCCCATGAATGCGAATTCGAACGCGCAGGCAACAACGGGCCGGCCCAGCAAGGTGCCTGTCACTGAAACAAGCGCGTCTTTTTCGCCGGTCTTTTTCTGCGCCTGGATGATGCGATCACGATAACGCTTGCTGTCACGAAATTTGAGCGGATCTTCGGACTCGAGTTGCGGGGAAAGCTCATTTTGCGAATCCGGATCGAGAAAAAACTCAAGCCGTTGCCGTGCGCCGATGCGCAAGTGGTGATCGCACTTCGGGCAAACCTGCAGGTTACGCTCGAGCTCGTTGCGATACAGTTGCGCATCGCACTTCGGACACTTGATCCAGACACCCTCAGGAACCGAGCGCGTGCGCTTCTCGGTGCTGATACGCGACGGCATCAATTTTTCGAACCAACTCATGGCAGCATCTTAACCAAATTAGGGTTGCGGCGCTCCCTGGGAGCGCGAGTGGAAATGGGAGAAATCGAGTAAAATTTCACCAAGTCTCATTCGCGGTTCAAGAACCGCTCCAACATGCCTCATTCGCGGTTCAAGAACCGCTCCAACAATCGCTCGCTAACCGCTCCAACAAACGGTCGTTGCGGTTCGGTGGTAGATGGAATTCCGCCGGATAGGTGACTTTGACAAGCGTCAGTCCATGTGGAGGTGCGGCGGCGCCGCCTTTCTTGCGGTCTCGACTTTGGAGAACCGTCGCCGCCCAGTCATCGGGCTCGTCGCCACGACCTATGGCAACCAGCGAACCGGTGATATTGCGCACCATTCGCTGCAGAAACGCATTGGCCGTGACCTCGAGTTGAATCCAGTCATCCTGGCTCGTCACCGCAATTGAGGTGATTTCCCGGATCGGCGTCGATGCCTGGCATCCAGCCGCGCGGTATGCCGAAAAATCGTGTTTGCCGACAAGGGCCTGGGCCGACTTGTGCATGCGCTGTGCATCAAGCGGTTCGTACACCCACCAGGCTCGGTTCCGATGCAACGCGGAGCGCTCGGGCCGATTGAGAATCAGGTATTGGTAGCTGCGCGCCAACGCTGAGAATCGGGCATGAAAGCTGTCATCGACCGGCTGCGCCCAGATGACGCTGATGTCATCGGGCAGATTGCTGTTTGTGCCAAGCATCCAACCGCGGCTGCCGCGTTCACTGCCGGTATCGAAGTGCACGATCTGACCGGACGCGTGAACACCGGTATCGGTACGTCCTGCGCAGACAAGTTCGATGGGTTCATTTGCGACCCTGGTCAGAGCCTCTTCGACACGCGCTTGCACGCCCTCGCCGTTGCGCTGACGTTGCCAACCGTTGTACGCCGTTCCGTCGTACTCCAAACTTAGGGCAATGCGCACTAACCGGGTAGCGATTCCAGGAGTTGCTGGGCCTGCTGACGCTGACCCTCGTCGCCTTCGTCAAGAACTTCCTCGAGAATTGAACGCGCACCACTGGGATCGCCCATATCGACATAGGCCCGCGCAAGATCAAGCTTGGTGCCAACCTCGGTCATGGTCCGTGCATCTGACAGGTCGTCACTCAGATCATCAGGGGTCAGCGACACCGTGCCCGCGTCTTCGGTAGCCGCCACATCCGGGCGCGGCTGCTCTACTGTCGCATCGTCACGAAGCTGTTCAATCGTATCCCCGCCCTCGCTGACCTTGAGCGCAGCCGTCAGGTCATCGAGATCGAGATCGACATCCGTGCTTGCGACCGCTGGCAGTTCACCGGTTTCATCAAGGCTTGCGTTGCCCGTGAACACGTCTTTAGGGAGCGCCTCGGTCTTCGCGAAATCGAAATCGCCTTCGCCGTCATCGTCGAGGCTCGCAAGCATGGTCTCCGCATCTTCCGCGAGGCTACCTTCTTCGGGTTCGTCGCCATGATCACCCGCCAGCATCGTTGCGTCTTCGTCCGCGAGCCTCTCATCTGAAGGAGTGATCGTGTCGACCGCAAAGTCCTCGCTTAGCACCTGGGTTACACCCGTCGCATCGAGCAAAGTCTCGTCAACGCTGGTGCCCGTGGAAATTTCAGGCATCTCCGACGTCGCGTCGAGCGCCTCGTTGAGGCCGGTCTCATCCACGTTTAGCGCAGTCTGGACCCCAGTTGCATCAGGGTCGATTTCCGGATTCTTGCCGGTGACCTCGGTAATGTCCTGGAGAGCTTCATTGATGCCCGTGTCCGACAAGGTTTCGTTTGCACTTGTCGCATCAAGGTCATCCAGCGATGCGAGTTCCGTTTCGGCCAGGCTGTCAACATCCAGACCAAGATCGTCGAGATTGATTTCGGCGGTTTCATCGCCCGACTGATCGCTGCTCTCCATGGCATCGCCGAGAGTCTCTTCGAGTGATGGCAGTTCAGCCGTACCCGACAGAACATCGAACTGCTGTTCGATTGTCGGTGTTTCGACAGTCGAGTCTGGCGACGGCATTTCGGCCGTCTCATCCACTGCCTGCATCTCCCGCGTGACATCAAATTCCGGGCTGCTCTCCACGGTCGGGCTTTCGGCTGTATCGTCACCGCCAGCGACGTCGGTCTCGTCCGCGGCGCTGTCCACGAGGAAGTCGACACCCGCATCAGCCTCCAGCGCTTGTGTCTCATCTTCGGCACTGCCGAGATCAAACACTTCACTTTCCGCGCCTTCCTCACCGATCAGTTCCATATCCAGAGCGCCGGTCTCATCCATGCCGGCTTCGAAGGACAGATCGACTGCCTTCGTGGCACCAGCAGCACTGGCGCCTTCAAACAAGCGGTCGTCCGCAGCGATCTGCTGACCCATGATGACAATCTTGTCCCAATCAGCGCTATCGCTCTCGCCCACCGACGATTTGAGTCGTCCGGCTGCGTCGACAAATGCGTCGCGGTTGCCCCACACGAAATAAATTTCGCAGAGTTTGGTCAATAAGTCTGCGCGATCGGGCTCGACCGACAGCGCACCATTGACGAGGTCGGCAGCCTGATCGTAGAGACCGTAGGCCATGTGGAAATCGGCCTCGGCGATCGGGTCCGATTGATCGAGATTGATCGCAGTCTCGCTGCTGAACGTGTCCTCGAGCGACCCAAACTGACCGGTGTCTTCCTTGCTATCAGCCTCCGCCGCCGGAGCGCCTTCGACCTCGAAGGCCGGCACAGGAGCGTCAACGGTTTCATCCATATCAGGACGCATCGTCGATTCCTGCTCAACGACAACAATGGACTCATCCGTTGCCACCGGCGCACGCAAACTTTCGGTCGACGACAGGTCGTCGCCACGCATCTCGTCTGAATCCAGTGGCTGCCAGCTATCCGGATCATCATCGTCATCACGGCCGCGACGCATGAACCAGACCAGGGCGCCAACAACCAGCACGACTGCACCGGCGATGATGGCCCAGATGCTTGTCAGTAGCTCCATCGCGCGATCGACCAGACCTGGCTCGGAGCTCGGCGCGGCGCGAATGATGTCTGCTGGCGGCTCATCGACCACCACGGTATCCGCATCGTCAGCCGGCTCGACGTCGTCCACAGCCATATCGGTATCGTCGGCAAACGGGTCGTCGTCAGCCGTTTCGACAACGTCATCAGCAACAGCATCAGCCGGTTCGTACACCTCACCGCGAATTCGCGCAAGCTCCTCGCGCAGTTGTGCCAATTCGTTATCGCGTATCTCGATGAGCGACTGCTGCTGCGGTAGATCGGCCGCTTCGAGTTCGGCGATGCGTTGCTCGATCTCTCCCTCGCGCGTCAGCGGTTCATCGTCAACTCCGGCGTCAGATGCGAGTGCGCCGGTGTCATCTGCGATTTCATCATCGGGCGGTACCAGCGTCAGACTGGGGCGTGTCGAGCTATCGGCAACCGCAGGAACCGTACCGCCGCTCCATTCAGCGTGCTGCCGTTGCGCTTCGGCAAGAGCATCGCCGCGACTGATCCGAAAGATCTCGTCCGCACTCGGAATTCGCAACTCCGCTCCGGCACGCAAGATGTTGATATTGCCGCCGAACGCCTCGGGATTGGCCTGAAAAATCGCCAGCATCGTCTGGTTCATCGACAGCCGGTAATCAGGCCGAACGCGTGATGCAATACCCCACAAAGTTTCCCTGCGTTGTACCTGGTAGTCATCGCCTGTTGATGTGTCGAACGGCGTAGTGTCCGCCACCGCCGACTGCGGAGTGCGTTGTGCTGGCGCCGCCTGCCTTGGTGCTGGGGCAGGAGCCGGCGCCGACTGTTGCGGCGGAGGCGCAGCACGTTCAATGCGCGCACTGTCTGCCGGCGCGACACGAGTTGGTGCCTGTACGGCCGGTGCCGTTTCGGTTGCCCGTCGTGAAAATGTGGGTGGGTCCAGAAACACAGTGTATTCACGCAACAACCGTCCGCGTGACCACGATGCTTCGACGAGGAATGTCAGGAATGGCTCCGCCATGGGCGATATCGAGCGAACCTGCACGGTGTTTCCATCCGCACGGCCACTGCGAATGATGTTGAACTGGATGTCCTGCATATACAGCGGCCGGTCGATGCCGTAGCGCTCGAATGTGTCAGCCGACGCCATCGAAATCGTCAGGTTATCGAGTTCATCCGGGCTGGCCGAAAGCAACTCAATAGTCGCACTCAACGGCTCGTTGAGTGCGGAATTCATACGAATGTCTCCCAGACCCAGGGCCCAGACCTCACTTGACAACAAGATGACAAGCGCAAGCGAGATTCGAGAGAGTCGTCTCGACATAGTTTTAATCTCCAGCTCCCCAAACACCGCGATGATGGCACCCGTCAGGGCCCATATCACGACAGGCAGACCGCTTTAACATATGGTCCCGAACTATAGCTTATAAATGGTTTTTCGCCAATATTTCAGCAATTTGGACGCTATTTAGAGCCGCGCCCTTACGTATGTTGTCGGACACCACCCAGAGGTTGATTCCGCGCGGGTGCGAAATGTCCTCGCGCACCCGACCGACGTAAACCGCATCATTACCCGAGCTGTTGGTGACCGCAGTCGGATATTCCCCGGTTTTTACGCCATCAAGCAGCGTTACACCGGGTGCATTGCTGAGCAATTCGCAGACTTTCGCGGCCGAGACTTTTTCCTTTGTCTCGACATTCACTGCCTCGGAATGGCCGTAAAACGCAGGAATACGCACCGCGGTCGGATTGACGAGAATGTTATCGTCAGCGAAGATTTTGCGCGTTTCCCACACCATTTTCATTTCTTCTTTGGTGTAACGATTGTCCTGAAACTCATCGATATGCGGCACTGCATTGAAGGCGATTTGCCTGGCGTCGCCGGCGATTTCCAATGGCCGGCCATTCAGAAGCGCCGATGTTTGCCGGACGAGTTCCTCGACGGCGTCGCGACCTGCTCCTGAGACCGCCTGATACGTCGCAACATTGATTCGTTCGATGCCAACCGCGTCGTAAATCGGTTTCAGCGCAACGACCATTTGGATGGTCGAGCAATTCGGGTTGGCGATGATGCCGCGATTCTTGTATTCCGCAATAGCGCCGGCGTTCACCTCGGGCACTACCAACGGGATGTCATCGTCGTAGCGAAAGTGCGACGTGTTGTCGATGACGACGCAACCTGCCGCAGCGGCCTTGGGTGCGTACTCGGCCGAAATGGAACCACCGGCCGAGAAAAGACCAACCTGAACCTGTGAAAAATCGAATTCAGCGAGATCGCTGCAGGCCAACTCACGATTGCCAAATTGCACTAACTTGCCGACGGATCGCTCGCTGGCTAGCGCGTGCACTGTGCCGACCGGGAACTTGCGCTCCGAGAGTATTTGCAGCATCGACTCGCCGACGACGCCGGTCGCACCGACGACTGCTATGTCAAATTCTTGTGTCATATGACCGGAGTGTCCGACTCAACGTCAGCGTTCTGTGCGCGATTGCGCAAGTAGTGATCCATCAACACGAGCGCCACCATTGCTTCGGCTATCGGTGTCGCCCGCAACCCAACGCAGGGATCGTGGCGACCTTTGGTCACGATTTCTGTCTCTTTTCCCGACGTATCGATCGTCTTGCCCGGAACCGAAATACTCGACGTCGGTTTCATCGCGATGCTGACCAGTAAATCCTGGCCCGACGAAATTCCGCCGAGCGTGCCACCTGCGTCGTTCTTGGCGAATCCGTCAGCGCCGATCTCATCGCGGTGCTCACTGCCGCGTTGCGTCACGGCTTTGAATCCGGCGCCAAGTTCCACGCCTTTGACCGCGTTGATGCTCATCAATCCGTGGGCAATGGCCGCTCCGAGCTTGTCGAACACTGGCTCGCCAAGTCCCGGCGGGATATTGCTGGCAAGTACACTGATTTTCGCGCCGATCGAGTTACCCTCTGCGCGCAGCGCATCCATGAAGGACTCGAGTTCGCCGATACGATCGGGGTCTGCACAGAAAAACGGATTGTCATCGACAATCGACAAATCCGTTGCCTCAAGGTCGATCGGTCCGAGTTGTGCCAGGTAGCCGCGAATTTCAATATCGAGCTGTTCACGGAGGTATTTTCTCGCGATTGCACCGGCCGCGACGCGCATGGTCGTCTCGCGTGCGGATGAGCGGCCTCCACCCCGGTAATCGCGAATACCGTACTTTTGCTGGTAGGTGTAATCGGCATGACCCGGCCGGAACTTGTCCTTGATATCGCCGTAGTCTTTCGAACGTTGATCTTTGTTGCGGATAAGAAGACCGATCGGCGTACCGGTCGTCACTCCTTCGAAAACTCCCGAGAGGATTTCAACCTTATCCGGTTCATTGCGCTGCGTCGTGTGCCGCGACCGCCCCGGCCGGCGGCGTTCCAGGTCTGCCTGAATGTCGTCCGCATCGAGCTTCATGCCAGGCGGGCAGCCGTCGACAATACAGCCGAGCGCGACGCCGTGGCTTTCGCCGAACGTCGTGACTACGAAATTCTGACCAATACTATTGCCGGACATCTACAAATCCCTGAGATCGTCTTTCGTCAGCAAAAACACGCCTGATCCGCCATGCTCGAACTCCAGCCACGTAAATGCAACTCCTGGGTAACGATTTTCCAGCGCTGCCTGACTGTTTCCTACCTCGCAGACCAGAATTCCGTCGTCAGTCAGGAATCGCGATGCATGATGCAGGATCGTATTGACCGAAGCCAGACCGTCACCGCCGGCCGCCAGGCCCAATGCCGGCTCGTGCCTGAACTCGTCGGGCAACGCGTCCATATCCGCTTTGTTCACGTACGGCGGATTGCTGACAATCAGCTGATACTGCCGGCCCTCGAGCTTGTCGAAGAAATCCGACCTCACGAGACTTATCCGCTCGCCGAGCTCGTGGCGAGAAACGTTGATCGAGGCAACCGCTAACGCTTCCGCGGACAAGTCCACGGCATCAACCAACGCGTCGGGAAATGCAGTCGCAATAGCAATTGCGATGCAAGCGCTCCCCGTGCCGAGGTCAACGGCCGCGCGCACCGATTCCGCTTCCAGCCATGGAGCGAAGCGATCATGGATTAGCTCTGCGATCGGTGAGCGCGGAACCAGTACACGGCCGTCCACGTAAAATTCGAGCCCGGCAAACCAGGCCTGATTGACCAGATAGGCAACCGGAATGCGTTCTTCTATACGTCGTATTGCGAGAGCATCGAGGCTGGAGAGCTCATCGTCATTGACCAGCCGCGAATAGACAGCAGGCGCTTCGTCATGAGACAGCCCAAGATGGGCGAAAACGAGCCATGCCGCCTCGTCAATCGCATTGTCTGTGCCGTGGCCATAGCTCAATTTCGCCTCTGAAAACCGATCGGCCAGGCGCTGAATGACCTTTTCGACGTCGGTGGCTGGTGTGGTTTCTGGTGCCATAGTTCAAGAGTGTCGTTTAGAATATGCGCCTCGCGCAAACCCTCTGGTAGGAAAAGATGAGCCGCAAAAACGTTTTCATAGCCGCCGTCGCGGTTTTCGCCATCGCGACGGGCGGCTGGCTGTCCTATCAACTGGCGTCGCCACCGCCGATACCGCAAACCGCCACGGTATTGCCAGTGGCCGGCGAACTCGCCGAATTCTCGCTCGTCGATCACCACGGAGCTGAAATCGGCCGCGATACGTTCAAGGGTTACTGGAACCTGGTTTTTTTCGGCTTCACACACTGTCCAGATATCTGCCCGCTCACGATGCAGGTCCTCGCAAGCGCGAGACAGCAGCTGGCCGAGAAAGGCCATGCCCCGTTGCCACGCATTGTATTGGTCAGTGTCGACCCCGAACGCGACACACCGGAAATACTGAGCCAGTACATCGCATTCTTCGGCGACGGCAATCTCGGCATTACCGGTAGTCTCGATGAGCTCCGCAAGTTGACCAACGGCCTGGGCATTTATTTTGAAAAGACCGGCCTCGACGAGGAAGATTATTCTGTTGATCATTCTGCAGTCGTGCTGGTGATCAACCCCGACGGAAAATTTCAGGCAGTGTTCGGCACACCGCACGCGGCCGCCAGTTTTGTACACGACCTGCCGATCATCGTGGCTGGCCGATGAGGCGCCTGTTTCTTTCCTTGCTACTCCTTGTTTCGATTTGCGCGTGCTCTGTCGAACGTGCCCCGCTCGTCGCAAGCGACGTGACGATCACCAGGACAATACCGGGT
>Ga0255052_10002280_pt1 | contig 13929 bp, 10 predicted proteins | sample JV7_2_21_MG_FD_188632 | JGI IMG/M metagenome (GOLD analysis project Ga0255052, IMG submission 188632) | Seawater microbial communities from Jervis Inlet, British Columbia, Canada - JV7_2_21 | ecosystem: Environmental > Aquatic > Marine > Inlet | place: Canada: British Columbia | collected... | reverse complement strand
ACAGAATCCATCAGGGCCTGCATCGCGAATCGAATCGCCGGATCGTCATCGACAATGAATACGGTCGCTGCTGTTTGGGATTGTTGGGACATATTGGTGCGAGTGTCTCTTGTCTGAAAAAAAGGCGCCCGATGCCGCTTTTGGCGCAGGTCGCCGCCACGATTGGACCAGAACGCGCGCGATTTTGCGAGTTTTTCGCCTGACTCGACTAGTCCAAGCGTTTTGTAAAACGCATCGCCGCCGCGGTCATCGCAATCAGCGTGAATGCGGAGAGAAAAACCACCTCCAGATAGAGGTCGCCGAGGGCGGCGTCGCGCAGCATGATGCCACGGGTCAGGCGGATGAAGTGTGTATTAGGCAGCAGTTCGCCGATCCACTGCGCGAATTTGGGCATGCCGTCGAACGGGAACATGAAACCGGAGAGCAGGATCGAGGGCAGCAGTATGAATATGGTCATCTGCATCGCCTGAAACTGGGTTTTTGCGGCGGTCGAAATGAAGAGTCCCAGCGACAGATTGGCGGCGATAAATGCAGCCGCCGCGACGTAGAGGTCGACGATGCTGCCGCGAACTGGCACGTCGAACAACAGCCGTCCGACAGCGAGGATAAGGGCGAGCTGCAGCATCCCGATCAGTATGTAGGGCACGACTTTGCCGATCATGAGTTCCGCAGAACTAACTGGCGTGTTGATCAGCAGTTCGAGATTGCCTCGCTCTCGTTCCCGTACGATGGCGACGGCCGTGAACATGATCATCGTCATAGTCAGGATGACGCCAATCAGGCCGGGCACGATATTGACGGGTGTGCGCCGCTCCGGGTTGTAGTAGGGCCGGACCTCGACCTGCGGCGACTCCGTCTTGTTGCGGCTGCTGGTGTCGAACGCGATCGGCATTGCTCGCAGCTGGTTCGCGACGCCGAGAATCGTCGGGTCACTGCCGTCGACGAGCAGATGTATCGCCGCCCGCGTGTTATCCACGACGCGGCGATCGAAGTCATGGGGGATATGAACGCCAATGGACACTTTGCCTGCGCGCAGCAGGCCTTCGAGTGCCTGTGGCGTCTCTACGTGGTCGACAATTTCGACAACCTGTGTCTGCGCCAGCTCGGCCACGAATTGCTGTGACAGGTGGGTGTCCGCCTGATTTGCGATCGCTGTGCGCAAATTGCGCACGTCGGTATTGATCGCATAGCCGAACATCAGCATCTGGATGATGGGGAGCCCGACCACCATGCCGAAGGTCAGGTGGTCCCGGCGCAACTGCCGGACTTCCTTGCGGAGGATCGCGAGAATGCGCGACAGAGAGTTCATGCCGCCGCCGCTTGCGGTTTCAACGTTACCGCGACGAATACGTCTTCGAGTGTTGCAGATGACAACGTTGCGTTCGCCGGCAGGCCTGCGGCCCGCAAGACCCGGTTTACTGCAGCAAGTGGATCGATCACGGAATCCGGCATGAGCACGCGCAGCCGGATGCCGAGTTGAGTCACGCTCACAATTTCCGGTATCCGGGCGATCAACGCCTGCGCCCGGTAGGGTTCATCGGCCCGGACCTCGATGATGTGCATGCCCGTGCCGGCCTGCAGCTCCGCAGGTGTGCCGTCCGCAACTTTCACGCCGTGGTCGAGAATGGCCAGGCGGTGGCAGCGCTCGGCTTCGTCCATGTAGTGCGTCGATACAAGGATCGTTGTGCCACTTTCCGCGAGCCGAAAGAGAGCTGCCCAGAAGTCCCTGCGACTTTGCGGGTCGACGGCACTGGTCGGTTCGTCGAGTAACAAGAGTTCCGGGTGGTGCAAGACGGAGCAGGCAAGGGCCAGGCGTTGTTTCTGACCGCCGCTCATCGTGCCGGCGAGCTGTTTGCGCTGCGCGATGAGGTCGTACCTGTCGAGCAGCTCGTCGATGCGTTCGGCCCGGTCCGCTTTGGGAAACGAGTAGATCTCCGCAATGAACTGCAGATTCTCGAGTACGGTCATGTCACCGAACAGCGAGAATTTCTGCGTCATATAACCGATCTTCGGCCTCAGCAAACGGGCGTCGCCGGGCACTTCCGTGTCGAGCACGGTCGCCGTCCCCTCGCTCGGCGTCAGGAGGCCGCACAGCATACGAATGGTTGTCGACTTGCCCGAGCCATTGGGGCCGAGAAAGCCGTAGATCTGGCCACGTGGAGCGTCCAGATCCAGGTGGCTGACGGCCTCCAGCTTACCAAAGCGCTTGGTGAGACCGCGGGCTTTGATGGCGATTTCACCGTTCATTGTTCGCCGCCCGGGAGCAATAATTCCACTTCGATCGGAACGCCGTCGGGCAGGCGTTCCCTGTGCTCGACGACGTCCACCTTGGCGAGAAATGTCAGTCTCCCACGGTCCCGTTCGGTTAATGCGAAATAAGGCGTGAACGCGGCTTCGCTCGCGACCCACCGAACACGACCGGCGACCGGTGTATTCAGACCATCGATGTAAATTTTCGCGTCGACGCCAGGGGCTACGTGAACGCGCATTCTTTCCGGAATGTAGACGCGCGCGTACGGCTGATCACCGCCGAGTACGACTGCGACGGGTTGTCCGGCGCCCGGACGTTCTCCGGGCTCGAACAGCCGACTGTCGAATATGCCATTGATGGGAGCGACCAGTTGGTGGCGCTCGACGTCGATCGTGGCGCCAGTGCGGCGAGCTTCGGCCTGCCGCAGTGCCTGCTCGGCCTGCGCCAGTTCCTCAACCGTGGTGCCGGCCAGCAGCTCTTCCAGTTGCGCTCGCCGCAGATCGAGATTGGCATTGGCGGCATCCAGTTGCGCCCTGACGCGGTCGAGCAGATCGGGTGACGCCAGCCCTTTTGCGTGTATGTCCACTGTTCGCCGATTCTCGGTTTCGCGGAACGCGACATCTCTTGTTGCACCGTCGAGATTCGCCCGTGCCTGCGAGATTTGTTCCTGTCGCGGGCCGCGAACGAGTTCGTCGAGGCGTGCCTGCGCTTGCGTAACGACTGCCTCGGCCTCCGCGAGGCGCGCGCTCGCACGGGAATCGTCCTGGCGCAGGATGAGTTGCCCTGCTGCGACGTCGTCGCCTTCCGCGACCAGAATTTCGAGGATCGGCTCGTTCACCTCGGCGATGAGTTCGATGCGGTCGGAGGCCAGTTCGCCGACGACTCGATTGCTGTCGGTGTCGTTCCCGCAGGCGCTCAAAAGCAGGCCGACGGCCAGGAAGATGATTAGAAGCGGTCTCAACAATATCCCTGAGACGCGTTTCTGTGTCCACTGGCCCCGGCGGCGAGGCGCAGGCCGCGTCGAATGTCGGTGACCATTCGCAAGGCGTGCAACAAAGCAGCCGGGCCAGTGGTGCGAAACCCATACGGGAAGCGCCTTGGCGGGCGTTCTGCGTCGTTGCTTGTCGCTTGAGTGGAGTAACCACACTGCGCTCCTCGTGCCTCGCAGAACATCCCGCCAAGACCGCTTCGCGTCCAGGGGTATTGTTGAGACCGCTTCTTTCATTACTTGCATGAATCCATTCCAGTCACGCCTTGATGTAGGCGAGGATCATTTCAATGTTGGTTTCGATGAGCGTGTCCGTATCGAGCGGACGCTGTGAAAACACCAGCCCCCAGACAATGGACATCATTACGGGAGCGAGCAGCAGCTGCGGCAGGTCGTTCACTGCGGTGCGACGAAATTCGCCGCTCTCGACGCCGCGAACGAGCAGCTGTTGCAGGGCGCCCATACCCCGGGAGGCGACGTTTTCCCAGTAGAACTCGACGAGATCCGGATGCCTGGGCGCTTCCGCAATCATCAGGCGTATGACAACGCTGACCGGTGAGCCGGGCAGGCGCTTCATGAATTCGAGGACCGGACCGCGAATGAATTCTTCGGCCGTAAGCTGCGATGCATTGAGTTCGTTTTCCAGTGCGTCGACGCGCGGGATGACGACGCTGCGCACGACAGCTTTGAAGAGCTCTTCCTTGGTCTTGAAATACAGGTACAGCAGACCCTTGCTCACGCCGGCCCGTTGCGCGACCTCTTCGACCCGGGTGGCGGCGTAGCCCTTCTCGGCAAACGCGGCAAAAGCGGCCGCGGTAATTTCCTGTGGCCGGTCCTCCTTGCGTCGCCGATAGCGTGGTTGTGCCATTTACTATACTTACTGACTAAAGAGTCAGTAAGTATAGTAAATGACCCGTGGGTCAGCAAGCATAAAAGTAGGGTCGAACCGCACTTTGCCCGGTGGTTGTCCGTCATCGGCAGGGAAAGTGCGGTTCGACCCTACTTTTTTGTTCATAATGCGGCCCCATGTTTACGTATCTGGATCCCGCCGTACGCGAGCGCCTTGTTGAAGAAGGCACCTTGATCCGTGTGGACAGGGAGGGGCGGCGGCTGGACGCGTCGCAGAAGACGGGCGGTCAGGCGATCAGCATCCTCGGGCCGATTCCGTTGCCATTGCACCTCGGCGAGCGCCAGGTGGCCGTGCAGTGGTACGCCTGTGTGCGCAACACGGAGCTGTCGAAGGTCGAGGAACTGGCCGCTCAGCTTCGCGAGCAGCATACGCAGGAGTTGTTCGCGAATCTTGCGTCATCGATGGCCGTGAATTGTGTGCTCGTTATTGGTGAGCGCCGATCGTGGTCTGATCCGCTGGTACGGGTACATTCGAGTTGCCTGACCGGCGACGTATTCGGATCGCAGCGCTGTGAATGTGGCCCACAGTTGCATCACGCCATTGAGACTATCGCCGACGACGAGCAAGGCGGCATGGTCATCTATATGTCCGGCCATGAGGGCCGTGGTATCGGGCTGTGGGCGAAAGCGGCGACCTATCTGTTGCAGGACGCCGGTGAAAACACCTACGAGGCAAATCGTTCTCTCGGCTTACCCGACGACTCGCGGGACTTCAGCGACGCGGCTGTGCTTATTCGTTATTTCTACGGCGCGAAACCGTTGCGATTGCTGACCAACAATCCCAAGAAGATCCAGGATCTGGCCGAACACGGCCTCGACCGGGTAACGGCGGTGAAACACGTCATCGGCGTCACCGATGCGAATCGCCGCTATCTCGAAGCGAAAAAGGGCTGGGGCCACCAGCTGGACTCCGACGATATCAGCTAGCCTCTGATCCTGTTTTATTGGCGCCACAGGCGAAGATTTCGCGGAGCGTTCTCGAAGTTCGACCTGAACGGATTGATGTCGATACCTCCGCGGCGCTGGTAGCGCGCATACACGGTCAGCTTGTGTGAACCGCAGCGTTCGAGGATGTCCACAAACATGCGCTCGACGCAGTTTTCGTGAAAGTCCTGATGCCGCCGATAGGACACGATGTAACGCAGCAGGCTTGCACGGTCGATGCGCGGTCCTTCGTAGCAAATGAGGACGCTGCCTGAATCTGGCTGGCCGGTGACCGGGCACAGGCTCCGCAACAGGTCCGAGTAAAGCTCTTCGGTAACGATCGACTCGCGATCGGCAATCAGCAGTGCGGCGTCGACGTCCCACGTGTCGCAGTCTGATTCGTGGCGATCGAGTGGGACTCCGGGCATTCGCTGCGAGCACCGGCCGTCGGAATCCGTGAGGGCGTCGAGCCGCACGGCGATCGGGCAACCCACGCAGTCGCCGACATCACGCGCGATTAGCTCGCGCACGTCCGCCGCAGATGGATACCGCGACATAGCGAAGGAGCCCAGGTACAGCTTCAGCGACTTGGATTCGACGATGCCCGGCGATCCGGCCGGCACGCGGAGTTCGGCCGTCGCGACCTGCGGCTGGCCGATCGTATTCAGCCAGGTCAACTCCCATGCGTTCCAGATATCGACGCCGTCAAATGGCAGCGTGTCCGGCAGCCCGAGGCGCGCCCGATTGTCCTTGCGCGGTATCGAGTACAGCGACGTCGGAGAGTACTTCTCCGGATGCGTAGTCGTATTTCCGAATGGCAATTCAGTCATATTCGTCGTGTACAATACCGGCCCGTTTTCAACGATCGTCTTAATGAGTCCGTCAAACCACGCCAACAACAGCACACGCGGCTACATCGTTCCGATTGGCGGCGGCGAAGAAAAACTGCACGACCCCGCGATCCTGGATCGCTTTGTCGACATTTGCGGCGGCAAGACCTCGCGTATCACGATTATACCGACGGCATCCGAACTCAAGGATACCGGGCGCAACTACGAAAAGCTCTTCCGGCGACTCGGTGTCAAGCACGCCCGCGTGTTGTCATTCGAGACCCGCGAAGATTGTCAGTCGAGTGGCGACCTCGAGTACATTGACAAGTCGGATGGTGTGTTCATGACGGGCGGCAACCAGTTACGCCTGTCCACGACGATTGGCGGTACCGAAGTGGCGCAGCGCATTCGCCGGCGCAACGCCCAGGGGATGCATGTCGCGGGAACGTCTGCAGGGGCAGCATTTATGTCCGAGCACATGATCGCCGGCGGTATCGAGGGCAGCACGCCGAGCCCCGACATGGTCACGATGGCACCGGGACTCGGTCTGACCAACAAGTTCATCATCGACCAGCATTTTCGCGAGCGTGATCGACTCGGGCGCCTGCTGACGGCGCTGGCGTACAACCCGTTCGCGGTCGGCATCGGTCTCGACGAGGATACGGCGGCGTTCATTTGCCCCGGAGACCAGCTGGACGTCGTTGGCAGCGGCGGAATAACGGTAATAGACCCTTCTGAACTGAGTTATTCTTCGATGGATCAGGCGCGACGGGGAGAGCCGGTGAGCCTGATCGGTGTGAAGCTGCATATCCTGATCGCCGGCGGGCGGTTCGACGCGATAACGAGAGAGGCGCGTCCCGAACTCGGCGATTAGCGCGACGACAGGATTACAACAATGAAAATCGTCAGCACCAACGTTTACGTCGGTCCGAATCTCTGGGCACATTTCCGGGTCATCCGACATGTACTCGATCTCGGTGAACTCGAGCACTGGCCGACAGGCCGCCTTGGCGACGCATTCATAGAGCCTTTGCTCGAATCGCTGCCAGGCTTGCATGAACACGGTTGTTCCTACAAGGAGTCGGGCGGTTTTATCCGGCGCATGCGTGAGGATGAGGGGACCTGGATCGGACACGTCATGGAACACGTGGCGATCGAGCTGCAGAACGTCGCCGGTTCGCCCGTGACGTTCGGCCGCACGCGATCGATCGACGGCCAACCCGGACTTTACAACATGGTGTTCGAGTACAAGGACGGGGCCGTGGGTCGGGAGGCGAGTTCACTCGCGCTGAAACTGCTGCTGAGCCTTCTGCCGGACGAAATCCGGCCCGAGGATGCACCTGAGGCCGACTGGGAGTTCGAGGAAGAGCGCGACAGTTTCATCCGCTATGCGCAGGCGCGTGCACTGGGGCCGAGCACGGCATCGCTGGTGGCAGCCGCAGAAGAGCGTGACATACCGTGGTTACGGCTCAACCGCTACAGCCTCGTGCAGTTCGGTCACGGTCGCTACCAGCAGCGCATACAAGCGACGACGACCAGCAGGACCAGCAACATCGCCGTCGACCTCGCCGGCGACAAGGAAGAAACCAACGGTATTCTCCACGATCTCGGCTTGCCGGTGCCGGAGCAACGCATTGTCCGCAGCGCGAGCGACGCCAAGCGCGCCGCCCGTCGCATCGGATTTCCGGTCGTCCTGAAACCGCTCGCCGGTAACCATGGCCGCGGTGTTTCGATAAACCTGAAGACACCCGAGGAGATCGAGGTCGCTTTCGCCAAGGCGCGGGACCACGGTCGCACGATCATCGTCGAGAGCCACATCGAGGGCTTCGACCATCGTCTGCTGGTCATTGACGGCGAACTCGTCGCTGCGGCGAAGCGTGAGCCGGGCCACGTCGTCGGTGACGGCAAGCATACGATCGAGCAACTCGTCGATACCATCAATGAGGATCCACGCCGCGGTGTCGGCCACGAAAAAGTATTGACGCGCCTCGAGTTTGATCACCAGGCGGAGCGTCTGCTGAAGAAGATCGGCTACGACAAAGACACGGTGCCGGAGCAGGACGAGATCGTCTACCTGCGTTCGACCGCGAATCTTTCAACTGGCGGTACGGCGCTCGATGTGACCGACGTCATTCACCCCGACAACCGCGAAATGGCGATTCGTGCGATCAGTGCAATTGGCCTCGACATCGGCGGCGTCGACTTTCTCACCAAGGACATCACGCTGTCGTACCGCGAGGCGGGCGGAGCAATCTGTGAAGTCAACGCGGGCCCGGGTTTTCGCATGCACGTGGCGCCGAGCGAAGGCACGCCGCGAGACGTCGGTGGCGCTGTGGTAAACATGCTGTTCCCGCCGGACTCACCGACGCGCGTACCGATCGCGGCGGTCACAGGTACGAACGGTAAAACGACGACCTCGCGCATGCTGGCGCATATTCTGAAGCTGTCCGGACGTACCGTCGGATTGACGTCGACAGACGGTGTCTATATCGATGGCAAGCTGAGCGTACCGGGTGATATGACCGGACCGAAGTCGGCGCACATGATTCTGCGTGATCCCTCCGTCGATGCGGCCGTCATGGAAACCGCTCGCGGCGGCATGCTGCGCAGCGGCCTCGGCTTTCAGCGCTGCGATGTCGCGGCATGCCTGAATGTTTCTGCCGATCATCTCGGGCTGCGTGGCATCGACACGATGGAGCAACTCGCCGAGGTCAAGCGCGTGCCCATCGAGATTGCGACAGATGCCGCGGTGCTGAATGCTGACGATCCGCTGTGCCTGCAAATGGCCGACTACACCGAGGCGGAGCGGCTCTGCTACATCACCATGAATCCTTCGCACGCGCTCGTGAAAAAGCATATTCGTGCCGGAGGCGAAGCACTGGTGCTCGAGCAGGCGATGAACGGACACATGATCACAATATATGACGGCGAATCGCATACGCCGTTGTTGTGGACGCACTTGATTCCGGCCACGATCGAGGGGCGCGCGATGCACAATGTGCAGAACGCGATGTTTGCAGCGGCACTCGCGTACAACATGGGCGTCAATCTCGAAGATATTCGGCACGGACTGCGTACTTTCGACTCGACGTTTTTCCAGGCGCCGGGTCGCATGAACATCTACGACGAGCATCCTTTCAAAGTCATCCTCGACTACGCACATAACCCGGCAGCGGTAAAAGCGATCTGCGATGTTACGGATCGCTTCGAAATCGAGGGACGTCGCATCATCGTGCTGGCCGCGCCCGGCGATCGGCGCGACCAGGACATTCGTGATATTGCGGCAATCGCCGCCGGCCGTTTCGATCACTATATTTGTCGCCGCGACGACAACACGCGCGGCCGCGGGCCGGAGGAAGTTGCCGTCATGCTGAAAGACAAACTGCTCGAGGAAGGCGTGCCCGCCGATGCCATCGAGGTGACCCCGGACGAACAGGAAGCGACGAGGCATGCCCTGGAAATAGCTGAGCCCGGCGATCTGCTCCTCGTGCTCGGAGACAACGTCAAGCGCACGTGGAAGCAGATCATTTATTTCAATGCGGGCGCTCGCAGCGAAGATGCGACGCCCAAGGCGCCGGTCGCGTTCGACCTTCCGGAGACCGAGACCTTCACCTTCCCTGACGACGTCGCGATCATCAGCGATGAGCGGGGTGTACGTATTGCACGCGAGGAAGCAGATTAGTGCTCCTTCAATGAGGTTTTAACGGGTTCACGCATGGAGTTTCTCGACGCGCGCAGACTGACGGGACCAAGCGTGCTGTTCGACCAGCACGGCAGCATCCTCGACGTGCAGTGCACGAACGAGGAGGCCGGTCGACTGATTCCACTATGGCGGAAGCATGTCGAGCGAATGCTGGCCGAGATCGGCTGGTCGAATTGCGACTTCGCATTTGTGAAGCTCGGCGGCGGCGTCAGCCTGGCGTTCACGGCGCCGATCGACGCGTTATACGCGGCGTCCGAGATCAATGAGTGGGCCTGGGCTGCCTGCGATCATGAACTGACGGGTGCCGACGAGCCTGATTTCGCCGAGACCGTCGCTGCAATACACAGCTCGATCGAGGAAGAGGCGAATCCCGAACTTATCGAACTTGAACGCCTGGCGGCGGAACGCCATGTGACTTTTCTTTGGGATGACGACGAGGCATCACTCGGACTCGGTCGCCACTCCGATACCTGGCCCGTGCGCGAATTGCCTGGCCCCGGCACACTCGACTGGAGGCGCTACAAGGACATTCCGTCGGGGCTTGTTACCGGCACCAATGGTAAAACCACGACCGTGCGCCTGGCCGCACACATTCTGCGCGCAGCCGGTCACAACGTTGGCATGAGTTCGACAGATTACATCGCGGTCAATCAGGAAGTCGTCGATCGAGATGACTGGTCGGGTCCCGGCGGTGCACGCAGTGTATTGCGGCACAAGAAAGTCGATGCAGCCATACTCGAAACGGCACGTGGCGGCCTGCTGCGGCGGGGACTCGGAGTTTACAAAGCTGCCGCGGCGGTCATAACCAATATCGGCAGAGACCATCTCGGCGACTTTGGCTCCCGCAGTGTCGATGAGCTACTGGACATCAAGTGGATCGTAAGCCGAGCGGTGCGTGACGACGGTGCACTCGTACTGAATGCCGACGACGGGCGGCTGGTGGCACGAGCGGGCGAGTACAGCGGCAAACTCGTCTGGTTCACGCTCGACCCGACTAGTGCAACGGTGCGTTCGCACACGAGCGCCGGCGGTTTGGCGTTCCTGCTCGATGCTGGTGAGCTAGTGAAAGTCGACGGCGAACATCGCGAGACCATCTGTACCGCGGCCGACATACCGATTACGCTCGGTGGCGTCGCGCGACACAACACGGCGAACGCCCTCGCAGCCGCGGCGCTGGCCTCCTGCATGGGGGTCTCGATGGACGATATTCGAAATGGCCTCAGGACAATGACTCAGGACGAGAATCCGGGGCGCGGCAACGTCTTCGAGGTGAACGGTTTCACGGTCATCATCGACTTTGCACACAATCCTCAGGCGATTGACGCCTTGCTCGACATGGCGTCGGCACTGCAAGGCAAGCGCAAGGCGCTGTGTTTCGCGCAGGCGGGCGATCGGCCCGATGACCTGATACGGGAACTTGCCAGAAACGCATGGGAAAAGGGCCTCGACCGGGTCATCGTTTCCGAACTGGCGAATTACTACCGGGGGCGCGAACCGGGCGCCGTATTCGGCCTCATTCGGGACGAATTGCTGAAGTGCGGTGCGACCGACGACCAGATCGAGCACAACGACGAGGAGATCGATTCGTTCGATTCGGCACTCGCCTGGGCGGAGCCCGGCGATGTCGTCATCATGCTGGCACTCGAACGCTCACCCGAACTCTACGAGCACATCAAAGCACTTTGAGCTGATTTCGGCGCGCTGGGGCGCGCTCCGGACGGAACGCGCCCACCGGTAAATCTAGTTCAGGCCGCGTTTCTCGAGCAGTGGTCCGATCTCAGGCTCGCGGCCGCGGAAGTTGATGTACATCTCCATGCCGGGCGCTGTGCCGCCCTTACTCAGAACTTCCTTGCGATATCGTGCGGCCATCGCCTTGTCGAGCAGGCTGGTTTCCTTAAAGGCCTGGAAGCCATCGGAGTCAAGGACCTCGGCCCAGATGTAGCTGTAGTATCCGGCAGAGTAGCCGCCGGAGAAAATATGTGAGAAGTAGCCGCTTCGATATCGCGGAATGATCTCATCGATTAATCCGATGTCGGTCATCGCACCACTTTCGAAAGCGCGGGGTTCGACGGCTTCAGTCGAGTCGAGCGTGTGATAGGCCATGTCGAGGTAGACGGCCGCCATGTACTCGATGGTCGCAAAACCCTGGTTGAATTTCGAGGATGCACCGATCTTGTCGATCGTGCTTTGCGGAATCTCCTCACCGGTTTGATAGTGCTTCGCGAATATGCGCAGGACCTCCGGTTCACGCATCCAGTTCTCCATGATCTGCGAAGGGAATTCGACAAAGTCCCGCGGTGTCTGGGTGCCTGCCAGCGACTGGTACGTCACGTGAGATAACATACCGTGCAGGCCATGTCCGAATTCGTGGAACACGGTCTCGGCTTCGCCAAGGCTCAGCAAAGACGGCGAGTCCTTGGTCGGCGCCGGGAAATTGAAATTGTTGGTGATGATGGGAGTAACGAACCCGTCTACGGCCGATTGCTGGCGCAGGGTATTCATCCACGCGCCACCTCGCTTGGTTTCACGCGCGAAAAAGTCCATGTACAAAATTGCCAGATGCGAACCGTCGGCGTCCATGACTTCAAACACCTGCTGGTCGGGGTGCCAGGTCGGAACATCCTCGAGCGGCTTGAACGTGATGCCGAAGAGTTCCGTCGACACGGCAAAGACACCGTCGCGAACTGCGTTTACTTCGAAGTATGGTCGCAGCGCATCCTCGTCGACGTCGTACTTCGCCTTGCGTACCTTTTCGGTGTAGTAGCGCCAGTCCCAGCCACGCAGCGCGTCATCGACACCGTCTTCCCGCATCATCGCCTGCAGCGCATCACGTTCTTCCTTGCTGACGCGCAGAGCGGGTTGCCAAATTTGGTCGAGAAGCTCATACACGTTGCCCGGCGTTTCGGCCATGTTGTCCGATAAAACGTAGTGTGCATGGGTCTCGTAACCCATCAACGCCGCACGTTCGGCGCGCAGCTGCACGGTTCGTTGCACGATCTCCTTGTTGTCGTTCTCGTTGTCATTGTCGCCACGCATCGCATAGCCGTCGAACAGCTTGCGGCGCATCTCACGATTCGGTGAATACTGCAGAAACGGATTGATACTCGGTCGTTGCAGAGTGAAGGCCCAGCACTCGTCGCAATCGTGTCCGCGGCGTTCTGCTTCCTCGGCCGCGAGCGCGACCAGGCTCGCCGGCAGGTCACCGAGATCTGCACGGTCCGTAACCAGCAACTCGAACTCGTTGGTCTCGTTGAGCAGGTTCTCCTGGAACTGCTGCGACAGAGTTGCGAGTTCCGAATTGATTTCACGAAGCCGCGCCTGCGCGTCGGGCTCGAGGTTGGCGCCCGAGCGCACGAAACGCTTGTGGGTTTCCTCGAGCAAGCGCAGATCCTCGCCGGTCAGTGCGAATTCTTCTCGCGGTCTGAAAACAGCATCGACGCGCTCGAACAAGGCACCGTTCAGCACGATATTGTCGCGGTGCGCGGCCAACTCGGGTGCGACTGTCTTCGCGGTCTCCCGGATGACGTCATCGGCATGCGCGCTATTGACGGCGAAAAACGGCCGGCTGACCTGGCCCAGCAAGCCGCCACTGATTTCCAGCGCGACGATCGTATTTTCGAATGTCGGGTCCTCAGGGTTGGCGACGATTGCGTCCACCTCCACTGTCTGTTGCTGCATGCCTGCACGTAGCGCCGGAAGATAGTCGGTGGATTCGATGAGGTTGAAAGGCGGAACGCCAAATGGCGCCTGCCAGTCGGCAAGAAGCGGATTTTCGCGATCCACGGACACGGCCGATTCGTCCGTGCCGTCAGCAGGTTCCGGCGTTACGGCTTCGCCGCAAGCGGCCAGAACGAAGACCATGGAGGAAAATACAAGCCATTGATATTTCATGATTTATTCCGATTTTGTCTGTACCAGGATAATGTTCGTATGTGTTCGACAGAGCCGCCAGTCAAAGTTCCTGCGCCTCGCCAGGCTGTATGAAATTGACGATCGTTGCGAGGTACACACTGACGCCGACAAGGCCCAGTAGTCCCGCGATGACGATGAATCTTCGCTGTTGCATCTATTCGAGGCCGAGGATCAGGTCCCAGTGTTGTTTTTCAACCGGCATGATCGAAAGACGATTGCCCCTTCGCAACAGGATCATGCCGTCGAGGCCAGGCTGTGTCCTGAGTTCTGCGAGGGTCACGGGTCGCGACAGCTTGCGAACGAACTGCACATCGACGAGTTGCCAGCGTGGATCGTCCTTGCTGCTCTTGGGGTCGTAATACTTCGACTCCGGATCGAATTGCGTCGGGTCGGGGTAGGGCTCGCAATTCGA
>Ga0255052_10002278_pt1 | contig 13938 bp, 11 predicted proteins | sample JV7_2_21_MG_FD_188632 | JGI IMG/M metagenome (GOLD analysis project Ga0255052, IMG submission 188632) | Seawater microbial communities from Jervis Inlet, British Columbia, Canada - JV7_2_21 | ecosystem: Environmental > Aquatic > Marine > Inlet | place: Canada: British Columbia | collected... | reverse complement strand
GGGCATTGGCGGCATTAGCAACTGGCGAGATGCGGTTGACTTCCTCGCTCTTGGTGCAAGCAATGTTCAGATCTGCACGGCTGCAATGGTCTATGGTTTCAAAATTATTGACGACCTTGTAGATGGGCTTGGCACTTTTCTTGATGACAAGGGCATGCAGTCCGTATCCGAACTGGTTGGCAAAGCGATACCCAGCGTCACCGACTGGCAGTATCTGAACCTCAACCACGTTGAAAAAGCATCCATTGATCAGGATCTGTGTATCAAATGCGGCCGTTGCCACATCGTTTGCGAAGACACGTCACACCAGGCGATCACGAATTCGCTTGGTGGCGAGCGGCACTTTGAGGTGATCGACGACGAGTGTGTCGGCTGTAACCTGTGCGTCAGCGTTTGCCCGGTCGATAGCTGCATCACGATGCGACCAATGACCGAAGGCATTGACGCCCGGACCGGAAAACCAATCTCAACCGAGAAGACCAACTGGACGATGCACCCGAACAATCCGATGCGAAAGGAGGGATGACACTATGACCGACGAAGAACTCCTGGAAGCCGCCCGGGTTGCGAGAGAGAAGGCGTACTGTCCGTACTCGGATTTTCATGTTGGGGCGGCGATTCTGGACGAAAACGGCGATGTACACATTGGCTGCAATGTGGAAAACGCAGCCTATCCGCTGGGCAACTGCGCCGAAGCAGCTGCAATTGCGGCGATGATCGCAGCCGGCGGCAAGCGTATCGTCACGATTGCGGTCGCGGGTGGCGGCGAAAATAACACGCGTGCCTGTACGCCGTGTGGCGGCTGCCGGCAACGCATTCACGAGTTCTCAGATGACGAGACGCGCATTATCGTCAAGGACGATGACAGCGAGTGGCATACATTTACGATGGCAGACTTGCTGCCCTCGTCATTCCACCTGTAGGAGCGGCTCTGGCCGCAAACCAGTCGTGCCTCTGGAGGCGCTCCAACAATTCCTTTACTTTGTTGGAGCGCTCCTTGGAGCGCGACCACGGCATACAACAACGTGGCGCGATTTCACGCATCCCAGTCGCGCCTCTAGAGGCGCTCCAATAATTCCTTTACTTTGTTGGAGCGTTCCTTGGAGCGCGACCACGGCATACAACAACGTGGCGCGATTTCACGCGTCCCAGTCGCGCCTTTAGAGGCGCTCCAACAATTCCTTTACTTTGTTGGAGCGTTCCTTGGAGCGCGACCACGGCATGCGAAAACGTGGCGCGATTTCACGTGCTCTGGTCGCGCCTCTAGAGGCGCTCCAACAATTCCTTTACTTTGTTGGAGCGCTCCTTGGAGCGCGACTACGGTACGATTGCTCCATCAGGGGCGCTCCAACAGTACGATTACTTCGTCACGTGTTGGTAGCGACGGTTGTGCACCGCGTTTTGTCGCGGCGGCGGCACCAGCAGCACAAGCAAACTGCAGCGCTGCCTCAGGTTCCTGACCTTCGACCAGTGCAACTGTCAGCGCAGCCGTGAACGTATCACCGGCCGCTGTTGTATCCACGGCCTCGACTCGCGGCGGTTTGGTGCGCGCGATATCATCACCTCGCCGCGACAGGACCGCTCCGGCCGCCCCAAAAGTCGTTGCGATCATGCCAGTGCACGCGCTCAAACTGTCGCCATACCAGGCTGCTTCTGACTCATTGACCACCACCAGGTCGGCACGCTGCAATATTGAAACTTCGACATGCATCGCCGGCGCGAGATTGACGCAGAAAAATCCCGCGAACAACTCCGCAGCCCGGGCAATTGTTTCAGTTGGGATCTCGAGCTGGCAGATCAGCGCATCAGCCGCCGGAACGTTCAGTGACTCCGGCCCAAGCTGCCGGTTCGCCCCCGGCGCCACTACGATATGGTTCTCTCCCGATGCCGCGACGGCGATCAATGCGGTTCCGGTTGATGCATCATCAACACTCTGACAATCGCTGAGCTCTACGCCACCTTCACGTAACAACGCCAGTGCCTCTTCGGCTGCAGCATCGGTACCTACACATGCAACAAGCTTGACGTCCGCACCAAGTCGCTGCGCTGCCAGCGCCTGATTCGCGCCCTTGCCGCCCGGAAAGCGGCTGAGCTCGGCACCTGTTACGGTTTCCCCGGGTGCCGGGAGACGATCAACCGTTGCGACAAGATCGAGATTGACCGAACCGATGACAACAATTGTTGGCATGGCGCTCAGTCGCCGAAGCGAGCAAGCCTCTCGGTTAGTAAGTCATAAAACCCGTCAGCATCAACTGAGTACACCCAATGAACATTGACCGGCCGGTCCGTGACATGCCAAAAATCGACAGCTGTGTGTCCCAGTGTCAGTTCGGATTTCGTTTCGATCGAGACATTACAATCCTTGCCCTCGAACAACTCGGGTTTGAGTAACCACGCAATCGTGCACGGGTCGTGCAACGGTGCGCCCCTTGACTTGTATTTCTTCGTGTCAAAGCGATCGAAGAAGCTCAGCATGCCGGCCGTTGCATCGGCAACAGGATTGCCAAGCGCCTTGATGCGCTCGACCCGATCGTGAGTCGACAGGACCTGGTGGCTCACATCGAGGCCCATTTGTGTAATGGGTCTACCGCAACGAAAGACGATGTCGGCAGCGTCAGGGTCAACGAGGATATTGAATTCCGCTGACGGTGTGCGGTTACCGCCCTCCCGCATGGCGCCGCCCATCAGGACGATTTGCTCGATGCTGCTCAGGATCGTAGGTTCCTTGTTGATCGCTGTCGCAATATTTGTCAGTGGCCCCACGGGCACCAGCGTGATGGACGCATCCTCCGCGTCGAGCAAGGTCTGGACGATGAAGTCGACGGCATGCTCCGCCTGCAATGGTGTTTTGGGCTCAAACACCTCGATGCCATTGATGCCGCTCTTACCGTGAATCATCTCTGCGGTCATTAGCGGACGAAGCATTGGTGTTGCACATCCGGCATAGACCGGGACGTCGCTACGCCCCGCGATGTCGCACATCTGTCTTGCATTGCGTTGTGTCAGTTCGAGCGGAACATTACCGCAGACCGCCGTAATGCCGAGCAAGTCCAGGTCATCGGACGACGCGAGCGCCAGGAACAGAGCGACAGCATCATCCTGTCCCGGATCACAATCAATGATGATCTTGCGAGGCATCGATCAGAACGTCAGCATCAGTCCCGCAAGTGCAGCACTCATCAGGTTCGACAGCGACGCCGCCAGCACGCACTTGATACCGAATTGCCCGATCAACTCCCGCTTTTCGGGCACCAGCACGCCGAGCCCGCCGAGCAGGATCGCGATTGATGAAAGATTTGCGAAACCGCACAAAGAGAAAGTCGCAATAGCGATGGCGCGGGGGCTCATGCCGGCAAGGTAATCATCGAGGTGCGAAAACGCGACAAATTCGTTGAGGATCAATTTTTCGCCAAACAGGGCGCCGACCGCTTCCGCCTCGGTCCACGGCACGCTAAGCAGGTACATCAGTGGCTGAAAAATCTTGCCGAGTATCAGTTGCATGGTGACGCCATCGATGCCGACGAGACTGAACAGCCAGCCAACAAGGCCATTGAACAAGGCGATCAGTGCGACAAAAGCGATGAGCATGGCGCCGATGTTGGCGGCCAGCCGCAGACCATCGGTGGTGCCCGAAGCAGCCGCAAGAATGACATTCTTGTGGTGGCTGCGTTCCATTTGCAGTTTCTCGTGCTCGCCCGCCGGAATTGCCTCGGTGTCCGGCATTATTATCTTGGCCATGAGCAGACCACCCGGTGCCGCCATGAATGCTGCTGCCAGCAGATACTTGAGTTCCGCGCCCATCAGCACGTAACCTGCCAGTACCGTACCGGCAATCGAGGCGAGGCCTGAGACCATAACGGCAAAAAACTGTGCTTCGGTCAGGTTCTTCAGGTATGGCCTGACGACCAGCGGCGCTTCGGTCTGCCCCACGAAAATATTGGCGGCCGCGTTCATCGATTCGATGGCGCCGGTACCGATGATCTTGTGCAGTGCGCCACCCACGCCCTTGACCAGGTATTCCATGATCCGAAGGTGGTACATGACTGACATCAGCGCCGCGAAGAAGATGATGATCGGCAACACATTGATTGCGAAACTGAAGCCGATGACATTGGTATCGGCCAACGGGCCGAACACCATGTCGATGCCAGCCTTCGAATAGTTGATGACGGCGAGCACGCCAGTGCTCAAACCGCGAATTGCCGCTCGGCCCGTATCGAAGTACAACACGAATGCGGCGATGACTGCCTGCAGGGCAAATGCTGCACCGACAACACGAAAGTTAATCGCCTTGCGATTGCTAGAGAACAGAACCGCAATTGCGAGAATTGCGATGATGCCGAAAATGCCGATGTAGTCCGCCATGCTGGTCCCCCACCTGTTTTGTTTTTAAGGATACCGTATTGTTCAGTCGTTTCCCGTCAGAATCTCGCTGATTACCGGTGCCGTCTCCGGCGCATCGGCGCTCGTGGCACACGCCTCGCGAAGCATGGCTTCTGCCTGCGCCGCATCGTCCTCTGACGCTGCGTGTATAACGGCCAGCGGCGTGTGTTCATCAAGTAGCGTGCCAATCGACGCGATGTCGCTGAATCCAACGGACAAATCGAGCACCTCGCCAACACGGTGGCGACCGCCACCGAGTTCGATGATGGCGTTGCCGACACCGCGAGTATCCACAGTTGCAAGGTAGCCTGTCGTGTGGACGGGCTGGATAACCGGCGCTACCGCCAGGTGGACTGCGCTGTTCTCGACAAAGTCTGCCGGGCCGCCGAGCGCCGCGACCATCCTGCCGAACATCTCCAGTGCACGACCGCTGGTGACCGCTTCGTCACAACGCTTTGCTGCCGCGGTGCGATCGGGCTCGATGCCGCTCACAACGAGCATCTCTGCACACAGGCCGAGCACGACCTCATCCAGCCGGGGCTCGCGCTCTTCATTGCGCAGGTAGCGCAGTGCTTCACCGATTTCCAACGCATTGCCTGCCGTGCGTCCAAGCGCTTCGTTCATGTCGGTGACCACGACATGCGTTTTCAAGCTTGCCGTTGCCGCCGTCGCAATAATGCTCTCGGCCAGTTTGCGAGCACGATCCGGCGTTTTCATGAAGGCACCCGATCCGACCTTGATATCCATGACCAGCGCATCGAGACCTGCTGCAATTTTCTTGGACAGGATCGATGCCGTGATCAACGGTACCGACTCAACCGTCGCCGTGATATCGCGAATGGCATAAAAACGCCTGTCGGCGGGCGCAAGGTCGGCCGTCTGGCCAATAATTGCGCAGCCGACGTCCTTGACAACCTGTCTGAATGTCGCGAAATCGGGTGCTGTGTTGTAACCCGGTATCGCCTCTGCTTTATCAGTGGTGCCACCCGTATGGCCGAGTCCGCGTCCCGAGATCATTGGCACGTGACAGCCGCAGGCCGCTGCGATCGGGGCCAACATGAAGCTGACTTTGTCACCGACACCGCCCGTCGAGTGCTTGTCCACAACAGGGCCATCGAGCTTCAGGTCCTGCCACTCGAGCACGGTCCCCGACGACGCCATCGCCAGTGTTAGTTTGGCAGCCTCATCAAATGTCATTGAATTGAATACAACCGCCATCGCCAGTGACGACACCTGCTCGGCCGGAATACTCTCGTCAGCGAGACCGTCGACGAAAAACTGAATCTGATCGTCTGAGAGTTCTCCGCCATCTCTCTTTGCGCGAATGACATCGGTGAACAGCATCAGGTTTCGAATCCGCGTAATGGCAAGTCAGCACTTCGCTGCAACCAGTTTTCTGCCGGGTAGTGGCACTTGCGATCAATCACGTGCAGCGTGTACGCATGGCGCGACTTGTCGGAATGATTCGGCCCGCTCAGGTGTGGCGCTCTGCCATCGAACACAACGAGGGTGCCTGCCGGCGCCTCTGCCGGCAGCTTCAGGTGCTCTGGAAATGGCGATGCGTCGAGTGTTTCGTTGACCACTTTGCCGTTTGCCTCTCGGTAGTTTCGCTTCTTCAGCGGCATCTTGTGCGCGCCCGGGATAAAGTGCATGCAACCATTTTCAATGGTCGCATCTTCGAGTGCAAACCAGAAACCCACACAAGACTCCGGCTCCGTATAGATGTAACTCGAGTCCTGATGACACACGACCTCACCACCGATGCGCGGTGGCTTGAAGATATACATGGACTGAATGATGGCGGGATCGTCAAAACCGATGCACTTCGCCACTTCGGCGAGCTCTGCGGTACGCGAAAATGCGTCGAAGACAGGATCAAGATCGTGCATGGCATGACCCATTTTATTCAGGCTGTGCTCCTTCGCCTGCCTGAGTTGTCCGTTTTCATCAAACGCGTCGCTCTCCAGGAAAAACCGAATCTTGTCTCCGGACTCAACGAAATAGTCGTCGGCCTGATGCTCATCACTCATGCTAGAGAAGACGGTGCGCACTGCCGATGGATCGAAATCGTCGACAAGCTGCAACGCACGTTCTCGCAGCGCGGCACAGGCATCGCGGCTCACAAAGTTGCGCAGAATCAGCACTCCAGACTCATCGAAATCTGCGAGCATCTCCGCTGACAAGTTGCCAGCGGCTGGCGCTGCGTAGGTCGGGAGTGAGCTTATCATTGCATCAAGATCATCAAGCGCCGTAATTCCGCTACAGTTGAGTGTAGAATAGCGAATATGTGTTTCGTATATGTTTTCACGTCTAAGTGTAAATCCAGTTAGGGGGATTCAACAATGAACAAAAATAGTCTACGCGTCTATCTGTTGGCGCCTGTTTTGCTCACGCTAGGCCTGCCGCCGCTGTCTGTGGCGCAGAGCGAAAGCGACGAACGCTTTGAGGAAATCATCGTTACCGCAACTAAACGTGCGGAGAGCATCTACGATGTGCCGATCGCGGTGAGCGCTTTTGACGGCGACAAACTCGCTGCCCAGGGCATCACGTCAGTTAACGACATCGGCAAGTTCGTGCCGAATATGAACGTCACTGGCTTCTCGGCGGGTCATGTTTCGTCAATCAACGTGTTTATTCGCGGCATCGGCATCCAGGATCACCTGATCGCAGTTGATCCGGGTGTCAGCGTCTCCGTCGACGGTGTCTACCTCGGGCGCCAGGTGGGCCAGAACTGGAGCCTGTCGAATATTGAACGTATTGAAGTGTTGCGCGGCCCGCAAGGCACGCTGTACGGTCGTAACTCGATCGGCGGCGCCGTCAACATCATCACCAAGACGCCAGGCGAAAATCCGGGCGCCAAAGTCAGCATGGAAGCGGGTTCTCGCGGCCGTCTGAGCGGTGACTTCTACGCCGACTGGAATGTGTCCGACAGCTCAGCGATGTCGTTCACTGGTGGATACAAACACCGCGATGGCATCGGCGACTTTGTCAACCTGCCCAATGCCGGCGTTAAGGTCGGTGAGATGCAGGAAGTCTACGGCAGACTGACCTATCGCTATGCCCCCAGCGACGATTTCTCGATCGTGTTCTCCGCAGATGCGAACGAAGGTAAAGGTGGCTTGCGTCCTTACACGACGCTGATCGATGAAGCGCCGTTTGGAGACTTTTCGCTGTTCACTAGTTTTGGCTTCACAAACGATGATCTGCCAAATGATCCCTATGACAATGCCACTATGCAGGCTAACCAGACGCGAGTAAGCAACAACGCATCGGGCATTTCGATAACGGCTGATTGGGCCTTCAACGACAATCTGTCGGGCAAGGTCATCGCCAGCACTCGCAGTTCGGAGTACAAGGCCGGCCTCGACGACGACAGTCTCCCGGACGATATCTTCTCCTACCCCGAAGTCGGCGAGGCGGATCAGACATCTGTCGAATTCCAGGTCAACGGTGACTATGGAAGCTGGGACTTCGTTTCGGGGCTGTTCTACTTCGAAGAAGACGGCGGCAACTTCCAGAACGGATACAATTTTGCAGGCTTCGGTGCGGCTGATTTCATCACCGACGGAGAAATCACGAGCACGGCGATCTTCGGTAACTTCGGCTTCAATGTATCCGACAGCCTGCGTATAGCGGCCGGCCTGCGTTACACCGAAGATGACAAGGACGCGTTCACGCAATGTTGCGGCGACGATGTATTCGGCAAGGCCAGCTTCGATGAGTTGAGCTGGGACCTGTCGGCCAACTGGACCATGGGCAACGGCTTGAACGTATACGGCGCCATCCAGAATGGTTATCAGTCCGGTCAGTTCCCGGCACGTCCGTTCTGCCTGTTCGGCGATCCTGACTGTTTCGTCGCGACGGATAATGTCACGGCCGTGAATTACGAGGTCGGCATCAAGGGTCAGGTGGCAGACTGGCTGCAGATGAGCGCGGCTGTGTTCACGACCAATTACACGGACCTGCCGTACCAGGTCAGTGAGTCAAGCACTGGCGGGTTCGCAACCAGCGCAATTGTCGTCGACCAGACCTCGACCGGGTTTGAGTGGGAGAGCACGATGCTCTTCGGCGACAACTTCCTGTTGCATGCCACGCTCGGTTATATCGACGTCGATGTAGACCGTGACCCCGATACCGGGATCAAGGGTGTGGCGCCACTGACGCCGGAGCTCACGTATTCATTGAGCCCCGAGTTCAGCGTGGCACTTCAGGGAGGTGCTACAGTAACGTTCCGCGCCGATTACTCCTATCGTGACGAGATGTGGGGCGAACCGACCGACGAGCCTACCCGGTTCACAGGGATTGAGGATCGCACCATCATCAACGCCAATATTGCGTATACAGCGGCTGATGAGACCTGGTCGGCCGCTCTTTATGGCAGGAACATCACTGACGAGCGATACACCAACGCAGCACTCTACGTCCAGGACTACATCCTGCACATTTTGAGCAATGACGCGAGTGAGTTCGGAGTGAGGTTCAGCAAGGAATTCTGAGCCGTTCTGCTCAAGTAGCAAGAAAGAGCCGGTCACTGACCGGCTCTTTTTTTGCACCAGAAACGTGCCATTCCGATGCTACAATTAGCCCCAAGAGGGACCTACATGCATACATTAACTCGCTGTTTGATAACATCTTTTCTGCTTCTCAGCATCGCTGCTTGCCAGCCGCAGAACGCATCTGAGCCGTCACCCCCTGCTACAGACACTGATGCGGGCAACCCGATTGACCTGATCGTCGCCGGCGACTACATCGTGACGATGAATGAAGCTGCGGCCGTCCACACAGGCAGCGCTGTCGCGATCGACGACGGAGTGATCATCGCAATCGGACCTGCAGCGGAGATCAACGCAACGTATCAGGCCGCACAAACACTCGACGGGCAAAACCGTGTCGTCATGCCCGGCCTGGTCAACGGTCACTCACATGCTGCGATGACTTTACTGCGCGGCGTTGCCGATGACCTTGGGCTTATGGACTGGCTCACCAATTACATTTTCCCGGCTGAAGTTGAGTTCGTGGACGCCGAATTCGTGCGTATCGGCACCGAACTCGCGTGCTGGGAAATGATTCGCGGCGGGACGACAACGTTTGTCGATATGTATTACTACCCTGATGTTATTGCCGATGTTGTCGATAGCTGCGGCATGCGTGCTCTTGTCTCTGCAACGGTAATTGACCAGCGCAGCCCCGATGCCGAAAGCGCCGTCGACTCGATCCAGAAAGGCAGTGAGTTCATCAAGCGCTGGCAGGGCAAGAACAGTCGAATTACGCCCATATTTGGTCCGCATGCCAACTACACGCTGAATGCTGAGCAGTTACGTGCTACGCGCGAAGCCGCATTGGCGCTTGGCGTTCCGATCAGTATTCACATTTCCGAGTCGCCGTTTGAGGTGCAGCACTCGAAAGACACCTTCGGTATGACCAGCATCGAATTTTTCGAGTCCATCGGTTTCTTTGATGGCCCGACGATCGCGGCACATGTTGTCTGGCCGACCGAGGCCGAGATTCCGATTCTTGTCGAGCGCAAAGTCGGCGTGATTCATAACCCGACATCGAATATGAAAATCGCATCGGGCATTGCGCCTATTGCCGACATGCTGAAGGCGGGCGTCAGAGTTGGGCTCGGTACCGACGGCGCGGCGAGCAATAATGATCTCGACATGTGGGAAGAAATGCGGTTAGCCGCATTTCTACAGAAGGTCGAGCAGATGAATCCGGAAGTCATGTCGGCCATTACGGTGCTTAATATGGCGACAAGCGGTGGTGCGATCGCCATCGGACTCGGTGACACAATCGGATCTCTGGAGGTTGGCAAACGGGCCGACCTGATTCAGATTGCCTTCGACGACGTGCATCATGTCCCGACTTACGATGTCATTTCGCACCTTGTTTACGTCAATGACGAGCAAGATGTGGCTTCGGTCATCGTCGATGGTAAGGTGCTGATGCTGGAGCGCGAAATACTGACAATCGATACCGAGCGTGTCGCGGAAGAAGCGAGAGCGCTCGCTGCGCGAATTCAGAATGCGCTGGAGGAAAGAAACCGTAAATGATTCGCAATGCCGCAGCATTTGTAATCGGTATCGTAATCGCCTTTTTGACGGTTCAGTTGATCGACATGCTTGGCCATATGGTTTTCCCGCCGCCGGCAGGGCTGGATTTCTCGGACCCAAGCGCCGTCAAACCGTACCTGGCAACTTTGCCGGTCGGCGCGTTCCTTTTCATATTGGCATCGTCCGTCGTCGCTGCATTCGCCGGCACATTTGCAGCATGTCACATTGGAACAACCACGCCGCTCAATTGTGCGATTGTCGTCGGCGGCATAGTCTTTGCCAAAACAGTCGCAAACTTCATCGCGATTCCGCATCCACTGTGGCTGTCGATCGGCACTCTGGCGGGAATCGTGGTCAGCGCGTGGTTCGCAGCACGGCTGGCCACACCATCATCCGCTGACTAGCTTCGCAGGTAGAGACCGAGTATCTCTCGGGTCCACTCTGCACCAGCCGCTGTTTCACCGGCTAGTTCATTTTCAACGCTTTCCCGCATGAAGTTCATCGCCTGGTCGCTTCCCATCACCGCTATGTCACCCAGGGCCTTGACGGCCATGGCTCGATCCCGCCAGGTGCCATCGCTGCGAAAAATCGATATCAGGTAATCAACCTGCTCATGCGCATTGATCGTGCCCAACGATGAGATCGCCGCGCACCGAACATACTCGTGTGGACTCTTCGTCATCTCGATCAGAGCTCCAACTGCGCTGGGATTGTTGGAAAATCCGAGCTGATAAACGCTCAGATAGGCCAGACCATCATCCGGAGCAGAATTAACCTTAGCAATGAGCTCCTGCACAGTCGCATCGCTCACGGACTGCTGGTACAGATGCATATTGATCTTGGCGGCCAGGTCCTGAACCATCAGCTCCAACGGCTGGTTCAGCGTAGGTTCGATGACCTCACCAAAACTCCAGACCGGTACCTTGCCGCGCACCACGAATGCCCCTACCCGATTCACGCCCTCAGACCCGACAACATCGGCGCTAAGCATTGTGACAGTGGTAAACGGCGAAAATCCCGTCGCACGATAATTGCGCATGACGACTTTGTTAATTCGAATCTCGACAGCGTCACCACCACCGGGCTCAACCGAAATACCGCGGGCAGCGAGTTCCGCAAGCGTGAATTTTGCAAGGAAGTCGACCGGCTTGAGACTTTCGCCCTCAAAGGTCAAACCCATCGGCAGCGCGCCCGAACTAAACGTCGTATAGGCGTCCGCGCGTGCATCAACGAAATTCAACTGGGACGCGTCCGTTGCTTCTCCCGGCGTGAAAACGTAGGCGGACGGTTCAGGTCGATCCACCGCATAGACTGACGGCGCACAACCTTGCAGCATTGACAGGAGTGTAGCGAACCCGACTAAACTAATAATTTGCTTGTTCATGAAAACCTCCCCGGACCTTTGTGCTCAGGTCTTGGCAGGTCTTTACGCCGAACACTTGCAGGCGTCAATGCGGGTTTCTACTGACAAGGTCAATGTGATAAGGGCTTAATCGTGCTCGAGTTCCGCGAACAGGCTATTCGTTCAAGAAGCTTGTGCCGTAGTCCATCGGCGGCAGGTCAAAGAATGTCGCAATGCTCTGACCGATGTCCGCAAAGGTCTCGCGCCTACCAAGCGGACCCGCCGTGATACCGGCACCATAAGCGATAACCGGAATGTGCTCGCGCGTGTGATCCGAGCCTTCCCAGGTCGGATCACACCCGTGATCGGCACAAATGAACACTACGTCATCGTCTGTCATCTGCTCCAATAGCTCTGGCAGCCGGTCATCGAAGTACTCGAGTGCGGCGGCATAACCATCGACGTCACGTCGGTGCCCGTACAACATGTCGAAGTCAACGAAGTTCGTAAATATGATCGAGCGGTCGTCCGCATTAACCATCGCTTTGAGTGTCGCATCGAAGAGCGCGGCATTCCCCGACGCCTTGATTTTCCTGGTAATTCCGCGATGTGCATAAATGTCGGAGATCTTGCCGATGCTGATGACATCACCTCCGCTTGCGACCAGCTTGTCTAGCACGGTGTCGGCGTGCGGGGGCGTCGTGAGATCACGCCGATTGCTCGTACGCATATACGTATCAGGTCCCTCACCAACAAAGGGCCGCGCGATTATGCGGCCGATGTTGTACTCATCAACAAGTTCTCTTGCAATGTCACACAGCGCGTACAAACGATCGAGACCGAAGGCCTCTTCGTGGCAGGCAATCTGAAACACACTGTCGGCTGAAGTGTAGAAAATTGGCTTACCGGTCTTTACATGCTCGTCGCCGAGTTCGGCGATAATCGTCGTCCCTGAAGAATGGCAATTACCTAGGAACCCAGGCAAATCGGCACGCTCAACCAGTTTGTCGAGTAACTCCTGAGGAAACGTGTCTGTTTTCTTGCTGAAGTAACCCCAATCAAACAGCACCGGAAGCCCTGCGATCTCCCAGTGCCCGCTCGGCGTGTCTTTGCCGCTCGAGAGTTCTTCGGCATAGCCATACGCACCGATTACTTCGATGTCCGTGCTTACGCCCGCCGGAAAAGCACCCGTGCTGTCGCGGCTCGCATGATACAAACCGAGCCGAGCTAGATTGGGCAGGCTCAGTGGCCCAGCGGGCGATAAGGAACGTTCACGCGCAATGTGCCCGAACGTATCCGAACCTTCGTCGCCGAATCGCTCGGCATCAGCGGTCGCGCCGATGCCAAATGAATCCAACACCAGAATGATTGCCCTTCCCATGACTCTTCCTTACGTGGCTTGCAGCGTGAAAAACAATCCTGCAAGCGCCGCATTCATCAGGTTGACGAGTGTACCTCCGATCACCGCTCTTAGACCAAGTCTCGCGATGTCGTGGCGACGGCTCGGCATTACAGCACCCAGGCCGCCCAACAGAATTGCTATCGACGATAGGTTGGCAAAACCGCATAACGCAAAAGTGACAACGAGCTGCGTGTGCTCGGAGAGACTGTCTTTGACCTCCAGGAAACTCACATAGGCATAAAATTCGTTGATGACGAATTTCTGCCCGATCAGGCTGCCGGCCTGCACAGCCTCCGACCACGGCACTCCGAGCAAGAACGCGATCGGCGCGAGTAGCTGCCCCAGCAGCCACTGCAGCGTCAGGTCTTCAATGCCGAACCAGGATCCAATACCCGACAACATGCCGTTGACCATGTAGATCAGCGCTACAAATGCGATCAGCATTGCACCGACACTCACGGCCACCCGCAATCCGGTCATTGCGCCGTTGCCGATCGCCTCGAAAATGTTGACCGGATCGTCGTCGCTCGAAGTGGCGTCTTCTCCGATCTGATTCACCGGCTCGTCGGTCTCGGGCATGAGGATCTTGGCCATCAGCAATCCGCCCGGTGCCGCCATGAAGCTCGCGGTGATCAGGTACTTGAGGTCAATCCCCATGTTCGCGTAACCCATCATCACAGCACCGGCTATCGTGGCGCAGCCTCCGGTCATCACAGCAAAAAGCTCCGACTGAGTCATCTTTGCGAGGTATGGCCGCA
>Ga0255052_10002277_pt1 | contig 13941 bp, 5 predicted proteins | sample JV7_2_21_MG_FD_188632 | JGI IMG/M metagenome (GOLD analysis project Ga0255052, IMG submission 188632) | Seawater microbial communities from Jervis Inlet, British Columbia, Canada - JV7_2_21 | ecosystem: Environmental > Aquatic > Marine > Inlet | place: Canada: British Columbia | collected... | reverse complement strand
TGCAGATTCTGACAGGTAAAGACAGCCAGCGAATGTTAAGGCCGTTCGCGATTGCAGCCGATGATGACCTGGTCGCTGTCGTCGACCCGGGACTCAGGGCCGTGCATCTTTATAGGCCGACGTCACGAAAATATGAGGTGATTGGCGAAGCCGATGGCGAGGAATTTGAATCACCGGTCGGTATCAGTTTGGCGAATGACGCTATTTATCTCACCGATTCCGCCCTCGGCAAGGTTTTTGTGTTTGACCGGAATGGCGAGCATCAAAATACGATTACCGGCCTGATGCGTCCTACGGGGATTGCCTTTCACGCTGAAAGCCGTCGCCTTTACGTTGCCGATACACTTGAAAACCGAATCGTCGTCTTTGATGACCAAGGTGAACAAATCGATGTATTCGGATCAAGAGGCGGAGCGTCGGGTCAATTCAATTTTCCGTCAACCCTCACGTTGCATGGAGATACCCTCTATGTGAACGACACGATGAACTTTCGCATTCAGGCCTTTACTCCTGACGGAACTCCACTTTCTTCCTTTGGTGAACACGGTGACGGGTCCGGACAGCTTGCTCATTCGAAAGGACTGGCTACAGACACGGAAGGGAACCTGTATGTTGCCGATGCCCTGTCAAACTACATTCAGATCTTCGATGCCAATGGTCGTTTTTTGTTGTCCTTTGGTGGAATAGGAGGGGGCGTCGGGCAGTTCAGATTGCCGGCCGGTATTCATGTATTGGGCAACAGGATTTTCATCGCGGATTCCCAGAACCGGCGGGTGCAGGTTTTCGAGTTTCTCGGAGGGAATACCTGATGCGCTGTAATGCGATTGCCGGTGTTCTGTTGCTGGGCCTGGCGCCGTTTGTGGCCGCGTCAGATATCACAAATTCAAGACATAACCTGTCAGCTTCCGGACCTGGTTCAGTGACCAGCGGAGCCGCAAATGAGGTTTGCGTTTTTTGCCATACGCCACACAATTCATCTCCAAGCGCGCCACTTTGGAACCGCGCACTACCCTCCGGGCAGACCTACCAGTTATACGGCAGCAGCACACTCGATGCATCACCTGAAGACCCGCAGTTACGGTCAGGCAATTTTTCACTCGTGTGTCTTTCCTGTCATGACGGCACCATTGCATTGGGGGATTTCTTTAATCCTTCCCAGGAAGATCCCGGATTCGTATTTGGGGGCAATGACAGGGGCAGGCTGGGTACGGACCTGAGGAATGATCACCCGGTTTCATTTGTTTATGATAATGGTCTGGCGCTCAGTGATCCGAAGTTGCATCCGCCGGGGATCAACGGTGCGGATATCGCTCCGATGCCATTGCAGGGAGGGCAGTATCTTGAATGTACGACTTGTCACGACGTGCACGACAACACCTTGCCGCCATTCCTGTACGAACAAACGTTAAATGGTGATCTGTGTCTGAATTGCCATAATCTTGCCAATTGGGATTTTGCCAGTTCATCCCATGCGACTCAGACTGGCAACCCAGCGGGTTCCCCGGGTCCCTGGGATGACAGACGAGCGGAATGGCGCGGCGCCAATGTTGCCGAGAACAGTTGTTTCAATTGCCACACGCCACATAGTGCGCCATCACCCAAACGGCTGGTCAAGGATGTGGAAGAGGCAACGTGTTTGTCCTGTCATGATGGCAGTATTGCCAATACCAACATTGCGGCTGAATTTAACAAGGCGACCAGTCATCCGGTTGAACTGACAACCAATGTCCATGATCCCAGTCCGAACGTCGAATCTGCGGTTGTCCAGTCCAGGCATGTGGAATGTGTCGATTGCCATAACCCGCATGCGGCCAGTGCCGTGGGCAGTGGAAATTTGCCGGGTCCGTTAAACGGTGTACGGGGAGTTGATTCGTCTGGTCTCAGCGGGGTAGATCCTATTACCGAGGTGTATCAACTGTGTTTTCGCTGTCACGGATACAGTGCCGGTAAACCGCCACCACCGACAGCGCGCGTGCACGAGCAGACCAATGTGGCGATGGAGTTTGATACCGGTAACCCGTCATTTCATCCGGTACTCGGGCCGAGTGTCAATCCCAACGTACCCAGCCTGACCATTCCATCGGGCAGTATTATCACCTGTATCGATTGCCACAACAGCAATACCTCGACCACAGCCGGCGGCGCGGGTCCTGACGGGCCCCATGGTTCAACCTATCCGTCATTGCTGGTTCGTCGCTACGTGACTGCAGACAATACGGAAGAGAGCGCTGCCAAATATGCCCTGTGTCTTAACTGCCATGACTACGACAGTATCCTTGCAGATGAGAGTTTCGGGGAACATTCACGGCATCTTGAAAACGGGGATGTACCGTGTAATGCCTGTCACGACCCTCATGGAATCTCATCGACCCAGGCAACGAGCAGCAATGGTAATCCCAATAACACGCATTTGATCAACTTCGACACCAATATTGTTTCGCCGCGCGGCAGTAATCCGGCGCCGATCTTTGAAGATCGGGGTACTTTTCGGGGTAGTTGTTGGCTCCGCTGCCATGGAGAGACACACTGTCCTGGCGACAATTGCGATATTGATGCACGTTATTAGACAGACCCCTTCAAGGATCAGCTCCAGCAACTCGTCCCGAATTTTGTCTCGGCGGGCTATTTAAATGATGCTGTTCTCACTCATAGTGGCGTATCTCCTCATTTGACTGAACTGCTTGGTAACAATCCGTTTCAACCCGATACGCCGCCTTCTTCAATCCAGCCAAACCCTGCTTTCGACCATAACTAACGGAAAACTGATAATATGATCGGCACACTCAAGAGTCCGGAGTGCGTGGACCTATCCGCGCACCCAAGAGAAGAGGCTATTATGAACACATCGTCTTGTCGTAAATCCCTGCTCTATGCAACTGCTTCGATATTGATTTCAAGCAACGTTGCAATGGCTCAGATCGAAGAAATTATCGTTACCGCCACGAAGCGCGCGGAAAGTATTCAGGATGTGCCAATATCCATCTCCGCCTACTCGGGAGACTTCCTGGAAGACTCTGACATTCGAACGATGCAGGATTTGTCGCTGTATGCACCCAATTTTACTTTTGCCACCTCGTCGCAGCCAACGAACGCCCGAATCATCGTTCGTGGTATTGGTTCGGTCGGTAACAGCGGCATAGAAACATCGGTCGGTGTATTCGTGGATGGCGTGTATTACCCGCGCCCAGGATCAATTATTGGCAATCTGCTGGATATTGCCACCGCGGAAGTCCTCCGAGGTCCGCAAGGTACTCTGTTTGGACGCAATACCGCCGCTGGCGCATTGAATCTGACGACCCGGGATCCATCGGACCAGTCTGGGGGCTATGTTCAGGCAGGCATTGGCGACTACAGTGCCTATTCACTGGAAGGCGTCGTTAATACGCCATTCACCGACAACGTCGCAGGCCGGTTCGCGGTCAAGTATACCGACCGTGACGGTTATGCATTCAATACTTTGAGTAATGAAGAAATTGGCGAGCGCGACGACCTGACACTACGTGGCAAGCTGGCGATCGACTTCACGCCGAATCTGTACGGTAAGCTGACGATCGACTACAACGAAGTGAATACGGGCGGGCAAGTTCTTGAATTGCTGCCATCGACGGCAAGCCCGGTATTTGACGGTACGTTGACCGCACTATTCGGTTCAAACGCCACCACCACAGATGGGTTCGATCAGGTCATCAACCAGAACCACCAGGATTCTGTCAATGATGAGCAATGGGGCGCTGCCTTCGACCTGGAGTATTCACTCGGAACGCATACGCTCAAGTCCATAACGGCCTACCGGGATTGGCAGGCGACCAATCGCGAAAGCGCGCTGCGCATGACAGGTGATGTATTGCCGAGAGATCATATCTACACGACACAGACTTTGTCGCAGGAATTTCAGCTACTGTCGCCGTCTGATCAGCCGTTCAAATACGTTGTTGGCCTTTTTCTCTACGAAGAAGACTTTGACATAGACGAAGATTTCGATGCAGGGGCGGATACCTGCGTGCCTGTGGTGTTCGCACTGGCAGGCGCCGGGGCCGCAGGGGCCTGTCTGGGCATGTCGCAGTTTCCAGCGACGGACTCGGATTACACCCAGTCACTGACGAGCACCGCGGCATTTGCGCAGGCCACGTATGACTTTACCGATAAGTTTTCGATGACGTTTGGAGGCCGTTATACATCTGACAGTAAAGATGCTGCGTTCGTGCAGACCACACCAAATGCAATTATCGGCAGCCTGTTCCGTGCTGTTGAGAGTGTTCCCGATCTCTCGTCGGACGATACAGCGTTTACCTGGCTGGTGAATGCGAGTTTCTTTGCCTCGGAAGACGTCATGTTGTTCGGCACCGTGTCAACCGGCTTCAAAGGTGGCGGTTTTAATTCTGGCGGCTCCGGCGCCGCGCTTGGCAGAGCGGCCCGAATGTTCCAGGAAGAAACGGCGACAAACTACGAACTGGGCCTCAAGAGCAAGTTCTGGAATGACCGGGCGACGGCCAACGTCACGCTCTACCGTACTGTTCTTGAAGATTTTCAGGATCGGTCATTTGATGGTCTTAGCTTCCTGACACGCAACGCAGGCAAGCGAACACAATCAGGATTCGAGGCAGATGTCGTGCTCAACCCGGTTGATTCGCTGATGATTTTCGGGGGCATCAGCTATCTTGACGCGATTTTTGATTCATTCGGCTCAGCGTCGCCGTTGCCCGGCGATACAGTTCCGCAGAACCTTTCCGGGCGAACACCGCACTTTTCACCGGAGTGGCAGGGCTCACTGGTTGCGGACTGGCGTGCGCCCCTGGGTTCAACCGAGCTAGAGTGGTTCTTGCGACCTGAATACACCTACATCGGCGACCAGAACATCGGCGCCAACACCAACCTGAACCCCCAGTCCTTCCAGGAGGGATACGGCTTGTTTAATCTCAGTCTGGGGCTCGCTGCGGCTGACGGCCGCTGGCAAATCACCACGTACGGCAAGAACCTGGCCGATGAGGGCTTTTGCGAACTCATGTTCGATCAACCCCTGGGAGCTCAATTCGGCGCCGTCGATGCCGTCGCAAAAACCGTTCCGCAACGTTGCATAATCAGCAGTGTTCGCACCTATGGCATATCATTTCGCTTGAATTATGGAGAGTGATTTTATTGCCGCAGCGACGCAATTGATGTACCCCGGCTAACGCACTTCCGGAACAGCGAATGCCAGGATCCGCTCGCACAAACCAGCCAATCACAGCCTTGATTGGCTGGTTCTTGGTGCTTGCGGGATGTTCCGACTTATTGCCCGCTGAGACGGACCAACCGGCTGTCGATTCGGGCGAGTTCCTCACCGACGTCCGCGATGACTGGGTTCTGAGCGAAGCCGAAGCAATCAATTGGCACTCGGCAAAAGACGAATACGGTCCTGCGTTCACTGGAAATGAATCCTGGCACCAGTTTGTGGGTTACGTCGAAAGGAAACTCGGCGAGTTCGGTGCCGTCAATATTCAGCGGAACCAATGGACATTCAAGCGCTGGCATACCAGCGATTGGCCAGACCGCTCAAACTGGTCGCTCATCTCCGCGGGAGAACAGCTGGAAGTTGCGAGTTATGGCGCAAACTCCGGCTCCACCGGACCTGCTGGCGTGACAGCGGAACTCGTTTACTACGACAACAAGAATCCTCCGGCCGATATTGCCGGCAAGATCGTCGTATTTAGCACAGTCGTCGACCCGGCATTGGTCGAACAACTCAGCAATACTGACTATGAGTATCGTAGTGCGTTTGAGAGTTTCCCCGAATACGGTCGACCGATACCGGATGATCTAACTGGCTTTCAGAGCCGGGATATTTTTCTGCAACTGACACAGGTGCCGACATTCGTCGAGATCGCGACACAAGGCGCTGCGGTCGGCGCGCTTTTCGTACTCGATGCCGGTCGCGATTTGATGGCTGGCATGTATACGTTTCCGGTGCCGCGAATCTACGCTGTGCCATCGTTATATCTCGACCGCTCGGCCGGTAAAAAGGTCATTGCCGATGCAAGTGTCGGCGCCAGGGCAACGCTGAGGCTTGAGGCAACGACGTCCAAAAGTACAGCACATCAACTCATCGCGTATCTGCCAGGCAACAAATACAACACGCCGGACGATCAGCAGATTCAGCTTACGACACATACCGATGGGCCGTCGATTTCTCAGGAAAATGGCGCCCTTGGATTACTGGGCGTAATCAGGTACATGTCGCGTATTCCGCAGGCGCAACGACCGCGCACACTGATGGTATTTTTGGATTGCAGGCACTTTATGCCGGGCGCCGAACGCGCGTTCGCGACACAAGACTGGTTCGCCAGGAATCCTGACAAGCTCGACCCGATTGTCGGGATCATCAGCATGGAGCATCTCGGGCAAATAGAGTATGTCGAAGAAGGTGACAAGTTGGTGGAGACCGGCCGTGTCTATCCTTCGCAAATCTGGATGAGCAACAACGACAAGATGGTCGAACTCGCCATCAAGGCGGTAGACGACAACCACCTGCCCTCTGCTTTTGTGCGCAACGTCGCGAGGCCGGGCATCCATGGAAGAAGCCAGGGCCGCTGGTTTGGAATGGCCAACTACACCCCGGCCATTGGCGCACCGGCTTTCGCCATAATGGGATTCATGGGGGCGTATTGGGCGACATCCTCCGACATTGAGCGCTTTGATGCCAAGCTGTTCAGGCGTCAGGTTGCGACCTTCGTACAGCTGACTGGCGAAATGATGATCGCTGATCTTGCCGAGCTTACGACGATCAGGCAATAGAAAGACAGCCATACTTCCGCTCACCAGCGAGCCCATGTCGCGTTGCAATCCCGGATAATTGCGCGCCACCTGAACACGGCTGGCCGCTTATCATGAAGTGGAGAAGAACTGCTTTGGGGTCACTCCGACACTGGCTTGCGAGTGTGAAAAAGGCGATGAGCTTGCGCTCATCGCCCTCTCTAAAACGAATGACCTTGTGCTTATTCCAGTGTGTACGTCAGGCTTGCAAAATATCTGCGGCCAAGAACGTCATAAGTGGCTGGGTCAGTATTCGCCTGCTGGTTTGACGGATAGACGATCGGATCCTCGTCGGTCAGGTTGGTGATACCGACTCGAAAACGTAGCCCTGCGAGCGGACCGTCGGAGAACGTATACCCTCCGGTTACGTCGAGATAGTTTACGGAATCCAGCCTGAAGTCCGGGAAGGACGTGTCCGTCATTTCGTCAATGAACCTCCAGCGAACATCGCCATCGAACCCACCAATGTTATAGCCAGCAATGAAAGTCGATTTCCACTCTGGCAATGCATCGAAGTCGCTACTGGCTGTGCCCTCAAAGCTATTGAACGGGTCAGCACTGGTCACTGCCTGGTCCCATTTCAGCAAATTCGTAGCCATCAGACCGAACCGTAACTCACCAGGACCGGCTTCAATGACGAAATCGCCCTGCAGGTCGATACCTTCTACCTCGTTAAGAGCAATGTTCGTATCCACCTCCAGAGCATTGGTGATTGTGCTGGTACCAAGATCACGCTCGAACAATTGGCAGAACTGGTTGCTGTTGTCGAAGTTCGGGTTAAACCGGGCATCGAAACAACGTTCTACAAATGTGGGCGCATCGATCGCGCCGATTTTATCTTCGATTTCGATCCGGTAGATGTCAATAGAAGCAGACAAACCCCCAAAGATGCCATCACCCTGGCCGCGGAAGACCAGGCCAAAGGTGAAAGTATCAGCCTCCTCTTCCGTAAGGTTAGGGTTACCACCTGACAGTCCCTGGAACTGTGTATTGCTGAACTGGAAGCCGTCAACTGCACCCACTGGGATACCCTGCGCTATACACAAATCACGTGCGCGCGCGCTGTCCTGAGCACCTTCAACATTCCCGGTCGGATCACTGAAATCATTGGAACATGGATCACCCAGACCTACGCTCGGGAAATTGATCGTTGACGGACGGAACAGTTCCGAGATGTTCGGCGCACGCACCGCTCGCTGGTAGCCGCCCCGGAATCCCAAAGCGCTGGTGATGTCCCATGTGACTTCCGCCTTGTAGGAACTCATGCCGCCGGCGACGCTGTGGTCCGCGTAGCGACCCCCAAGGGTCAGTTCAAGAGATTCGGCAGCCGCCTTATCGGCGAGCAGCGGGAAGCTGGCTTCAACGTATACTTCCCTGGATCTCGTGATGCCACGGACCGCTTCCTGGGCATTGAAGCCTGTGATGTCGGTGCGGGTCGAGCCCGTAACCGGGTCAGTGCTTTTCGCAATCAGAGAGGCATCAGGCAAGAATGCATAGTCGTCTTCCTTATACATGTAACCCACGGCCGTCTGAGCTTCACCAGCTGGCATCTCAAAGATCGGACCCGTTACAAAGCCTTCCAAAATAATCTGGCGAACCTGCTCCTGGTTGAATGCGCTCTTGGTGTAATGCGCCACGCAGTCCGGCGCCAGACTGCCAATGCCGAACGGGTTGATCGCTGCGCCGCAAATCGAAGCACCATGATCGCCCGCGAGGGACAGTTCTTCGAAAGCGCTTCTCGATATATTACCTTGCTGTGCAGTCACTCCCTCAACGCTGCCCCACGAAAAATAGGCATCCCAGTCCCATTCCGGCAGGAATGACAGATTGCCTTTGACTCCACCTACAAACTGCAATACGTCGTAGCTAACGGCAGCAATTCGCGGTCCGGACTCAATCATACGTTTGCGGAAGCGGAATGGTTCGGTCGGGTTTGGCCGCGAAGCAAGTAGTGTGCCCAGGGCAGGGTCAATATTCGGATTATCCGGGCGGATGTATATCGCAGTTGCCGGCGTCGGCGCCAGCGCCTGATTAACATCATAGTCGCCCCACATCACCTGTGCATAGACTTCGGTATTTTCAGTGAACTCATAGCCGGTGCGTCCAAAAAACGACTTTCGTTCCAGAGGCAACTCGAGATTATTTGGCGGTGCAAAGTTGTATGAGTAGGTCACCGGATTCACGGGCTGCAACGGCTCGTTGGTATCACCGGTGAAGTTGATCACAGGACTTACGTTAAAGATCGTGCCGTCAGGGTTAAAGCCATAGTTGTCGCCCGGCTCAGCTGTGCCCGGAACGTAGCCTGGTACCAGACCTGAGAAGTAGGCGTCGAGAGCGGCCTGCGTTGGGCGGTTACTACTAAGCGAATCCCAACGTCCCTGGCGGATGGTTGAAGAACCGAATGGCTCAAAGCTGTCGCCGTCCCAGTCCAGACTGACCGATGAAAAGTCGCGATTGCCCTGAATGACACCGTCGCGGTCGGCCCAGTTGAAGGTGCCCACGGCATACCCGCGACCGTCGTCTGACGTCATACCACCGGTCACGCCGAACGATTTTCTAATGCCGTCATTCCTGTCGGTCTCGCCGAAATTACCGGTCACTTCGAGCCCATCGAACTTGCGTGTCTTGATGTTGACAACACCGGCAATAGCATCTGAACCATACACGGCTGAGGCGCCGCCTGTAATGACTTCGACGCTATCGATAATCGAGGCCGGAATCAGGTTCAGATCAACAACGCCGGTGGGGTTTGACGGCACGATACGACGGCCGTCCAAGAGCACCAGCGTTCGCTGGGTGCCAAGGCCACGCAGACTGACGTTTGCCTGGCCACCATTTGACGGATTGTTGGAACTACTCGTAATCGATGGCACGAATTGCGGTAGCGTGTTCAGGACCGTCTCAATCGTCGGCGCGCCAGTATTCCAAAACCGTTCGGCGTCAACCGTTGCGATCGGACTGGCAGACGAATAATCCTGCCTGACAATTCGCGTACCGGTTACCGTGATCTCCTCGAGTGCGTCGTCGCCCGTGTCCTGAGCCAGGGCATGTGGAGCATAGCCGGCTATCGCGGCGAGGGCGCCAGCACTAATCACACGCAAAATTGCGCTGTGACTACATTCGAAGCGATCCGCGGTGCAAATTGATCTGCGTCTAAAAGGTTGGAGTTGTCCTCTCGTAAAAGGTAAGAAATTCATGTGAATTCTCCTCGAAAGAAGAAATTGACACGCCTGTCTGGAACTCATACTAGCTGCTTGTGTGAAGCTAGCGTAATACTTTGTAGTTATTTAGCGACGTGCCAGGCGAGTCTTCTGCATGAGGCGAAATTTCAGGATGATGTGCAGAGTTTTTTTAATTCATTGTTTTTAAAGTTATTTTTACAAGTTCCAGATCCACCAAAAGACGCGCTTTGGCCGCAGGTAGCCGTCATACCATTTCTTTCGAATTATTTGTTGCTTTTTCAAGACAACAGAGTCCGTTGCCGCCTGTCTGTATCTGCAACATCGCGGACTGTTGCTATACCACGGATTTGTAACCTGTGGCCGCCCCAAGGCAACACGTCACTGGAAGGGTTACTCGGCTTTGGCAATTTATCCGGATGGTAGTGATATTTTTTGGACAGTTTAATTCACCGACGGGCGTCGTAATCATTCGAAATTGAGTGCGCTTGTCTAACGCTCGTCGGTGAACCTGTTTTGTCAGTTTGCATGACGCCCCTGGACGTTAACCCGGGCTGCTTAATCGACAAGCTCGGATTCACTGATAAAATCGGATTAGGCTATAACCCAGGACGATTCGCTGATCCAGGATGACCAAAATCCAGACTGATATGGACCAACTTTTACGGTCGATGATCAAGGATCACGACCTGCCGGATAGTTTTCCGGATACGGCGGCACATTGTTACCAACCAGTTGCCGAATGGGTCCACCAGGAACTCCTGCAGAAGAGCGATACAACCTCAGTATTCGGCATCAATGGTGGACAGGGAACGGGCAAGACAACATTAGCTGACTTCGTCCGACGATATTTGACCGCGTTCCACAACCACGCGGTGGTCAGTATTTCGATGGATGATTTCTACCTGACCCGAGACGAGAGAGCGCATCTTGCCCGCAACATACACGCGCTGCTCCTGACCAGGGGGCCGCCGGGAACGCACGATATTCGACTGGCACTGGCAACGGTCAATAAGCTCAAGACCCTGGCGCCTGGAGAATCAACAAGGATACCGTGCTTCGACAAGGCTACCGATGACCGGGCGCCGCGAGACTGCTGGCCGACCGTGACTGGCCCGGTCGATCTCGTCATTCTCGAAGGGTGGTGTGTCGGCTGCGAGCCGGCTGATGCAGCAAGCCTCCTCAGGCCAATCAATGAACTCGAGGCAAACGAAGACAGCGACGGTACGTGGCGCAAGTACGTTAATGACAGTCTTGCGACTTATCAACCGTTGTTCGCGCACATTAACGTACTGCTGATGTTGCAGGCGCCGAACTTCGACTGCATCTACCGATGGCGATGCGAGCAGGAAGAAAAGCTGGCAGTGTCTGCACCAAACCAACAGAATCGAGTGATGAGCGAATCAGAATTACTGAGATTCGTGCAGTTATTTGAGCGAATTACCAGGGCCTCCGCGGCTGAAATCGCCGCGAAAGCACGCCTCATAATCGAGCTTGCGGATGACCACCAGGTACGGTCCCTGAGCATCAAGTAATGCACGTTCCGCCTGATTGGGCATTGCAGTGAATTCTGCTTGCAGGTCTCAGTCAAATCATTTCTGGTCCGACATTGGATTGATCCCGTGTGTACGCCACATAAGGAACAGAGCCGGAATCACGATTAAGGTCAGGATCGTCGCACTGAACATGCCGCCGACCATTGGCGCGGCAATACGTCGCATGACTTCCGAGCCCGTCCCACTACCCAGCATGATCGGCAAGAGGCCGGCGATAATCGCCGCCGCTGTCATCATGATGGGCCGAACACGCAATAACGCTCCGTCAATAACAGCATGACGCACGTCATCCACAGTCAAGTGTCGCCCTTCGGTCTCAGCCGTCGCCATGTGCTCGCGTATCGCCTGATTAAGATACACAAGCATCACCACACCAATTTCCACGGCAACACCGGCCAACGCGATAAAGCCAACGCCAACAGCGACCGACAAATCGTATCCCAGTAAGAACAGCAGCCAGAAACCGCCGATGAGTGCCATAGGCAAGGTACCCATAATAATTGCAACTTCAGCGAAGCGCCGGAAGTTCAGGTACAAGAGCAGGATGATGATCGCAAGTGTGATGGGGCCAACCACAGACAGTCTTTCCTTGGCGCGCACCATGTATTCGTACTGACCTGACCATGCGAGTGAATAACCGGCCGGAAGATCGACGAAGTCGGCGACGACTTGCTGTGCCTCCGCCACATAGGAGCCGAGGTCCCGGCCCGTGATATCAACATAAGTCCATCCGTTCAGGCGTGCATTCTCACTTTTGATCACAGGCGGGCCGTCGACGACTTTGACATCGGCGACATCAGCAAGTGCAATTCGCGCACCTTGAAGAGTTACGATAGGCAGCAACTTCAATTGTTCGACAGAGTCGCGTACTCGTTGCGGATAGCGCAAATTGACCGGGTAGCGCTCCCTGCCTTCAACCGTTTGGGTGACATCCATGCCACCAACGGCGGAACGGACTATGTCTTGTACATCGCTGATATTCAGACCAAACCGCGACGCACGCTTGCGGTCGATGTCCACGTCGACGTAGCGCCCACCCGCAACCCGTTCCGCGTAGACTGACGCTGTACCCTCGACATTCGCCAGAACACGTTCGAGGTCCTGGCCGATGCGTTCAATGACCTTCAGATCAGGGCCTGCTACCTTGATGCCAACCGGCGTTTTGATGCCTGTGGCGAGCATGTCGATGCGTGTCTTGATCGGCATGACCCACGCGTTCGTGAGCCCGGGGTATTTGACAACACGATCCAATTCCGTTCGCAGACTTTCGGGCGTCATACCGTCGCGCCACTCTTCACGCGGCTTCAACTGAATGACAGTTTCGATCATTGTCAGCGGTGCCGGATCGGTCGCCGTTTCGGCACGACCAATCTTGCCGAACACGCGCTTCACTTCGGGAACGGTAAGAATCATCTTATCCGTGTTCTGCAGAATTTCGCGCGCCTTGTCGATCGAGATGCCGGGATAAGTGGTCGGCATGTACATCAGATCGCCCTCATCCAACGGCGGCATGAACTCAGAGCCGAGGCGGGTCGCGGGCCAAAGTCCAACGACCAGGATCACCGCAGCGAGCATCAGCGTCACTTTCGGAAATTTGATAACCGCATTGATTACCGGCCGGTATACGGCGATCAAAATGCGATTGATTGGGTTCCTGTGCTCCGGTGTGATATTGCCGCGAATGAAATAGCCCATCAATACCGGAACCAGGGTGATGGAGAGCCCGGCGGCCGCTGCCATCGCGTACGTCTTGGTGAATGCAAGCGGTGCGAACAGCCGGCCTTCCTGTGCTTCGAGGGTGAACACCGGCAGGAAGCTCAATGTAATGATCAGGAGAGAGAAGAACAGCGGTGGTCCGACTTCGCTGGCCGCATCGGCAATGATGCGCCAGCGGTTTTCGTCGGTGAGCGGTTCTTTCTCAATATGTTTGTGCGCATTCTCGATCATCACGATCGCAGCATCGACCATCGCACCGATAGCGATCGCGATGCCACCGAGTGACATGATGTTTGCGTTGATGCCCTGAAAACGCATGATGATAAAGGCGACAAGGATGCCGACGGGCAGGCTCAGAATAATGACAGCGGATGAGCGCAGGTGAAACAGAAAGACGGCACAGACCAGTGCCACTACGAGGAACTCTTCGAGGAGTTTGCCTTCGAGAGTTTCGACTGCACGCTCGATAAGATCTGAGCGATCGTAGGTCGTGACAATTTCGACACCATCGGGGAGACTGCGCCCCAGTTTCAGCAGGCGCTCTTTGACTGCATCGATAGTCTTGGCCGCGTTTCCGCCCCAGCGCATGACGATCACGGCGCCGACCACTTCGCCTTCACCATCGAGGTCCGCAATACCCCGACGCATTTGCGGTCCAATCCGAATCTCGGCAACGTCGGATAGCACAAGCGGTGTTCCCT
>Ga0255052_10002275_pt1 | contig 13957 bp, 9 predicted proteins | sample JV7_2_21_MG_FD_188632 | JGI IMG/M metagenome (GOLD analysis project Ga0255052, IMG submission 188632) | Seawater microbial communities from Jervis Inlet, British Columbia, Canada - JV7_2_21 | ecosystem: Environmental > Aquatic > Marine > Inlet | place: Canada: British Columbia | collected... | reverse complement strand
TTTTGCCAGATACAAATTCTAACCTAAAATATTAACCTGTTTAAGAGTAAATAATAAATATTGTACAGTTGCGTTTTCTACTTCGAAGTAAAATAAAATTCCACCGAATAACACTACCAGAAAGAGCGTGCAGTAAAAATAGACACTTCCCGGGCTTGCATCGAATATAACATAGATTCCCTTCATAAGACGGTATAAAATCCAGAAGGAAATTAATATCAATCCTATATAGATATAAATATTAATAATATCCGCAGCTAAAACCCTGTAAAGTATTATGCCTATAGGTATTAAAAGTACAACTGGAAGAAATGACCAGATAAGAGTGAAGTAAATACTGGAAATGTAAACACGGGTTCTGATAAATAATGAAGTAGCTTTTACAATTAATGATGAAACAACGATAAGAATTATACCAACCAGCGACAACCATATTAATGATGTTAACGGATGCCATGCAAGATAGTTTACTACCTTTATTATTCCAGGGCTTCCGAATGACAACAATAATCTTTCAAGAAGAAAACTTTCTTTGAAATAAAAGAGCATATTGCAAATTATAAGCGCCATAATTGTTGCTATTATAATTCCCAAAAAAGTTGTGTGGAATGCGGAAATAATTCTCTGGTCTCTTATATCTGCAAAAAAGTTGTACGGTCTTAACAAAGCTCTTGATGCATCCTCGCGGAATTTTTTTCCCGAGTTAACTAATATTCCCATAAAAAGAGCGAGTAATAATCCGAAAACTATAAACTCCATTGGGGCATCATCTTTCTTACTTCCAATTGGTATAGTAACTTTTTCAAGGTTATACAGTTTAGAACGAATTACTTTATAAGTCAGCCGGTTTGTACTTTTGTCTTCACCCACAATTCCAATATTGTATAAATTTTCTTCGTTATAACCGGAGAGAAGTGAAGAATAATCACCCCTGAAATCGATCATAGTATTTAAAAAGTAACCTGCAAGTTTATTCCCTGCAGAATAGTCTATCAAATCTTCAAAATATTTCGCCTGCGCCTCGTAAGAATGCTCGTTAACATAACCATCTGTGTTACCTATATTAACAGGGTATGTTGCTTCGGTTATAAGAATTCTTCCCTTACCAATATCGTTTTGCAGCTGCTCGATTGCAGTTGACAGATCAGAAGGCAAAGTGTTTACAAGTTCTAAGCCGTAAAGATCTAAATTATCAATTAAAGAAAGATTTTCTTTTCCGAAAGAAGCATAGGTAATTAAATCGGATTTTTCCTTTACCAGAGTTGCAAGATTATTAATAATAGATAAATGCGATTCTAATTCAGCCAGGTAAGTGCTTCCGAATCCAAGAGCAACAACTGCAGGATATTTTTCGTACGCAGAAATGTAATGAGAAACAAAAGCTCTGCATCTTGTTAGGAAATTTTGATCCTGCGCAACACCTGGAGGTATAATGCCCCCGGGCAATTCAACAAATGCCAGCAATCCATACTGTGCACAAAGATTTAGATAATAAGGATGGGGGACCGATTTGGAAAATCTAATACTATTAAAACCGGTTTCCTTAATAAGAATTATATCCGCTTCCATCATATCATACGTTGCTAATTTGCCGTAGTGAGTATTGGATGGAATATAAGTAACGCCAATAAGCTGAAACTTTTTATTATTTAAAACAATAGAATCCTGCAGCACTTTAAAAGAATAAACAGCAAACGAATTATGCGTTACATCAATTAATTTCTCATCCTGCCAAATTTCACTTTTGCAAAGATATGTCTTCGGGTTTTCCGGAGACCAGATCTCAGGTGAGTTAAGTTCTGTTGTTTGTTCTAAATTAATTTCGTTATTTCTTTCTACAGAAAAATCATAATCCGGTAGCTCTTTAATTGTATTTCCATTTTGATCGAGGAGTGAGCTTTTCAATATAAAATTTGCTGAGCGGTTACTTGTATCGTGCACCACCCTGAACCGGCTGTTTTTAATGTTTACTTTAATATTAACCTTTGCCCTTGTAAGCTTTTCATTTAACTCACTCTTTATCCCGGAGTTAATAATTGAAACCGACGGCATAAGGTGAATAAACACATCGTTTGTAATGCCGCCGTAATTCTTTGGAAATAAAAATCTTTGCTTAAGGGGAATAGTATGTTTAGAATCAAGTTTATAGAGCAGTTTTACAGTAAGGATGTTTTTATCATCAGCTTTAACTATATCCCGCGGAAGATCTATCGTGAAAGGATATTCTCCGCCAATGTGCCTGTAAATTATAATATCATTTACTGAAATATCGGCAGTGTAATTCAATCCGAAGAAAATAATTTCCAAAACATTGTTACGTATCTCTTTTTTCGTAAGCTTAAAACTCTTTTCGAAAATAAACTCCCCGGTTCCTTCAAAAACAGATGGAACACCAACCGACACTTTATTTTCCTCTTCATCGGCTGGAGCAACGCTCCATTTTCCATTAAGGGAAATGATCGACCTGGTTGCGGTAATATCAAAAAAGAGATTATCAGTAGACCTGATTTTGTAGTCCGGTAATTCCCTAAAAACTACCTGCCCAAAAGCTGTACTTTTAAGAAATATGAATAAACACAGTAAAAAAAGTATCTTGTATTTAAGAATTGTCATTCAGTATGGAAATAGTTGATTTTGCTTATAAAACTTACAAATATACTAACGAAACGAGGCGAAATCAATGCGAAAACCCGTTTTGACGCAGTTAATTGTAAAGATATGATTTATTGTAACTCTTTGTTTTTTAAAAAGTTACGCGGCAGCAATTATACCAAGGAATGAATTGGCTTTAAGGCATGCACCGCCCACCAAAGCTCCGTCAATATCTTTTTTAGATAATAACTCACCGGCATTATCCGGTTTAACACTTCCACCATATTGAATTACCAAATTATCTGCCACATCTTCAGAAAAATTTTCTACAACAAGTTCTCTTATGAATGCATGCACTTCCTGCGCTTGTTCTGGTGTTGCAGTTTTTCCGGTTCCAATTGCCCACACAGGTTCGTAAGCAACAATAATTTCGGAAAGCTGTTCAGGGGTAATATCTTTTAGCCCATTTAATATCTGATTTTTTACGACCTCCATTGTTGTTCCATCTTCTCTTTGTTCAAGCAACTCACCTACACAAAAGATTGGTTTTAAACTATGCTCCAATGCCTTCTTTATCTTTTTATTAATCACTTCATCCTGTTCGCCAAAAATGTTACGTCTTTCGGAATGCCCAATAATTACATATTCGCAGCCAACCGATTTTAACATAGATGCTGAAATTTCTCCGGTGAACGCACCGCTATCTTCAAAATGAAGATTCTGTGCACCAAGCTTAACAGGTGTAGTTTTAATAAGCGAGGAAACTTCGTTAAGAGATGTAAATGGCGGACATACAATTATATCACACTTTGTATCGATGCCAAGACCATTAATAATTTTTGATATAAGATCCTGGGATTCGTTCAGATCTTTATTCATTTTCCAGTTTCCGGCAATTACTTTTTTACGCATTGTAACCTCTGTTGTAATTATTATAAATCTTTGAAATGCAAATTACTAAATCACTTTATGTGCAGCAATTTTTCTATTTTTAATATTAGAATTTGTGATGAGGATAAAATATTTTACTTTTCATTACTATTTTTAATTTGATTCCCAGATGAAAAGAAAAGCTATTCCCCGGCAGGTATTGATCCTAGGCTTTGTTAGTTTGTTTACGGATATGGCGAGCGAGATGCTCTACCCCATTACGCCAATTTTTCTTACTGCGGTGCTGGGTTCATCAATGGCTATGGTTGGTATAATTGAAGGAATTGCTGAAGTAACCGCCGGACTTCTTAAAGGTTATACCGGACGGCTATCCGATAAGATTGGCAAGCGCTCAATATTTGTTATGATAGGTTATAGTTTATCCGCCCTTGCAAAACCGCTGCCCGGTATCATCCCAACTGTTCCTGCCATTGTTATTTCCAGAACAACTGACCGTGTTGGGAAGGGTTTGAGAACCGCACCGCGTGATGCATTATTGGGAAGTTATGCTGATGGAAACAGTGGTGCAATATTTGGTTTTCACAGGGGAATGGATACGCTCGGGGCTGTAATCGGTCCTCTGCTGGCAATACTTTTACTTTATCTTTTCCCGGATAACTTTCAATTGATATTCCTTGTAGCTTTTGTTCCTTCAGTATTTGCAGTCTTCTTCACTTTTTTAGTTAAAGACCGGAAAGTTCCTGCGAAAAAAAGAGCACAGGGAAGTTACATTGATTTTTGGAAGACTACTTCTTCAAAATATAAATCATTATTAATACTTATTACAATATTTTCTTTTGTAAACAGCAGTGATGTGTTTCTTATACTTAAATCAAAACACATTTCCGATTCAAGTATGCTGGCAATTCTTGGTTATGTATTTTATAATTTTATTTATGCACTTGCATCATACCCGCTTGGCAGATTATCAGATAAATTTGGTAAGAATTTTATTTACGGCGGAGGTTTGTTAGTTTTTTCGCTGGTGTACTTTGGTTTTGCTTTTCTAAACGAAACTATCTTTATCTGGATACTATTTGCACTCTATGGTCTTTACTCTGCTGCAACAGAAGGCATTTCCAAAGCGTGGGTTTCTGATTTAGTCCCTGATGAAAGGCGCGGTTCGGCTATCGGGTTACTAGCAATGCTCTCAAGCTTTGCAATTATGCTTGGTTCCTTTACAGCAGGATTTTTATGGGATGAATTCGATTCAACCATTCCGTTTTTATTATCGGCAATTGTTAGTTTGGTAATTGGGGTGATAATTTTAGTAATTAAAAAAGATTAGTGCATAAATAATTTAGTTGTCGAGTTTCTTTTTCAAGATAAGTTTGCTGAAATATGCCTGTTTAATTTTTACGCTAAAAATGTAAATTATTTTAGCTCATTATTTTGAAGAACAGCATTTTTTCTCTTGCCATTCCCTTCAAATTTCATTATTATAATTACAATAATTATTGGGTAAATAAATGATTAGCAAAAAACATAAAACGCTAAGAACTCCCCTTTTAATTCTTACTATATTAATTTTCTACCTGTCCGCCTCAGGCGGATTCTTCACTGCCAATGCAACAATCCGCTACGTAAGCCACACAGGCAGCAATACACCACCCTACACAAGCTGGGCAACAGCAGCAGATAGCATAATGAGCGCAATAAATATTTCAGTGTTTGGTGATACTATTTTCGTAGCCAATGGAAGTTATAAAGAAGAAGTGGTGATGATAGCAGGACTATCTTTAATAGGAGCGGGGACTGATAGTTGCATTATTGATACAAGAAGTTTTAATAATCCACATGCTGTTGGTGTAAATAGTAATTGCTTGCTAAAAAACTTCAAGATAATTGTCCAAAATTCTCCTCAGTCTATCGGAACGGGCGTTGTCATTGAAAACTCAAATTCAATAATAGAATACAATAAAATATTGAATGCTGGTTCCTTTGGAATTCGGTGTGATAATACAAACTCTATTCTCAGACATAATAGAATAATCCATTGTAATAGGGGAATATTTGTCGAGTTCAACCAACCCACAATTGACAGCAACTATATTTATATAGAATTACAAGCTGGGAAAGGAATAAATCCCAATCTTGGCTCAGACCCACTAATAAGGGGAAATACAATAGTTTTAAATAACGGTAGCAACTCAACCTTTGGGTATTGGTCTGGATTTAATTTTAGTGCGAATGTTAAAAATAATCTGTTTTACTCATTACAATCAGATGTACCTATACATTCTGAACAACAAGAAGACATCGTTAGCAATGTTGTATATGGAAATTACAATACAGGTATTTTCAAATCTTATATTGGTATAATAAAAAATAATTCTGTTACAGGTGGTGAGAAAGGAATAAGAATCGCAAGTGGTAGTTCGCCACCTCAAATTCAGTACAACAATGTTTGGGATAATGAAACAAATTATTATAACTATTCTCCCGATTCAACAAACATATCAGTAGATCCAATGTTCGTGAATCCTGATAGTATGGATTTTCATCTGCAAATGTATTCACCATTGATTGATGCAGGCGACCCAAATATTTTAGATAAAGACAGCAGCAGAAGTGATATCGGTTTGTATGGCGGTCCTTTTGGAGAAAGCTATATATATTTAGACCTTGCACCAAGACCTCCGGTAAACCTTACTGCAGAAGTGGACAGCAACAAAATAACAGTTAGCTGGAACCATAACACGGAAGCGGATTTTAACCATTATAGTTTGTTCAGGGATACAACAGCAGGCTTCACTGCTGATTCAACAACTTTTATTCTCTCGCTAACAGATACATTTTACACCAATATAATTCCCGAAGGAACAGAAGCATTTTATTATAAGCTGACAGCTACAGATAATCAGGGAAACACATCCGAGTTATCCGAAGAGCTTGCAGTATTAATTACATCTGTTAACGAATATCCAACAATAGTGAGCAATTACCAGCTATACCAGAACTACCCGAACCCGTTCAACCCGTCAACAAAGATAGGATACAAGCTGAGAGAAAGAGGATATGTAAAGTTGTACGTTTACGATATAAAAGGTGAGTTAATAGAAGTGTTGATTAATAAGTTTCAGGATGTTGGATTTTATGAAGTTGAGTTTGATGTTGTAGGGACAGGTCTGCGACCTGTCCTTGCCAGTGGAGTTTACATTTACCAAATACACGTTATTAGCGAAAATAATATCCCGGTTTTTACGGATATAAAGAAGATGATTTATATTAAATAAAAACAAATGATAATGCAGTAACTCAGCGTCCTCTGCGAAAAACTTTGCGTTTCCTTTGCGGTTAAATTAACTCTAGCCGCAGAGATCGCCAAGAATACGCAGAGAGCAAAAAATCATTCACAAACAAACAAGGAGGGTGCGTTATGAACAAGCATTGCTATTTAATACTAACAATAATATTCTTCTTAATCTGCTGTATACCGAAATTATATGCACAGGATGAAGAATTCCTCGTTGGAGCATTTATAGCTTCGTCACCAGATTCGAATTACACTTTACATAATAATTATTACCAGGTGTTGGATTGTGGATTTAACTCTGTCTGGCAGAATGCAACAAGAATAGGTGAGCCAAAAAACTTAGACTCATTAGCACAATTCAAATATTTATACCTGTTAAATGATATGGCTCCAGAACATACTACTAACCCGGATGAAATTGATTGGATAAGCTACTTTACACACGCAAAATATTTCAGATGGGAAGCAGAAGGAGATCAGAATTTCCCTATAATAGATACGAGTGACACTATCTCTGCTGGAATAAGACACGAATTTGGATATCCGGTACCTGGTGTAGGATGGAGAAGCGGTACTGATCCGGCAAACATAGGAAAAAATCTTGTTGATGGACCTAATTACACCCAGTATATGAAGTATGTATATACTAATAGATGGTGGCCAAATCCATATATTCAATATAAGGCAGTATTCAGATTAAAGCTTGCTGATCCGCAGGAAAACACATTTGATGTTGCAGAAATCAGAGTGGTTTTAGATACATCGTGGATTCCTCTCGATACGCTTGCCAGTCTTACGTTAACTACTGATACACTTTCCACTGATTACAAAGAGTTTACATTAACTTATAGCTATGATGACCTTCCCTACGAGAATCCGGGTTATACAGTTGGATATACACCGCCGCCGGGCTCAGATTGGATACCTATGCAGGGTACTGCTGCAACACCCTGGTTAGATGGAAGACAAAAAATACACTTCCAGGTAGAGTGGCTTGGTAACGCTGAAATTATAGTTGACTATGTGGAGGTTTATGATGAACAAATTTGGGAAACATATTTTATTTTGGATCCTGAATTATTGGTATCAAGAATATCGACTTATAACCAGGATTTCGCAAATTTGAACTCCTCATTTTATTCAAATCTAAAATACTACGGTACAACGGATGAGCCGCACACCTGGGATTCATTCATACCAATAAAAGAAGTGCAGGAGATTTTGGATAATCTAAGTACAGGCAAGGATTTACTGGTTCATTTCTACCCTGGGTGGAATAATTATAGAGAAGGAAAATATAATGTTTTGGAAAAATGGGTAAATATAGCCCAGCCAAAAAAGTTGATGTTTTGGTACGCTCCATTTACCTGCGATGCAAGCGTTTCTCCTTGTGATCCTTATCCAAGGGAATTTACACTCAATAACTTTCATAACTATGTGCTGCAGCCTGCACATTTGCTGCAACCGGATTTCTATGTTACTCTGCAATCCTGGGGTACTGTAAATCAAAACACAGGCAACTATATCGGGTATATGACTCCAACTCCTGCAGAATTAAACGCCGGGACAATGCTATCCTTAGCACACGGTGTAAAAGGAATTTATTATGAGATCTATTATTCATACGAAAGTGTAGCTCCAAAGCTTGTCGAAGGACTGGTTGATCTGAATTTTGACACAACATCTAATTGGAATAAAGTGCAGGAACTTACTCTCAGATTAAAAGGTAAACTTGGCAGTACACTGTTGTCAACTAATTATACAGGTAACTATCTTCAACTACGATATTTTCTCCCAAGTGATGACCCCCTTCCCACTCCACCAACATACGATTATCTTACACTTGGTCAGAATCCATCGGCACAGAATATGAACTGGCACGCTGGGTTTTTGGTCGATTCATCGCACTCAGATAACAAATATTTTTTACTTGCAAACCTTTGGACAACTGCAAACAAATCTATCCAGGTAAAAGTTACAGAACCGGTCTCGGGTTATGATAATTACAGATTTAGGAATGTAGAGGACGGTTATTTTGATACAACTTTTGCTACTCAAATCATAAAAACACTCTCTTATACCAAGGGAGAAGGCTACTTATACCAGGTAGCACCCGTTGTTAAATATGGTGGTAAATTAATTGCGAACGATACTGTAGATGCAAGCATTAACCTGATTGATAATATGACAATTGGAAACGGAGTGGATCTATTGATAGATGACGGGGGATACTATACCACCGAAGATACTATCACACTCCAGGGAACAGGCTTTATTACAGGAGATGGATATTTTGACAGGGATGAAGAAGGTTGGGTAATATTAAACAGTTGGGATTATTCTGTTTTCAAGGGCAGGGAAGGTGATCATCCAAAAATACAGTGGGGGGAACATCCTACAATTCAAAACGTTAACAATTACAAGATTTACAGGGATAAGGCATCGGGTGGATGGCAGCATTTAATAACTGTAAGTAACAGTACATTTGAATATATAGATTCAACAGTTACAATAATCACAGGTCCGGCACAAGGTAATGAAGTCGCCGCACATTATTATGTAACAACAGTATGGCGCCCATCAAAAGTGCTTGTGGAAACTGATCCATCAAACACAATAACATACAGGAGAGTAGAAGGATCAGGGCAGGAAAAAAGGGGAACCGGAATAGCGGGTGAAGTATATACCTATAGTCTTCAACAAAATTATCCGAATCCTTTTAATCCAACCACAACAATACAGTTTAGTCTTGAGAAAGATGGCTTCGTAGAGCTTGATATAATTGATATTCTAGGAAGAAGGGTAGAAAGCTTGATAAATGATCACAAAACGAGGGGAAATCATATTGTTAAGTTTGATGCTTCAAAGTTAGCAAGTGGAATTTATTTCTACAGGATCAAATCACGAAAGTTTGTTCAAACTAAAAAAATGATTCTACTCAAATAACGTAATCTCGCCCACATCGAATGCCGGAGCTAAGAGCTCCGGCTATTTTTAGTATTTCACAAAACACTTGCCAAACTTAGTGCATTCCCCTCTTTCCTTCAAAATAACTATTTTGCCTTTTACATTTTTTGATTGTTGATTTGATTAAATATAATTACATTTAGCTGTGATATTAGAAAATGCTGATAAAGCGGTAATAGATATCAGAAAACTAAAAGACTATTGCCTTAGTAAGTCGCATCCAAGGGGAAGACATAAAGTAAAAGTATTTGAAAGAGCAATAAGTTTTGATGCAAAGGATACTGACAAACTAAAGTCACTTTTGCTTAGCGCTATAAATAATTCCGATGCTAAGTTTCTTTTTCAAGATAAATTTGGTGAAAGATACCAGATTGATTTTGACGTTAAAAACAAAAAAAATCTGCTAAAATTCGCAGTTTGTGGATTGTGGGAAACGAAGATAAACTTCCAAGATTAATTACTTGTTATATTTTATAGGAAAGAATTATGAATACAAATTTCAAATTATTAGACGTTGTTGCTCTGGGAAAAGATTTACAAAAAGATGGTTTAGTGAAGGGACAGGTAGGAACAATCATTGAAGAGTTATCCCCCAATGAGTTTATAGTTGAGTTTTGCGATAACAACGGTAAAACATATGCATTGAAAACATTAAATAGCAATCAGGTCATTCCTCTACATTTTCATCTTCAAAGTGTATCCCCTGGTTCAAAACATCCGCAAGTTTGATTTGAGCAGATAAGTGAAAACACTTTCCAGGTAATTATTCTTTTCTTTGAAAATCAGATTTAACCTATTCCCCTCTTTCCTTCAAAATAACTATTTTGGTTTTTATATATTTTTATTATTGATTGTACGATGAAGAAAGAAAAGGATATTGCTGTTATTGCTGTTAGTGGCGGACTCGATAGCTGTGTAACTGCTGCAATTGCAAAGCAGGATTTTAATATTGCATTTGCACATTTTAATTACGGGCAAAGAACTGAAAAGCGTGAGCTTCAAGCTTTTAACGATTTATTAGATTTTTTTAATGTTGATAAAAAATTAATCATAGATATTTCTCATCTTTCTGAAATAGGAGAATCATCTCTCACAGATAGAAAAATTGAGGTTTCAAAAGCCGATTTGAGCAATAAAAGAAACCTGCCTGCCGGCAGGCAGGTTCCTACTTCTTATGTGCCGTTTAGAAATGCCAATATATTAGCCGCCTGCGTAAGCTGGGCAGAAGTGCTAAGCGCCAAAGCTGTATTTATCGGGGCTGTGCAGGAAGATTCTTCAGGATACCCTGATTGCAGGGCTGACTTTTTTTCTGCATTTGAAAAGATGGTTCAGCTTGGAACAAAACCTTCTACAAGTTTGGTGATAAAAACACCAATTATAAATCTTACTAAAAAAGAAATAATTAAATTAGGAATGAAACTAAACGCACCGTTGCATTTAACATGGTCATGTTACAAAAATGAAGATAAAGCATGCGGAATTTGTGATAGCTGTGCACTCCGGCTAAGAGGTTTCCAGGCAGCGGGTGTGGAAGATCTGATTCCGTATAAAGTAAAACCGGATTACATATAAAGCAAAGTTTAATATCAATAGAGGTAATAATGAAAAATAAAATAAAACTACTTGAAACATTTAAGAACCAAAACCCGGAAAGAGACTACACAGTAACTCATAGTGCGCCTGAGTTTACTTCGCTCTGCCCAAAAACTAGGCAGCCCGATTTTGCAGTTATTGTTATCGAATATATCCCCGATAAACTTTGTGTTGAGTTAAAATCTCTTAAGCTGTATCTTAACTCTTACAGGAATGACGGATTATTTTTTGAAAGTGTTACAAATAATATTCTTGATGACCTTGTTAAAGTCTGCAAACCCCGTTACATGGTTGTTACAGCCGAGTTTAATGTGCGCGGTGGAATTTCATCAACTGTGGAAGCAGAATATGTTGATGAAAATTTTATCAGTGATGATCAATTTTAATCTTGTATAGAAAAATATATTTTGATGATTAAACCTTCTTCGATAATAAGAGAAACATTCTTAAAAAACCGCGATGAACTGTTTGCAGCTCACTCAAAGCAAACCGATTCATTAAAGTTCAGCATGGAATACAGTTTGCTCACCGAGGAGTATATCAGAACGCTTACAGGAGTATATCAGAACGCTTACAGGTTTACAAAAGTACGGTTTTGTTCTTGCATCAGCGGGCAGTTTTAGCCGGCGTGAACTTTCTCCTCACTCTGATATTGATTTAATCTTCATCACAAAATCAATTGAACGGAATGAAAAGAAAATAACTGAGCTTGTACAGCTTTTCTGGGATAACAATTTGGAAGTATCGCATACAGTTCGTGACTTTTCCGATATTGAAAAATTCCTTAAAACAGATTTACATGCTTTTACACAGCTCTTCGAAACACGCTTGCTGCTCGGTTCAGAAACTGTTTATTCAGCCTGGAACAAAAAACTTATCGGAACAATTACAGATAATGTTAAAGCAGGTTTGTTAATTGATATGTTCCTCGATTTTGAAAATCGTTACAAAAAATATGGAAACTCACCTAAGGTACTTGAACCAAATGTAAAGCTTTCAGCCGGCGGATTGAGAGACCTGCAATCTGTGGAATGGATGTATATCTTTAAAACCTGTTCACTTTTAGATAAGCAGCAGGAAGCATCGCAGACCGAAAATTTTATTCATACACTTTTTGAAGATAAAGTGACTTCGCGCGATGAATGTAACAGGTTATTAGAAAGTTACCGGCTTATTCTTGCTGTTCGTAATCTTCTTCACTTAACAACTGATCAGAAAACAGACCGTTTTGAATTTAATGAGCAGATAAAAATTTCTGAGATATTTGGTTACAGTAAAAATCAGCTTACTGATTTTATGAGAAAATATTTTAAAGCCGCTAACGTGTTAAACAGGTTCTTAAAATCAATGGTTAAAAAGTTTAAGGAAGAAATAACTCAACCACTGCCAGAATCTCTCAGTATAATCCTGGATGATGATTTTATTTTAAAAGGAAATATTATTTCCTTAAAAAAACAAACCGAACTTAATCTTTCAGACATTTTCAGAGCTTGTTATTACAGGGGTATCCATTCGGCAAGGTTTGATGAAGAGTTAAGATCTGAAATAATTGAGCGGGTTGAGAGTGTTGAAAGTCTTAAATGGGGGGAATCGGAATCATCAGTGTTTTTCAGGGAAATAATAAAACTGCCGCACAACGTTGGGCAAACTCTTTCTGTTATGAATGAGCTGGGTGTTCTTAGTGCATTTATGCAGGAGTTCAACGAGCTAAATGGATTTTTACAGCACGGTGTTTACCATTGCTACACCGCCGATGAACATACCTTGATTGCTATTCAGAATGTTGAAATGCTTGAGAAAGAGAATACTCCACTTGGAAAAATCTTTAATAATATTAAAGATAAAGAAATTCTTTTCCTTGCATTGCTGCTTCATGATATTGCAAAACCGATTAATATTTCCGGTCACGAAATTATCGGCGCCGAGATTGCATCATCAATTATGTACCGGCTTGGTTACAGCGAAGAAGAGGTTGACCGTGTTGCTTTTCTTGTAAGAAACCATCTTGTAATGGAGCAGACTGCTTTTAGAAGAAATCTTAACGACCCGGAAACATTAAACAATTTCTCATCTTTGTTCGGTTCAATTGAAGAACTTGATTTGCTGTACCTTTTAACTTATGCCGATCTTTCTGCCGTTAATGCTGCAATCTGGACAAACTGGAAAAGTGATTTACTTGCGGAACTCTACAGGAAAAGCAAGGCAATGCTGGATGATAAGATATCCGGCGAAGAACTGCTTTACTCATCTACTTTTGTTATTCCAAAAGAAATTAGTGAACAATCGGATGCGATTTCTGAATCTCATGTTAAAGAACATATGGATTCCATTACAGATGCATCTTATACCCAGCAATTTTCGGTTGAAGAGATTGCCAGGCATATTGAAGAGATAAGGAAAGGAACATTTCTGTCAGTATTATTTAAAAACCTAAACGGGTTTACTAACATCACAGTTATTACAAATGATTTCCCGGCTCTCTTATCAAAAATTTGTTGTGTGCTTGCAATAAACGATGTCAATATTCATGATGCTAAAATCTTTACCAGGAAAGATGGAATTGTTATTGATACTTTTAATGTAACAGATTTCCGTTCGCACAAGCAAATTGAAAAAGGC
>Ga0255052_10002274_pt1 | contig 13962 bp, 6 predicted proteins | sample JV7_2_21_MG_FD_188632 | JGI IMG/M metagenome (GOLD analysis project Ga0255052, IMG submission 188632) | Seawater microbial communities from Jervis Inlet, British Columbia, Canada - JV7_2_21 | ecosystem: Environmental > Aquatic > Marine > Inlet | place: Canada: British Columbia | collected... | reverse complement strand
CGGCGGCGACGATCTCGAGGGTCCCGTTGCCATCGACATCGGCCACCGCTGCCGGTCCGTGGGCAAAGTTGGTGCGGTTGCGCTCGGCACGGCCGTCGCCCTGACTGCAGGTTCCCCAGCCGCGGACCTCGGTGCTGAGACTCTCCCACACTCCCACCTGGCCCCAAATCCGATCGTCGTAGATGGAGTGGGTGCTCAGGGGAGTGCCGTCGTCCTGGTACGCACAGATGTAGTGGACGTCGGACGGGATGATCACCTCACTGTTGCCATCGCCCTCGAGATCGGCGATGGCGGCGTTGTCGTTGAAGACCCCGTAGGCATAACCGTCGCCATCGCCTACCCGCGGCCAGCCAGGTCTGACGGCACCATCGTGTTCCAGAACCCAGGTGTTGGTGCCGGAGCCGACCGCACCGGTTACGACAATCTCCAGGGTACCGTCGGTATCCAGATCCGCTACAGCCAGGCCCCGCAGCTCGTTGGTGATCGGCCGCTGGGGCCAACCCGCCTCGAAATACCCGCTGCGATCGTAGACCGAAACCCAGCCACCGCTATGAGCCGTGACGATCTCCAGCAGACCGTCGCCATCGACATCCGCCACCACGATTCCCGGCCAGGTCCGGCCCTCGTTGTCGACTCCGGTCTCGGCCCGGTCGTGCCCTGAGGCGACTCGCCATTGCAGAGCTCCAGTCTGTCCATCCAAGACGACGATCGAATAGGCCGAAGCGATGATCTCGGGCTGGCCGTCGTCGTCCAGGTCTGCTACCGCCGGTGACGAGTACCAGCCGGTCTCGCACCACGAGTTGTAGCAGCCGGCGTTCTCCCATTTGAGGACCGGCTGCTGCACAGCCGAGGTCGCGGGGATGGCGTTGATCGCCATCAGAAACAGGAACAGAATGCTGAGCGGGTACCTGAACACCTCGGATCTTCCTTGCGTGTGGCAGTTCCATGAGAACCCGGGGGTCGACGGCGGGCCTATGACCTTCGTCACAGGCGTTGGCCGGTGCAGTGACCGCTCGGCGGGAGGGCACAGAGGCCCTCCCCTACAAGGGTGGTGCCCCAACAACGAGGGCAAACACAGAGGCCCGCCAGTACAAAAGGTTCGTCAATCGCCGCTGCGGATATAGACCGAGTCGATGAGGACGGACGAGTTGGAGCGCAGGATCAGTTGCTGGATGTCGTCGCTGACCCAGCGCCACTGGCTGCTGAGACGGATGAGATAGTCATCGAAGTCCCGTGGACGACGGACAAGCTCGACTCCCGCAATCTCGAACTCGGATCCGATGGGCGGGTCGAATCGCAGATCGGTCAGCGGCTGGTTGCTATCTCCAACTACGACCGGCATGGTGACCTGCAACGGCGGCCCCTCTCCTTTCCCGGCACGGATAGGAACCTTGACGCTTCGACTCTCGCTGAACTCCTTCCTGCCGGCAGCAAAGTAGATCTGTCCTACACCGCTCCGATTGCTCCGATACTGCAAGGACACCCAGAGCTCCTCCCCAGGCGCCGGCGTCGGGATCCCTTTGAGATCGACGAACCTCCGTACCCATGGATCCTTGCCGGCGGATCGGAAGACAAGCCCCTCTGGAGACAGCGACAACGACTCAAGCTGATTGCTCTTCGGGTCGGTTCGGAGGTCGAGCACCAGACGGTCCTCGCCATCCGTTTGCGTGTACTCCCAGGGAGCCAGAGTGAATCGAAAAGAGCTTTCACGACCGGATCCATAGCCGACCGTGAGAGACGGTACCTCCCCCCCGGTCGCTCCACTCACGGCTCCGGCCAGGGACCGGGCCCGAATGTGGAGATAGTTGCCACCGGTGGGATCGATCGGTGTCATCCACGAAAGGGTCGCAGGCACCTGGGGCCGAACGGCCACCGGTACGTCGAGAAGCGAGAGCAAGACGTCGGTTTGGTCGACGGACTGCCACGGGTCCTCCCTCGCCCACCGATACGGGAGGCTGCCCAACCAGAAGTCTTGGCTGATCTGACCCGGGTTCAGAACCTTGGCAGGAGCTCGGGGTCTGTCCCGCTGAACACCCCGTTCCCGCCACACCCCCCAACCCGAGAGGTGCGCATAGGGCACATAGTTGCGATAGATGAACTCGGCAATTCGGTAGGAGGTCACCTCCCGTGGCAGACCGGCCTCAGATCTCGAAGGCGACGATGGAGCCCTGAAGACGACGAATGGCAGACCACCCTTTCCCCGCACCTCCTCCAAGACAGCGATCTGTGATCTCTGACGCGACTCGGAAGTGACACCGAGCTGCGAGATCTCACGGAATGGAAACCGCATCCCCGAAAGGGCGTAGAGCACGGGCGAGTCTGTGAAATCGACAAAGCTCTCACCATCCCCCACCTCTGCCTGTAAGAACTCCACCAGGTCGCGATGCGGCCGAGTTTCGAAACGTACTCGCTGCTCGTCTTTCTGCCAGGTGCGCAGCCGGAACGCTTCTCCCCCGCTCACCAGGTTGTAGAGGTCAGTCTGACCCAAGAATGCGCCAAAGGCGATCGTCAGGAAGAGCCACGAGCTTCGACCCAGCATTCGGGTGCGAAAGGGTCCCCGGAGTACGAAGAAGGGCATCACCGCCAGGGTCAGCAGGAGAAGTGAGGGATCGAAGAGGTTCCGACCCGCGCCCACCACGGCCCGAGCAGGGAGCACCAGGGAAAAGATGGTCAAGTAGAGGATTGCGTGGCTCGGAGCATGAAATATCCGCCCCATTACCAACTTGCCCAAGAAGTAGTAGAGGACAATCACCACGGCCAGAACCGGCAGGACTCCCTCGAGAAAGTTCGCGACATCTCCTGGGCCGACGACCAAGAAGCTCGCGCCGAGCTCGCCACTCCCAGGCGCGCCGAGCTGAGCCAGGAATGAGCTCAGAGCGGCATACGTATCTCCCCCCCAGAGAACTTCGGCGATGAGGAGACCGGCCGGCAACATCCCGATCGCCAGACCCAGGGAGCCCAGGGCTGAAGCCAGGGTCTGCCGATGCTCGAACAGAACCATGATCGCGACCGTCGCGACGATGGCGATGGCAGCTGGCAGCCCGACATGGGGTCGCCACAAGAGCAGTGCGGCGGTGGTCATCCACAACACCAGATAGCGACTGAACCCAGGTCGGCGGATGACCCACACGAGCACCAAAGCTGGCAGGAGCACCACGGCATAGTGCCCAACCACGACAGCCCTGATCGGGAGCAGGACGGTAACCAGCAGAGCCACCACGGGTGAGATAACCACCGACAGGAAACCGTAGATCAGGAGATACCCGACCACCACCGGCACCCAGGGCAGCCACACCAGCATGTCGAGCCCGTGAACACCGTTCAGTCCAGTGAAGAGAGTCTGGAAACCGAAGTCGGCAAGACCCCGCCCAGGCAGAAGATCGAGCATCGGTACACTCCCGAGCTCGGTCCACTGCTGAGCAGGAAGGGTCAGCTCACCCGACCGGAAGTAGTCCAGGACTCCCAGGTCGAGAGTGTGTCGATGGGTCTTGACGGTGGCGAGGGTTGCCACGGCAGTAGGAAAGTAGAAGCCACTGAGGAGCGATGCTCCGGTCACCCGCAATCGACCTCGTTGCTGGAGGACGAACAAGATCGCCGAGATCACGACCAGTCCGACAGCTGCTGACAGAGCAACCGCGCGAGGACTGAGCGAAGGCACGGCGAACTGAACTTCGTTGGCAACCACCGTGGCCAACGGGATCAGCGCCAGCGGTGCCCCGGCGACCATGACCGCAGTGTTCAATTCGTAGAGGGCCAGCGCCACGCCACCCCTTCTGCCAGCCGCCACTCGCTGAGCAAGCCAGGTGTACGCGATGGCCAGAATAATCAGTACAAGAAAGTAGATTGCGAAGATCGACAGACTCGAACCGCTGGTCCAGGGGATCGCCACACCTCGGGTCAAGCCAATCAGGGAGACCAGGCTGACTGGGAAGAACAGAGCAGCGAGCACCAGCTGATCGTCGTTCAGAAGACTCCAGAAGACCGCCCAATCTCTGCGCGCCCGCAGCCGGTCATGGACCAGGAGCTTGACGACCATCACCAGGATGAGCAGACCGCAGAGCAGGTGAAGACCTGTGCGGAGGCTCTCGGGCACCACATCTCCCAGGTACAGATGCAACACGTAGAGAATGAGCGAGATCTGGCTGAGCAGAAGGATTCCAGACCGCTCCCTATCGACAGCCTCCGATTCGAGACGACTGCCGATCCAGCCGTTGAGAAGACTCGTGGCCAGGAAGTAGACCAGGAAGCTGCCCACGAGGGTGAGATAGAACGGCCACTGTGTGGAGCTCTCGGGCACCCCCAGGAAGCCCTCCGCCAAGCTCGAATCGAGGGCCCGATCCTCCAGGTGGCCATCACCAACCCCGCGAGAGCCGAGGTCGATCTGAGTCGCTGTGGCTACAGAAAGACCCAGGGAGAGGCTCAGAAGGGCACACCAGACCTGGCCCTTGCGTGCCCTTCCGACCATCCAGCTGGAAACCGACCCTGGGCGATTCACTCGCCCAACAGGTTACCGCATCAGGTTGGTGGAGTCAGGCCGCGTTTTCGTGAAGCAGGCGACGAATACTGCGGAAAGGCTCGAGGTCGCTTTTGCTGCGTTCGAACACGGCTGGTACCTCTGCCTCGCCGACCGGGCGACTGAAAAGAAAGCCCTGGACCCGATCGCAGCGGAAGACAGGAATCGGTTGATCCTCCATGCTACCCAGGGCCCGCAGCTGATCGAAGGTCTCCACACCTTCCGCTACGACCTGTAAATCGAGGTTTCTCGCCATCGCCACGATCGCCATGACCAGGGAGCGTTCCTTCTTGTCCTCGGCGATGTGTTCGATAAACGAACGGTCGACCTTGATGCCGTCGATGGGTAGCTGTCGCAGTCGCGCCAGCGACGAGTAACCGGTGCCGAAATCGTCGATCACCAGCCGCACACCGAGCTCGGAAAGACCGGTCAGGACCTCGAGGGAGTGATCGAGATCTTCCATGGTGGCGGTCTCGGTGAGCTCGATCTCCAGGTATTGGGGATCGAGCCCGGTCTCATGGACGATGGTGGCCACTGACGAGACGAAGTCCTCTTCCCGGAGTTGTCGAGCCGAGACGTTGACGCTGACCGAGACCGGCTGCAGCCCGGCCTTCTGCCACTCCCGGTTCTGCGCGCATGCGGTGCGGATCACCCATTCGCCGATGGGCACGATCAGACCCGAACGCTCAGCGATGGGGATGAACCGCAAGGGGCTGAGCAGACCCAGCTCCGATGACTTCCAGCGAATCAGTGCTTCGATCCCGGCGATGCTGCCCGACTCGAAATCGAACAACGGCTGATAGACCAGAAACAGCTCATCCTTCTGGAGCGACTCCTGGAGACCCCGCTCGATCCGCACCCGCTCGCGATTGGAGGCCTCCATGTCGGCCGAGAAGAACTGGAAGTTGGCTCGACCCTGCTTCTTGGCACTGTTCAAGGCCAGGTCCGCCTTCTTCACCAGCGTCTGGACGTCCGTGCCATCCGCCGGATAGGTGCTGATACCGATGCTGCCGCCCACAGTCACGGACTGCCCTTTGGCCACGACGGGAGCCTGGAACGAACGCAGGATACGTTGGGCGACGATATCGGCGTCCTCGAATTCGTGCAGGTCCTCGACGATCACCAGAAACTCGTCGCCACCCAGCCGACAGACGGTATCCAGGCCGCGGACGCAGTGGGTCAGCCGACGGGCTGTATGCCGTAGGACCAGATCGCCTACTTCGTGATCCATCTCGTCGTTGACCTGCTTGAAGTCGTCGAGGTCGAACATCAGCACCGCAAAGCGTTGCTTCTCGCGCTCGGCACGGCCGAGGGCTCGCTCCAGACGATCCTGAAGAAGCGAGCGGTTGGGAAGATCCGTGAGTGTGTCGTGGGTGGCCAGGTAGCGCAGGTCGGCCTCCGCTTTCTTCTCCGCTGTCACATCGCGGAGGACCAGAACCTCACCCATCGTCTGATTGTAGTCGTCGTGGACCTGTGAAGTGGAGACCCGGAGGATCATCTCCTCGCCCTCGGACCGACTGAAGGAGATCTCCAGGACACTGCCATCCCGCAGCAAGAAGCTTTCGATCTCCTTGGCCGAGGCCTGATCTTCGTCACCCAGCAACTCGGACACCTTCATTCCTTCGAGGCGCTTGGTCGTCTTGGCGAAAAGACGTCGGGCTGCCTCGTTGCAGGTGACGATCGTGTGATCCCGGCCCAGCAGCACCACGGCATCGGCCATGGTTGCCAGGACGTTCGGGGCCACGGCGGCGGGACTCATGACCATCAACTTGTACTTGGAGACCGAATTCCAGATCACCAGCGACCAAACCAGGACGAGCAGGTGGGCGATCTCGGGGGGATTCCGGATTCCCATGTAGGGAAGAATGATCCCCGATATCGACACGGCAGCCAGCACGGGTAGCCCCGTGAGCACGAGGACCCTTGCCTGCTTCTTCTCGGAGATCAGATCCGAGCGCCCGGCCCCGCGAATCACGAAGAAAAGACCGATCAGGATATAGACCGGGAAGAATATGAGATAGGCCCCGTAGCCCGGAGAAATCGGACCGTAGAGATCCGACCAGCCGAACGGGGTGGAGACGAAATCGATCACCCCCATCTCGCCGAACCAGGCCCGACCGAGGAAATAGAAACCCGGCAGGTAGATGGCGGGCAAGACCCACGGTCGCAACAGCAGCGATTTCCTCCTGGTGAGGAGAATGCAGAAATGAAGCAGGAGAGAGGGCGCCAGCGTCCACCCGACGGCAGAGACCTTGAACCAGAGAAAGGCCTCACTCGTGGTGGTGGCCCCCGGCAGAAACGTGTAGCCGAAGGACCAGAACCCGAAGCTCACGCAAATCAGAAAGAAGACCCGGTTGAGTGCCGCTCGCGGATTGGAGCGCAGCAGATATACGCCGAGTGCCAGGTTGAACCCGGTGACCAGGAAGGACACCAGGGACAACAGGTGAACCGGGTCCCTCATCACCCCTGAAGTGTAGGGATTCGTTACAGATTTCGATATGAGATATGTAACTGCGTCTGCTACTCGGGGACCAGGCGTCGGAGGATTTCGGTCTTCAGATCATCGAGACCCGACCCTGTCAGGGCAGAGACCGACAGGCCATCCTCCGGGTTTCGGGCAGGCTCGCCGATGAGATCGGACTTGTTGAATACCGTCAGTACGAGTTTGCTGTCAGCGCCGAGCTCGGCGAGCACCTCTTCACCCACCTCCATCTGCTCACGCCACTGAGGATGACTGCGATCGACGACATGCAACACCAGATCGGCGTAGGTGAGCTCCTCGAGGGTGCTCTTGAAGGAAGCCACCAGATCGTGGGGCAGCTTGCGGATGAAGCCCACGGTGTCGGCGAAGACGGCAACGGTGTCGGCGTTCAGAGCGCCGCGGCGCAATTTGGAGTCGAGTGTCGCAAAGAGCCGATCCTCCACCTTCGTACCGGCCCTGGTCAGGGCGTTGAACAGGGTCGATTTGCCGGCGTTGGTGTAGCCGGCGAGGGCAACCTGGAGCACCTGCTGGCGGCCCTTCCGCTGCACCTGGCGGGTGCGTTCGATCTTCTTGAGATCCTTCTTCAGGTGCTCGATCCTTTTGCGGAGCATACGGCGATCGACCTCGAGCTGGGTCTCACCCTCACCGCCACGCACACCGATGCCACCCACCTGTCTCGACAGATGGGTCCATCTTCGGGTCAGCCTCGGCAGCAGATACTCCAGCCGGGCTAGTTCCACCTGCGTGCGAGCCTCTCGAGAGCGTGCCCTCTGGACGAAGATCTCGAGGATCAACCCACTGCGATCGATGACCTGGCATTCGATGATCTCCTCCAGGTTCTTGACCTGACTCGCTGAGAGATCGTCGTCGAAGATCACGATATCGGCACCCAGGGTGCCGACCGCAGCGTGAATCTGCTCGGCTTTGCCACGACCGATCAGCGTCCTGGCATCCCTGGACTTGCGCTGCTGGATGGCACGGCCCGACACCCCGACACCGGCGCTCAGGGTCAGTTCCGCCAGCTCGTCGAGATGCTCCTCCACGAGCCAGCCCGGCTGTCCGGGTAGAACCAACCCGACCAGAAAGGCGTCCCTCTCTTCTTCGGCGATCGTTTGGGGTTCAGGCTGCAACTTGGATTCAGAATCTTGGACAGATCCAGCCTTGGAGATTCAATGAGATCGATTAAAAGTGATAGGCCACCCCTATATGGGCCATGCCAAAGAGCTGAGCGGCCTCGAGAGAAGCGTAGTGCGCTGAGAATTCCAGTCGCAACATGAGGCTTCTTTTCCGGTTCATGGGGATATCACCGGTCAAACCGATGGCCAGGCCGGGACCGGTGCTGGAGGTGCTATCGCCTTCGGAATCGGTCCCGTCCATGCTGTAGAAGCCCAGACCGATATAGACCCCCGGGTCGACGAAGCCCCCAGAGAACGAGGCTCTGGTCTCGCGGTACTCTCCAGCCACGGTGACATATAGCAGGGAGGGTCCTGTGACCTCGGCCACCTGATCCTCCGAGCCCCAATGAATGCCTCCAAGACGGGCCGCGAAGTAGGTCTTCTCAGCGATGTCGCTGGTAAAGGTCAACTGCCAGGCCGGGTTGCCAAAGCCGGCATCGGTCTCGTCGAGAAAGCCGCCGATCCCCACCAGGCCTGCGATTGAATAGGTGTAGGTCTGCGCGACGGCCGCGGTAACCGGCAGCAGCAAGAGAACCAAAGGCAGACAGAAGAACTCGGGTCGTCGAAAAACCACTTTACTCATCCGGCAGCAAGTATATCTGCCTCGAATCCGTCCTTGTTGATGATTACTACGGGCGACATCGGTGTCTGTCACAAAGGACGCAGTATTACAGATTCTCGCGGTGCTCTTCCCGCCAGCTTGCCTGGCCTGTCAGCGGGTGGAAGACATCACGTCCCTGCCCCTGGGTCTGTGCAGCCGTTGCCACAATCAGCTGCAGATTCTCCAGGGAAACAGGCTTCATTGCAGACGAAGACGGTGTTCATCCCTCGCTGGGCTACTCTCGCGGTGGTCGTACGAACCTCCGTTCGATGCGGTCATTCATGCACTCAAGTTCGGTCGCCTGGAGTTCCTTGGTCGCGATCTGGCAGCCGGATTGCATTCTCTGTTGAGCGACGAAATGCAGGAGATCGACGTGGTGGTACCCATACCTCTCCACTGGCACCGCCGAATGGCGCGAGGCTACAACCAGGCCGAGGCAATCGCCCAGCCGCTGGCCCGTGGATTGGGTCTGCCGCTGGTCAAGGCCCTCCGCAGACGGCGGCCGACTCGGCCCCAGGCGCGCTTGAACAGGGCTCAAAGGGAGAGTAACTTACGCTTGGCTTTCGCCCCTGTTCGACGCCAATGCGCTAGAATCGCCCGACAGCGCGTTCTCCTGGTGGATGACGTGGTCACTACTGGAGCCACTTTGGAGGCCGCTGCCGAGTGTCTCAAAGGTCAGGGTGCCCTCTCGGTTCTGGCGTTGACCGCGGGTCAAACGCCCGCTGCGCAGACGTCTCCAGGAACGTTTGATTGACAAGGAGTCTTTTGACAGGTCTCAGTTGAACTCGTTATAGTCCATTTACGTATATCTCCTGTTGGGAGAAGTGCATTTGAAGAAAGTCCTCACACTTGCCCTCGTTCTGGCCCTGGGAGCCGGTCTGGCCCTGGCCGACGATGTAGAGGATCCTGCTTTTGGATCCCTGACTGGGCAGGTCAAAGGTACTTCTTCACCCCTGTCGTACTCCAAGGTCTACGCCTACCATCTGTCCAATCAGAACCTGAGCAAGGTCGTCACCGACGCCGCAGGCAACTTCCGTTTCGACAGCTTGCCGGCCGGCCTGTACAAGGTCATCGCCTTCAAGGATGGCTTTCTACCGGCGATCGCACTGCTCACTCGTTCGACGCGTGAGGCCCAGCAGTTCCTGAACCTGGAGCTCGCCGAGGAGAAGGCGGACGGCAGAGACTCGCAGAGCGACTTTTGGAACGTCCGGGAGAAGATCCCTGCCGACGTTCTTCGCGACCTGGAAGTCGAAGAGGCGACTCACCAGTTGATGGCCCGATCGGGCATCACTTCCACGGTGGTTCAGCCGCATCTGCTCGAGGCCAGAATGCAGGCCATGGCAGGTGTCGATCAGATTGCCGAGCTTGGCACTGCTTCGATGACTGGGGGTCGGTTGGGTGTCGAAGGCGTGATCGCCGATCTTCGGGTCGGTTTGATGGGCGACTTCATAGCTCTGCAGAACGTCCCAGGAGCCGATATCTCCTCTTCTGAGCTGTCGGGCCGAACCCAGACTTTCTCGTTGAAGGTCGACAACAAGGGCACCACCGGTGTTCAGGTTTCGACCATGAACAACTACATGCGCCGCTCCGAAACTGCAGCTCGCCCAGGCAACTACGTTGGGCTGGAAAGGCATCGGGTCTCCTGGTCACAGGATCTCGGTAGGGCGGGCAGGTCGGATTTCTCCGCCGAATATGCCGAAGAGAGCAACTTCTTCCGGCAGGCTCCCATCGAGCCCTTCGGCATCCCCGATGCTTCCAAGCTCTGGCGAGTCGAAGGCTCCTATTCGACAACGCCCACCACAAGATCTTCCGTCCAGACAGGATTCCGGTACCGCGAGCGACAAGCCATCTTCGAGATCGAGACACGACACGCGCGAGAGAGCTTCAACTACGTGCCCACCCAGCGGATCGATGTCTTTGGGCGGGGCGGTCTGCAACTCAATCCGGATATCCTGGTGGAGTTTGGCCTCTACTCCACCATGCGGGATGGCAGCCTATCGTTGTCGCCATCGGGTGGCATGGCCCTGCAGCTCGGCAACAGTTGGCGTGCCTCGGCCTCTGGGAGCGTCATGGTGCACGACGATGATGGCGAGACACTCCACCCAGACTTCAATACCGCCCTGTTTGGCGAGCACGAGGCCTGCCAGGCTCTGGAAGAGTACTGCTACCAGTTGAAGCTGGCACATCAGGAGTCCGATCTGGAGGATGTCAGCGTCGGACTGGTGCATCGCCGCTACGCCGAGACGTTGCACCTGTACTTCAACAAGGACTTTTTCAGCCGCCTCGAGAGCCTCTACCTCGTCGACGGTGATGACCTGCCCGAGGTGCAGTTCGCTGCCACACGGCGACTGGCACCCAAGGTCCTGGCACGCCTCGCCTCCAACATGGCTGCCGGTGGTGGCGGCATTCTCTATGCCACCGATCACACTTCCTACGAGAATCAAGTGCGCTATCTGGTGACCTCCCTGGACACCCAGTTCGAGCACACATCGACCGGTGTCTTCGTGGCCTTCCATCACCTCGCCCAGCAGCTCAACCCGACCGACGAGTCTGGCACTGAGTCAACCGTAGCGCCGGAGATGGAGCTGGATCGGCTGCAGGTGATGCTGACCCAGGATCTCGACGTCCTGAGCCGGCTCGCTTCCGACTGGGCCGTACACCTGAACCTGGAGCTCAGCCGGGGCAACGGTACCGAGAGCGATCCCCAGTTCGACGACGAGGAGCTCCGCAAGCGGGTCATGGGCGGGCTCACCGTCAGCTTCTAACTCAGTCCCCCCGAGAAATCCCCTCCGTTCGGGGACCATTTCCTTCGTTGCACAGGAATGTGTGCAACGGAGAATTGAATCCACTGGTTTGAATCGCTTTCAAAATATTGGATAATGATCCGGGAAGCTTCTATCCATCGGCGTTTTCAAGGCTTCAAATGGCCGTTTTGGACCCAATATCCGACCGATTCGTGGCACGAATTGTGCTACCAAGCAAGGGTACGTTGGAGAGCGTGCGCAAGATGACCTCGAAGTCCAATGCCCGTCCCTACCTGCTGATCGCAGCCCTGGTGCTTGCCGCGGCGGTGGTGACCTTTGCCGGGCTGAGCTTCTCGAGAAAGGCCCAGACCTTTCAGCCCATCGGTTTCGAAGCTGCCGATCAGGGCGGCTCGTGGGAGATCCTCTCGGTCACCGGCGCCGAAACCGGTCTCCAGGTCGGCGATCAGGTCCTACTCGTCAACGGGCAGGAGTACGGTCAGCTCTCGGATGCGGCGGCTCTGCTTCGCCGACATGCCACCAGCGAGCTGGTCGTAGTCCGGGGAGAGGAGCTGGTCACCGTATCCCACTCCCTGCCGCCTCTCGAGATCGATTTCCCCTACTTGATCCTGTCGCTTATCGGCTTTGCCTATCTCCTGATCGGCGTCTATACGCTTCTGCGGGACGGCCGCAAGCCCTCGTTTTTGTTCTTCCTCTGGTGCGTGACTTCGGCAGTGCTCTACATCGCTTCACCGGCGCCTCCCTACGACTGGGCCGGTCGGACGATCTACGTACTGGACGAGATCGCCCGCATCCTGGTTGCGCCGCTGACGTTGCACCTGTTCACCGTCTTTCCGCGTCCGCTTTCCCGGGATGCGCGCCTGAGGAAGGCCATACCTTTCTTCTACCTGCCCAGCGCCTTCCTGCTGGCGTTACAGGCCGACCTGGTGTTCTTCGATGGAAGCTGGTTGTTGGGCGGCAACGTCAGCTCCGCGCTTGGCCTTCTGGACAGCCTGGAGCTCTACCACCTGGTGGCTTACGCTCTGGTCGCGGTGGGGGTTCTGATCTGGCGACTGCGACGGATTCACCAACCGGAGCCCCACCGGCAGGCTACCTGGATCGCGGTGGGGATGGCCGGTGGGTATGTTCCCTTCCTGGCCCTCTACGTGCTGCCGGTTACCCTCGGTCTCGGGTGGCACCAGGGCATCATTGCCGCCTCGGTGCTGCCCCTGGCCCTGGTCCCGTTGACGTTCGCATACGCCATTCTGCGCTACAAGTTGTGGGACATTGGTGTCATTGTCCGCGACTCCATGACTCTAGGTCTAACCGTGCTCGTGGGTGTGATCGGCTTCTCGCTTGCCAACCTCATGGTCAACCGTCTGGTTCCCGACGATCTGTCGGCAGCCCGGACCCTGATCTCGTTCGCATCCGGGTTGGCCATCGCTGGTCTCCTGGTCCCGACCAGAAGCTCTATCGGCGGCTCTCTCGAGCGGCTCCACTACCGGGGCACTTTCAGCAAGCGCCGGGCGCTCGCCAAACTCGGCCAGGAGATGCTGCAGGAGCACAGTCTGGGACGCCTCTGCTCATCGCTGCTGGATGACCTACAGGCAGCGCTGGAGCTCGATCAGGTATCGCTCTTCCTCAGCAGCACCGGCCTACTGCTGCCGTTTCGGCCCCAAAGGGATCTGCCGCCCGATCTCCAAACCGACGATTTCGACACCGACTTCTGGAGCTCGGAGGTGGAATCGCTGACCGGGGTCGAGTTCCCCACTGATGAGCTGACACCCCAGCAGAGACTCTTCACCGCCGGCTACCGCTATGCCTTCCCGCTCCGTGTGCGGCAGAACCAGATCGGGATTCTTCTCAGTGGCTACAAGCAGGGAGAGCTGCCGCTGAGCAGCGATGATCTGGAGCTGATCCGCGCCGCTGCCAATCAGGCCTCGTTGGCTCTCGAGAACGCCCAACTGATGGAGCAGCTCAGCTCCCAGGTGGAGGAGGTCGGACGACTCCAGCGCTACACCGAGCAGATCATCGAATCGTCACCGGCAGCCATTGCGGTAGTGGACTCGACAGGCGAGCTCCACTCGGGCAATAGGGCCTTCGGGGAGCTTATCCAGAAGAAGCCGAAAGAGATCGCGGGTCAGCCATTCAGTATTCTGCTGCCAGTGGAAGATCTGCCGAAGACCCATGAAGGTCCCCGCGAGCTCAGCATTCGCGACCATCAGGGCGAGGTTCGCCATCTGCAGATCTCGGTGGCCCCTCTGGAAGAGGACAAGACCGGCCAACTTCGCGTTGTCATCCTGCAGGATGTCAGCCAGCGCGTGGCCATGGAGAATGCTCTCAAGGAGAAGGAGCGTCTCGCCGCGCTGGGCATGCTAGCCGCCGGTGTGGCCCACGAGGTCAACACACCGATCACCGGCATCTCCAGCTACGCCCAGATGTTGTTGGCG
>Ga0255052_10002272_pt1 | contig 13967 bp, 12 predicted proteins | sample JV7_2_21_MG_FD_188632 | JGI IMG/M metagenome (GOLD analysis project Ga0255052, IMG submission 188632) | Seawater microbial communities from Jervis Inlet, British Columbia, Canada - JV7_2_21 | ecosystem: Environmental > Aquatic > Marine > Inlet | place: Canada: British Columbia | collected... | reverse complement strand
TACACGGTACTCACCCGGCTGCCGTCTTCGACGATCAAATCCATGATCGTGTCCTGCGGACTCGTGCCTCGCATTGCTGCAACCTCGGCCACGGTCTTGCCCGTTAGCGGTTTCAATGCGGCGGACTTGAACCCGACCAACAGAATATTGTCCGGCGAGCCAACGGCCAAATACCCGTTCTCCCACTCCTCGGACTCTTCCAGCATTTCCCGCGCGATTTGTTGACGCAGCGCGGGATCCTGCATGCGTTCGAGCGAGGTTTCGAATCCGCCTTCCTGTACCCACGGAGGAATGGTTGCATTCAGGCCGGTGGCACTCGCCGGGTAGGTGTAGACGTCGGCGGTGATTTGCAGGCCTTCAGCACTCGCTTGCTCGACCATGGCAACCGCCTTGTCGAATAATGGCCAATTGGCCTGCCCGGACGATTTGAGATGGTAGATTTCGGCGCGAATGTCGGCCTCACGGGCGATGGTGAGAAGCTCCTCCAGAGCCGCGATCATGTTCGCGCCTTCGTCTCGCATGTGGGAGATGTACATACCGCCGTAGTCGGCGGCAACCTTGGACAGGGCGATCAGCTCGTCGGTCTTTGCAAAACTCCCGGGCGGGTATATCAAGGACGATGCCACGCCCAGAGCACCGTCTTCCATGGCCTGGCGTACGAGCGCGCGCATTTGCTCGAGCTCCTCGGACGTGGGTTCACGATCTTCGTGTCCGATTACATACTCGCGTGGAGTGGCGGTGCCGATGAACGATGCTACGTTGGGGGAGATGCCGCGTTCCACGAGATGCTCGAGATACTCCGCCAGTGTCGTCCATTCGACGTCATAGCGGATATCGGTTTGCAGCCGGACCATTTCCGCTTTCATGGCCTCGTTGAGGGGACCCATGGAATTTCCTTCGCCCATGATCTCGAGGGTCACGCCCTGGCGGATATCGCTTTGTGAACGGCCGTCTTCGATCAGTGATTCGTTGGCCCAGGACATCATGTTCACAAAGCCAGGAGCCACGGCGAGTCCATTAACGTCGATTTCCATTGCCGCTGTGGCGTCGCCGAGATCACCCAATGCGGCGATCGTGTCACCGTCGAGGGCTACGTCACCAACATAGGGCTTTTCACCGCTGCCATCATAAATTCTGCCATCGCGAAGGATTACGTCGTATGAAGTTGGTGACGTGCACGCCGCCAGAAAGCAGCAAAAAAAAATGCCCACGGTCAGTACAGCGATGCGCTTGTTCGGATTCATAGCCTCTCCCCTGAGAACACGGACGCCGTGCAACATTCAAGGTCTGCTACGGACATTGTGGATGAGTTTAATGCAATCCGGGAGCGACCGCTGGTTTACCAGGAAAACATGTCCCTTGGGCGGCCGCTTTCGGTGAAAGCAGTTACGAACCTCAGTGTGAGTTGGTGGAGCCGAGGAGGATCGAACTCCCGACCTCCGCATTGCGAACGCGGCGCTCTCCCAGCTGAGCTACGGCCCCACACCCGTTGCCAATATATCCCAGACTACAGCCAGGAAGTGTGATTACTTGCGGGAGCGTGATTTCGTCGAGTCAAAACTGCCGGAGTTATAGGGATCGAATCCGGTTGTTTCGATGACTTCAAACAACGATTGATCGAGACTCATGAGTGTCGGTTGGGTGGGAGCGTGATCACTCGCCACTGTTTCTTCTTTCACGTTCTCCTTGGCGCTGACGCTCACGGGAACATGATGCTCATCCTCCTCAACGCCAGCCGAGCGTGAGGAGAACTTGCTTTTCAGCCAATTAGTAATCTGTTTCATAGGTCATTAAAGATTGTATTAGGTTAATTCAGGCAATCGACTTTGTTGTCGAAATACTTACACAGAGCATCAGCAATGTCGGTCAACTGCATCACACGAATATCGTTGAACCAAGTCAGACCTTATGTAAATCGGTGGTGCTAGTAGATGCGACGTTAACGTCTGTTAGGTATATCCCCGAATTGACGTTATACGGTCACACCCCCATAAAACCGTGTTCACAATGTAAATCGGGGAGGGCTAAAAATGATTAATCACGGGAAAACAAAGTGGCTTCTGGCATCCACGCTATTCATCGCGTTTGTTCTTTCAGGTTGTGCCGGCACAGTCAAGAATATGCAACCGTACCAGGGCGATCCAGCGAAATTGGCGCCCGAAGCCGGAAAGGCCATGGTCGTGTTCATGCGCCCATCTAACCTCGGTTTTGCTGTTCAGTCCAGCGTTTTTCTGGCTACCGAAGGAACTCCGGATCTGGTCGGTATCGTTGCGGCACAGGCGAAAGTTGCGTACCAGGTGGATCCCGGAGATCACCTGTTCATGGTGATAGGTGAGAGCGCGGATTTCATGACCGCGCAAGTCGCGGCAGGCAAAACTTATTACGCGCTCGTAACGCCTCGAATGGGGGCCTGGAAAGCGCGTTTTTCGCTGAAGCCAGTCGCTCGACCGGATCAGAACCGTGCAGAGTTGGACGCATGGCTTGGAAATTGCAAGTGGGTTGAGAAAATTCCTGCGTCGGATACCTGGGCCGCCAGCAACATCGAGAGCATCAAGAAGAAACAGACTCGATATTACAAATCGTGGATGGAGAAAGGCGAAGCTGATCGGCCTCGGTTGACTTCTGAAGACGGTATTCCGTGACCTAATCGGAAACGTTATCCCAATACGTGCGGCTGATTTTGTCTGAACAGCGGCGGGTTTCTTATTGCGTTGCTCCGAAGCTATCCCGCTGTCCGTGTATGGACTCCTCCTATGCGGCATGAACGGGGCGTCGTCGCCGTTCTTCGACCACCCGATCGTGAATTGCTCGCACCACCGCTTGTGATCTCCTATTCTTGGCAAATGATTCGAAATGTATTGCTTCTGCTAGCTGTGTCTCTGCTCACTGCAAACTTGTCCGCGCAATCACGAGGTTTCGATGCGTTCGAACTGTCGATCCCTGAATTGCAGGTTGCGATGGAGCGAGGGGAAACGACGTCACAGGAACTCGTGCGTCAGTATCTTGAGCGGATCGACGCTTTCGATGGCCGTGGACCACGGCTTAACGCAATGATTTACCTGAATCCCCACGCGATCGAGGAGGCCGAGGCACTCGATCGCGAGCGCGAAGCGACAGGAGGTCGCGGACCCTTGCATGGCATACCAATCGTGCTCAAAGACAACTACGACACCTACGATATGCCGACCACGGCAAGCCTTGTCGCGTTGACGGGATTCGTGCCACCGGATGACGGTTACCAGGTACGAAAGTTGCGCGAAGCAGGTGTGGTGTTCATCGGCAAGACCAACATGCACGAACTCGCGCGTGGGATCGAAACGATAAGCTCACTGGGCGGTCAGACCCTGAATCCGTACGAACCAAGGAGGAACCCCGGTGGCTCGAGTGGCGGTACGGCGGCCGCGGTGGCGGCGAATTTCGCCGCCGTCGGGATGGGCAGTGATACTTGCGGCTCGATTCGCATACCTGCCGCGAACAACAACCTCTTCGGGCTTCGCGTGACCCAGGGCCTGTCCAGCCGCGACGGCATCATCCCGCTCTCGCACACGCAGGACGTGGGCGGGCCGCTCGCCCGCAGCATGATCGACCTGGTGACGGTGCTCGACGCTACCGTCGGGGTAGATTCTGCCGACGAACAGACGGCTGTGGCGTCGGGCCACGTACCTGAGAGTTATCATGATTTTCTGAAGGCGGATGCACTGGAGGGCATGCGTCTCGGTCTGCTTGCCGAGTATCTGCGCGAGGACGCTCCATTTGGCGAAGTGACGAAAGTCGTTCGGCAAGCTGTCGCCGTCATGACGGATAACGGCGCCGAAGTCGTCGATCTCGATATCGAAGGCCTCGACAATTTGCTCAAAGACTCGAGTGTCATCGACTTGGAGTTCAAGTTTGACCTGGAGAACTATCTCCAGAAATCGAATGCGCCCATACAGTCCCTGTCGGAGATGCTGGAGAGCGGCCGCTACCATGCGGCGCTGGAACATCGGTACCGGAGATCCGCAGACGCCGAAGAGAATTCTGAAAAGTATCGCAACAGGCTGGCGAATCGTACAGAAATCGCCCGTATGATTACCGAGGCTATGACCACGCATGACCTGGACGCACTCGTCTATCCCACACTGCGAGTCAAGCCCAACTTCGTCGGCGAGAATCAGTTCGGCAGTGTGTGTTGGATCGCCTCTCACTCCGGCCTGCCGGCGCTCACGATGCCGGCTGGATTTACACGCGATGGAGTGCCGGTCGGTGTCGAGTTGCTCGCAAGACCCTTCGAAGAAAATCGCCTCATCGCCTTGGGCTATGCTTACGAACAGGTCGCCAAGCCGCGCCGTCCACCTTCGAGAACACCGTCTCTCGTGAGCGACGTGCTGTCTTACCAATTCGAGTTCCGTTCGCCGCTGGCGAGGGGGCAGCTGCGCTTCGATAGGCCGACACAAGTTCTTCACTATGAGCTACAGATCACGGACGTAGACGATAGCGACATCCTGGACGTGAAAGTGCATCGCGGCGGTCCGGACACGAACGGTCCCATCATTGAATTGCTGGGTTCGGATCGGCAAGGCTCCGTGCTTATCCGTAACTCAAATGTCAACGACTTGCTGCAAGGCAAACTCTATTTGGTCATCTACACCAGTGATGCTCCTCTTGGAGCGGCACGCGGCCAGATCGTGCGGCTTTGAGCATGAACAATCCGCAAATCGAAAAACTTCAGAAGTTGCTAGCGACAAATAACCTGGTCGGAGCGGAAGACCTTTGCCGTAAGGCCATCCATCGCAATAGCAATGACGTCAACATGATTGCCCTGCTTGGTACCATTTTGATGAAGTCCGGCAGGCTGGACGAAGCGGAACGTAGACTACAACGAGCGATCAAACTCGCGCCAAAATTCGCAAAGCCATACGACGATCTCGCAGTTCTTAATTTGCGCCGCAACGAATTTAAAAAGGCAGACTCACTGTTTCGCAAGGCGATAGAACTGCTTCCAGACCTGGAATCTTCATGGCTTGGTCTCGTGCACGCGCTCAGGGGCCAGGGCGATCTGACGGAGGCGAAAAACGTCTGTGGCCAGATACTTGCCCGCAACCCGGATGATCTGAATGCCATACGATTGATGGCGGTCATCGCTTCCGATGAAGGGCTTGTGGCTGAAGCCGGTGATCTGTTGCAAAGCGCTGTCGCTAAAGCACCAGACTCCATCAAAGCGGTGTCCGACCTTGCGCGCTTTTGTGCTGATCATCATCAGTATTCCCAGGCGATCGACCTGTTCAGACGCGCGGTGGAACTCGAACCGCGGAACCCGAAATTTCATTTCTCTCTGGGCAGATATCTCTTCACGATCGGATTTTCTAAAGAAGCGCTTAAAGCCTTCGATGCCGGACTGGCGTTGGACCCGGAATCACAACATGGGCGATCCGGGCGCTTGTACGCACTACGCGCACTTGGAAGAATTGACGAAGTGATTGCGGACTATCGAGCCTGCATTCAGGAGGGTGTGAATATTGGTGAGTCGTGGTGGAGTCTTTCCAGCCTCCGCACTTACGCGTTCAGTGATGATGAACTTGAGCAGATGAAATCGTTTCGGCAAGCCGACGATATCACTGCGTCAGACAGCGTGTACCTCGATTTCGCCATGGGCAAGGCACTGGACGACCGTCATCGATATGACGAGGCTTGGCAATTTTATACAAGTGGCAACAACACGCGCCGCAGATCGGTATGTTTCGACGGTAAGCAATTCGAATCGGAAATCGACGCAATCATCGCGGCAGTTGATGAGGCAGTGGTTGCGCGCGGCGAAGGGGTCGACCCTCAAGAAGTTACACCTGTCTTCATCGTCGGAATGCCGAGATCAGGATCTACACTGATAGAGCAAGTCCTCGCGAGCCATAGTGCCGTAGAAGCAACGACTGAACTGCCTTATATGATGGGACTTGCCAGACGCTACATGCTCGCAAACAACATCAATACGCCTCCGGCTATCGTCGGACTGGATGCGAACAAGCTCGCTGATATCGGTAATCAATACCTGAAGGCGTCGAAGCTGCACCGCACGGCATCGAAACCGTGGTTTATTGACAAAATGCCGAACAATTTTCTTTGCGCGGGCCTGATCGCGATGACTCTGCCAAATGCGAAGATCATCGATGCCCGTCGTAACCCTCTTGACACCTGCGTTGGCAATTATCGCCAGTGGTTTGCCACGGGCAAGGAGTTTTCATACGATCTTGATGAACTCGGTGACTATTTTCTGCAGTACCACCGAATCATGCGCCACTGGAACGATGTCATGCCGGGCAGGGTGTTGTGCGTGAACTACGAAGATGTTGTCGAAGACACGGAGAAGGAAGTTCGGCGGATGCTTGAGTGGTGCGAACTTCCATGGGAAGAAGATTGTCTCCGTTTCTACGAATCAGATCGTGTGGTGACCACGGCGAGCTCCGAGCAAGCACGGCAGCCCGTCTACAAAAGTGCAGTCGGGTTTTGGAAGCACTATGAACCGTATCTGGATGAACTCATCGAAAAGCTGCGTCCTGCGACTGGCTAGTCCGGTCCGCGATCAACAATGAGCCATTGCCAATTCAACGCACCTGTCCGGAGTGATATTCTCCACTCTCCCACACGAACGATAGTCAGGGTGTCAAATGCCGAGTCCCAGCGGAATCAGTAAAAGAATCACTTCGTGCCTCGAATCACTCGACACCGGTGACCACGAATCTGCACTGATACACCTGTTTCCCGCGGTTGATAAGACTGCGAAGAAGCGTCGGCCCAAGAAGAGTGTTGGAGTTCGCATCAAAGGTTTTGTCGCGGACGAAGAGCGCCTGATCTCCATGTTGGCAACCCGAAACTCAATTACGGGTCTGAAATTCGACGGGCTGAGCTTTCCCGAGGTGATTTACAGATTTGGGAAGTCTGCCATTCTCCACGAGGGACAACTGGATCCTCGATTGACATTCAACAACAGCGGCACTTTGCAGATCGGGGCAATATGGAATTTCCCGGCATCGTACATTACCGCAATCTGTATCTGCACCGTCGCAGCGCCCGAAAACAGGGGTGAGCAGATTCCCCAGTCTTATACGGCGGAGGTGCTGGGTAGAATTTACGATCTCAACGACCTGTGGGGCAATCGAGCTGAAATTCGGAAAAGAGTTGATGAGTTTATGGACCAGCAGCGATTGACCTGAGCGCTCATTCGCGAAAACTGCTTAGACATGGTCCAATGACGATCTCAATCAATGCAGTATGATCAGGTCGTCCAGACATTCAGGTCGTCCAGACATAAAGATAGACCATAAACTGTCCACAATTAGGGGGGATTCAAATGAAGATAACATCATTCAGCAAGTTGCAATTAGGACTGCTTACTCTGGCCGCGGCGGGTTTACTTGCCCCCGTTGCAGGGTCGGCTGAAGAGGAGTCGGGTGCAGTAGCAGACGCAATAAGCGCGGGCTGGCCTGGCATGGCAAAAGACGCAACCGTTGTCGATTGGGAAGGCAATGTGCTGAAAGAGGGCACTAATGGATACACCTGCCTGCCGACGCCACCCATGCTCTCGGGCACCGCGCCAATGTGCATGGACAGCGAGTGGATGAAATGGGCCGGCGCATGGCAGAACAAGGAAGATTACGCAGCTGGATCGCTTGGCATCTCCTACATGCTGAGCGGCGACGAGGGTGCCAGCAACATCGATCCTTATGCAGAGGGCCCGACTGAGGACAACGAGTGGATCGTCGAAGGGCCACACTTGATGATCCTCGCACCGGCCGAGTTGCTGGACGGCTTCCCGACAGATCCGCAGAACGGCGGTCCCTACGTCATGTGGAAAGGCACGCCTTATGCACACCTGATGGTACCGATCGGTTCGCGTGACTGAAGCGTGATCAAACGAGTTTGGTAGCCCCGCCCTCAGTGGCGGGGTTTTTTTTGCTTCTCAGCGCGTCTCCGTCAGTTACGTACTTCTCCCAATTGAAGCCATCTTGCCATTGCCGCATAAGACTTGGTCAAATCCGATGAAGGCAGACCTATACAGACGGAGGAGGTTTAGGGTATGGACAGGAAGTACAAAATTGCCTGGTTGCCAGGTGATGGCGTTGGCAAAGAGGTCATGGAAGCGGCGCGAATAGTGCTCGATCGCGTAGGCTTCAATGCGGATTACGTGCACGGCGATATTGGCTGGGATTTCTGGTGCAGCGAGGGCGATGCATTTCCGTCCCGGACTATTGATCTGCTCCATGACGTGGATGCCGCCATGTTTGGTGCCATCACCTCCAAACCTGTGAAGGAGACGGAAAAGGAGTTGGTGCCCGCGCTCCAGGGGACCGGACTGAAGTACCGTTCACCCATCGTGCGGATGCGGCAACTCTTCGACCTTTATGTGTGTTTGAGGCCTTGCAAGGCCTACCCGCAGAATCCGCTCAACTACCACGAGGGTATCGATCTCGTCATCTTCCGTGAGAACACCGAGGATCTATACAGCGGTGTTGAGTTCAACCCGGTTCCGGACAAACTGCGAGACGTATTGTCAGAATTGGCGCCGGCCTTCAAGGCGTTCGAGGACCTGCCCGGCGATCAGTACGCGGTCTCCTGCAAGATCAACACCAGGAAGGGCTCTGAGCGAATCATCCGCGCAGCCTTCGAGTTCGCCCGGAAGTTCGGGCGCAAGAAGGTCACGGTAGTGCACAAGGCTAACGTAGTACGGGCGACTGACGGACTGTTTCTGGAGAAAGCGCACGAGGTGGCCGAGGACTTCCCGGACATCGCCATGGACAGTGCCAATATCGATGCCATTACCATGTGGCTGCTCAAGGATCCGTTCAACTATGACGTGCTGGTGGCGCCCAATCTCTACGGAGACATTGTTTCAGACCTGTGCGCCCAGATGGTTGGCGGGCTCGGATTTGGCTGCTCCGGGAACATTGGTGAGAAGCTCGCTGTATTCGAGCCGACGCACGGCTCGGCCCCGAAGTATTCGGGGCAGTACAAGGTCAATCCGATCGCCACCATCCTGACCGCAAAGATGATGCTCGACTGGCTGGGTGAGACGGACGGGGCGCAGCGCATTGAGGATGCCGTCGCTGCGGTCGTTCGCGAGGGAGAAGTGCAGACCTACGACATGGGCGGATCGGCCACCACCCTCGAGATGGCCGAAGCCATTGCTGGCAAGCTTTAGGAGAGAAACTTCATGACACATATCGTGATCCACGAGGTTGGTCCCCGCGACGGGTTGCAGATGGAGCGGCAGGTAGTCCCAATGGACACAAAGGAGGACTGGATCCGCCGCGCGATGGACTCAGGCGTGGACATCGTGCAGGTCGGCTCATTCGTCCACCCGGCCAAGGTTCCGCAGATGGCCGACACCGATGAACTGATCCGGCGGCTTGTCAGTGACAAGAGTTCCCCCGTGATCCTCGCCGGGCTCGCGCTTAATGAGAGGGGTGTGGAACGCGGGCTGGAATGCGGGGTGGAGATGCTCTGCCTGGGCGCCTCTGCCAGCGAGACTCACAGCCTCAAGAACACGGGAATGGCGAGCATGGAGGCCACGCACCGCATCATCGCTGCGGCGCAGCAGGCAGTGGCCGCGGGGAAGAAAGTGCAGGTGTCCGTGCAGTCGGCCTTCGGCTGCGGTTTTGAAGGTCCGATCGCCGAAGATCGTGTGCTCGAGATGGTCGGCGCGTACCTGGACGCAGGCCTGCACAACATCAGTCTTGCCGACACGGCTGGGCACGCCTACCCGGCCCAGGTCGAGCGACTGTTCGCTGCCGTGTTCGACCTCGGCTCGGACATCGAATGTACCTGCCACTTCCACAATACCTACGGACTCGGCATGGCGAACATCATGGCCGCCCTGCGCGCCGGCGTAAGCTCATTCGAAACCTCGTTCGCAGGTCTCGGCGGCTGCCCATTCACAAAGGTAGCGGCAGGAAACGTAGCAACCGAGGACTTCGTGAACGCTCTGCAATTGCAGGGAGTGCGCAACGATGTGGACCTGGAGCGGCTAATCGGCATTGCCGTCGACGTCGCAGAATATTTCGAGCGCGAGATGCCCGGTTGTGTCTACAAGACCGGATCAATCCATAAGAAGGTGGCGGCATGAGCGAACAGATCCTGAAGGACGTCCGGGTCCTCGACCTCACAAACGTACTGGCCGGACCCTTCGCTACGTTGCACCTGGCGCTTCTGGGCGCTGAGGTCATCAAGATTGAGAGGCCCGGGAGCGGTGATCTGGCGCGCAAGCTGGGTACCCTGTCCGAGTTGAACGAGCAACTGATGGGAACCAGTTTCCTGGCGCAAAACTCGAACAAGAAGTCGGTGACGCTTAACACAAAGTCTCCCGAGGGCAAGGAGATATTCAAAAAGCTGGCGAAGGACGCGGACGTGCTGGTCGAGAACTTCCGGCCCGGCGTCATGGACCGGCTGGGGCTCAGTTACGAGGTACTGAAGGAGATCAATCCCGGATTGATCTATTGCGCCATCTCGGGATTCGGGCAGACCGGACCCGACGCAAACAAGCCGGCCTACGACCAGATCATCCAGGGCCTCAGCGGCGAGATGGCCGTCAACGGAGACGAGCGGCTGAATCCGTTGCGCACGGGATTCCCGGTGTGCGACACGGTAGGCGGCTTGAACGGTGCCTTCGCCATCATGGCGGCCCTTTATCATCGTGAGCGTACTGGTGAGGGGCAATTCATCGACGTCGCAATGCTCGATTCCATCATGCCCCTTATGGGCTGGGTGGCCGCGAACCTGCTCATCGCGAAACGGGAGCCGGTACCCATGGGCAACGACAACTTCACGGCGGCGCCGTCCGGAGTTTTCCTTACCAAAGACGGCCATATCAACATCGCTGCCAACAAGCAGGAGCAATGGGAGTCTGTCTGTGACGTGCTGGGCTTGCCGGAGCTAAAGACCGATACGCGCTTCCAGAAGCGCGATGTCCGCAAGCAGAATCGCAAGGAGTTGACGCCGCTCCTGGAGGTGAAACTGGCGGAACGCGGCACGAAAGAGTGGGTGGAGTTGCTCAACGCGAGTGGTGTGCCGAGCGGCGCGATCCTGAGTCTCGAGGACGCGCTGAAGCAACCACAGATCAAGCACCGCGAGACGCTGAAGGACGTGCCTGTGGAGGGCGTCGGCACAATTCCGTTATTTACGCTCACTGCGAAGTTCGATCAAACGCCGGGAGATATCACCTCCCCGCCACCGCGGCTTTCGGCACACACCGAAGAGGTATTGGCGGGCATCGGCATCACCAAGGACGAACTGGCCGCTCTGAAGACCGAGCATGTTATCTGACAGCTATTGAGAGAAGGAGATGGATATGGGCATGACGTACGTACAGAAGCTCATCGCCCGAGCATGCGGGAAGACCGGAGTGGAAACAGGGGAAGTCCTGGAGCTGCCCGTGCACCTCGCGATGTCGCACGAGAACGCCGCACTCGTCATCAACCAGTTCAACGAGATTTTCCTCGACACCGGGCAGGAACCCCGGGTTTGGGATCCGGATCGGATTGCGATCATCTTCGACCATCGCGTGCCCGCCGAGTCGTCGAAAACGGCGACCAATCAAAAGAAGATCCGCGATTTTGTCGCCGGGCAAGGGATTTCCAGGTTCCACGACATTCGTGGTGATGTGGGCGGCATCTGCCACCAGATCCTCCCCGAAAACGGTTACGTGCGGCCGGGACAGGTACTCGTCGGCACCGACAGCCACACGACAACGCACGGCGCACTTGGTGCCTTCGCATTCGGCATCGGGGCCACGGAGATGGCCGCGGTCTGGGCCTTGGGGAATATCCTCAACGTGGAAGTGCCGGGCACGATCAAGGTAGTGGTGAATGGCGAGTTGCCGCGTGGTGTCTACGCTAAGGACCTGATCTTGCACCTGGTCGGCCAGCTCACCGCAGAGGGCGCAAATTTCAAGGTGATCGAATTTCACGGCGACACGATCCGCAATCTGCCGACCTCGGGGCGCCTGGTCCTCTGCAATATGTCGGTAGAAGCCGGCGCAACCGCAGGCGTGGTACCGCCGGACGAGGAAACGCGCCGTTACCTGCAGGATGAGGCCGGCGTTCAGGACGAATTGGACCTGTTCACTCCGGATGCGGACGCGGTGTACGACGGCGTGCTTGAGATCGATGCTGCGCGGCTTGACCCGCAGATCGCTTGCCCACACACAGTGGACAACGTTAAGCCCATCGGCGAGATAAAGGGCAAGAAGATAGATCAGATCGTAGTGGGCTCCTGCACGAACGGCCGCCTTGATGACATCGAGATTGTCGCGCGGACCCTCAAGGGCAAACAGGTGGCGGAAGGGACGCGCATGCTCGTGTTCCCAGCATCGTGGCGCATTTACTCCGACGCGCTGAACTCCGGTTACGTCCGCGACTTGATTGCGGCCGGCGCGGTAGTTTGCAACCCCGGCTGCGGGCCCTGTCTGGGTATTCACCAGGGGGCGCTGGGCGACAACGAAACGGCGCTCGCTACCACGAATCGCAACTTCAAAGGCCGGATGGGCAACCCAGGTGCCGAGGTATACCTGTGCTCGCCAGCGGTGGCAGCGGCGAGCGCGCTAACCGGCCTTATCTCCGACCCGAGGGAGGTGAACTGAAATGGCTAAAGGCAAAGTCGTACAGAAGCTTGAAAATGATATATCAACGGACATCATCTACCCGGGCCGATACATGGCAACGGTGTTGCCGACGGAGACGCCGCAGTTTGCCTTCGCGGACAATGCCGAGTTTAACCAGGCGCTCAATGAGGGGCAGGTCCCGCCAGGAAGCTTCATCGTGGCCGGGGATAACTTCGGTTGCGGTTCCTCACGCGAACAGGCCGCATCGTGCATCAAGGGTTATGACCTGACCGTCGTGGCCCGCAACTTCGCGAGGATATTCCTGCAGAATTCGATTAACGTCGGGCTGCAAATGGTCATCTGCCCCGGAATCGAAGCCGAGGAGGGCCATGAGCTGGAGATCAGGGACAACATGGTCTGGAATCTGACCTCTGGCGAGTGCTTCGCAATAGAACCGCTGCCGAAGGCCCGCCAGGCCATCATCGACGCGGGCGGGCTGATCCCTTACACGCGGCGACTGCTGCTGGAGCGCGGCTGAGCGCCAGCGTCAGGCGCCTGGATGAGTGAGCGGTCCAGCTTGGGAAATTCTTGCAGGAGATATGCTCTGACGGTTGCTGCAGCATCGAACGTCGATGGCCGTCGACAGTAGACTTGGGACTGTAGCAACCGTATAATCGCGCCCGCATACGGCGGTGGGCGGTCTGACACCACGTAGCCAGAGTCTTCGTAAGAAAAGGCCCCGTGTAGGGGTTTTTTGTTGTCAGAGGGCAGCGAAACCGAGTAGAAGAGGAATGGGCCATTGGCCCATTTTTTGGTTTGAAACAGAGAGTTAGGGTTCCATGACAGGCGATGAGCTGAGGGATTTGCTGGAGCCGGCAATTGAACGGCTGGGTTACGAATTATCGGACCTGGAGGCGAAACTTGGCGGCGGGAGCGGTGTAATTCGGGTTTTTATCGATCAACCCGAAGGCGTCGATCTCGATGACTGCGAAAAGGTCAGTCTGGCCGTCAGCGCACTCCTCGATGTCGAGGACCCGCTGCCGGGGCATTACAACCTGGAAGTGTCGTCGCCAGGCCTGGACCGGAAACTGACGAAATGTGAGCATTTTCAAAGATTTAGCGGAGAGACGGTGAAAGTGAAGATGCGTTTCCCGATTGGGGGGCGCAAACGATTTAGAGGCACTCTGGTGTCCTCGAATGACGAGAACATCGTGGTCGAAGTAGATGGTGAGTCGTACTCGTTGCCGATAGCAACGATCGATACCGCCCGATTGGTGCCTTCGAGCCCTGAATGACTCGGATATTTTGGAGTTAGTGGTAATGAGCAAAGAAATTTTGATGGTTGCCGACGCCGTTTCGAATGAAAAAGGTGTCGAGAAGGAGATTATCTTCGAGGCCATCG
>Ga0255052_10002268_pt1 | contig 14012 bp, 17 predicted proteins | sample JV7_2_21_MG_FD_188632 | JGI IMG/M metagenome (GOLD analysis project Ga0255052, IMG submission 188632) | Seawater microbial communities from Jervis Inlet, British Columbia, Canada - JV7_2_21 | ecosystem: Environmental > Aquatic > Marine > Inlet | place: Canada: British Columbia | collected... | reverse complement strand
TACCAAGTAGCAAAAGGAAGGTTACTAAAAATACTCCACTCTTATTCATTATAATATCTCCATAAGTTGAGGATCACAAACAGAATAAAACAAATTTCGATGGCGGTCGAAGTCCTCTGCTGGTAGTCCTCCTGATTTCGCTAACCATCCTTTTTCATACTTCAAGCCTTATTACATTTCTGAGAACTCAATGCGATTGAAAATCTCTTCTTACTGGGAACCGCGCGTTCCACTTTCGATTTATCGGAATAGAATTCACATTAAAAAAAGTGATATACAGTCCAAATCGCTTCGTAATGCCCTCTAGACCTCTTCTTTGGGATACTTCAAAAACGAGAACATCATACGCATATGGTATATTAATGACATAATCGAGTATTGAACTGGTTGTCCATCTTGGATGACCGCTCGCAATGTCCGCCGGGAGGACACGCACACATATGATACACAGAGACGAGTCATCAGACTCAACGCCAACATCGGCAATGACCTCAAAGAAATCTAGTGTCATGTATGAATCGGACCTCAGAATGCGCCTTGCTACTTTTCCAAGAGATGTGCTTGCCTGGTTTGCTCTAGGAAGATACCTACGATCCGTAGGTAGACTCAAAGAAGCTGAAGAGGCTCTTCGAAAGGCAGTCTCTCTCAATCCAGGACCAATTCCCTTCTGGGAAGAACTAGCTCTGACACTTGTTGAATTGGGACAGCTGGACGAGGCCTATACAATATGCGATAAGAATATGCGAAAAAACGATGACTCAATACGGAAACGTCTTGATGAGTTGAGAAAACTAGAGAGATCTGCAGATTCCAAATATCCTGAGGGGACCTCACCATGTATTGCCTGTCTTGAGTATACTTACTACGGTTGCTCAAGAGGAGCAGAGTGTGACGCAATTGTCAGATGGCGCTCTGCAATGGCCAGTGCAAGTCAATATTCGAATAACCGAACGTAGCGAACCAGCTCGGTGGTACCTTCCGAATCACTGATTTATGGTAATCTTCTCAGGACATCTGTATACTGACTGATGGATGGAACTCGATGTCTGATCTCAAAACTCTTGTCCAGGATTTACCTGATAGTCCAGGGGTCTACCTCTGGAAAGACGAGAAGGGACGGATTCTCTACATCGGCAAGGCAAAATCCCTCCGGAAGAGAGTCGCATCATACTTGAGGAAGACTGGACTCTTTCGAAGAATAGGAGAAATGATGTTCATAGCGAGGGACCTAGAGACCATCTTAACGAACACAGAACGCGAAGCACTCGTCTTGGAACAGACTCTGATAAAGAAACATCTACCCAAGTATAACATTGCACTGAAAGACGACAGAAGACATGCATGGATAAGGTTGGATTCATCAAAACGAATTCCCACGTTTGAGATTACACGCGAAGCCCAGAAAGATGGTGCTATCTATTATGGACCTTACGGGAGTACAAAGCGGCTTGAGCGCCTTTTAGACACAATAAGAAAATCCATTCCTGTAGCCATGTGTAAGGACCCTGAAAAAGTGAAACGGGCTTGCATGGATTATCATCTGGATAGATGTGCCGGACCTTGTGAAGATCATATTCCTCTTGATGAGTATCGATTCTTGGTGGACCAGATGAGCTACTATCTAGAGGGTCGCCCGGAGGACTTACGGAGATCTCTCAAGGGTCAGATGGAAAAAGCATCTGCTGAAATGAAGTTCGAAAAAGCAGCAGAGCTTAGGGACCGACTCACTGACTTAGAAATACTGATGAGTCGACAGAAGGTAGTTCGATTCGAAGGAGCGAATAGTGATATCCTTGGAATTTCACGAACAGAACAAGCTGCCCTCATTGATATGTTGATAGTGCGAAATGGTCGGATGATTGGCATAGACAATTTCTATTTTGAGATAGATCTCGACACACCTGATACTGATGTAGTCTTGGCTTTTATCGAACAATTCTATTTCGCTATTCCACGCCTTCCTGATCAAATAATTATCCCCGCAGAGATTCCTCGAATGGAGCAACTCAGCACATGGCTCAGTGATGCCTACGGGCATCCTGTTCAGATTATGCTGCCTGATGACGATAGAACCACTGAGCTAGTCGAGATGGCAAACAAAAATGCTCATAGGGCTCTTCGGAAAATGTTGATTCTTGGAGAGAGTAAAGAAGAGATTGTCCATGATGGCGTTAAGGAACTAAAAGAAGCCCTAGGTCTTTCAATGGCACCAATGCGTATTGAGGGCTTTGACATTTCTAATATTCAAGGTACTGACCCTACAGGGTCTTGTGTTGTCTTCAAGAACGGTGAGCCATACAATAAGAGATACCGCATGTTCAAGATTCGCATCAAGGAGACCCCAGATGATTACGCAATGATGAACGAAGTAGTTTATCGACGATACAGAGGAGTTCTCGAACGAAAGGATGTGTTACCTGATCTTATCCTAATCGATGGGGGAAAAGGGCAACTCAATGTTGCACTGGATGCACTCACTAAACTAGGATTGGAGTACGTTCCAGTAGTAGCTGTCGCAAAAAGGGAAGAGCTTCTCTTCATGCGGAGCAATCCAGACGGAATTGAATTAGATCTTGGATCAGAAGGGCTGCACTTGATTCAGAGAATTCGTGATGAGGCTCATCGGTTCGCCAAGAAATATCATGACAAACTCAGGGAGAAGAGATTCACAGGCTCTATACTCGAGGAGGCTCCTGGAATCGGACCAAAGAGGAGGTCTGCGCTACTTCAGGTCTTGGGCAGTTTCGAAAATGTGCAGAAGGCTGCTGTGGAGGAGCTTCAAGCAGTGGATGGAATGTCAGAGAAAGCCGCCATTGCACTAAGAGATTGGCTTGATAGAGATGAGGTTGACTAACCCGCTTCGACAATAGTAATACTCCCTTTTCTTTCATCACGATTGATCAGATACAGATCCAATGCTGCTATTTAGTATCTCAACATGAGTCCTATTGTGACGCCATCCATAGATAAAGAAAACAAACAGACCAATCAGAGTAAGAATTCCACCAATTTGCAAGACATTCGAATCGAGTGTGGGGATAAGCATTATACAGATTCCGATACCCAGTAGTGGAAATAATGGAAACAATGGTGCCTTGAACGTACCTGGTATACTGAGTCCCTTCCGACGTAGTACAATGACTGAGAAGTTCACAATCGCTTGTGCAACGAGGTACCCAAAAACAGAGAGTTGTGCAACCAATATGACATTCCCAGATAAAGCAAAAAGGCTCACAAGCACCAAGACTATCAAGAGTGCTGGTAGGGGAGTCTTCAACCTTTCACTCACTCGTTCGAATGTCTTAGGAATAAATCGGTCTCGACTCATTGAGTAAACAACTCTCGCAGCTGCGAGGAATGTTGCATTAAGAGCGGCATAGTTAGATGCAGCCATACCTGCGAGACCTAGGATAAGCGCTCCAGGTCCAAGCATAACCGCATAGACATCTGCTATTGGTGTGAATGTTTCAGCCACCTGTGAAAATGGCACGACACCTACAATCACAAATGATGCCGCCATATATACGCCTGTGCTTACGATCATGGTAAGGAATATTGCACGTGGAACATTTTTTGCTGGATTCTTAATCTCCTCCGAAGCTGATGTAATCACATTAAAGCCAACAAAAGAAATGTAGATGAACGAAACAGTGCCCATGAATGCGGATAATCCTGTGTTTTCCGCGACAAATGGTACGAGATTATCCAAATCAATGAAGAAGAAACCGATAGATACGAATAAGAAAAGAATGAGTATTTGAATCACATTTAGAAATCCAAGAACAGATGATACGCTCTTTATGCTGATTATATTTGTCACAAAAGTGATAGCTATGATGACAAGTGCAATCCATGCAACGTGCAGCTCTCCATCAGGAATGAATATTGCTAAAGTGTGGGCAACTGCTAATCCATAAAGACCACAAGCCACGATGTTACCTATAACCATAAACCACCCAGTGAGAAAAGCAGGTAGACCACCTACTGTGTCATGAACATATGTGTACCCTCCGCCCTGTTTTGGTATTGAACCAGAAATCTCTGCAAAATTAATCGCTGTGAATAATGCAAGAATTCCGGTGAAGAAATAAGCAATAATGAGTGCTGGACCAATGACACCTGCCGCAACCCCGGAAATAACATAGATGCCTCCACCAAGCATTGCACCCAGTCCAATATTGGTCGCACCCACAAGTCCAAGACGTCGTGCAAACTTGCCTCCTGCTTGCTCGTCATTATTTGTTTCTTGCAACTAAGCCACCGTCGTTGATTATTCAAATAACTCCCATTGAATTGTCGAATTGATTCTAGCTCCCCCCTTTGTAGAGCTTTTGAAGGTTTTGAATAGTCCATTCGCGAAGTTTAAATGGGGTTGCCCTCCGAACCGAAGATGGACTTATGTAATAGTCCGAGGTCAAGTGATTCCCATGATATGGAAAGTCAACGATAACTGTAATGCATGTGCCACCTGCGCTGATGTTTGTCCAGTTGATCCTACGCTATATGTGATCAACGACAAAGCTGTATATCAGGAAGCACGTGCAGACGAGTGTACCGAGTGTTATGCCTGTGTAGATAGTTGCCCCGAGGGTGCTCTCGAGGAATAATTCTCAAAGACAGCAACCCGAGCTTACAATGTGAGTGAGGGGTGGTTCGACAGGAGCGTCTTGTATGGGATGTTCCTGTCAACGACATTCATTTTCTGTTTCAAAAGGTTACTACACTCGAAACCATCATTCTAATTTACCTTGTATGGTTCCCCTAAAACGGAATCAAAGAATTCCTTTAATGACTCGTCTACAAGAACTATCCTCACGTGAGCGGTCTCATCAGTCATTGGATCGAATGTACCGATAACTCTCTCGATTTGCGAATCATCATCTAGCATCAAGATTGTTCTGGCTTCATCGACCTCTTCGAGCATTCCAAACTTTTCACGAATTATGTCCAAGCAAGCTCGATATTCGTCGGGGCTTACTCGATAGAATAGTTTCATACATTGTGACTCCTATATCTCTTCTTTTTACAGGGGAAGGTATAAGTGATTCAGTCAATAAACTCGTGACCAGACAAGTCGGGAGGACTTTGACATTGATTAACCACCACAAAGTGATTAGTTTACTCGTGGTCACACTGATGCTCTCATGGTTTCTACCATTTCTAGTTTCTCCTGTTGCATCAGTAGACCCGCCGCAAAAAGAATACACTCCCTCAGCGTTCACATGGCAGACTTTCAACAAGAACATGAACGTCACAACATTTGTGTCACCTGATGGGAGTAAAGACACTCTCTGGCATTTCTTGAATTCAGCAGAAGAATCAATCTATGTTGAGATTTATGGAATCAATAATCCGTACATTCTCGAACTTATTCATGAGCTACACACCACGAAACCAACGCTTGAGATGAAGTTCCTTATTGGTTGGAACAGTCTAGGATACTATAGTCCCAATGATTACGTAGCAAACAATTTGACACTGCTAGGCTATCCTGTGAAATGGACAAGTGATCCTGAGTTTACTTATGCTCATCAGAAATTTGTTATCATCGACAACAAGACGACTATCATACACTCTGGCAATTGGGCAAAGACAAGTTTCCCAGAAGTTGGGGATAAGGCTAACAGAGAATGGAGTATTGCTATGACCGATACTGAGGTCACACAGTTCTATAGGGATGTCTTCGATTATGATTGGAGTAATGGGATTGACTATGATGCTGGAACACACGGTACCGGTTCTCCACTCACTTTTACTGGATCAAGTAGTACTTACGCACGACCCTTTGCGGAAGCAGGACAATTCAGTGGTGACATGAACGTTACACCGATACTCAGTCCTGACACGGGCCTTCAAGGAATCCTATATTGCATCAATGCAGCTCAGGCTACACTTGACATTCAGATTCCCTACATCACCAATTGGAACGATACAGGCAGTGTAGAGACCATTCTTGAGGCAATTATAGCTGCAAAGGATCGTGGTGTTACTATTCGTGTTATTTCTGAAGAAGAGTATGACTTCGAGGAAGTTGCAACTCTTTTCCATCAACACGACATACCTATTGTTTGGCAGGACACACGCTGGTCTACAGCCAACCACAATAAAGGTATCATCGTAGATGGTCGAATTGTTCTCATTAGCAGTATCAACTACAGTGACAATAGCATCGAGAATAATAGAGAAGCTGGAGTCATTATTGAGAATGAGGATATCGCCCAGTGGTATCAAGAAGTTTTTGACTTTGACTGGAGCATTGCTGACTTCGATCACATAGGTGATGTAAATCTCTATTGGAATCCAAATATTCCTACTAGTGCCGCTGATATCAACGTAACAGTGTATGCGCATCCGCTCTTTTCTACTGGAGTCACAGATGTAAGTCTGGGGGTGAAGATTGGAGCTGGTAGCTGGAACAACTACACAGTCACTGCGAATGTGTTTGACTCGGCAGAAGGTGACGCAGAGAATTACTTCTATGTGATAACTCCTCAAGCTGATGGAACAAACATTACTGTACAGGCTTCTGTGCAAGCAGGAGGTATTTGGCACGTTGGAGAGGAGATGGTCATTCGAGTTCGTAATTCGATAGGTTCTATCATAACAACCCCAACTACTACAACCTCAGGATCAACCCCAACTACTACGACTTCGGGATCAACAACACCAACAACACCCGGTTCTATTGCAGAGCTAATCCCCTTCATAGCTATAGCAATTGTTGCTGTAATTGGTGCAATTTGTTTCAAGCAAAAAAGATAGACCTTGCAGGTTAAGGCCCAATTTGGGCCTTTCCTCATTCTTTTTACTCTGAATCTTCAGCCAGATCAGCAAATTTGAAACAGCTCTCCGCATCCCGTTTCTCACCGCGCTTCTGATGGAGCCCACCGGCAATTCTGTATGCACGAGCAACTGCTGCCCACTTTTCCTGAGCGTCAAGACAAAGGGCAAGAGCCTTCCATGTTTCTGGTTGACTGGAATCGTGCTTTAGAGATTCATTGTATGCCTCGATAGCTTCATCAATCTTCAGCAGACTCTCAAGAGCTCGCGCCTTTTTTGTCCATAGTTCTGCACTCTTTGGTACAAATTCAAGTCCTGTATCCGCCTCTGCGTTTGCATCTTCAAATGAAGCGAGAGTGAGATATGCTTCAACTTTGTTGGAATGTCCCCTGAAATCGAGGGGAGCGAAACTTATCGCAAGATCAAATGCGATGATTGCAGCATTCTGTTCACCAATGTGGATATGAGTCAGACCCATCTCATTTAGTGCATCCAGGTTATCAGGTGAAATCTGAAGCACGTTCCGGTACGCTTCAATTGCCTTTTTGTTCTCTCCTTGTTGTCTAAGTAATCTTGCCCTGGTAAGCAATTGATCTACAGTCTGCTCATCTTGCGACATAATATCTTTTCAGCCAAATCAGGATTTAATCATTCTTCTGTTGGATATCTTATGATTTCATCAGGCACAAGGATTTTAACAGGGCCGCTCACTCTCCAGTTCATCCGCAATCTGAGGAAACTCGAATGAATGGCGAAGAAGACACATTCTTCGAAGAAGAAGAATACGAAGAAGAAGAAGAAGAAGAGGAACAGATAGTGGAATCTTTTCCTGACGAGGAAGATAAAGAATCCGATGAAGGGTACGATCCTCGTTATGGGCTAGATACAACAAGTAGGCTTACTACATTCGCAGAGAATCCTTGGCCAACTACTACATTCATTCTAATGGTGGCAGGATTCCTAGTAGTATTCGCACCATCAATCCTTTGGGAGGGTGCTAATCGCTATTTCCTCATTGCATCATATATTCTCATTATTCTATGTGGGGTTGCTAGCGCATATTCGCTAGTGACATGGGAAAAAGCACAAGGAAGTCGACTTCGCTGGGCCGGCCTGACCAATCTAGTAGTCGTTATACTGTGTGGCGGTATTGGTACTCTCGACTCAATCAGTTGGGTAATTTCACTCCAATCATTTATTCCCGGAATCGAAACACCACTCATCAGCCTAACAATGGTCTTAGTAATATTCTCGATTTACACCCTTTGGATTGTTCAAAAGCAATTCTCTGGTCCCAGACGATGAATTCAGGTGCCCATGATGGGTGATAGTGTACCTACATTAGATGAACTAATAGACCGGATCAGGCGTTTTGTGCGTGAACGTGACTGGGAGCAGTTCAACAAACCAGCAGCCCTTGCTGTGTCAGCATCGATTGAGATGGGAGAGCTTCTTGAGCTGTTTCAATGGAAGACGGATGAAGATGTTGAAACTGCTTTGCAAGATGCGGATTTCAAGGAAGCACTTGCTGGGGAAATTGCAGATGTTCTTGTGTACCTCCTCCGGATTAGTGATAAAGCAGGTATAGATCCGTCTGAAGCTATTGTCAAAAAGATGAAGAAAAACGTTGAGAAATATCCCGTTGAAGATTGGAAAGGTAAAGCTCCAAGCAAGGTTAATCGTTCTGAATAAGTCGTGAATATAGGTCAGGACGACGATCATCAATGATATGGTTTCGCTTTGAAATCATTTTATCATCTGCGATTGACGGATCAATGTCATATTCTGTTATTCCGATTTCTTCTCCAGTTAGTGTTGTTAGACGCTGTCCTTTGGGAGATGTGATTTGTGAATGACCTGAGAATGCTACATCTCTTTCTGTGCCTATTCGATTTGCTGTAGCAGTGAAGACACGATTTTCAATTGATCTTGTAATCATCGCGTCTTGGCAATAAGGTAGCACAAGATTTGCAGGATGAAGAATCACCTGTGCGCCTTTCAGAGTCAAAACTCTAACAATTTCTGGAAAGATCCAATCAAAACAGATCATTACACCAAACTTACTACCGTTGAATTCCACGACTGGTGGTTCATCATTTCCCGATTGGAACCAAGATTTCTCGTTCAGAAAGAGGTGAATCTTCCGATATGTGGTGATATGTTCACCATTTGCAAAAGCACCCGCTGAGTTGTATAATCCTTTGTCAGTTTTCTCACAAATACCCGCAACAACCATTCGTCCTTCCTTTGACCATGCAAGTAACTCTGCGGACATTGGACCTTGGGGAATCTCTTCAGCAGAAGCGTTTGCTTCATCACTACTCTGGAAGACATATCCTGAGTTACACAATTCAGGAAGGACAAGAACATCAACTGCGTTCTCCTCTGCCTCCTTAAGCAATATTTTGACTCTTGCTATATTTTCATCTACATTGGTTAGTTGCGGTTCCATCTGTCCAACAGCAAGTTTCACTTGAATAACACCATCTTCCTCATGCAGACTGCATGCTATGTTTCATTCGGTCACTCAAGTTTAACGTCTGAAGTCCAATTAGAAAAGGCCATGTTGCATAGCAGTCTGACAATCACAACTGGCGTCTTTAGGAATATTGGAGACCATATCGAAAGTCAACTTTTTGACGCGTTCAACATTCTCAGCCATAGTCTTCAGGACCATTGCATGTGTGACGTTTTCCTCGCCGTGGACATCATAGTCCGTGGGCATACTAATATTCACAAAGCAGATTCCAGCCTCACGTGCCAAAGCCGCCTCGGGATATGCAGTCATACCAATAACTTCCCAGCCCTGGTTATGATAGAACATTGATTCTGCTGCTGTTGAGAAACGAGGACCATTGATACAAACGTAGGTTCCCTTTTCATGAACCTTGAAATTAGCTTGTCCTGCTGTTTCAACTGCCACCTTTCTCAATTCAGGACAGAACGGTTCAGCAAAAGGTAGATGTGCAATAGTTCCTTCCTCGAAAAAGGTGTCCTTACGCACCCCCATTGTTCTATCAAAGAGTTGATCTGCTATTACAAACTCCCCTAACTTGATTCTCTTAGGTTGCAGGCTGCCAGTTGCTGCTGGACTAATGATTCGTTTAATGCCTAGAGATTTCATACCCCACATGTTTGCTCGATAGTTTATCATGTGAGGTGAAATAGTATGCCCCCTTGCATGCCTTGCAAGAAATGCAAACGTTCGTCCTTTAACTGTCCCTAGTATGAAATTGTCAGATGCTGCACCATATGGGGTGAAAACCTTGACCTCGATTGGATTTTCAATAACGCTAGAGTCGTAATTTCCAGAACCACCAAACATCCCAATCTCTATTGGGAGTATCTTATGGAGGTCTTCTGATTGACTCCTATCAACTGGTACTACTGTTAACTTTGCTTCAAACGCCACTCTCTATCTCCACCTTATTCTTTCAGTTTCCACATTTTATCGAGGGGGTAATCGATGACCCCAAAAAATCCCATGTGCGCCTTTATCTTCGATAGCTGATCATCTGAGAGAACGATGTTGTTATACTCTCGAAGATGCTTCTTTAGCTCAGCCGTGCTGAACTCTTTCAATTTTTCCCCTTCAAAGATTGTAGTAATGAGGGCTGTAAGGTCTTCATAGAAATTCCACGGCCATATCTCCCACGCCCAGGCAATCTCTACACCAAAGAAATCTGGTTTAAACTTGGATCCTGCGATGTGCATGAGTGTTGCACTTTTCACCTCAGAAGCTCCCTTCTCTATCACATGTTCAACAGCCATGGTGAGGCTCTCCCCAGTATCTGTGATGTCATCAACGACAAGCACTTTCTTTCCCTTTACATCACCTACGAGAGGACAAGTTAGTTTGGCTTTGCCATCCTTAGTTGCAGTGACACCCCAGTGATCCACCTTAACTGAGAAGAGATCCTTGATTCCAAGTAGATCACAAGCGATTCTTGCATGAACCCAGCCACCGCGTGCTATTCCCACGATAACATCTGGCCGCCAACCAGAGTTCTTTATCTTGGTCGCAGTCTGATAGGCATAGTTAGCGATATCACTGAAGTCTAAGACATAGCACAAACTTCCTTTCAGTTCCATAACATTCAGCCACCGAGGACACGATTTTGCGGACTATGATAAAAGTATGCCCCCTCTGCTATTCTTTTCGTTAGTAACAGTAATAGGGAGTATCTGTTGAAGAGATGTTTGAATCAAGATGTCAAACGAGGACAAATGCGTTGGTAAAGAACCCAGGAAAATTGTCGCCACAGTTGTGAGTCAAGAAGGAACTTGCCCTATTGGACACAAGGTTGGAGATGCTGTTGAGTTCAATCATTTCGGAGTGACAGGTGACATTTGCTTGAATGCGCTTTTCACAATGTTACCTGTTGTGTATGCAATGATGCACAATGCGTACTTCCCCTGGTCTGTCGATCATTGCAAGGAGCTTCATGCATGTCCTGATCCAAAGAATCCTGTAGTCTTTGAATTGGACCGTTCTCAACCAATGAAACGAAAAGCTACTGACTGAACTTACAAGTGTTCGATAATGAGTGAATTGGAAATTCCTGGTGTATATGCAACTCTAACAGAGAATTTGTCACCAGTGGTCACTCTGAAAGGTTCCTGTAAAGGAAGGAATAGCTGCTTCCATCCATCTTCCATATTTAGTTTGATATCCTTGTAGAGTTCTGATTCGAAAAGACCAACAAGTCCATGTATCACACCATTATTGATTATTGAAAATTGTAGTGTTTTATCAATGCTATAGTCAGATGCGGAATTTGTAAGATCGAATTCATGTAGAACCATTAGATCTGCAAGGTCTTTTGCTGAATCTGACATTACTGTTTGGACCACACTGGGAAATTGCAGTTGCTCGAAAGAAAAACGATCCACCATCACTGGGCTCTCTACTGGGACAATGAATACTGTTGCATTTTGGGGAATGATGAGTCCGTCTGGTTTCAAGATATTTTCAACAGCATGATAGCTAGCTTGAACTTGTTGTTCAATTAAGAGAATTGATGATAACATCTCGCAGATTACCACATCCGCTCGCTCATCTGGGATGAAATCTAAAACGTGCTTCTCCACGAATTCGATTCTATCCTCAACACCATTCAATGCAGCTGCTTGCTTTGCATACTCTATAGATTCCTGATTGATGTCGATACCTGTTATTTTTCGAGCACCTGCTTTTGCTGCCATTATTGCAAGAACTCCAGAACCTGTTCCAATATCCACGACATAATCATTTGGCTTCACAATCTGTCGAATAGCTTTATCGAACTTTGCGAGTCTTGTCTTTTGTCCAAGTAGCATCGCTGCATGTAGCATCGAGAAAGGTGTTGCATACTCACGCCCGGTCATCGATTTTGCCATAACCAATCTTACTTATAATCAAAGTGTGACCGAACGTTCACGAAGTAAGGCTGGAACTGACGTGTCTGAAGCTATCATTGATTCCGCAATGCAAGCCCTTGAGGAGGGTCGCCCTCTAGATGCGATAGAACTCCTTGAGCCAGTTATTGAGTCTGATGATGAAGATGTTGATGCATTGGTCTGTCTCGGAATGGCATACGTTCAAGCTGAAAAACCAGAGAAAGCTGTTACTGTCCTTGAACAAGCTGAGAAGCTAGTAGAACAACACTATGTTGTAGAACTCTTTTTGGGACGTGCTCTTTGGGCACTTGGTAAATTATCTCACGCTGAAGATAGAATTCGTGAAGCGTTCCGCCTTGACTCTTTAGAGCCTGATGTTTGGCTTGAACTTGGAAGGATAATGTATAGGAATAATCAGTATCGAGAAGCTTTGGATCATCTAAAACGTGCTCTGGAAAAATTCCCGGAGGACATCGGAATTCGGGGTCTTTACGCATTGACTTTGTATCGATTAGGTGATTTCACAGCTGCAACTGATGAGTGGGCGAGAGTCCATCGATTGAATCCTGAACTCATGGCTGCGATTTCAAACTATGCATATCTTTTGTTGATTCAGAAAAAATCATACGAGGCTTCTCCATTTGTAGGACGCGCAAACACGGTTGATCCAACAGATTACCGCTCTCAGATACTCCTTGGGGAATTACGATTGCAATCCAACGAGTACGAGGGTGCAATAGACTGTTTCAATCAAGTCCTTGAGCAAGATCCCGCAAATATAGAAGCGCTGTCACGACTAGTATATCTATCTCATCTAGTTGGTGATGATGAGAAACGCAATTTGACCCTAGCAAAAGCCGAAGCTGAATTAGGAAAAGGACCTGAATCTTGGAGAGGACTATGCGGTGTGTATCCACTCCTAGGTATGAGTGATGAATTTATTGATTGCTTGATTCGTTGGACTCGGGCGGATGAAGGGGCTGCTGCACCCTGGGTGTTGCTAGCTGTAGAATACGATCGTCTTGGCAAACTCGAACCGGCCAGAAACGCATGGAGAATGGTGTTCGAACTTCGCGGATATGTGAAGATACGTTGTCCAGGTTGCGAAAGGGAAGTCCGACTTCCATATGATTCGCCCTTAGGTTTTGATATTTATCAGGATCTAAATTGCAAAGAATGCGGAATAATAATTAGCATGCCCATAAGTCTAGCAGTAACATAATGAACGAAAGAAGCTATCCTTGTTTTCCCATTCCTGGAGTTGGAGCCATAGTTGTTGGTTCAAAAGGAGTACTCTTGGTCAGACGAGATAAGGATCCAGGAAAAGGCCTTTGGAGCATTCCTGGTGGAGGGGTTGAAATTGGTGAAACCCAGGAGGAATCTGTGGTTCGAGAAGTTAATGAAGAGACTGGAGTTCAATGTGAAATCATCGATCTCGTCAGCAATGCTGATTTAATCACTCCTGATGAATCTGGACGAATTGAATTTCATTATGTGCTAAACCACTATCTTGCCCGTGCGTTGACTGAAACTACAACACATGAAACTCCAGAAGCTGAGGTTGGTTGGTTCCATCCTGATGAACTTCCTGCTGATTTGGTTAGTCTACAGATAACAGAGCTGATTCTCTCAGTGAAAGACCGAATCCTCGAGATAAAAGCCGAATTCGATGGTGTGTGATTGTATAAAACCTGATAAAACATTTCCCCGACGAATTGGTAAGAATTATAAAAGCACAGGGTCTCACGAATAGATACATCGGAGAATTTTCTGACTAAAGGACGTATGTTTACAATGTTCAGAACTATTATGGCACTACTAATCGCGTTAGTGACTGCAGTATTAATCGGAGC
>Ga0255052_10002267_pt1 | contig 14014 bp, 16 predicted proteins | sample JV7_2_21_MG_FD_188632 | JGI IMG/M metagenome (GOLD analysis project Ga0255052, IMG submission 188632) | Seawater microbial communities from Jervis Inlet, British Columbia, Canada - JV7_2_21 | ecosystem: Environmental > Aquatic > Marine > Inlet | place: Canada: British Columbia | collected... | reverse complement strand
TCGGCATGGCGCCGCTGTTCCCGGATGCGTTCTTTGTGTCGATGGCAGTGACGATCGCCTTCGGCCTCGGCTTCGCGACGGTATTGACGATGGTCGTAGTGCCGACGCTTTACGCCACGATCTACCAGATAAAGGCCAGCTAGAACGGTGACTAGCGAAATCGTTACTGCAAAAAGCTTGCTGGTGACACTCACGGCCTACTTCGCGCTGCTAATCGGTTCCCTGTTTACCGTTGGCGTAATGAAGCCGGAGGCGCTGTCCCTGATGCCGTTGGGTGGCACTGACGCTTTTCAAGTACTGAAAATTGAGCGCAATGAAAAGACTGTCTTCGACCGGTTAACACCAACGAAAGACTCTTTTGTTGGGCAGACACCGACAGCTGGTCAGATTGGTCTTCTTGCCTTGTTTCTCTCGTCCAGCCTTGGCGGCACGATTCTGATCATGCTTCCGATCACGTGGACCTATTCCGCAATCAAGAGGGAAACCGGCTATCGGAAGAGCTTTGTACGTGCTCTGCTGGTGTTGCCGATCTGCGCCACTACTGTCGTCTTACTCGTCCAGAACAACCTGGCGCTAGCGTTTGGCCTGGCCGCACTGGTGGCTGCTGTGAGGTTTCGAGTGGCACTGCAGGAGGCCATAGATGGCATCTTTATTTTCGCGTCTATCTGTGTAGGACTGGCGGCGGGAATCGGCCACCTTGGCATTGCAGCCGTAATGGCTGTCTTCTTCTGTTTTGGTAACGCGATATTGTGGAAAATGGACTTCGGGCGGAATCCGAAGGACGATGCTCGGGTCGCTCAAAAACAGGCCAAATTGGAAGCCCGTTCGTCGACGAGCAGCATTAACCGGCAGCTTCCACCTAACTAGATCGAAAAGGCGAAATAATCCACTTGTACCGCACAGCCGCCATATTGGTATTCGGATTCCTGGCCACCTCGGTGTTGGCCGACGTGAATGGGTTGCCTGACCCTTTGTTTCAGGACAACGAGACGCTTCATGTGACGATTACAGGTCCATTGACTTCGCTTGTGCGCGAGCGCTCGAAAGACGATTATTCGGCCGCCATGCTCGAGTACACGGAGACCGACGGTACGACGGTCACATTTGATCTCGATATTCGGGCTCGTGGAAATTTCCGGCACAAGAACTGCGAATACCCGCCAGTGAGCCTGAACCTGAAGAGATCACAGACGAATGGGACGCTGTTCGATAAGCAGAACAAATTAAAGCTCGTCATCCATTGCGACTACTCCCAGCGATACGAGCAAGTCGTTCTTCGAGAATATCTCGCCTACAGAATACTTAACGCCGTCACCAACATGAGTTTTCGGGTACGACTGCTGCGTGTCACTTATGTCAACACCGAGGTGCAAGGAGGTGGGCAGGTCCGTTACGGATTTCTGATTGAGCACAAGAATCGTCTCGCGGAGCGATATGATCTGAAGGACCTCGAGCTCGAGCGCACGACGGTCGCTGCCATACAGGCGGACCGACTGAACCTGACATCAGTGTTCGAGTTCCTGATCGGTAATACCGATTTCTCGCCAATTGCCGGCCCGCCGGGTAGCAGTTGCTGCCACAACTATGTCCTGTTTGGCAACGGTACCGATCCGCTGATAGCGGTTCCTTACGATTTTGATCAGTCCGGGTTTGTTGATGCGCCCTATGCGGAAGTGAATGAGCGTTTTCGTATTCGAAGCGTACGACAGCGGCTGTACCGTGGCCGTTGCGACAACAACGTACACATTCCGGTTTCGTTGCGCAGGTTCAGAGACCGTCGTGATTCAATCTATGCGCTAATTGATGAGCAGGTAGGACTGCAGTCCGGCGTGCGCGAGGATCTCGTCCGTTATATCGACGATTTCTACGACTTGATCGACGACCCGAAAGAGGTCGAGCGAAGGATCATCAAGCGGTGTATCTGAAATCATTGCCCGTTGTACTCGTCGTTGTGGCGATCGCGTCGCTCTGTCACTTCACTCCGGCAGCCGCGCAGGACACGAATTTCAGGTTCGAACTCACGCCGTTCGGCGCCTATCGTGTTGGCGGTAGTTTTGACGAGGAGGACGGTGACGGCCGGGTAGAACTGAATGATTCCAATGCTCAGGGCATCATGTTCAACATCAAGGCCAACCCCAACGGCCAGTATGAATTGCTCTACTCACGTCAGAGCACCGACGCTCGCACCGAGGGATTCCTGGTCAATGATCCGACTATCGATTTGGATGTCGAAACCTTCCATTTCGGCGGTACTTATTTGTTTGAAGGTGAAAACACGCGCCCTTTCCTGGCCCTCACTATCGGCCTGACGCAGTTCGATCCCGGACTTACCGATTCTGCCTCGGAAAGCTTCTTCTCGGCGTCCTTGGGCGGCGGCGTTCAACTGAACGCAACCAAGCGACTGGGTATTCGTCTTGAAGCACGCGCGTTTACGACGTTCGTGGATGACGATAGCAACATCTTTTGCACCAGCTCTGGCGGCAGCGGCACCTGCCTGATACAGGTGGACGCCAGGACACTCACACAGTGGGAGGCCCGCGCGGGGTTGGTTTTTCGGTTTTAACCGAATACGAACGCAATACTGATAAGGTTCCTTAAACAACGTTGAAAAATTGAAGTGGAAAAGGGGAACGAAATGCGAAACACATTATTTGCAGGGCTGGCTCTCGTGATTTTGAGTTGGTCGTCAGCCGGTTTGACCTGGGATCCGGATGAGGCCGCAGAACTTGAAGCGGCTGCGGCCGAGACAATCGCCGAACTCTTAGAGGCAGATCCTGGAATGCAGCGGTTTTTTGATGCTGCGGCTGGCTACGCTATTTATCCGACGGTTGGCAAAGCAGGGTTTGGTGTCGGCGGCGCTCGTGGTAAGGGAATACTGGTTACGGGTGGCGAGACAGTCGCCTTGACGACGCTTACCCAATTGAGTATCGGCTTTCAAGCGGGTGGACAGGCATACAGTGAGATTATCTTCTTTGAAGATAGCGCAGCATTTGATGACTTCAGACGCGGCAACTTTGAGTTAGGTGCTCAGGCATCAGCTGTTGCCTTAAAATCGGGTGCTTCTGCAGACGCTGAGTTCAATAGCGGTCTTGCGATTTTTACAGCAACCAAAGGTGGCCTTATGTATGAGGCTTCCGTCAGCGGACAAAAATTCAAGATCGAAGAAAAATAGTTGCAATTAGCGTTCGAAATTTGCCCGGATATCGTTCTGACATCCGGGCAAATCAAACGCTAGACCCTACTCTACTGCTACAGGGGTCGAACTTCCGGCGACGAATGGATAATTGGCGAAGTAGTAGGGAACGCCGGTCTTGACAGTTTCCTCGACGTTTTCCAATTTCTTATCGGTAATTCGCCCAACACCGACGGCTTCCCATACGAGCTGTCGGCGCCTGTTGTCGATTAAATCAATGTTGAACGTACCTTCGGTGTACTGCGAGACATGTGTTTCTGTTGCGTACCCATAGCCACCCCATGCACCGTACCGGTACGCACCGCCACGATAACCATAGTAGCCACCTGTCATTGGTGCAGATGTGGTTCTCACATCGAGTTTTTCGTCTAATCTGGCGCTGAAATTGACCAGTAGATCCGGGTCATTCGATTTGGTGTAGCCGCGCTTTTCCATTTCAATCGTAACGGCCTCGATTACGTACTTGGTGAAAAAGCTCCGGTTATTTCCATAATCAGGGCCAGCGCCCTCTATGAAGTTATACGTGTTGTAGGCACCGAAATCCGCTCCCGCATCGTAATCTGATCGGACATCAGGAGTGCTGGCGCAGCCGGCAAAGGCGCATACCGATAATATGAGAATAAGACGGCTGAGTGGTTCCAGTAGTAGTTTGGAAAACATTGTATCGCTCCATCAATCAAGTTATGCCGTATAGATACGGTGCTCAGTAACAGTCTCGTCATACTACTATCAAGCGAGTCTCGCTCCAATAACCTTTTCCGCGCGCGGGGCGTAAAGAAGCTCACATCGTATTTATCGTCCATGACCGAAGGTCTCGCCAGACACCGATAATCAAGCTGGTTCGGACAGATTTACCCCTCGAGTCCAAAATCGTTTTGCATGTGTAATAGTGAGCCGAGCGAACCGCGTTAACCTGGATATGTGTCATTGACATACGCCGCTGACTGAGCATAATGGCATATACTATTAGTATATACCGAGGTTCGAATGGCCAGGTCATCAGTCTTTATGAATAACAAGAGTCAAGCTGTGAGGTTACCAAAGCCGGTTGCGCTGCCAGAAAGTGTGAAGAAGGTGGACATTGTCAAAGTCGGCCGCGCGCGGATGATTACGCCTGCCGGCGAGAGCTGGGATGAGTGGTTCAGTCACGAGGGGGTCTCGGACGACTTTGTGCCTGAACGAGAGCAACCGGACGATCAGGAGAGAGAGTCTCTGTAATGATCAAGTATATGTTGGACACCAACATATTGATCTACACGATCAAGAATCGGCCGAAGAAAGTGCGATAAGCTTTTAAGAGAAATGCCGATTACCTTTCCATGTCTGCCGTGACGCTCGGAGAGATGATATACGGGGCAGAAAGATCTGCTCAGGTCACACGCAACCTTGAAGATATAGAGGGTCTGGCGGCGCGCATGGATGTGCTTCCTTTTGATTATCAAGCGGCAGCACATTTCGGCCAGGTTCGTGCCGAGCTTATGAAAACGGGAAAACCCATAGGCCCTTACGATCTGATGATCGCCGGGCACGCACGTTCGCTTGGATTGATTCTCGTGACCAGCAACATGCGTGAATTCAAGCGTGTTCCCGGGCTGCGCGTGGAAAACTGGGCCCGATAATCGGGGCTCTGGTAAGGCGCCAAAGACCTTTGTCGACACGTCCCCTCTTGCTCTCTCTTGCTGTCGCACTCCCGGCATTCGGTTTCTGGAGCCATGCTGCATTAGCGCAGGAACTTGCGCCACGAGCCTACTGGCCAACTCCGGAGGGGACCAATGTTCTCGTTGTTGGCTACCAGTACACGGGCGGGGACATCGTAACTGATCCCTCGTTGCCGATTACCGGTGTGGAGTCAGATATCAACTTCGCCCAGGTCTCTTATCAGCGCACCCTGAGCCTGTTCGGTCGAACGACGAATTTGCAGTTCAATCTGCCGTATACGCGGAGCTCGACCGAAGGATTCGTGGACGGCGAATTCCGCAGTCGTGACATTTCTGCAATGGCCGATGCACGGGTTCGTCTTTCCGTCAATCTCCGCGGCGCCGCCACCATGGACGCAGCCGGCTTCCAGGCACTACGGGCGAAGCCGCGAACCATCGTCGGCGCAAGCCTGCTGGTTCAGGCGCCGACGGGCGGCTACGAGCCGGACAAACTCATCAACGCGGGTACGAACCGATGGGCCGTGAAACCCGCCCTCGGGGTGATATGGCCAGTGCGTCCCAAGTGGCTGCTCGAGTTCGAACTTGGTGCGTGGCTCTACAGTGAGAACGACAATTTCCAACAGCGGACCCGACAGCAAGACCCGATTCTGTCCAGTGAATTCCACCTGGTGAAACGGATCCGGCCCGGTTTCTGGGCGTCTCTGGATTTGAACTATTACGTCGGCGGCCGCACCACCGTCGACCAGTTCGAGCAATCCGACTTACAGCGCAACTCGAGAGTCGGCGCCACCGTGGTGTTCCCCTTCAAGGGACAGCACTTGATCCGAATCGCCATTAGCACAGGGATCGTCACAGAATCCGGGGGCGACTTTGAGAGCTTCAGTCTGAACTATGGGTATGTATGGCGATAGCGGGCCGCGTACCTTGACTATTCCAGAGCCGCTTTAGCAACGTCAGCACTTTGTTCAATGTGAAGTGACCTGGCCGGCAGCGACAGACTTGTGCCAGCCTGCGCGAGGATTTCCAGGATGCGTATGTTGAGTTCCTCTGCCAGTTGCAGATACTCGGTCCAGACGGTTGTGTCGATGTACGCATAAGCTTCGACCAGCAAAGCGTCATCGGCTATCTCGTTGAACCGCACCCGGTGACCGTGTTTCAGGACCCGTTCGTGAATCGCAAACAAATCCCGAATGCCGTCCAGTATCTGTTGAAGTTGCTCCGGAGTCGTGTCCTGCCGCAGCCGCAGAATCGGGTTGAACAAGACCTTCTCGCGCGCCGAAATATTGTCGATGGGTTCGCTTGCGAGCCGGGCGTTGGGGACCGCGATGACAGTATCCGCGAGAGTCCGGACCCGTGTGGTCCGCAGGCCGATTTCCTCAATCGTGCCGGTAACAGTACCGATGCGACAGAAGTCCCCTACCCGCACCGGCTGCTGCGTATAGAGGGTGATAGCGCCAAACACATCTTCCATCGGTTTCTGCAACGCCAGCGCAACGGCGATACCACCGACACCCAAACCTGCAAGCATCGTGGTGATGTTGACGCCCAGCTGATCCAGGTAGAACAGTAAGGCACCAGCACCGACTAACAATTTGATCGCGTTGCCGACGGGACGCAGCAAGACTGCCGCACCAGGGCGCTCCCGTTGCTGCAGGCGGATCGAGTAGATGTCCCGAAACAGGTTTATGCCACCGAACATCACCCAGACGGTAGCGAGAATCGGGATTGGCGTGACTTGCTGCCACATTTCGGCCGTGCCGCCCCTGCCAAGCGAGGTGGCAACGGCATTTGTCGCGATGATGACCGCCCACACTGCGACAGGAAAAACGAGATATCTGAATACACGCCGGTGCGAGAGCCTATTCGGATCACCAAGCATGTGCCGAGTCGCGAGCGCAACCACGAAAACCACCGCGTATGCAAAGATGCCGACCGCGAACGCGACCACCCATTTGAATAGTTCGAAACCAAGAATGTTTACGTTGGGCAGGCTGCGGCGCAGCTTTTCGATGGCTTCCGGGTAGCCGTAGATGGCATAGAGCTCCGGTATCAGAGAAACCGTGGCATTGGATATCTTCCAAATAAATACACCATCACCCCTGGGCACCTTTTGCATGAGCACCGGCGTCTCCTTGCCCTCATACAAAACAACGCCGATTGAATCCCGGTAGTCCGGCAGGTTGTCATTGCTGCGACCAGCAGGGTCGTCGACAAGTTCGTCAATATCCACCCAGGTTGCGCGTGTGGCTATCACGGAGAATCGGCGCGCAAGCTGCTCACCGGTCATCTCACTGGCTGCGCCCCGCAGGTTGCGGAGATCCAGGTATTCTGCCGCCGCTTCGTAATTCCCCTCGTCTGCAGCGGACTGGAAACCATCAGCGCTTCGCCGAGGCGTACCGCGGTCGAGTTCGTCGGCAGGAACGACCGGACCTTCCTGGGCCGCCGCGTCAAGAAACAGGACTGACAACATCAGCAGGAGAATGGTCGCTGGAACTTTGACTGGGAGCACTGGGATTCCGCCTGAATCGGGTAGGTATCAGATTATAACAAGTGCAAATATCGCCGGCCTTAAAGGTCGAGCGCGATTACATATAGGCGTCTTGACGTCTAAGCGTTATAACGCTAAGCTTTCGGCATGACTGAAACCGCCCAAAAAAGAGCTACCGTCTACTTCGATCCGCTCCTTCATCGTGCGCTTCGTCTGAAAGCGGCTGAAACCGATCGCAGTATTTCCGAGCTTGTGAACGAGGCCGTCATGGCTGCACTGGCGGAAGACGCCGGTGACATCGAGGCCTTCGAAGTTCGGGAAAAGGAACCGGACTATGCGTTCGAGGACGTCGTCAAGGACTTGAAACGACGTGGCAAGATATAGCCTGCGAATAAAGAAATCGGCCTGCAAAGAACTTGAAGCGATCGCCACAAAGGCGGATCGGCGACGCATTATCAAGCGCATCGAATCACTCGCTGATAATCCGAGACCTGCAGGTGCGTTAAAGCTATCAGGGCTTGAACGCTACCGAATCCGGCAGGGCCGATATCGCATCCTTTACACGATTGAAGATACGGTGTTGATAGTCCACGTCATCAAGATCGGCGATCGCAAAGATGTCTACCGGAGCAAATAAGAAGCGACTTTCGGATTATAACAAGTGCTAAACTTGCGCCACAAAAAGGAGCATCCATGTTTCTCGAATACGCCTATCTGGATCACTAGTTCACGGGTGCCATGACCGAATCAAAGCACATCTACTGGGGCCGGCAGATTGACAGTATCGCGCATGAGCTGTCACGGCTCGCCATCGTCTGCGATATCGAATTAGGTCGACCGGGTCTTGCGGAACGCATACTGAAAAACGACGAAAGCGTCTGTGGCCGACACAATCCCAAGGTTTTTCGAAAGATCCGGCAGCACCTGATGGCCCTGTTTACGCTTGAGGAGCGTGCGATCGAACGTATCGGGCCCGAAGACACCAAAGAGATCCTGGATAATGTGCGTGCCGCGATTAATGACCTTCGGTCGGCTGGCTCCGGCCATGGCGAAGACTCAACGGTGTTGCGCTGATGCCGAAATATGGAAGAACCAATTTCTCTTATTTGTTGATCGCGCTGCTGGTCTTGCTGGTCACCATTCCGTTGGCCGACGACCTTGGTTTGGCCGCTGCGCCGCTGGTCAAGGGACTGGTTTTTTCATGTCTTCTCGTTATCGGTGTATGGAGCCTCAAGGGCCAAGGTCGGTTCTTTACCATAGGCATGGCATTTGTTGTCGCCGGTGTCATTCTCAACGTGCTCGCGATCAGAATGCACTCGCCGTTCTTCCTGTACAGCTCAGTACTGTCAATGATCGGTTTTTTGCTCGTGGCTATTACGCTCACGATGAAACAGGTTGTAGTCGGTACCGACATAAGTACCAATCGAATTGTCGGCGCGATATGCGTTTATCTGTTGCTGGGTGTCATCTGGGCTATGGCCTACACGATGGTTGACTTTGCTTTGCCAGGGTCGTTTGCAGGTTTTTCATCCATGGACGATTTCGGCTGGGACAGCGAGTGGCTCTACTTCAGCTTCGTTACAATGACCACCCTAGGCTACGGCGACATCCTGCCCGTTTCAGCCACGGCGCGGGGTCTGGCCTACATCCAGGCTGTTGTTGGGCAGTTCTATATCGCGGTTCTCGTTGCCGGTCTGGTTGGCGCGTACGTATCAACGATGCAAAAGAACAACTAAGCGTGCACAAGCTTGGCCTGCGGCACAAGCCCAGGCGACATTGAGAGCTTCAGTCTGAACTCTGCGTATGCGTGGCTTTACCAGGCCGCACACCTAATCACTCCATCACAACCTTGAGAAATCGTCAGAAGCGAATAAGTGGGACGGTGTTGGTCGATGACTAACCGATACGCGCCAGATAGCCAGCGGCGTCGAATACCACGACGTACTTCACACCGCCAGGCCTATCGTAGATCCAGGTATCGCCAGATCGAGCTGTGGGCTCTCCACATTTTTTCAGTACCTCATATTTACCGGGGCCGTGTAGCCCGCCAGTAGTGATAAGGTGTGTCCCGCAGCGCATTGAACCGGCAAGAGCGAGTTTCATCAACAGCATCGAGAGCAGAATAACCGACGCGACGATCCATTTAGACTTGCAAATCATTGTTTGTACCTCCGGTAGTCGAGTGGTGACTTTCCAGAATGTTTTTGTTTACGGGATGGAATATTCTAGATCTTTGATGACGGCCAAGCCGGATGCAACGCGGAGTTCTGCACCAGCCGCCATGTCGGTGATGAGCGCGCGCATCGGTGACCGTACCCGCAGCGTGCCTGTGCCCGAAATGCCGGCAAACTTTCCTTCGCCGTCGATCAGCGTAAACGTACCATTGCAGCTGCCGACTTCTCCGTTGCAAGTCAATTCCGCATACGCGACGTTTTCAGGGGATGCCGAAATCTCGCAGTGGCCGACCACCTCGCTGTTACCCATCTCCAGGTTAAGCTTCTGAATGATCGGACACATGACGAAGGCTTCGTGCATTTCACCGCGCGATGACTCTAAATACATGACCCCTGTGAACGCACCAAGGAACATCATCGTGCTGGTGTCCACCTGGAATACACGACCCGCGGCCTCCCACGGAATGACCGCCTGCACAGTATCCTGCTCGGCCGCGTAAACCGGTGAGAGGTCCAGCAGCAACAATGCCACTGCCACCATCAAATAACTTCGCTTCACGATCATTACCTCGTCTCCTGTTCTGTCAACGACTGAAACCAGTGTATCAGCCAACGAATGGATCGTCTGCCAGGCAACCCAATGAGGCCATATGCACACGAACGCTCAGCGTGTAACTTCTGCAAGAACTTCGCCCAGCGGTTCGCCCACAGAGCCTGATGGAACCTTGATGCCGAGATACGATGACAGCGTGGGGGCGATATCGACCGAGAGCACCCTGCGATCGACTGTCTGCGCATGTAACCCGGCTCCTGCGAAAACAATTGGCACATGAGTGTCGTAGTTCCAAGGCGAACCGTGTGTCGACGCGACCGTCAGGCCGTCGAAGTCATTGATGAACCAATTCGGCTCGAAGACGATAAAAATGTCACCTGAGCGTTTTGCATGGAAGTTGTTGATGACCGAGCGGTACAGGCGTGTATCCGGCAGATTGCCGCGCCTGAGTGCGGCGCTCGACACAGCGAGCGATACGCCCTTGAACTTGGACAGCTCTTCGATTACTGCCGCTTCAAGTGCCTCGTGGTCGATACCGTTGTCATTTTTTAATTCCGCGGTGAAGTACAGGTAGGGATGCGAGTAAGTCTCGAAGAGTTTGCCGGAAATATCGAATTTGTCCTTGATACGAGTGATTGCGGCATCCTTGTCCCAGCTATCCGGATCCACGTACCCTGCCGGAATGCCGAGGGAATTCAGGTAGCCCGGTGTATCCGGCCCGCCGTGGTCAGCAGATAACACAATCAGCGTATTTTCCAAGCCAACTTTCTCATCGACGTATGCAAGCAGCTCTGCGATACGGCGATCGAGTTGCAGGATGTTGTCCTCACTTTCAAGACTCGATGGGCCGAACATATGGCCGACATAATCCGTTGCCGAAAAACTGACGCTTAAATAGTCGGTGATGTCATCTTCGCCGAGCTGCTCTTCCACCAGTGCCTGCTTGGCGAAATCAAGTACGAGTTTGTCGCCAGCCGGACTCATCGTCAGCCAGGTCGTGAAGTAAGGACTGGTGCCATCGCCGTAGTTGTGCGGAAATACCCGACCAAATCCCACGAGGTCTGTTTCCCATTCACGATCGTCCGTCTCGGCGAACAGGTAGCTGCTCTGATCGTGCAACAAATTCCAGCTAGTATTTGCGAACTGCTGGGCCGGTTGCAGTGCATTGAATGCGGTTACCCATTCAGGGTACTGCTCCAGGTAATAGGTACTCGTAACAAACTCACCACCAGCCTTTGAGAACCAGTACGCCGTTCCAGTATGGCCGGCCATTGAGATGGCCCCACGATCCTTGACGGACACGGCAACGACCTTCGACTGGCCACCGGTATTGCTGCGTAGTTCGTCAGAAAAGGTCGAGACCAGTATCGCTGCCGGCGACCTCCCCTCACTGCGAGCAGCCCGTTGAGTCGGGTCAATCTCGGCTTGTTCATCGACGTCAGCGCCTTCTGTCAGCAAGCGATAGTTTGAGTCCTCGACATTGTAAGTCGTAAACCCGGTCTCGCTATCGAACCACAGATTGCCGACCATGCCGTGCGCAGACGGGTGTGCGCCCGTTGCGAGCGTCGCGTGGCCGACGATAGTTTCAGTATTTGCGTGCGCGTGGTGCGCATTTCGATACACGACACCATTTTCCCACAGGTAGCGAAAGCCACCATCCCCGAGCCGGTCGTAATAGCGAGTTGGCAGGTCACCGCGCAGCTGATCAACAGTGATCTGCAGCACCAGCTTTGGCCGGTCATCGGCAATCGCGCAAGAAGCAAAAACAACAGCGATTGACGCAGTGAGTATCTTGGTCAGCATATCCGTATCACTCCAAAAAAGCGGGCCCGAAGGCCCGCTCGTTCGATCTGCTTAGTGGCTTCCGCTGGCGGATCTTAATTGCTCCTCGATCTTACTGAGGTTGAAAGCGCCCGCGGTCTGACTCGGTGGAAACTCCTGCATCGACAGCAAGAACTCTGTTGCCAGACCCTGAATGGGCACGAGGATGAATGGACGGTCGAGCCACCAGTCATCATAGGTGTTCGAGTTGTGCTGGGCTTTCTCGAACGGATCGCGGCGCATGTGCGTGATCAGTGGAGCGCGTAGTTCGACATAAGGCTCGCGCCAAACGCCAAATCCTTGGCCACGGTTCTCATGGAAAGTGATCTTCCAATCGTCGTAGCGGGCCGCGACGACCTGACCGTCGTCGCTCACGTACCAGAACTCGTGGCGCGGCGATTGGTCGGTTTCGCCACTCAGGTAGTCAAGCAGGTTGTAGCCGTCAAGGTGATTCTTGTACTTGCGGCCATTGATCTTGGTGCCTTTGAGCAATCGCTCCTTGACGTCCGTGTCGCCGGCCACGGCTGCGAACGTAGGCAGCCAGTCCTCGTGGGCAACAAGGCCATTCAACGTTACACCTTCCTGCCAATGGCCGGGCCACCTGACGAAAGTAGGCACTCGATAAGCGCCTTCCCAATTGGAATTCTTCTCGCTGCGGAAAGGTGTGGTGCCAGCATCGGGCCAAGTGTTGTAGTGAGGACCGTTGTCTGTCGAGTACATCACCAGCGTGTCATCGGCGATGCCCAGTTCATCCAGCAACGCCAGGAACTTGCCGATATGCATATCGTGCTCGACCATGCCGTCGGAATATTCATCCTGACCTGACTGGCCCCGAAGCTCCTCTTTCACGTGCGTTCGGAAGTGCATCCGCGTGCCGTTCCACCAGACGAACCAGGGCGTTCCCGCTGCTTGTTGTTCCCTGATGAAGGCAATCGCCCGGTCCGACGTTTCATCGTCGATGGTTTCCATGCGCTTCTTGGTCAGCGGACCGACGCTCTCGATGCGCTGCCCGCCCTTGCCATCGGCCCAGGTGTGCAAGATACCGCGCGGAGCGAACTGCTCCGCGAAGGTCTTGCCATTTCTCAGGATCATGTCCCCCGGGTAGTCTTCGTTCTCCGGCTCTTCCTCGGCGTTCAGGTGGTAGAGGCTGCCGAGGAACTCGTCGAAGCCATGCATCGTGGGCAGATGTTCATCGCGATCGCCCTGGTGATTCTTGCCAAACTGGCCAGTGGCATAACCCTGGGCCTTGAGCACCGTTGCCATCGTAACGTCAGTCTTCTGCCAGCCTTCCTTTGCGCCTGGCAGTCCGACCTTGGTCATACCGCTGCGCACGGGTACGGATCCGCTGATGAAAGCCGCACGGCCAGCCGTGCAGCTCTGTTGTGCGTAGTAGTCAGTGAAGGCCACACCTTCGGATGCGATACGGTCGATGTTGGGGGTCTGGTAACCCATCATGCCGCGGTTGTTGTGACTGATATTCCAGGTACCGATGTCGTCACCCCAGATGACCAGGATATTCGGCTTGGCACTGTCCGACTGCGCCTGCGCGAAAGCAGGCAGAAACGAAGCGATGAACAGCATCGCGACAGCGAATCCTTGCCAGGGTGAGAGGAAGCGGTTCGTATTCATGTTCTTCTCCGGTATGAAACTCCACGGCGAGATTTTACCGGACGAACTTTTCTGCCGCCCTACGGTTACTACGTACTGACAGGTCGTCTCATTTTCCCTTCCCAGTTGCTCGTGTGCGTAGACATGAGCGCTTCTAGATCTCCATCTGATAATCGGTGGATTTCGGCGTGACGATAAGCATTGTGAGAGAAAAGAACGCAGCAAGCATCAGGGCAATCCCAAGATAGCCGGCACCGATCGCCAGACCCACACCGATACCGGCAAAGGCTCTGGACAGGCAATTTTTCGAGCAATGGTGCGGCTATTTCGAGAAGCATCTCGCCAGAAAGAAACCGCCGCTGCTGCTGGTGACCACACACAACGACAGGTTCCCGCCCGCGGATAGTTGGCATCCGCCTTACGACCTGGCGGATTCAGGCAGCAGGAAAGTCGAGTCGATGATGGCAGCCCTGCGTTATACCCACCAGTCAATCGGATTGTCCGAAGAAAGCCTGGCTG
>Ga0255052_10002265_pt1 | contig 14019 bp, 16 predicted proteins | sample JV7_2_21_MG_FD_188632 | JGI IMG/M metagenome (GOLD analysis project Ga0255052, IMG submission 188632) | Seawater microbial communities from Jervis Inlet, British Columbia, Canada - JV7_2_21 | ecosystem: Environmental > Aquatic > Marine > Inlet | place: Canada: British Columbia | collected... | reverse complement strand
CACGATTATCCTTCTGACATCATTCTGCAATCTGAACCATTTGAGGAGACTCCTTGCGAAGACCTTTTGTTTCCCGAGAGTACCACGGATTGGCTATTCCTACCGCCATGCAAAACATTGTAGCTACGTTTAGCAGATCTGAGATATAGAATAGAGATGTTGACATTAATGGAACTCTAAGAATCTGACTTGCTATCATAAAGAGAACAGCAGCTATCAAGAGTTCGCTTCGTACTTCTTTCAATCTTCCAGTTTTCCAAGTTATGATGAAAGTAATCATCATCAAGGTACTGATGACAAGCAGGATTGGTATGGTCAAAATCATGATAATTGCTTCAGATGGTCCAAGAAGTGCTATTGAAACCCAGTACATAGTGAGAAGAATCACTGTCCTGGTATGATACTTCTGATAAGATGGTGTCCAGATTTGCAGGATTGCACCTAAGATTGGTACTATTGCGCCACCGATTACTATAGAACGAAGTCGAAATAGCTCTAATGTGGGTTCTAACACACCAATGTTAGGTAGAGTCAGTAAGAGCGAACTTAACGCTTGACACAATCCAGATATTGCAAAAACCAACGGAAGGTCAGTCATGAGTCGAGCTTCCTGCTTCAACCATTTCCGTCCTAAAAACACACTCATTGCTGAAGATAATATAATCGTCAGAACACCTGATAAAACTACTAATTCTGTACCTTGTTGCATTGTTTACACCACATAATATTCCTGTTCATCGTCGCTCTCTTTTCCAATTATCCTCCACCACAAATCAGTCACTTGTTCAGTCCTAAATTTCCAGAGGAGCGCGCCAAGAGGGATGAATGTTAAGAAGAACATCACAAGTGTGATAGTCATCAATCCATTGTTTGAGAAGATCATATCTGGACCTTGGATAACTGGTTCGGGTCCAATCTTGAAGCATTCACTCACAAAGTTGATGATGGTATGGACTGCTATTGGTCCAATAAGAGAATTCGAAGAACTGAACCGTTCATAGTAAATGCCAAAGAATATCCCAAGAATCATCGTGAAGAAGACCATTGTGGCTATTCCACTAATTGCTTCACCACCTGTAGCTCCATTAACGAGAGGCCAACCTGCATGCCACAGACCGAATATGATTGCGGATAACAGGATTGATGAGTTAGAACTTAATCGTGTCTTGGCTGCATTCAGTAGGAGTCCTCTGAATAGAGTTTCCTCCAGAAAGGCATTAGTCAAGAAGAAGATAAACGTGTATCCAAGTAATTCTTCATTGATGATATGTAGTTGAAGAGGATACGTAGGATCCACGAAGACCGCGAACACAATAGTTCCACCAATATCAATCCCGATGGCAAAAATAAAACCAATCAGAATTCCGATTGCTAAGCGAGATTGGATTTTGTCTCGTGATAATCCAAGAACTGGACCTATCTCTCGGCGGCGATATTTCCAGAAGAATCCGAGAATAATCAAGAATGGAAATAGCTTTGAGGGAAAGATGTTCATCCAAGTGCTACCAAGACCGAGCACAAATTGGTCCACCACCCGCCAGAGTACCGCGATTGCTAGCATGATTCCTCCTAACTTTACGAGACCAATAGAGGTCCATGCATGGGGTGATGTACGCCGTTCGGACTCGATTTTTGTTTCTGGAACTTGTTTTGTCGACATAATATCAGTCTCTAATCTTGAATGAACTGTGTTGAAGTGGTTGTCAGTACAATTTAAGCACCGATAGACTATGAGTCAGGTGGGAATACCGTGCTAGCACCAATTTTAAAACGACTTGACTTTGCCCTCCATTCTGAATTAGTTTACTTTAGTGGTGAAACTAAATGTCTGATGTCGCAGCGATGAGAGTCTTCAACCGTGAACTTGCAGCAGTTGTTGGTGCAACGGTTGAAGTCGTAATAAGCACCGGCAAGACCTATTCAGGTACTCTGAAGGGGATTGACCAGAATAGCCTAAGTATAGTCCTCTCTGATGTTGTTGCTGACGGTGAAACAAGCATTCCAAAGATCTTCCTTTATGGATCTAGCATCGTTTCATTCTCAGTTGCAGAGCGAGAGGTTAGTCTTGAAGGGCTAGCAAAGGAGCTAGAGAAAACATTCCCACCTGGTGGAGTGCAGTTCTATCCCGATACGGGAATAATACTCGTCATGAACAAAATCCGAATATCAAAGGATGGTATTGAGGGAAGTGGCCCTCTCTATGAGCGAGTCGCAGTCATTGCAGATGACTGGCTGAAAGAACACGGTCTAGCATAGTAATTGCCATGAACATGTGAGCATGTGACGCAAATACATCCCTGAGTCAAAACTAGTCAAAACGAGGTTTTTCGCTGCGACGTAGAACCCTTATTACATGCTAGAGAAGTTTTCGAAGCCCGAGCTCCTCAATCTCTCTCTTTTTGAGCTCCTTTTCCTTTTGCGGTTTTCGGGTAAGTGTTCGATCTAACGGTTTGAGTCGTTCTTCCCAGGAACGTTCTGATGATGCTGGAACCTTACCAAACGCACGTGCTCGTGCTTCTTTTGAACCGATTATCGCTGTTTGTGAGCCAATTATGCCAAATTCAGCAAGACGTTTGGTTGTTGATGAGAATCCTTTTTCTTCCTTTGATCTGGGAAGTAGTTGAGGGCTCTTTACACCAGTAAGAATGAGCATTACACGGAGGATCCCACTGAGCCTCGGATCTACTCTAGCCCCCCAAATAACATTGGCATCGGGACTCATCTTTTCGGAAACCAACTCACCAACCTTGTTCGACTCAGCCAGACTCATGTCTGGTCCTCCAGTGATGTGAATCAATGCTCCAGTTGCACCACTCCATTCAACTTCCAAGAGTGGACTGTTTAGAGCGTTCTTTATTGCTTCATTAGCACGATCTGCTCCAGTAGCCTCACCTAGACCCACCAATGCAACTCCACCATTACATATGATTGTGCGAACATCAGCATAATCAAGATTGATCAGACTAGGCATTGTTATTGTTTCAGTGATTCCCTTCACCATATTTGCCAGGACCTCGTCTGCAACTCCAAATGCTTCCTCAAGAGGTAAATCTGGGACAAGTTCCATCAACTTCTGATTATCAATTACCACAGCAGTGTCTACGTTTTCCTGTAGACGCGCGAGGCCAGCCTTTGCCTTGTCGATGCGTGTTCTCTCGAGGTTGAAAGGCATAGTAATAACGCCCACAACTATTGCATCACTGTTCTTTGCAATCTCAGCTACAACCGGAGCGCTACCTGTGCCTGTACCTCCACCCATTCCTGCGGCAATAAATACTAAATCTGCATCTCGTAGAAGTTCCGTCAATCGCCCAGTTGATTCCTCTGCGGCTGCTCTTCCAACATGCGGATAACCGCCTGCACCCAACCCGCGAGTAATTCGTTCACCAATCAGGAGCTTTCTGTGTGCTGTTGTGACAGCAAGATGTTGACGATCGGTGTTTATCGCGATACACTCAGCACCCTGAACACCAATAGTCATGAGTCTCTTCACTGTGTTGTTTCCAGCCCCACCACAGCCTATAACAACAATTCGGGCTTGGCCCATATCTCGGACTGTAGAAATATCTCGTTCACCACGACTGTGCTCACGTGCTTCATCAATCAACGATTTCATTATCCGATAACCCCGCTCATCCTACCACTTTTATTCATATTGGATTCCCATAACTCACGTTTCAACAGGTCACGGATGGCATTTCGAATGGCTTCTGATCTGTTGGGGTAGAGTCCCTTTTCCACCAGACGCTGAATGTCTTCAACAATCCTCTCGGGCAAGTGCACAGCTATGAGACGCATGAATAGTCCTCTGAAATGATGAGGAAATATGGAGATAAGAATGTGGATATTACTGGCATACAGTACTATCAAAATAAAGAAGGGAGAGAGGTGGAACCCTCTCATCTCAACTACTTTCTGCGACCAGTTCGCCTAGCCGCAATATTGCCCACTTTCCGACCAGGTGGAGCATGTCTACTTACTGTGCTTGGTCTACCAGGTGACTGATGAGAACCACCACCATGAGGATGTGAGCACGCATTCATTGCAGCACCTCGAACTACAGGCCATTTTCTGGCCTTTCCACGGGTGTGGTGCCAGACTGCTCCTGCCTTCAAGAATGGCTTCTCTTGACGACCACCACCGGCGACAATACCTATCGTTGCCCGACATCGTGGACTGAAAGCCTTCTGTCTGCCACTTGGGAGTCGCACCATTGCCTTTGATTTGTCAATCGAAACGATTGTGGCTGCAAGACCTGAGGCTTTCACATATTTTCCTCCATCACCAGGGCTTCCTTCTATGTTATAGACAGGTGTACCTTCAGGGATGTGTTCAAGCAGCAGAGTGTTTCCGTTTGCCAGCGCAGCGTCTTCGCCACACTCAACTAACTGACCGATCTGTGCACCCTCGGGAGCCACTATGTGGTGTATCTTTGATTCACCTTCATAGCGAATCTCAGCCAGAGGAGCTCCTCTACCAGACTCATGATGCAGATTCATAATTGTGCCTGCGTAGGTTTTGTCTGGAGCCCATTTGGGATGTCTAGCTGGTGCTATCTTCTTGTGGCTTGGGGATCTCCATTGCGTGGTACCCCTTCCTTTCCGTTGAACGAGGATCCTGCGGCCCGTCAGCAACCCCTCCTTGAGCTGATAGCGTCATTTTTCGTTGTTACAAAATAAAGAGCATTCTCTTTGTGTGAAATGCAAGATTTCCAAATTAGCATATGATTCACCGGTAGTTTTGCAGGTCAGGTCTTGCCGAACCTATTCATTCTACAAACGGGTGAAATTTGTTGTTTCCTTTTGAATCTTATCATTGTGCAATTAATGATTTTCACTGTCGTTTCCACCTACATTGTCAAGGTCAGCGAGTTCTCTTTCGGTTTCTCTTCTTAGTTTAGGACGAAGATTCATCCATTCTTCAACCTTAGCTCGTTTACAGATATCATCAGGTGGCATAATTAACGCTGTTCGCATGACATCCTTCTTTCTATAGATTTTACCTCTAAAAGAGATTGATACCCGTGATGACTCAACATGATATGTGAGTTTCAGGAGTCTTTGATTTGCATGCACACCCACTCTACAAAGAGCTTCAATCTCATCATTCAAGAGTTTAGATGAGTTAGAGAGTACAATTTCCTCGAGTTCTTTTGCTGGAGAAGATACTTTGGGGTTCTTTGATTGTATAAGTTCCTCTAAGGTCCTCGATGTCATATGAAACTCTTCTTTGAAACCGTTTTTCAAATCCTCTTCATTATGTGTCCCATATTTTTCAAAGAGTGATAAATGGTCATCAGCTATTACTGATTTGAAAACATATTCAACTTCCTTTGTTGGATCTCTAACAACAACTGAACGATCCCACATGAATAATCCAATATTTCGTGGGTATTCTATTGTGAAACAACCGTCTTCAGGCCATAGGTTGCTGAAATACACGCAGATTACTTGCAATGATCCTTCTTTTATGAACTCAGGAAAGTCTGTGTTTAGGATACATTTGTCGCCAACTGGAAATCCCCTTCCGCTCAAGGCTCGACCAAATGCGGATGCAAATTGGATTTGGCGTATTTCACCATCAACCTCTTTTTCAGAGTAGTGAACATCCCCAAATTCCTTGGAGTGTCCAATCACTATCTTTCGTCTGTCAGGGTTCTTCTCAGAGTACACAAATTCATTCCAAGTTTTACTAATATGGCCATCTGACAATCCCAGTCCAAAGAACTTTGCAAACATGATGTCAATGGTTTCTGGATCATCAGGGAATTGTGGGTTGCGAATCCCTCCACTCTCTCCACGGGTCCTGCCCACACATTCAAGACTCTCACTGATCTCCTGAAGTGAGACTCCGGTAGTATCAATAATAAGATGAAGGGTCTCAGCACGTAGATGTTCGTCCTGACACTCTTTGATGTCACTGTATCCATTTCCCTCTGCTGACTCACGGTCTGTGAGCTGGTCAATGAGTCTACCCAAGTCTGTATTCGTACTCAGACCCAGTCTTGCTCTCATCTCATGCACCAGTTGGAACTTAGCACCCACAGATTTGAAATAGATGAGTTCGTTCTCATAGATGTTAGTCCAGTTGTATTCGGACGTGTCCTGATGTCGGATGTAGAGGTTCCCATCTACAAATCCCACGCGGACCTTCATCTTGGATTCTTTAGAAATACCAAGAAGTTCATTCAGTGAGGTTTCTACCTCCGTCATCTCATTCTCAAGCACTTCGGTGACTCTTGTGTTCTGACTAGATTGAGATGGGAGTTTCACCCATTCGATCCTTGATTCAGAAGGAGATGACGACAAGACATTCTCAATTCCTTGAGCCACAGCCAAGGGTGAAATATCCTCTGAATCTCTTAGATGGTCAAAAGCATCTCTGATTCTAGATGGCTCGATCCGGTGTTCTTCTACAATCTCTGAAGGAAACTCATAGACAACTCTTCTTGCTATAGGAATTGGAATCCATTCTCTCTCTTTGAATAGTTTGCTGATGATATCCTTCGATTCATAGCCGTATTGATTGGCTATCCTGATGAAGGACCACCCATCCTCAAAATGTAGTCGATGAACCTCATCAGAATCAATCTCAGTTTCCATCTTTACCTCAAGTGGGGTCTTCCAATCATTCTCTCTCAGGATACGATTGATAGGTCTGATCGACTCGCATCCAAGAATCTCAGCAGCTTCTTTCTTGGAGCGCCCCTCTTCAACACAGATTCGATAGACTTCTTGGGGGTCAATGTCTTTCTCAACACCCCCAACTGGTCGAGAATCCCACCCTTGAGTTCTGAAAAGTTTCTGGATCGCATCCCTTGAAAAACCTAGGACTTCAGCTACTTTTCTTTGAGAAAACTTTTCTTCGTAATATAGTCGGTGCACATCTTCAGGGTCCAGATCTCGGAAATTGTGACTTTTGTTAGTATTTTCAGGATCTTGCAGTATCTCTGATTCTTCCTTCAGTTCTCTGACTAACTCATCTCTCTCGCTCTCAGCAAGTAATTCACTATGAATCTCCCTAAGGAGGTCTGCTCGTTCATCCTCAGATAGGGTGTTGCCAGCTTTATTGTTTTCTTCAACTTCTTGCTCTGACAGGAGTTCCTCTAGAGAGTAGAGTCTGTCACTATCGCGTTCTTCACTTTCATTGAATTCCCTATTTTCCCTCATCACTATACCTCTCTGGATTTGTTAGATGACTGATGAATAAGGAAACATGACGTTCAGTTTCTGATAGTAAGGGGATAGCTAATATAATGAAAAGTATGGAGATGAGCACTACTCGCTTTCGTTGCATGGATTTACACCTGAAATGTTATCTTTTGGAGCCTTTTACGCTCATATCATGGAACATCATAGTACGAAATAATGTGGCTAGGAATATTACTAAACGAAAGAAAGCTCAAGGCTGTCGGATTCGTTCTTCAGTGTCATGGATTCCTGAAAACAGAATTGTTTTGCTTGAATACGAGCCAGGCTTCTAGCTTGTAGTTCTACAATCTACAGGATTGCACGAAGAACCTTAGGAGTATGAAAAACCTCAATAGGTAAGGGAATGGGAAGAACTAGAGAACTGGGTAGAAGAATGGGAAGTATGATGAAATCTGTTCTCTTCTACCCATTCATAAGCCTCCTTAGAATATCCCGAGGTTTGTCGCAACCTCAGCGGCACTGTATTCAGGCGCTAATCTGACAAATGCCTTTTTCTTTCCATTTGGCATTATCAGAGTGTTGACCTTCTCAACTATAACTTCGTAAAGGGACTCGACGGCCCACTTGATTGTGTTCTTGTTCGCTGTACGAACCACGTAGAAAATCAGCTTGTTCTCGTCATCCACAGCCTCAAGACTTGCCTCTGTCACGACAGGGCGGATAATGATTTCATTCGGGTCTCTCATTAGATCACCTCAGATGAACAGATTCTCCTTTTCAAGCCTGTCAATGGCGGATCTTGTCCAGACCACGAGGCGACCAGGATGTGTTCCAGGAGCCAGAAGATCAGCATTTAGACCGTGAACCTCTGCAATATCCACTCCAGGAAGATTACGAGCAGCTTTGACGATTCCTGAGTTTGTACCTATTACAATGAGTAATGACTTGGGTGTCTTCATCTTTCGACCACGCATCTTTCCTTTACCAGCTCTGATGCTACGACCATTACTGGCTCTATCAAGATCATCCCCCAAGCCGAGGAAGATTAATGCTTCAAAGGCTTTTGCCGTTGTGGTAACAGATTCTAACTTGTCACTCACAACCATTGGAATCTGGGGAACGTTGTCTATCTTGTGACCTCGAGCCTTAACGAACTCAGGGTTCGCAGAAGCTGCGATGGCTGAACGAATAGCTAATCTGTTCTCCTTTGTGTTAATACGCTCAACGATTACTTTTCGTGCTTCAGGAGGATGTGCTACACGACCTCCGACAGTACCTGGAGCGAATGCAGCCTTGTTTGCTGCTCCAGTACCACTTCCTTTCACACGGGGCATCCTTGACCGGCCATGTCCAGTCTGCCAGCTTTGAGCAGTGTTGCGTTTCCCAGCTAACTCGTCAACACCGTGGGGTTGACGTCTTCGTGACTGCACTGCTAGAACTGCTCTCCTGATTACATCTGGACGATATGGTGTATCAAAATGGGAAGGTAATGTAACCCTCTCTTTGATGACCTTTCCTTTCAATGTAAATGCTTTTACACTTGCCATAGATAATCATCTCCCACTACTGCTTTGAGGATGTGCTGATATAGCTCACCGGGGTAGGTGCATCCACGTGTTTCTTCTTAGGACGAATGGCGAATCTGAATCGCACTGGTCTCTTTACTGTACCAGGGATAGATCCATGAAGCATTATGTAGTCGCCGCGAATCACGCCGTAATTTACGAAACCTCCGGAGGGTGTAATTTCCTCACCACGCTCGCCCATCTTCATGACTTTGTTGTTGAAGCTGGTACGAGTATGAAATCCCGTTTGTCCTGGTCTAGGAACGGAATATCTGATATTGGAAGGAGTCCATGGACCTATACATCCCACACCGCGCTTTGTCTTCCGTGACTTGTGCTGAAGGATTCGTACTCCCCACCGGCGCACTGGACCTTGGAAACCATGACCCTTAGTCACTGCAATGCTGTCAATTAGAATTCCTTCCTCAAGGATATCTGCGACACGCACATCTGTGCCAAGAATACCTTGAGCGTATTCAAAGGCTTCTCTGACGCTAGGGGCACCTACTTTGTACTCTGTTATGTCAGGCTTCTTCTTCGGTACTCCGGCGAGTCTAGGCTGAGAGTGGATTAACATCCGGATCTCGGCAAGTGAGTCGAGTATCTCCTCGAACTCTTTCATCTTGGCTTTTTGATCATACTCTTTGGGAAAGGGTATTGCTTTCCGGAGGTCCTCTGCGAGAGTTTCGGTAAGAACCTCAGTCACTAGTCTGAGACCATAAACTGTGGCCTCATAACCACGGATTGAGAATGGTCTAATTGGTGGAGTGTCAATGACCGTAACTGGAACCACGGTCTCCTGGCCCTGAAAAGGGCTATCGGGATTGTCGACAGTCACCACCGCATGTGTCATACCGGCTTTGTAGCCTATGAAACCAAGTATCTTTGGAGAACCACCATCATAAGAAGGCCAATTCTTGATTCTAGGTACAAATTTTGATGCTCTTCCTCGAGGCAGGTACGCAAGACTACCTCTTCTGGGAGCATGCTTCTTCCTATGTGCCATTATTGTCACCTTGTAGTTTTGCAGCCCATGCGGCATCAAAATCATCTGCAATCGAATAGTCACAGCATGGCTATTCTATCTACATCGCGTGCCGAGTCGAAGTGTGTTTTTAAGATTTGCCCAGTGACCAAGTATGTGACTCAGAAGATATATTGATAGCCTTTGATGTCACTGAATTGGGTATCTAAGGGGATTCAGAATCACATGCATGCTTCAGATTGTTTCATTCATGAAAACCAGGTTTGGTGACCATCGGACCCAATGAAACATTCAGCACACCTAGGCTTACTAACAGAGCCTCATCAACGCGAACAGTTTCAGTACCTTGATCAGGAATTGTATTCACCCAAAAATCAATATTTGACTTGACGGTTTCTCTCTCTTCTTTAAAGACCTCAAGAATACCATGACCTGGACCACCGAAGATTGCTAGTACTGACTGTGTTCCTGCGACAGTTGCTTTTAGATCTGACTCAAGCCGATGGAAAGGAGGTGCTTTCCTTGAGAAACCGATTCTAGTGGAGTCGTCAGCCTCCTCAAGCAGACCACCGAGGTTGCGTATTCGTTCGGCTGAAAATCCCCAGTACTCTTCTACGTCTTCTCGATCTATGATCTCAAGGACAATTTGGGGTAATATCTTCTTTACTTGGAATAACGTTGGGTCACGTTCACTGATGGTCTTCGAATAATTGATGGGTCTGTCGAGACCTAGATCAACCTTACCAGACCGAATTTGCACACCCCACCTTACAACTCCCTCTTGTAAGTTCGATTTAGTGCTCTCTAATGGGTGGCTCCTGGTCCTCAGCGGGGGAAGAATACCTGCATACTTGAGAGAAGGTGATTTGGGATAAATTCTCTTTCGAAGATATTGCGGCGTGTCCATGTACCTGAGCAGCTTTGTCAGTAAGTCTGCATCTCGTTTCTTACTTGTAGGTAATGTCCCAGTGTGGTAAATATACACATTATCCACACGAAAAACTGCAAGCGCTCTGGCTATGGATCCAGCTTTCACAGTTTTTTGACGTAAATCCGAGCAATCAGTTAATGCAGTGTCAGGAATTGCCACCTTCAGAGTCATTTCTTTTCCTCCTAAAGATCCACAGTGAACCATAATGTGGTTCTATCTGATTTCTGGTCTATCTTCATATCAGCATATGTCATCGCCTTGACTTCAGTTCTGGTGTCATGCTGTTCATGATTTATGGTCTCACCCCAGGCAAGTGCATTGAGTGAATAGCCGTCTGTAGTCTTTTCAATTGACTGTACTTCAAATTTTGAGTAGAATTGGTCCTTTATATCGATAAGCGCTATGAGATTTCCAATCCATTCCACTAGAAGCTCTTCGAGATCAGTACCCTTGACACTAATTTCAATGGGTTCTTTTGGTTTCACTGAAGATGTATCGAGTATCACTTCAAATGTGGCTTTGGCAGCCTCGGCAAATGCCTCGTTCAGACTAGGTGCCCAGCATTCAATCGTGATATCTGCAGGATGGTCGTGAAATGTGAAACCGCGCTCCAATCTCATTCTTCACCTTGGAAGGATGTTCTCTACACGAAGCTTAAAAGGCATTTCCAACGGAGGCTGTGTTAAGCCGAGGTAGCCAAGCCCGGATTACGGCGCTGGTCTTGAAAATTGGAGTGTAATACACTCTTAGACCAGGTTAACCAGTGTGTTCGCACTCATGAGTTCAAATCTCATCCTCGGCGCCACTTCCTATTTTATTTGTTATTTTAGAAGGAGAATAAAAGCTGGAAGATTGTTACAATAGTTGGAAATGTGTCTTATTCATCAACAAGTGTATCGATTATATTTTGACAATGGAAGAACACAGAGAGAAATAGCTGAAGAACTAGAAATTAAGAGACACATTATCATTTCAATGTTTAAAGAAAAAGGATGGGAAGCCAGACCTTCTGCACCAAGAAGAGAAGAAGTTAATCCAGATGATGTTTTCAAGCTGTATTTTCAGGAAGGTCTTCCTCAAGGAGAAGTAGCTGATAAACTTGGACTATGTTCAACTAGTCCAATTCAACGTGTATTCAAAGAGAATGACTGGGAAAGTCGCGGACGGTGGAATAAAGGTTCAGCCAGAACACACTATTTTTCTGATGAAGAACGGAAAATTGCTAGCAAAGAGAGATCGGATAAACGACAACAAGAACTGAAAGACATGAGAAAGCAACTTTTTGGAACAGAATGTAAGATATGTGGTGTTAACAATGAAGAAAAGACAATAGCAATTCATCGGATAGACTTCACTGAACATAGACAGAATAAACTGTGGATTAAAAACGAGTTAAATTCTATAGACCCTGAGAAATGGGTGGCACTATGTGTTGCATGTCATAGAGGTGTACATTGGATGCATGATCAACACGGTGTAGAATGGAATGATATTGAGCAGCATCAAAAACACAAAGATACACAGATTTCGCGGATCAGAGAACAGTACGAACTCTCTGACAAACAGAAGGAAGCCAAGAGGAATGGACATCATGAAAATGAAACCATTAGCGAATTACGGAAACGACTCTTTGGTGAAGTGTGTAGTATATGTAGTTCAGATAATCGAAGACTGGTTATTCATAGAAAGGATAGAAAACCTCATGAGAAGAATTTTCTAAGGTCAAGACAGAATCTGGAAGCTCTTGACCTCGAAGAATGGACTCCGTTATGTCAAAAATGCCATCGATATGTTCATTGGGCTACGGAGTACTTAGGTTTCAAGTGGGATGATTTGAAACTAAGAAACTAACTAAGGAAGCTCTGCAAAGCTTCCTCCACCTAGATGGAGTACAAAGAAGTACTAAAGAATCTTTGAGTCCATGAATCGATGCTAATTGTGGAGTCGTACAAATCTCATCCTCGGCGCTACTTCTCTTTTTGCCGCTACGGAATGTACTAATGTGTCATTGATGTGAACATCTATTTGGTTATTATGGAACTTCCTGTAAAATCCTGGTATGATGCCATTTTTCTTCGACACTCTCACAGAAGGTTTTCTGGTGAAGTACCCAAAGATGATGTAACTGCTAGAATTGAGAAAGTATGTAATGAATTCAGACCGTTTCAAGGAGCAAGGGCTGTTCTTGTGAGAGATTCTGGAAAGGATGTTTTCAAGGGCGCAGTTAGTGAGTTCTTCTATAAAGTCAAAGAAACACCATACTATATCGCATTCATTGGTGACATGGACACACCAAATGTTCAAGCTATCACTGGATATCTTGGGGAAGGGATTATTCTCGAGGCCACTTCTCTTGGTCTGAATACGTGTTGGGTGGGAGGATTTTATCGTCGCGAACCTGTCATGGAACAAGTCAATCTCAAAGATGGCGAACGTGTTTTGGGGATCACACCCATTGGGTATTCAAAGAAAGAAACTGACAGAGTGGGCGTTTCCTCCAAACAATATAGACGTAAGAATCTCGAAAAGCTAGTTTTGAGTGGAGATGTTGATGATAAGAAGTGGGTCAGAACTGCATTAGAAGCAGTGAGGGTTGCTCCATCAGCTGCGAATAGACAACCATGGAGATTCAATATCAGTGCTGACACAATTACTGTTTCTGCCAATAGTAAGAGAGAGGGAATCCGTGTTTCAAGAAAACTCGATTGTGGAATTGCTATGTTGCATCTGGAGCTAGGTGCACGAGTAGAGAGTATAGATGGTAGTTGGGAATTTCTTGAATACCCTGATGTGGCAATTCACAGAATCAACTAGAGCTCCATCTTGATGTACTCAATCCATTCAAAAGGTTGACACGATTTCGAAAACATGCGATTTAGAATGTCAGTTCAGTACGATCTCAGCTGTAAGATAATTCCACAAGAAGGAAGACTTAGAGTTGGAGGAACAGCCTCCATTTCAGAGCCTCAAAAGAAGTTCTATTTTGTATTGAATCGAGGATTGAAATGGAAAAATGTTTCACAACGAATTGGAGACGAGATTCTTCCTGTGAACTTGTTTAGAACTGATGAGAGAAAAGTACCAGCATTCTACAATGGTGAATTATGGGCGTTAGAAGCGACTGTAGAAAGAGATGAAATCAAACAGGAACCGATCGTTATTGATTTTGAATACAATGGGCAGATTCATCCTCCCAAAAAGGATTCGAAGAAACCAACTATGGGGTACATCAAGAGTGATTTTGTGGAGCTTGCTTGTTATAGTGCTTGGTATCCTGTGCCTCTTACTATGACAGCATACATGAAATTTCATGTCACTCTGGAAGGTCCACCTGATTGGACTTGGGAAGCAAATGGAGTGAATTCAAGGTCTGAGGCGTCTGATAAG
>Ga0255052_10002264_pt1 | contig 14030 bp, 19 predicted proteins | sample JV7_2_21_MG_FD_188632 | JGI IMG/M metagenome (GOLD analysis project Ga0255052, IMG submission 188632) | Seawater microbial communities from Jervis Inlet, British Columbia, Canada - JV7_2_21 | ecosystem: Environmental > Aquatic > Marine > Inlet | place: Canada: British Columbia | collected... | reverse complement strand
GTCGGGATATCTATCGAGCGTCGGCATTCACGGGATTCTCGCCAGACGAATCACCGACGCGCAAAAAAGCGCTGCGCGGGAAATCATGCGCGATCTCGGTGTCGATTCACTGGCCCACACACACCTTCGACACATGTCGACCGGGCAGCAACGACGTTGCCTTCTCGGCCGCGCACTCGTGCACAATCCGGATACATTGATCCTCGACGAACCGACAGCTGGCCTTGATCTCACCGCCTCCTTCGACTATCTCTCCCGCGTTCGAGACCTGGTCGACAAGGGCAAGAACATCGTCCTGGTAACGCATCTGCTCAACGAGATACCCCCCGATATCGAGCGAATCGTGCTGTTACGCGAAGGGACTATCGTTGCTGACGGACCCAAGGAAGCGGTCCTGACCGAGGAAAACCTGATGGCGACCTACGGGACTCCGATAAAACTGGCCCGAGTCGGCGGTTACTACCTGGCCTACCCGGCCACTCAATAGCCGGACAGCCGGGCCAAATTACGCTTTTCGGGCCCTCGCAGTCAGCTAGATTTCCAAAACGTGACCTACTAGGATGCTTCCAGTATCGAATGGTCCTAATCTCGTTCCATGATTGCCCGATTGCCTTCTGTTATCGCGTTGATGCCTGGATGGCTGGCAGCCCTCCCGGCGATTGCTGCTGGTCCTGAACCGGCTGCGGTGGTCGATGCCGCGGCCGATCCGTTGACCGGCCTGACCAACGTCGGCCCGGCCATGATGGTCATAGCGATCGCCTGCGCCCTGCTATTGACGCTGGTATTTCGAGCGTCGGCCGCCCGCATTGCAAGACTAATAACGGGGGAAGTCGGCAAGCGCCGCATTCGTCGAATCCTGCTGCAAAAGAGTCGCGACGTTCTCGATGATTTCATTCTGCCCGGTGCTTATGGCGGTCTGACGAAAATAGATCACGCGATTCTGACGTCTGGCGGGATCATCTGTATTCAGACCAAACATTACAACGGGATCGTTTTCGGCGGACCGGACGAGCCACAATGGACAAACGTCGACGGCGTGCACAGACGAAAATTTCTGAATCCGATGATTCAAAACGAAGGCAGAACGAAGGCATTGCAAAAAGCTGTACCGAAAGTGCCGGTTGCCAATCTGGTGGTTTTCACGGGCAGCGTACAGTTCACAACTCCCCTCGAGAAAAATGTCATCCACGTCCGCGACCTGAATAGCTATTTTGCCAAATTCGTATTCGGCCCCTGCAAGATCAAGGACTGGGACGCCGTCTGGATGACCGTCAAAGCCGCCGCATTGACCGACGAAGAGACGCGGAAAGACCTCAGCGCTCAACTTAGCTTCTCTTAGCTTCCCCGTTTCACCCGCAATCCGCTGCGCCTGCGATATACTCTTGCGCAAATTCCAGTAAGGCATTCAAATCATGTCGGATGTACTGATCGGCTCCCCTGGCGGAGTGCTCGCCGTGTTGTGTGCGGTTGCGGCGTTCTGGTTCCTGGTGGATCAGGTCACGGAGTGGAAGCTGTTCCAGTATCTTCCGCCCTTGTTATTTATCTACGCGACGCCTGTATTTCTCAATAACCTGGACATCATTCCGGGTGAGTCGGTCGTCTATTCCGGATTGAGCGCTTATGCCCTTCCGGCGTTTATCGTTCTGATGCTGCTGAAAGTCAACGTGCCGGCCGCAGTTCACATCATGGGCAAAGGCGTTCTGGTCATGCTCATGGGTACGGTGGGTGTCGTGGTCGGCGCCGTCGTCGCATACGTGCTAGTACATAAGTGGCTCGCCCCGGATGCCTGGACAGGCTTCGGCGCGCTCGCCGGAAGCTGGATCGGCGGCACAGGAAACATGGCTGCCACGAGTGAAATGCTGAACACGCCACCCGAGCAATTCGGGCTTGCGGTACTCGCTGATAACGTAATTTATATCGTGTGGCTACCGATTCTTCTCGCCTCGAGAAACTTCGCGGACCGCTTCAATGCCTGGGCCAAGGTTCCCGAGGATCGCATCAACATGATGGATGCCGCCTCCGAGGCGGCGGTCGAAGAAGAACGAACACCGCTCATGCGCGACTACATTTATCTCGCCGCAATCGCTATCGGTGTTACCTGGATAGCCAGCTCACTGGCATCGATATTATTCAACGCCACGATGGAGAGTTACCCGTCCCTCGAAACTTTGTTGTCTGAATCGACGTGGCGCATTCTTCTGATCACGACCATCGCGCTGGCGCTCTCAGCAACCCGCGTATCGAATCTGCCTAACCCGACCGCAATCGGCACAGCAATGATTTACGTATTCGTCGCTGGCATGGGCGCAAGGGCCAGCATCGCCGGGTTCGGACAGGCTCCGGCATTCTTGTTGGGCGCTTTCATCTGGATATTCATACACGGCGCGTTTTGCCTGCTCGGCGCTAAGATCTTCAAGGTCGATGTGCACAGCGTCGCGATCGCTTCGGCGGCCAATATCGGCGCTGCCGCGTCGGCGCCCATTGTCGCCGCATTTCACCGCCCGAGCCTGGTACCGGTATCCATCCTGATGGCCTTGCTGGGTTACGCGATGGGTAATTACCTCGCCCCGATCACCGGGCACCTGGCGAGGATAGCGGTAGGACAATAGTCTTAGGTCTTTACCCGCCAGGGTGGGTTTTTTCTGTTTTCGCCGGCCCAGTAAAGACAAATTGCGTTGCCGGAGGGATCGTTCAGCCAGGCCTCACGCCACAGCCAGCTCTCGTCCTGCGGCATTTGCGAAAACTCCAGGCCTTCGTCTTTCAATCGCTCACAAAGCACATCCAGCGTCTCATGCTCGAAATAAATGGCAGCGGTGCCGCCGAGCTCAGACGCCTCAGCCACATGAATCGAAAATGTGGCATCGCCGTCCGGGCATTCGAAACGGGCATAGTGCTCCGAGTCCACGATCTGCCTCAAGCCGAGCTTGCGGTAAAAAGAAACAGATTCGGCGATGTTCAGCGCCGGCAATGTCACCTGATTCATATTCATCGTGTCCATCACTCGCATTACAATCGGTCAGACCGGCAACAATAGCAGATGCCCTTCGCATCCTGGTTGGGCGCACGGTAGTGTTATGGTGGGCTTATGAAGAAGGCTTTGCTCCGGCTTAAAAAGACAGGGATCGGGCTGGTCGTTGCGGTAATCGTGATCATACCTGGCAGTATGTGGCTCTGGCAGGATCGCCCCTCCATCGCAGAGATCAGTTTGCGAACTGCCGAGACAACGGAGACCGGCGCAGACGGCGTGAAAGTGACCTGGCTAGGCGTCACGACCTTGCTATTCGATGACGGCGAGACGCAGATACTGATCGACGGCTTCTTCTCCAGGCCGACCATATTCGATGTCATTTTTCGTCGACCTATTGCCTCTGACGCAGCCAGCATTAATTTCGCATTGGATGAGTTTCGGATGCGGCGCCTGGCGGCTGTTATCCCTGTGCATTCGCATTACGATCACGCGATGGACGTTGGCGCAATCGCGAACCGGTCCAGCGCTTCGGTTGTCGGCACGGAATCGACCGCCAATATCGCCCGAGGGGCCGGCGTTCCTGCCGAGCAGATCATACTTGCGACCAATCGCGACACTCTGCAGTTCGGAGAGTTTTCAGTAACCCTGATTACCTCGAGACACGTACCTAACGGATTTGGCGACAGGCACTTTCTCGCCGGGTTTATGTCCGAGCCTTTGAAACAACCGGCCGACTTTTCGCAATGGCGGGAAGGCGGAAGCTGGTCCGTGCTGATATCTCACCCCCTGGGAAGCGCGCTTGTGCAAGGCAGCGCGGGTTTTATTGAGGACGCACTGGAAGACATAAAGGTCGATGTCGTTATGATGAGTGTCGCTGGCTTGCAGAGTCAGGGTCGAAAATACGCGAGCGACTATTGGCGGCAAATCGTCGAAAGCACCGGTGCAGAACGGGTCTATATTATTCATCATGACGATTTCACCCAGCCACTCGGACGAACCGAGTTGTTTCCCACCTCGCTGGACAATGTCGTCGAGACCGTTCGATGGTTGAAAGTGCTGGCGGATTCGGGCGAGAAAACGATCGAGATAATACGGCCGATATTCGGTGAACCGGCGGTCCTGTACTAGCTAGCCGGTGTCGATCCGCCGCAGTAACTCTTCAATTCGCCCGGGCAGGTGCTCAATATCTTCTTTCATCGCTTTAGGGAGTTGTTTGACCCTATGTTCGATTTTTGTGGCGCGGCTCCGATCGCCGATCTGTTGTTGAAAAACGAGTTCCAGCGGCCCGCGCCCGCGAAGATATTTTGCACCTTTGTCTCCATCCCTGTGCTCGCCAAGACGCCTTGATACATCGGTCGCGATGCCGGTGTAGAGACTGCCATCGGCACAGCGGAGCAGATAAACACTCCAGCTCGCCATGGGCGATTCAGGTTCGCGTGACACGTTTGCCTGATGCCGGGTGTTGTTCGAGCAGCGCAGCGGGCCTGATGGGCCGTCGCTCCAGATTGCCGCCGCATTTCGGGCAAACTCGCTGATAGACCTCGTCGGCACATTTCCTGCAAAAGGTACATTCGAATGTACAGATCATCGCATCGCCGGACTCCGGCGGCAGATCACAATCACAGTTTTCGCAGTTTGGCCGCAGTTCGAGCATAGCCTGAGTCGTCAGGCGTTACCGCCAGCCAGGGTGCTTCCCAGAACCCGAATTATTCCCGCCTCGACACTGGCCTGGTTTTCGGGCGTCTCGTCATAAGTGAATACAATTTCGCTCACGCCGTCCAGTTCCGCCGCGGGTTCACGCAGTTCGAGTGTCAGCATGTTTCCAGTCAGTCTTGCTTCCTGGATCTTGTCGTGGCCGGAGTATTGCTGTTCGTTGATCTCGATATAGACCGCATCGTCGTACTCCTCTCCTTCGGCGCGCATCAACAGCAGGTACTCGCCAATATCACCTGTATCGGTTGTCTTGGCAAAAAACAGCATGGTTGCATTGTCTCTGACATCGAAGGCGACGGTGTCATAGTTTCGGCTGTCCGACATTGATTTTCCCGATTACGAATCGCGAATGCACATAGTACGACAAGTGACTCGCTGATTCTGATTTTTCGAACGCATCGCCTATTGCAGCGTCGATTCGCCCATGAATGCGTCGATTTTTTTGTCCTTCTCCTCCCAGACCTGTGAAAGCCACCGATGAAAACGACCGCGATACTCGCGATCGCTCTCATAGTCACCTTCGACCATCCAGTCCTCGACCGGCCGTCTGTTTATGTCGATGACCACGCCGTCAAACTCACCGCAACATAATGCCCAAAACTGTGCCACACCTTTCGGGTACACGAGCGTAACGTCCAGAACGCAGTCGAACGTGCTACCCATCGACGTGATTGCAAGGGCGATACCGCCGGCCCGAGGTGGTAACAAATTTTCGAAACGGGAATTTCGCCGGGCCTTTTTTTCCGGTGTGAACCGCGTACCTTCGACGAAATTGAATACCGCCGTTGGTATATGGCGGAACTTACTGCAGGCTTGTCGCGTAGCTTCAAAATCCTTGCCCTTTTTGTCCGGGTGCTTTGCAAGATACGACTTGGAGTAGCGTTTCATGAATGGCATATCCATGGCCCACCAGGCCAGCCCAAGAAACGGAAACCAGATGAGTTCCTGTTTAATGAAGAATTTTAGAAAGGGAATGCGTCTGTTCAGTACAACCTGGAGCACGATGATGTCCACCCAGGTCTGGTGGTTGGCCATCACGAGGTACCAGTGCTTCTTACTCAGGCCTTCGGTGCCACGAACATCCAGCCGAGCCGAGTCTTTCATGCCGAAAATAATGGCATTTCCACCAACCCAGTATTCGCCGAAGAGCATGATCCAGCGGCTCAACAAGCCACGAACGGACGGGATCGGCATGGCGAGCTTGAGAATGGCCAGCACGAGAATGGGAATGAACCAGAATATCGTGTTCACAGTGCATGCTGAGAATGTGGCCACGCCTCGCAGGTTTCTTAGTGTTTTTTTAAGCAATAGCCCGTTTCTTGGCGGTGTATGCTGGACATTCTAGCCCGAATTCGGCGTGATAGGCGCAGCCCGGCCAGCGCCATCGCCATCCTTGCTGAGGCCCTGTCCATGAAGTACTGTAGCCTGTTCAATTTCCCGGATACTGCAAGACACAAGGGCAACGCAGCATGATTACTCTCACGATCAATGGCGACCGCCACGACATCGACGTAGACCCCTCGACGCCACTCCTCTGGGTAATCAGGGAGAACATTGGCCTGACCGGCACGAAATTCGGCTGCGGCATCGCTCAGTGCGGCGCCTGCACGGTCCATCTGAACGGGTCGCCGATTCGATCTTGCGTAACTCCTGTCCAGGCTGCGGCAAGCCAGAACATCACGACCATCGAAGGCATAGGCAGCAACGAAGCCGGGCTGCATGCGGTTCAACAGGCATGGATTGACGCGCAGGTGCCGCAGTGCGGCTATTGCCAGTCGGGTCAGATAATGTCTGCCGTCGCTCTGCTTGCAAAGAACCAGTCGCCAAATGATGAGGACATCGATCGCGCAATGAGCGGAAATGTTTGTCGTTGTGGCACCTACCCTCGTATCCGCACGGGCATCAAGCGCGCGGCCGCAATGCTTGCCGAAACATCAGTATCCGAGGAGCAGTCGAATGGGTAAGTGGACCAGACGCGCATTCGTTACGGCTGCTGTTCTTGCCGGCGGAACACTGGCTGTCGGCATTGCCGTACGTCCCGGCGATCGTCGCTCCAGAGCCGCTGGCCTTGTCACTCGCGAGGAGGAGACACTGCTTAATGTCTGGGTGAAAATTTCGCCGGATAACACGATTACCGCTATCGTTCCTCACGCCGATATGGGTCAGGGCGTGCATACGACGCTCGCGATGATGCTTGCTGACGAGATGGATGCGGACTGGTCGAATGTTCAAATGCTCGAGGCTCCGGCTCATGAGGAGTACGCGAACTACGCCCTTGCCAGAGGATATGCGCTCGGCGACAAGGACTTTCCGTCGTTTCTGATCGATTCGGTCGACGGCTTTTTCCTCAAAGCAACACAATTCATGGGCCTGCAGATCACCGGCGGCAGTACGTCTGTCAGGACGACCGGCATGATCGCAATGCGAGTCGCAGGTGCGGCGACCAGATCCATCTTGAAACAGGCCGCTGCGGATGCCTGGGTGGTTCCGGTTGAGGAACTGGAAACACGAAACAGCCATGTCTACCACGGAGCAAGTGATCGCTCTGCGACATACGCAAGTTTCGCAGCCCGGGCCGCGGAACTCTCCGTACCACCCGTTCCTATGCTCAAGTCAGAAAGTGAATTCACGATCATGGGCACCGATCTGCAACGCCTGGACATACCCGCAAAAGTCGATGGCACGGCAAGATTCGGAATCGATGCAGTTCTTCCCGGCATGAAGTATGCGGCCGTCAGAGCTGCAGAAGTTTTCGGTGACACCGTCAAGTCGATCGATTCGGCGTCCGTACAGGACATGACGGGCGTCAGGAAAGTCATCAACCTCGACGACGCTGCCGCCGTCGTTGCCGACGGATACTGGCAGGCCAGACAAGCGCTTGACAAACTCTCCATTGAATCTGAGTCGGGTGGCAACCGCGATGTCGAACAAAGTGACATCTATAGTCAGTTCAGGGCCGATATGGATCGTGCCATCGCGAATGGCGAGCGGCAAATCGATTTCAAATCCGGCGACGCCGAGTCTGCACTGAGCGGATCCAGCAAGATTGTCGAAGCCGAATATCGCGTACCCTATCTGGCCCACGCAACGATGGAGCCGATGAACTGCACAGCGTGGGTTCACGACGGGCAATGCGAACTGTGGACCGGAACCCAGAACCCGCTGGACTTCGCCAGGAAGGCAGCCGAGGCGATCGACACGGAACCTGAAAATGTCACCCTCCACAACCAGCTACTTGGCGGCGGCTTCGGCCGGCGAGCGTTTCCCGACTACACGATCCAGGCAGCGCGCATAGCATCGCAGGTCCCCTATCCGGTCAAGTTGATCTGGTCGCGCGAAGAGGACATGCGCCACGACCATTATCGTGACGCCAATATCAGCCGATTCAAAGCCGGTCTTGACGAGGCCAACAATCCGACTGCATGGACGAATCAATACGTCGAGAAACACGATCCGGCGGAAGCCCCGCATATTCCCTATGGCATTGACAACCAGTTGATTCATTTCGCCGAAAGCAAGACGCACGTGCCGTGGGGATTCTGGAGAAGCGTCGATCATTCCTTACACGGTTTTTTCACAGAGTCATTCATGGACGAGCTCGCCATTGCTGCAGGCAAGGATCCCTACCAGTTTCGGCATGACTTGCTCGCCGATACGCCACGGTTCCAGGCAGTCCTCGATCTTGCCGCAAAGAAAGCGGGCTGGGGCGCGACTCTGCCTCAGAACTGGGGCAGAGGCATTGCCATACAACGTTCGTTCGGATCCATCGTAGCCCAGGTCGTCGACGTCGAGATCCAGGACGGAAAACCACGAGCCCGTCGCGTCGTCTGTGCTGTCGATGCGGGCTACGCCTTTCACCCGGACGGCATGCGAGCGCAAATGGAAAGCGGAATCATTTACGGACTGACCGCCGCGCTCTACGGTGAAATCTCTATACATCGCGGCGCGGTTGCCCAGAGCAATTTCCACGATTACCAGATGCTGAGAATGAATGAGACGCCGGATATCGAGACCCACATCATCAACAGCGGTGCGTCAATTGGTGGTGCCGGCGAGCCCGGTACCCCCGCAATCGCCCCGGCGTTGGCTAACGCCATCTACGACGCGATCGGTATTCGCATCCGCGAGCTGCCAATCAAGAATCACGATTTGAGAACCGATGACCTGGAGTCGAAGGACGTCGCCTGACAGCTGCAATAAAAAGGGGTCAGACCCCTTTTTTAGACTAATCGGTTCGCTCAGTCACCTCCAGCAGGTGATATCCGAACTGTGTCTTCACGGGCCCCTGAACCGTATTGACGTCCGCGCTAAACACTACTTCGTCAAACTCCTTGACCATCATGCCGGGCCCGAACTGTCCAAGATCCCCGCCTTGTTGCCCTGACGGGCACGAAGAATGCTGTCTGGCCAGATCCGCAAAATCAGCGCCCCCGTCAATCTGGTTCTTGATTTCCTGACATTGCTCTTCCGTATCTACCAATATGTGACGTGCCGATGCTGTGGACATTTCTAGCGCTCCCGGTGCTGGTGAATTTGCGGGCATTATCCTGAATATGAACGGCATTACAAATCGTCTCGTAAGCCGTCTTCCCGTCGACCGCTGAGCTTGCATAGCAAAACTTCCCGCCAGATACTGGCTCCCGGTAAGCGCAATCATCGGGAAGAGCCATGTGCAGGAACATAAAAACACTGTTCAACTATGAGCCGCCGGCAACGAATGACGAGGTTCGCGCTTCGGCAATTCAATTCGTACGAAAGACCAGCGGCTCCACAAAACCGTCAAAGATCAACCAGGTCGCATTCGATCGTGCCGTTGAAGACGTTACGGCTGTAGTCACCACATTGCTCGAGTCGCTGGTTACGACGGCGGCGGCGAGAGGCCGCGAGACGGAAGCGGCCAGGGCGCGCGAAAGGTCCGCGCGGCGATTCGCCCGAACAAGTTCAGATGATGTTTCGGCCTGACTGTCATTCGCATATCGATCCAAGGTCATCATCGTGATCAACAATTCATAGACCGTTCGGCAGTAATTTGCAGCGCAGACAAGGGTTACTCCTATGACACCACAGAATGTAGCCACCAGACTGCTGAAGCAATGTGTGCAAGTGTGGCGATACCTGTGTTGGCACGTCAATATGCTGTTCCGAAAATCGGTCACGGTTTCCACAAAGCAGGGTGTCTTTACGATTTACCTGGCGAGCCACGAGTTCGTCGGCAAATCTCTGTATTGCTATCGGGAATTCGAACTGGACATGATGGCAAACTCATTGTCGTTCCTGAGAAGCATTGAACAGTGCCCGCCAAAGGGGCAAGGAACCGTTGTTGATATTGGTGCAAACAATGGCGTTAGCTCAATAGGTATGCTTTATACCGGAGAATTTGAGAAGGCGATCGCCATTGAACCCGAACCCCGTAACTTCTCATTGCTTCAGACTAACGTCAGTCAAAACGGGATGGATGACCGAATTGTCACGCTACCTTTTGCTGCCTCAGATCAAAAAGGTGAGATTCAGTTTGAGCTGAGTCATGACAACTTTGGGGATCACAGGGTTCGGACCAGTTCCGACGACGTTGTCGTTGCATCCGACGAGTTATACAGGGAATCGAAACGTCGTGTTATATCGGTTCCAACTGATCAGCTGGACAATTTGTTGGACTATCTGCCTGAATCATTTACACAAGACATTGCGCTTGTCTGGATCGACGTTCAGGGATTCGAACGTTATGCGTTTACGGGAGCAAAAAATCTGCTATCGACAGGTATCCCCGTGGTTGCAGAAATATGGCCTTACGGCCTCAGGCGGGCGGGTACGTCCAAAGAGCAGTATTGCGAAATCGCGTCAGGATTCTGGACGCGTTATTGGGTTTGGCGGGATGAGGAATACATTCAGCACCCGATCGAAAACCTTGGTAGCCTGATTGACGAGCTTGGCTACGACAGGAACCACATCAATATCATATTCACCCGTTAAAGCCTGGAGCGATGAGCAAAAGCCCGAACAATTTAGTCCGCCAACTGAGCTTTCTCATCTTCTTTTCAATAATTTCTGTCTCCTGCCCGTCGGATACTCAATTGCGGCCGTTTAGCAGCGATGGCTGCTCACTGTTCCCTGATTCATCGCCAATCAGCAAAGACGACTGGTGCTCCTGTTGTTTCGAGCACGATCTGACATATTGGCGTGGAGGGATAGCGAAAGAGCGCGAGGCCGCGGATGCGCTCCTGAAAGACTGCGTACTGGAGAAGACGGGCGACGAGCGTTTTGCGAATCTAATGTATGCGGGCGTGAGAGCCGGTGGTAGTCCCTACTTCTACAACTGGTACCGTTGGGGCTACGGCTGGCGGTACGATCGAAAATACCAGGCGCTTACGGCCGAAGAAACCGGGATTGCCGATGCGCTGGTAGAAGATTATTTCGATACCTCAAATGCCCTTTATTGCGAGAGCGACCGACTCCTGGATACACAATAATATGTATCGATCTTATTCGGAATTGGCGATTTTCATTCTTGGCCTGATCATACTCTCGCTTTTCGGCGATTTGTCAGCAGAAGAGTCTAACGTCTATGTCGATAAAGGGGCGTGTCCAGGCGAAGGATGTGAATATTGCGCGTTGTACATTGCGAAGTCGGAAGTACCTGTTTACAAGGAGCCGTCAGTCGAATCCGAACGCGTTGGCGTCATACCGGCGGATGACACTTTTATATCGAAGACAGGTGAGGTGCATACGGTTCCGACGAAATTCAACGTCCACCGGGAACACGATGGAATCAAGCCGGAGGATGAGGTATTCGCCCTGACATATCTCGGCGAGGGATACTATCGGGTTTATCACAATGGTGAGCTGACCCGGGCGGACCTCGGGTTCAGTCCGTGGGGCGGAAGCGGCGGCAAGACCTGCAATAAGCCGGAGTATTGTTGGGGCCAGCTTGAAAAGGAGCTCGAATTTACCTGGTGGATGTGGGTGATATCGGAGTCCAGCCTTGAAGGCTGGGTCATTGCTGACGGCTCCATGAGGCAGATTGACAATAGAGGATAGCTGCAACATGGATCTGACAATACCGACCATCCTGAAATCGCTCGCGTCAGCCGGGTCTGCGCTTAAGGAACTCACGGCTTGGCGAAAAAGAGCGAGAGGGGAAGCCAGGTCTTTGGTCAGTGAGTTGAAGGACAATCTGTCCTATCTCGATATGGTCGCCGAAGACGATGTGCCGCTGGGCGATGTTATCAGGAAAATCTCTGTCTCTGAATACAAGCGGCTTGAAAAGGCCGATTACAATTTTGCTACGCTCAAGCGCGGCAAAATCGCAAGGTACGCATCACTGGCCGGGACAGAATTGTCCTCGTGGGCAGGCAAGGGTACAGGAGAACTGGTCGAATCAATTTACGACAAGATCAACGAGCTGAAAATACGCTACCCACACGTATCGAAGAATAAGAATTACAGGTGGAATGTTAGAGTTAACAACATTCGAAAGAGAATCTGGTTGCTGCTCAAGCATGTTCACAGCTAGTCGGCTACACGGAGGCGGGTTCAATGTTGTCAAATAGAGATAAGCAGTGGCGGTTCTGTGCGACAGCCATTGCCCTTGTCGCTATTGCCGGGTGTTCTGGTCCGATTGGCGAGAACTTCCAGGACGTGGACTCGATTGGTATGTCCGAAACCTGGGATGCCTGGGTCATCGTCGGACGGTTTGGCACCAATGGCCCGTTCGAGCTGGCCGAAATCAAAGAGTGTGATTACAGCGAGCCGTGCAGCTTTTCGCATAATGGCACAGGCCACACTTACGACAAATTCTATGGCTACAAACTTACTATTCTGAGACTTGAAGGTGCTAACGGCGAAGTGTCTCATGTCGTGCTCAGGAGCAAGGAAAAACAGTACGGGGGAAATTACTGATCGACTACAAGATTAGAACAGCAACTGCCGCGGACGGCGATGCGATGTTGGCGCTAATGCCGCGATTGTCTGATTTCGAAGTCCCGAAATCCCGCAATCCGGAGCATTTGTGGCGGGACGATGCAGAATTGCTCCGTCAATGGATAGCTGGCAACTCGGATGACTGCTTTGTACACGTCGCTGAAGGCAATTGCGGGGCCGTATTGGGGTTGACGCTCGTTCGTATGCGCCCGGAGGCCTTGAGCCATGAGCCCAGCTCGCACCTGGAGGCGATTGCCGTTGCAAAGGACGCTGAGGGCAAAGGCATCGCCCACGCACTCTTGTGTGCCTGTGAAGAGGAGGCGGCAAAACGCGGTGCACAGACAATAACCTTACATGTGATTTCCACGAACACACGAGCGAAAAAGTTTTATGAGCGATCCGGCTACGATGGGGAGATGATCAGATACATCAAGCCGATCGGATAGCAAGACGCCTGCAGCGGGAGGCAAACATGCTTTATGCGTCATACGGATCGAATCTGCACCCGATGCGAATGTCGCTTCGCCTGCCGGAATCCCGGTTTCAGGGAACCGCCGCAATAAAGGGCAGGAGCCTCCGTTTTCACAAGAGAAGCATTGACAGTTCCGGCAAATGTAATATCACCACTGATGATGGAAGCATCCACGTCGCCGTGTATGAATTAAGTGAGGAGGAAAAAACAAGGCTGGACGAGATCGAGGGTGTGGGCGCGGGCTATGTCGTAGAGAAGATCGATGTGCCCGGCTTTGGCGAGTGTTTCACCTACGCCGCAACACCATCTCATATTGACGAACGGCTCCGACCCTACACCTGGTATAAAGAGCTGGTTCTCGCCGGTTGCGGGCATCTCGATTTCCCGGCTGATTACCTTGCGATGATCGGGAATATTGAAGCAATCGACGACCCGGACCAGGATAGACATGCGTCCAATATGAGAATCGTCGAACACGCACGAAAATTCACGAACGCGGCATCAACATAAGAAGGAAAAATGATGTTCAGAAAAATCGCCGCCGTTTTACTCGGAGTTGCCGTCGCAGTAGCAATTGTCGCCGCTGTCGAGGCACTCGGGCATGCGGTCTACCCGGTTCCGGCAGATATTGACTTCAATGACCCGGTGCGATTTCAGGAATACGTTTCCGGCCTGCCCGCTGGTGCCTTTCTTTTCGTTCTCGGCAGCTGGGTTCTGGGGACGTTGATTGGCGGTCTTTTGGCCTGTTTTGTTGCCAGGGAAAGGCCCTTCTTGTATGCGATGATCGTCGGCGGCGCAATCCTTGCAACAACTGTCGTGAACCTGATCATCATTCCGCATCCGCTCTGGTTTTCGGCAACTGCTGTCATTGCGATCGCCATCGTGAGCTATTTAACGGGACTGATTGCTTCGTCGCTGCCATATGCCCAGGGTAAGGAATCGAGCTAATGACGAATCCCG
>Ga0255052_10002263_pt1 | contig 14031 bp, 9 predicted proteins | sample JV7_2_21_MG_FD_188632 | JGI IMG/M metagenome (GOLD analysis project Ga0255052, IMG submission 188632) | Seawater microbial communities from Jervis Inlet, British Columbia, Canada - JV7_2_21 | ecosystem: Environmental > Aquatic > Marine > Inlet | place: Canada: British Columbia | collected... | reverse complement strand
CATGGATGTAATCGTTACCGAGCAGGGCATCGTCCCGATCAGCGGCTAGACCATTATTCCGTACCTTGCGCTGGATTTAGCGCCGTCGCAAGCGATGCAGACGGTGCGTGAGATTTGCGTGAATGAGCTGTGCTTGGTCCTGCATCGTGATGCATGTTGGGCAACACCCCCTTAACCTCGGACATCAGTGACGACAGGAATTTCCACCAGAACATCAGCAGGTCCTCGTACGTTTCGCCAGGGTTATTGTCCATTGACTCCGCTTCTCCGTAAGCGATGAGCAACAGCGTTAGTGCCTCGACACTGCGGCGTGCCGCTGGACGGAATCAACTGGCGCATTGGTCGCAAAGACTCTCGCGAGGGACGTACTTAATACCCGTTGTTTTATCTGCACCTCACAGAGATCGTGACACTCGAATACGTCGTCGTTCCTCTCTGTAGGTCGGTGTTGGCAAAGTATCTGGCCATTATGACGGGTACGGTCGTCGTATCACTGGGCAGCTACGAATTGTTCTGGCACAGAATCGCCTGGATGCGACCCCTCTTGGGCTTGAAACCCCTAATGGCGAAAACCCGAAAATTGCATCGACCGGTTGAGTCGGCAACCCAAGGGAGTCAGTTTCCGAACTGAAATCCGCGTGTACCAGCCACAGTACGCCATCCCCGGCGCTCAGTCAGGAGCTTCGAGCACTGGGAGTAGAAGCGATCCTTGTCCCGGTACGGGAGCAGCGATCGTTTCTGCACCCAAAAGGCCTGCGCAAGAAAATCGCGTCGGATACTACGTATTTAGACTATGCCCCGAATAAGTATAGTTACCTACGCACCTCAGTGATTCACGTAGTCAACGAATATGATAGGCGGGCGATAAATGGTCAACATTCCTGTCCGAAGTACGCGATTCCTTGTTACGAGCGTTGCAGCTATTCTCCTTTTCAACAGCCATTCGCAGGTCGGCTGGGCGCAAGAGCCCGGCGAGCAAGTGTTTAAAACAACTTGTTTTGCATGTCACACGATCGGGGGTGGCCGGTTGATCGGTCCGGATCTCGCCGGCGTGCACGAAAGACGATCTCAGAAATGGCTGGAGGGATTCGTCAAATCATCACAATCGATGATAAGTGCCGGTGACGCCGAAGCGGTTGCGTTGTTTGAAGAATTCAATGCCCTGGTCATGCCTGATTCCATCGTATCTGATGAGGAGATCAGGCAGGTGCTCAGCTACATAGAAACTCAAAGTTCAGGTGAAGCAGCGAGCACCGCAGTCAGTGCCAGTGAGACCGCAACACCGGCAGAACCGGCAGCACTGGAAGAACCGGCATCACAAGAAGAAATCCTGGCCGGGCAAGAGTTGTTTCAGGGAAATCTCCGGTTCGACAAAGGTGGGCCGGCCTGTAACGCCTGTCATGAAGTCAGGAATGACGCCGTTATCGGCGGCGGTATCCTGGCGACTGAGCTAACAACGGTATTTTCCAGAATGGGCGGCGCGGGCGTAACGGCAATCCTGGGGCGGGCGCCGTTTCCGGTTATGCAGGCGGCGTACGAAGATCGTTCGCTCACGGAAAACGAAGTTGCTGCACTGGTCGCATTTCTGGAGTACGCGGACTCGGAGCAGTACAACCAGTTGCCAAGAGACTACGGAATTGGACTTTTCGCGAGTGGCTCCGTCGGCGCAGGCATTCTGTATATTTTCTTCGCGTTTGTATGGCGAGGCCGCAAACGCGGATCCGTAAACCAGGCAATCTATGACAGGCAGATCCGGTCGGTTTCCGACAACCAAAACTAGCGAACTCTCACTCAACAGAACAGGCGTACAGCATGAGCTGGATCAAGGACATTATTTCACCAGAGACTCGAAGCTGGGAAGAGTTTTACCGTAACCGCTTTCAGCATGACCGCATCGTTCGCAGTACGCATGGCGTAAATTGCACCGGCGGCTGTTCCTGGCAGATCCATGTAAAAGACGGAATTGTTGTCTGGGAAACACAGCAACTCGATTACCCGTTGCTCGAGGACAAGCTTCCGCCGTACGAGCCGCGAGGCTGCCAGCGGGGAATATCCTTCTCCTGGTATCTGTACAGTCCATTGCGTATCAAATACCCGCTGATCAGAAGCGCGCTGCTTGATGCGTACAGGAAGGAGAAAGAAAAAACGGGCGACCCGATGGCGGCATGGGAGTCCTTGCAGGCGAACACCGAAAAACGCAAGGCGTATCAAAATGCGCGTGGCAAAGGGGGATTCCGCCGGGCCAGTTGGGACGAAGTTATGGAGATAATGGCGGTTGCCAATATCTACACCGCGAAAAAGCACGGCCCGGACCGTGTATTTGGCTTCTCGCCGATTCCCGCAATGTCGATGCTGAGTTATGCCGGTGGGTCACGATTCCTGCAGCTGTTCGGTGGCGTCAATTTGAGTTTTTACGACTGGTACTGCGATCTGCCGACGGCGTTTCCGGAGCTCTGGGGTGAGCAGACAGACGTCTGTGAATCTGCCGACTGGTATAACGCGAAAATGATTGCTGACATGGGCGCATGCCTGAACATGACGCGTACACCGGATTGCCACTTTTTCGCCGAATCACGGCACAACGGCACCAAGGCGGTGGTCTTTTCGCCGGACTTCTCCCAGGTTTGCAAATACGCAGATCAGTGGGTGCCGCTGCATGCAGGCAGTGACGGCGCGTTCTGGATGGCGGTCTCGCACGTGATACTGACCGAATTCCATCACAAGAACCCGACACCTTATTTCATAGAGTACGTCAAGCAATACACCGACAGTGCATTGCTGGTGAAAGTTGACAATGTTGACGGTACGTTCCGGCCGGGTCGAATGCTGCGTGCGAATGAGTTGCCAGGACATCAGGACATTGAAAAGGGCGACTGGAAGTTCGTCTCCGTGGACGATAACGACGGCAGGCTCGTCGTGCCGAAGGGTTCGATGGGACATCGGTGGGGGACTCCGGGCCAATGGAATATGAAGCTGGAGGATTCGGTGGATGACAGCTCATACGACCCAACGCTTTCGTTCCTGAAACAGCACGATGAAGTCATCGAGGCCGAGTTCGTCGAGTGGGGCCTTGACAAGAAGGCTCTGCGTGGCGTCCCGGTGCGAAAACTGGAAACCGCCTCCGGAACGACTGAGTACGTCACGACCGTCTATGACCTGATCATGGCTCAATACGGCGTCAACCGGGGTCTGGCTGGAGAGTATCCCGAAAACTATGGCGACAAGGATGCGGCTTACACACCGGCTTGGCAGGAAATCTTCACCGGCGTCGATGCCAAGACGGTTCTGCAATTTGCGCGTGAGTGGGCGAATACTGCGAATGTCACCCAGGGCAAGTGCATGATCATCATCGGCGCGGGTATCAATCACTGGTACCACGCTAACCTGATGTATCGGGCCGGTGCGATGGCACTGATGTTGTCCGGCTGTGTCGGCAGGAACGGCGGCGGCCTGAATCACTACGTTGGGCAGGAAAAATTAGCCCCAATGGATTCCTGGAGCGGTCTCGCTTTTGCGAAAGACTGGCAGGGCCCGGCCCGACTGCAACAGGCCCCATTGTGGCACTACATCAACACCTGCCAATACCGTTACGACGGCCAGTACTCCAGGTACAACACCGTTCCCGACAACGAAATGACCCGGCAGCACACGGCGGACACTATTTACAAGTCGGTGCGAAATGGCTGGATGCCATATTATCCGCAGTTCAAGCAAAACACGCTTGACCTGTGCCAGGACGCAATCGAGTCCGGAGCCACCGAAAATGAGGCCATTCAGAAGAACGTTCTTGAGAAGCTGAAGTCGAAGGACCTCGAATATTCCATCGCCGATCCCGAAGCTCCCGAAAATCACCCCAGGGTCTGGTACATCTGGCGAGGCAACGCGATCGTCGGCAGCATGAAGGGCCATGAATATTGTCTGAAACATTATCTGGGCACGCATTCGAATGGAATCGCGCAGGATTCGGAAGATCACACCGAGGAAGTCAATTGGCGTGACGTAGCACCCGAAGGAAAGATGGATCTGGTCGTCGACCTGAATTTCCGCATGGATTCGTCGGCGTTGTATTCCGATATCGTGCTTCCAGCTGCCTCGTGGTACGAGAAAGCGGATCTAAACAGCACGGATCTGCATTCTTTTATTCACCCGTTGTCGCAAGCTGTGGCGCCTGTTTGGGAGTCAAAGACCGACTGGAATATCTTCAGGGATCTGGCGAAGGTGACCAGCGAGATGGCAGAAAAATACCTGCCAGATCCACAGAAAGACATTGTTTGTCTGCCGTTGGCGCATGATACGGCGGATGAGGTAACACAGCCCGAAATCAAGGACTGGTATCTTGGCGAGACCGAAGCCGTGCCTGGCAAGAGTATGCACAAGCTTGCGGTGGTCGATCGCGATTACACGAAGATCTACGAGAAGTTCATCACGCTCGGCGACAACCTGAAGAATACGGGGCTCGGTGCACATGGTAATCACTATGCCTGTGACGACGTCTACGACGAGATGGTCGATTCCAATCACTTCCCGGTCAGGCAAATGGATGGCAAGACCTACCCGTCTATCGAAGAAGATATCGATGCCGCCAATGTAGTGCTCAATTTGTCGACGCTGACTAATGGCAAGCTGACTGTCAGGGCCTACGAAAACATGGAGAAGAAAACCGGGCTCGACCTCGTGGATTTGGCTGCCGGCAGCGCTGACGTGAACCTTCGATACGCAGACCTGCAGGCACAGCCAAGGCGATACAACACGTCGCCTCTCTGGTCCGGCCTGATGAATGATGGGAGGGCTTACGCTCCCTATACGTACAACTACGACAAGCTGGTGCCCTGGAGGACCCTGACTGGCCGTCAGCATTTCTATCTGGATCACGAAATGTATATCGGTTATGGCGAGCATCTTCCGACCTACAAGCCGGCACCAAAGCCCGAGTTATATGGAGATCTGAAGGAGACTCTGAAGGAAGGCGAGGCCCTGGTTCTGAACTACCTGACCCCACACGGCAAGTGGCATATCCACTCAACCTATATGGAAAACCTGAGGATGCTTACGCTGTCACGGGGTTGTGAGCCCTGTTGGATGAGCGAGGTGGATGCCGACAGGCTTGGCATCAAGGATAACGACTGGGTAGAGGTCTATAACGATCATGGTGTGTATTGTACGCGCGCCGTCGTCAGCGCGAGGATTCCACGCGGCGTCTGCATCGTCTATCACGTGCCCGAAAGAACAACCGGCATACCCAAGTCTCAGGTGCGTGGCAACCGACGTGCTGGTGGCCATAACAGCGTGACGCGCATTCATCTGAAGCCGAATTATTTGTGTGGTGGGTATGGCCAGTTCAGTTATCACTTTAATTACTGGGGGCCGATTGCACCCAACAGAGACACCCACGTAATCGTGAAGAAGATGGACAAGGTTGTTTGGTAACCCTTCAATATTCCGAAAGGCAGGTAGAAAAAACGATGGATATACGATCACAAATCTCGATGGTCTTTCACTTGGACAAATGTATCGGCTGTCACACTTGTTCGATCGCTTGCAAGAACATTTGGACGGATCGCAAAGGCGCCGAGTATCAGTGGTGGAACAATGTTGAAACCAAGCCCGGGACGGGCTATCCGGGGAAGTGGGAAGACCAGGACATCTACAAAGGTGGCTGGGAGAAAAAGGGCAACGCCAAGGGTAACGGCAAGGGGAATGGTAGTAGTGGCGGCGATGAAATCAAGCTAAAAGGCGCCGGCAAGACCAAGCTGGGCAACATATTTCACAATCCAAACATGCCCGTAATCGATGATTATTATGAACCGTTTACCTATAAGTACCTCGATCTGATCGAATCGCCTGCTGGCAACGACCAGCCCACGGCACGTCCGGTGTCACTCATCGACGGCAAACCTATCGATATAAAGATGGGGCCGAACTGGGATGATGATCTGAGCGGCACGCCGGATTATGCGCGCAACGATCCCAATCTCAAAAACCTGTCCCCCGAAGAGCAGGAGGCCATGTTCCAGCTGGAAAAGATGGCATTCTTCTATCTTCCGCGGATCTGCAATCACTGTCTGAACCCGGGCTGCGTCGCCTCTTGCCCCTCCGGCGCGCTGTACAAGAGAGGTGAGGATGGCGTCGTTCTGGTCAATCAGGATGTCTGTCGTGGCTGGCGAATGTGCGTTACCGCCTGCCCCTACAAGAAGACTTACTACAACTGGCATACGGGCAAGTCCGAGAAATGCATTCTCTGCTTTCCGCGTATCGAAGCCGGCCTTGCTCCCGCGTGCATGCATTCCTGTGTTGGCAGAATTCGCTACCTGGGTGTCATTCTCTATGACGCCGACAGGATTCAGGAAGCAGCGTCTGCACCTGAACACGAACTGGTCGACCGGCATATGGACATCATGCTGGATCCATTCGATCCGGACGTTATCGAGGCCGCCAAAAGTAACGGCGTTGCCGATTCAACCATTCGCTCGGCACAGGCATCGCCTATCTACAAATTCGTGAAGAAATGGGGCATGGCATTGCCGCTGCACTCCGAGTTCCGGACCCTGCCGATGCTGTTCTATGTGCCACCGCTCCTGCCTGTCATGGCGTCTCTGGGTAAGGCCAATAACGCCGAGCAGGCCGAAAAACTGGGTGCAACGACGAAGTACTGGGACGATGACTGGCTCTACGACACCAGCACCGAAGAACTGTTCGGCTCTGTCGACCAGGCCCGCTTTCCCCTCGAGTACATGGCGAGTCTGTTCAGCGCCGGTGACACGCAAAAGGTAAGGGACCGGCTGGTCAAATTGATGGCTGTCAGGATCTACAGGAGACACAAGACAGTCGGTGACATCTCTGAAGAAAAGGCACAGCATGCGCTGGACGACGCCGGGTTGACTGCCGAGATGGCGGATGACATCTACTATCTGACGTCGCTGGCCAAGTTCGATGATCGCTTCGTCATCCCTGCAGCTCATCGGGAACAGGCCATCGAAATGATGGAGTTTACTGGCGACTCGAAGGGCAGCACCGGCTTCGGTTTCAAGAACGGAACCGCAGAGAGAGGGCTGTAGGATGGTGCAGCGCAATCACTATCGTCTGCTGGCGGCGATCTTCGAGTACCCGGATGAGGGCTACTCCGACAGAATCGGCGATGTGAGAGATTACCTCGTCGGGCGTTATTCTGATGCCGCCACGGTACTGGATCGGTTCATTGAATTGCTGCCCGATGACGACCTGACGCGCATGCAGGAGTTATTTACACGGTCTTTTGATGTGCAGGCCGTTACTACGCTGGATGTTGGATACGTTCTTTTTGGCGATGATTACAAGAGAGGCATTCTGCTTGCGAACCTGAATCGGGAGCATCGCGTTGCCGGCGTCGATACCGGGACCGAACTGGCCGACTATATTCCGAATCTGCTGCGACTGATGGCGGTGATCGAGGACGAAGAAGTACTGCATGACCTGGCTTACGCCATCCTTGGCCCCGCACTTCTTGAGATGATCCGCGAATTCTCGGCTGAGCGCATTCAGAAGAGAGACAAGTCATACAAAAAGCACTACAAAACCTTGATCGAAACACCTGCTGTCGCATCCGAGGCGGTCACTCTCTATCAATTCGCCCTCAAATCCCTGTACGCGGTCCTCAAACAGGACTTTGCCCTGATCGAAACCATGCCATTGCAGCGTAGCAATGAATTCCTGGCATCCGTAACGCGGGAGAACGAGATTGAGGAAACTGCGGCCGCACAGTCGCCCGTATGAGGAAATAAAATGACTTCGTTGGACTACTTCTTTTTTTCTGCCTATCCGTATATCGCGATCATCGTATTCGTCGTCGGAGCAACCTACCGATACAGGGAAGCGGGATTCAAGGTAACGAGTCTGTCGGCGCAGTTCCTCGAAGGAAAGCAGGGTTTCTGGGGCACAGTGCCTTTCCATTGGGGCATACTGATGGTGTTTCTCGGGCATCTCGTTGCGTTTCTGTTGCCAGACACTGTGTTGGCCTGGAACAGCGACCCTGCGCGTCTGATAGCACATGAGGGCCTGAGTTTCACATTCGCAGTTGCGGTTGCAGTCGGTCTTGTTGCGCTGATCATCAGGCGCGTGACGCATCCCAGATTGAGAGTAGTTACTACTCGCATGGACTATTTTGTTGAGTTTGTGCTGCTTGCGCAGGTGCTGCTCGGCTGCTGGATTGCGTTGGGTTACCGCTGGGGGTCCTCGTGGTTCGCCGCCGATCTGTCACCGTATCTCTGGTCGCTCCTGAAGCTCAGCCCGCAAACCGAGGCAGTAGTGGCAATGCCTCTTGTGATCAAGGCGCACATCGTCGGCGCTTTCTCCATCATCTTGATATTTCCGTTCACTCGCCTGGTACACATATTGGTTGCGCCGGTTCACTACCTGTGGCGCCCGTATCAGGTCGTGATCTGGTACTGGGACAAGAAACGCGTTCGCGATGCCAGTACAGCGTGGTCAGACGCTCGCCCCCGAAACAACTGAACCTTACGGCGACTTTCGCGTACGGCAGTACAGGAGAGTAGGGCATGGAAAAAGTAGCCACGGCGAAATCGCACAAAGCGCTGATATTGAATACGACGGCATTTACCGTCTGTTTTGCGGTTTGGATGTTGAACGGCGTACTCGTGACCTTCCTGGCATCGAACCAGGTATTCGACTGGGGGCCAGTGGAGATCGGCTGGTTGCTCGGCATTCCCGTACTAACGGGTTCAATATTTCGCCTGCCCGCGGGCATGCTGACGGACAAGTTTGGCGGCAAACCTGTTTACGGGGCGTTGCTCTTCATATGCGCCGTGCCGATGTATCTGCTTTCCCATGCGAACAGCTTTCTGGAATTCGCCTTTTATAGTTTTGGTTTCGGCCTGTCCGGGGTGAGTTTTGCCATAGGCATTGCCTATACGTCGGCGTGGTATCCGAAAAAAAATCAAGGAACGGCCCTGGGCATCTTCGGCGCGGGAAACGCGGGCGCGGCACTGACCCTGGTTTTCGCGCCAACGCTGTTGAACAGGCTTACTGATAACGGCGCCAATATCGAAGGCTGGCGTCAACTACCCGTTTATTACGCTGGCCTGTTGGTCGTCATGGGCACTCTGTTTTTTATCTTCGCCGAGAACAAAAAACACGAGAAACAAGCACGAACCTTGGCAGCAATGCTGCAGCCATTGAAAGATATGCGGGTATGGCGTTTTGGTCTTTATTATTTTCTGGTCTTCGGCTGCTTTGTGGCCTTTTCCCAGTGGTTGGTGCCGTATGTTGTCAACGTCTATTTTCTGCCACTGGTTACGGCTGGCTTACTGGCGGCCCTGTTCAGCTTTCCTTCCGGAGTCATTCGGGCAGCGGGGGGCTGGATGTCCGACAAATGGGGCGCCCGCGTGATCATGTACTGGGTACTCGGCCTGTCTGTGGCCATCAGCTTCATGCTCATGTTCCCCAAGATGGAAATCTATTCGCCAGGTGAAGGGATCCTCGCCCAGCGCCCCGGTGTGGTGACCGAGGTCACGGAAACTCGCATCGTAGTCGATGATCAGATCTACCAGATCAGGCAAAGCGACACGGATTTCGAAGCGCTTGACGACAAAATCATGATTCTTCCGACCAAGGACACCTGGCAGGAAGCCATGGTGGAGGTAGGACAGGAGGTGAAGAGACGAGAGCTGCTGGCCAAAGGCATCACGCGGATCTATTCCCAAGCCAATGTGTGGGTATTTGCGGTATTCGTCATCGGACTGGGTAGTGTGTGGGGGATCGGAAAAGCGGCGGTGTACAAGCACATTCCCGACTACTTCCCCGATGAGGTAGGGGTCGTGGGTGGCATGGTAGGCGTGCTCGGAGGTCTCGGTGGTTTCTTTTGCCCGATTATCTTCGGATATCTGCTGGAGTGGACCGGCTTGTGGACCAGCGCCTGGATGTTCATGTTAGCTCTGTCACTCGTCTGTTTCACTTGGATGCATTGGACGGTCATGAAATTGTCCAGGCTGCCGTCTGGTTTCGAAACCAAGTTTGCCAGCCTGCTGCGGGGGGGCGCCAGCAGTTTCGTGAACCCGTTGATCGGCTGGGAAGATGAATTCAGCGTCGGGATTGATGCGATCGACAGCCAGCACACACATATGTTGAGCCTGATAAACCAAATAGATGAAGTGATTCAGGAAGGTGGTACTTATGAGCAGTTTGCTCCGGTTCTGAATGACCTCATCGATTACACGAACCGCCATTTCGCACATGAAGAAAAACTACTGGACGAAAATCATTGCCCGGACTTCGAAAGACACAAGAGATCGCACGTCCGCCTGCGCGAAGAACTTTTGCGTTGGCGAGAGAAGGTCGTAGAGGCCAAAGCGGAGGATATGCGCGAACATATGCTCTTTCTTCGAATATGGTTTCCGGGGCATATTCTCAACGTTGATAAGAATGATGCCGACTATCTAGTTTAGGTCCTCGGAGGACGAACACAAGAAAACCAAACTAAGCAGGTTAAGCGATGAGTAATTTAGAAAAGTGGGACGTTGAAGATAAGGAATTCTGGGAGTCCACAGGAAAGAAGATAGCAACTAGAAATCTCTGGATATCGATCCCGAGCCTGCTGTGCGGATTTGCCGTCTGGTTGTACTGGGGAATCATCACGGTCCAGATGCTCAATCTCGGATTCCCGTTTACACAAGCCGAACTCTTTACGCTGACAGCTATCGCCGGCCTGAGCGGCGCAACCCTGAGAATCCCCAGCACGTTCTTCATCCGTATCGCGGGTGGGCGCAATACGATATTTTTCACAACGGCATTATTGATGCTGCCCGCCGTCGGTACCGGATTCGCGCTGAAAAGCGCAGATACGCCGCTATGGTTGTTCCAGTTGCTGGCTTTGTTATCGGGCTTTGGCGGTGGGAATTTTGCCTCCTCGATGTCGAATATCAGCTTCTTTTTTCCAAAACGGGTGCAGGGCGCATCGCTGGGACTCAACGCCGGATTGGGAAATTTTGGCGTCACCACCATGCAAATACTGATTCCGTTGGTGATGACGGTCGGCATATTCGGTGGCGAGTCAATGACGCTGGTCAACAGCAGCGGGACACTCTTAGGAAAAATTCCGAGCGGCACTGAAACTTATATCCATAATGCTGGATTCGTCTGGCTGGTCTTGCTGATACCGCTGGCGTTTTTCGGCTGGTTCGGAATGAACAATATCGCGACCGAGGCAGTGACGCCAAAACCGGGAAACCCCGTCTGGAGCATGGCGAAGATATCGATGTTGCTGTCGATCGCGTTGCTTACGGCCTCTGTGGGACTCTATCTGCTGCTTCCCCCGCCAACGGGGGCAGGCATCCTCAGCAAGTGGATTGTGCTGCCGCTGGTCATTATTGCGACGCTGCTGCTATTGAGGTATCTGACAAAGGGCGAACTGCAGGCCAATCTCAAGCGTCAGTTCCGAATTTTTGAGAACAAACATACCTGGGCCATGACGGTTATTTACACCATGACCTTCGGATCATTCATAGGTTATTCCGCCGCATTCCCGCTCGCGATCAAGGTGATATTCGGGTTTACGCACGTCGCCGGACCCGATGGCACCCTGATTCATGATGCCGTTAACCCGAACGGTCCCAGTGCATTGATGTACGCATGGATGGGGCCGTTTATCGGCGCGTTGATCCGGCCGGTCGGCGGCTGGGTATCAGACAAGGTAGGCGGAGCCAAAGTGACACAAATGGTTTCCATTGTGATGATTGCCTCTGCCCTTGGCGTAGCCTACTTCATGGCCGCCGCCTACAGTTCACCCACCCCAGAAGAGTTCTTCTGGCCATTTTTCCTGCTGTTCATCGTTTTGTTTACAGCAACCGGTGTGGGTAACGGGTCGACATTCAGAACGATCGCTGTTGTATTTAACGAAGAGCAAGCTGGCCCGGTGCTCGGATGGACTTCAGCCGTAGCCGCGTACGGCGCTTTCATTATTCCAAAGGTTTTCGGCGAGCAAATTAGCCTTACAACCCCGGAGTATGCGCTTTATGGTTTTGCAGTCTTCTACGGTATATGTGTCGCACTCAACTGGTGGTTCTACCTGCGGCCTAATGCGTATGTGAAAAACCCTTGAAGAGGGGGACAAGTAGCAGCCTGGCGTCGACAACATGGATAGCAAGACTAGAACTCCAATACAGGATGCCCTGACAAGACCACTTTGGGATCTGAGAATTTCGATAATCGATCGCTGCAATTTTCGTTGCGGCTACTGCATGCCGGCGGACGCGTCGAATGCCCGTGGCGATTTCCTGCCCAGGAAAAGACTGCTGAGCGATGCAGAAATGGACCGATTAGTACGAGCGTTCGTAGGGTTGGGCGTTGCCAAAATCCGTATCACGGGGGGTGAGCCGTTATTGCGGCCCGGTTTGGTGAACTTGATCGAACGCCTTGCGGGAATTGCCGGCGTAGAGGATCTGGCTCTTATCACTAATGGAATTCTGTTGCCACAAATGGCACAGGACCTGGCACAAGCGGGGTTGGGCCGTATTACTGTCAGCCTGGACAGCCTCGACGAAAAAGTGTTTGCCCGGATGACCGGCGGCCGAGGCTCGGTTGCGCGGGTGCTTGCCGGCATCGATGCTGCAGAAAAATTCGGATTTGGTGAGCTGAAAATCAACACCGTAGTTCAGCGAGGTGTCAATGATCATACAGTCATGGACATGGTGCGGTACTTTCGCGGTAGCGGTCACATACTCCGGCTGATTGAGTTCATGGATGTTGGCAGCAGCAATCAGTGGAGTTCGGATCGCGTGGTGCCGGGTTCGACATGGCTGCAGCTGATTCATGAACACTGGCCACTTCGACCGCTGGCAAGTCATTATCCAGGAGAAACCGCGCGTCGGTATTCGTTTGCGGACGGCGCAGGCGAAATCGGCCTGATCAATTCAATAACTGAGCCTTTCTGCGGCCAGTGTTCTCGCGGCAGAGTATCCGCAGACGGTGTTTTTTACACGTGTCTTTTTTCAGGCCAGGGAATCAACCTGCGGCCGTTATTAGGCAGTGGACGCGATCCCCGGAATCTGACAGAACGCATTCGCTCATCCTGGTCAGAGCGCCAGAATCGTTATAGCCAGATTCGCGGCGAGCCGGGCGGCACAGAAGCGAAAATTGAAATGTATCGCCTTGGTGGTTAGGCCGAAAGCGGTAACCGTGTCAGACGCCGGTGGATTGGGCAGCTGGGTGGGGGAAGGTATCCTCATCGTCTTCACAATCTCTGTGATGTCCGGGCTCAAGGCACTTGAAGTCTTTCTCGATCAACAGGGAAAGAGAGTTTGACCCCGAGAGCTTCTGCTCCGCGAACAAGGACACTTCATCGGAGTTGCTCCAACCCAACACTCTTGATTTTGGCAAGCTGACGGCGAGGCTGCCGTTGTCAAAGGTCGCCGAGATACTATTGTTCTCGGAAACGTCCAGGCGATAGGTCAGAACCGCACCTGGAAGGTGAGTCTCTTCCACTATGCTGATTCCTGCCGCAAGTTGATCAACCTCTCCACGTTTCAGGCGGAAGCGCATGCTATCACCGCGAATTCGAAGCTTCATGGTCAGACCTCATACGGTACGTCAGACAAAATACTAGCAAATCAATCGGCGACTCCCTGTTTCGGTATATACGTATAGTCCGCAGTGGAACTTTGAAAATCGCATAGCATGGCCCGTCGGCGCTTGCGGCGATTACGGATACCGGGTCACGCGTATTAATCGTAAATTATTTTAGGGTGACGGCAAAGAACCTATCGTCTCTACATGGAAGAAGTTGTCAAGGGGGAGAGCAACGAAGCGATGACAATGCTTGCCGGACTATCCAGATCCTCTACAAATAGATCGAACGTGCATATCGTTCTGATTTGCACCGCGTTGGCTGCCGGGATCTTCCTAGTCGATGTCGCGTCGCTGCCATTAGGAGTCGCCGCAGGTGTGGCTTACGTTGGTGTGGTTCTGATCGCCCTATGGCTGCCTAAATGGCAACATTCGTTTATCGTTGCCGGCGGAGTATCCGTTCTTACAGTACTCGGTTAT
>Ga0255052_10002262_pt1 | contig 14034 bp, 6 predicted proteins | sample JV7_2_21_MG_FD_188632 | JGI IMG/M metagenome (GOLD analysis project Ga0255052, IMG submission 188632) | Seawater microbial communities from Jervis Inlet, British Columbia, Canada - JV7_2_21 | ecosystem: Environmental > Aquatic > Marine > Inlet | place: Canada: British Columbia | collected... | reverse complement strand
CCGTAATCACCGTGGAAATAGGTGTTCTGGTACGGCGCGGGGAAGTCGATACCGTCATAAATTACGCCCCCGGTCGACGAGTTGCCCGGGAATTGCGTCCCGAGTACCGTGCGTCCGTCGTAGGTAACTCCGACATCCACGATAACCGCATCGCCACTGGGGTCAAAACTGCCCCAATGTGTTGCAGCACTGAAATGCTGCCATTCGAGTATCGGTCGGGAGTGCTCGAAAACCATCCCGGCGGGAATTTGCACTGAAGTATCGCAAGGATTGGGAAACGACGGCAACCCCGTCGTTTCTTGCTTAATCAGGTCCTCGAAAAGGAAGTTATTGGGGCATGAACCGCCGGCGAGCGGGTTTGGCGCGTCCTGGTTCTCGGTGTCTTTGGCGGCGTATTGCAACTCGATGTTCATACCCTCGTAAACGGGCCAGCCGAAATTCTGACGCGCCGAATGCAAGATGTGCCAGTCTTCCCAAGTCTGCCAACCAACATCACCAATGTAGAACGTGCCCGGATCACCATCTGGCGGGTCGTTTTCAGGGCTGGTCCTGACCCCAGTGCCGACTTCGTGATGGATACGAAAAGGATTGCGTAACCCGAGTGCCCAGACTCTCGACTTGGCCGAGCGTGGGCTGGCCCCATCGTAAAAGGGATTGCTGGGCACGCCGTCACCAGTGGCCGGATCCAGGCGCAGAATCTTGCCTGTCAGGGAGTCGATCATTTGGGAACGGAACGAGCCGACGTTCTCCTTCGGCTGCATGATCCCGTCCGTCAGCGCGGAGCTGTAGTAAGTCTCACTGGCAGAGCCTGCATCCGCCGATGAGTAGCTGGCATTGTCACCGGTAGATACGATAAGCGTACCATCGCCGCCGAAGGTGACCGTGGCAATGCCGTGGGATTCATGCGTGAGCATGACACCGCCCGACTTGGGCTGATTCCACCAGGTCTCACCGAGGAGCACCTTTCGCGTACTGTAGTCAACCGCAGTTGCATGCCGGTAGTCACTTTCGCCCGCCGGCTTGATCGCCTGCAAGCGAATCAAGCGTCCGATGGTTGCTTTATGGAAGCCTGGGTTGGGCCGGGCGTTCGCCGGCGGATCCAGAAATTGCTGGTTGGGTTCCCAGGTATCCGCCGCAGTATATGGTGGCTGTTCCGAGCCATTGCAGATCGGCACACCATCAACCGGTGAGTCGCAATTCATCAGGTGATTACGATCTACCGTGTACAACAGGTACACGTAGCCATTGAAATCAAAGTTGGGATCCGGTGTGTAGCCCAGCAGGCCATGATCACGCCACCCGAGCACCTCTTCACTAATATCGATGAAAGGCTGGGTGACTGGTTGTGCCTGATCGACTATCCAGACCTTGCCGCCCCGCTCCCATGCAAACATGCGCCCGCTCTGAGAAAAGGTGATACCGACTACCGCGTCCCAGCTACCGTCGACGCGCGGGCTCGGAATCGTCGACTCGGTGAAGCCAACTGGCAGTGATGTGGCCGTGGCGGCTGTCGACAAGAAAACGAACGTTGCCAGAACTACGAGAGTGGCGACAATTCTCGACTGGGGTGGTTGTATTTCCATCGAGGACGATGGTCCTTTTTCTTCTTCTTATTATTATGAATTAGCGGTGCTGCCCTTCAGTATAAGGCGCCTGCGCTTTATCAAAATGTGACGCAAGTCACGTTCTGATTGCATTACGCGGGATTCGTCACACAACTGAATCGAAGCTTCGCTTGATTGCACATGTCGTGTACACACGAGAAAACCGCATGATCATTAGTCTAGCTCGCTAACGTTTGTTACTCAGTTCGAAATTGACGTAATACACACAAAAAATAATACGTAAATATACGTATATCGCTAAAGTGGGTAACTGGAAAATAACAGCCAATCCTCAACACATTGATTAGAACCACCATCACGAGTCCGGACACTAATAGTGGGGGAAAGATAAGTTTTCAGAAATGGATGGTGGTCCTGTTCGAAGCTTTCTCTTTTTGGTTTTCCGATCGTTCATCCAGCCGATTGGTATTTGTCTAACGGATATGTCTGTATATTTTTGCCGGCCGATTTTCCTCACGCATTGACATATATCAATTTGGCGATTAAACCAAGAAAAACCAATGCGATATAATGCGCACCCGGGGAGCTGTCGCATTGACATTGATATGCCTGTTTGGGAGTTGAGACGGTAACGTGCGAATCAGATCATGAAACTCTCAACGATCATCCCATCAATCCTGCGGGAACCGCTATTCACCGGTGAGCTTCTTCGTTAATGTCGAAAAGGATTCTTATGAGTTGATGTAGATTGATTCTGCGATTGATTTACAATTTTCAAAATCAAACTGTGTACTCGGACTGTCAGTCAAGCCTTCGGCAACCCAGGCTTGGCTGACCAGCTCTGTCGCGACATACACCATCGGTCCAAGCTTGATCGGCCATCTGTCGATCATGAGTACAATGGAGCAAAATAACACCTGCTATTCTGATGATGACTCTGACTGAATCCTAGCTTCATCCAGCAACGCCAGCGTCACTCCAATCATAGCTTCCATGGATGCACTGTAAAACTCCGCCCTTAGCTGACCGGCCGGATCTATCACAAATATTTGCGGCGAATGTAAAACTGAATATTCACCGCCATCGCTGGTCTCATTTCCCTTGTAAAACGCAGCGGAGAAATCCTTTGCAATTGGTTTTACGAGCGCCGGCTTTGCCGTTAGGCCGATGAACCGTTGCGAGAACCCTTTTAGAAATGCCTTCAGTGCGGCCGGAGTATCACGCTCTCCGTCCACGCTGATCATCACGTAGGCAACCTTGTCAGAATCGAGTCGGCCCGACGCCTCCAGTTGCCGCATTCGTTCCATGGCCATAGGACAAACGTCCGGGCAGTTGGTAAAGCCGAACAGCACAAGCGCCGCGCGCCCCTGCAAGTCACTCAACCGAAAAGGTTCACCTTCTTGATTTGTCAACTCTACATCGCGGATGGAGCGTGCGGATACCAGAACGCGGACACGGTCATATTCTGGTAGTGTCGCGGACTCGGCGACGAATAATGGTCCGAGCACTGCACTCAGCACCACGACGGCTAGAAGCATCCGCCAAACGAAGTTCGCGAAGAAATGAGGCCTATTCAATCAACTTCGCCAATCTTCATACCGGCGCCGCATACAACCGGTTATTGGAGTAGCACCCAGCGCACCGCATCGGCGCTGGCCTGGCCATTCTCACTCGACACCCACACGTTCCCATTGACTCCCGTCGTCAAATTAAAGGTACCCAGCAGAACCCACTGTCCGGCCAACACCTGGTCCTGCTGATTGACGGGCACCGTGATCGTACCACCGTCCTGCTCGATCCGGTACGGTACAGTAGTAGAGCGGTTGGGGCGCCAGGTCCAGTAAGCATAGACCTCATAGGTACCCGACTCCGTCAGGCTCGGCTGCCAGGTGAAAGTGCAAGCAATATGGCAGTAAACCGAATTGCCCAGATACGGATCGGCACCGCTCGAGGCGAACCAATCACCCGTCTGGGACGTATTGAGATCAAGGTTATCCACAATCGTCTCTACCGTTGCCGCCAGCGTGGTCGCATTCGCCATGTTCGACAGCCCGGACGCGTTACCCGACGGGTCAAACGCATCGACCTCGAAGCTGTATGCCGTGATCGGTGCCAGACCCGTGACCGTGTGGCTTGTCCCGGTCGTCACCATCGCCACCGGCGTTGTGTAATCACCGTCCTGATAGACGTTGTAACCCAGCACAGCGACGTTATCTGTTGAAGCCGTCCACGCCAGGTCGATCTCTGTCGCGCCGTTCGCTGTCGCCGTCAGATTGGTTGGATCGCTCGGCGATATGATATCTGGCGGCATGAGCACCCAGCGCAGCGCATCGGCGCTGGCCTGGCCGTTCTCGCTAGACACCCACACATTGCCGTTAACACCCGCCGTAAAATTATACAGTCCCAGCAGATTCCACTGACCACCCAACGCCAGATCATGCTGATTAACCGTCTTCGTGTCGGTACCAGTATCATTGTCGATCCGGTACGGCACGTTAGTTGAGCGATTTTCTTTATAGGTCCAGTACGCATACACCGCATAGGTACCCGTCACTGACAGGTTCGGCTGCCAGGTAAAGGTGCAATCAACATTGCAGTACACTGAATTGCCGAGGTAAGGATTGGCAGCGCCTGAGGCCGGCCAGGTACCTGTCTGAGACGTATTAACATCCAGATTATCGACGATCGTCTCTGCCGATGGCGCCAGTGTCGTCGCAGTCGCCTCAATCGAGAGGCCCGACTCATTACCCGCCGGATCAAATGCGCTGACCTTGAACGTATACAAAGTGTCCGACGCCAGGCTCGTGATCGTATGGCTCGTGGTTGTCGTCGTTGCCACCGGCGTCGTGTAATCAGGACTCTGGTACACCTTGTAACCTGCCACTGCAACATTATCCGTCGAAGCCGTCCACGACAGGTCGATCTGGCTTGCGCTAATCGCCGTCGCCGTCAAATTAGTCGGTTCCGTCGGCAGCGTTTCATCCGGTGGCACTGCACTTATGAGCACCCAGCGCACCGCATCGGCGCTGGCCTGGCCGTTCTCGCTCGTTACCCACACTGTCCCGTTTGCTCCCGCCGTCAGATCATAGGTGCCCAGCAAATTCCACTGCCCGCCCAGCGAAGGATCGTTCTGATCAACCAACACTGTGGCCGTACCACCATCGTGATCTATCCGGTACGGCACACTAGTCGAGCGGTTGACTTTAGAGGTCCAGTACGCATACACCTCATAGGTACCCGACACCAGCAGGTTCGGCTGCCAGGTAAAGGTGCAAGCAATATTGCAGTACACTGAATTACCCTGATACGGATCGGCCCCACCCGAGGTGAACCAATCACCAGTCTGAGACGTGCTGGGACCCAAATTATCGAGGCTCTGCTCCGACGGCTCTGCTTCCAAGCCATCAATCTGTTCAAGATAAGCAACCAGCTGTGACAATTCGGGATCGACAAGCGACACACTGTTGTGAGCCAAGATGGCGTCAGCCAGTGTTTCGGCGGCCCCATCGTGCAAGTATGGCGCGCTCTCCCATACGCCGCGCAAAGTTGGCGTATCGAGACCCATGCCCGGGTTTGTGAGACCTGTTACCGGGTCCACTAATGGCTGGCCAAGCCGACTACCGCTTGTTACCTTCATTGTGCCAATATCGTGCAAGGCGTCTGTGCTGCTATCAGTGAATTCCGACCCGCTGTGACACCCGAAGCAATTTTCGATCAGGAATATCTGGCGGCCCGCGATCGCATCTGCAGTCAAGGAGCCGTCGCCGTTTCGATGTGGGCTACTGGCATACTCATTAAGTGAATCAACATATGCAGCAAGCGCATCAAGGTCCGCACTGACTCCGGCTTTGGGATCGCCGAGCGGCTGGCTACGAGTACCTGCAAAGAAATCTACATCGGCCATCAACCCGGTGCCCTGCGAAAGCCCGCGGATCTGGCCCTCAAAGTCCTGCACTTCATCAAAGTTTGCGGACCAATGTCTGCGCCCATGGTTTGTGCCGCGACCTGATAGATTGATCGTGTTCCGCAAGCCTTCGCCCATGCCAGTTATATCCCAGACCCGTCCGTCACCAGCACTATCATTGTGGCAGGTGGCACAACTGAGATAGCGGTCGAAAGCAAGACGAGTGTCAAACGCATCATAAAACAGTTGCTTGCCCAGCAGCACTTGCGCCGACAACTTCTCGGTGCCCACACTCGGTAATGTGCCAAGGGGGTCAACACTCCACTGACCACTTGTTTGTAACGTAGTGAGATCAAGTACGTCTACAGTGCGGTCCATGAAATTATTGACGTACAATCTCATGCCGTCGGACGACACAGCCAAACCCCCCGGTGCCTTGCCAACGTTGATGCGGAATATTTCAATATCGGCATATGCATCGATAACCGCGACCTCGCGGCTCGTCTCAAGTGCAACAAAAGCATAAATTCCGAATGGATCGAAAAGCGCCGCGCTTGAAAAACTTGAGTTGTCATAGTCGATTCGCTTGGAGAAATTCTCAATATTGGTTGGCAAATCAATACTCGAGCTGATCGCACGCACGGTGTTCTGGAAATTCAGGTTGAATGGCGGATCACGCAATATGCCACGTGCGATATTGTCCTTCTTTGACGGCGCCCTGCCTGACGTGCCGTCGGGCGAAATTGCCAACGCCCCCACATAATTTGGAACACCTCTGCCCTGGTTTTCTGCATCTGGTCCAATGCTGTGCTGCAAGACGATCTTGGTCACAAAGGTCATCGAGGCGCTGGCGACTACCATAATCTCACCGCCGGTATTTGCGCCTTCGAACTGGGACTCGACGATAGCCGAATCCTCACCAGTTTGGAGAGGCGTGATGAAGCGCGACACATAAATGGAGGACCCCGCCGCGTCGATTGCCACACCGCGTGGGTTGGGGCCCGTATCGAAAGAGCCCAACTGCACGCCTGTCGACCCGTCAAGTTTCAACAGGCTACCGGCTGCTTGCAACACTACGTACGCCTCATTTACAACAGGAGAAAATACGATGCCATAGGGTTGCGACCCGAAAGGCATCGCGACTGTTTGTACGACCGAAAGACCAACAGGATCGATGATGCTAATGTTCGCTGATGACTTATTCGTCACCCACACACGATCATCCGGCGCAATAGCTATGTTTCGCGGAGCGACACCGACCGGGATCTCAATGAGCTTTGCGTGCGTAGAGGCATCGAAGACGCTCACCGTATCGTTGTCCTGATTGACTGCCCATATGCGTGAATTGCCGACCGTTTTATGTTCGTACATGATGTTGGTCGAAGTGCTTGGACTATTAGTCGTGAGCGGAAGATGAACTCCCTGCACGAAGGTTTGTGGAGGGAGTTCCCCGGCGTCGTCTTTTACAGTCAGTTGGATGTAGTAAACACCAGGACCGGGAACAGGATTCGTGAAAGTATGTGTTATTGACGGCGAGCTCGAGTAAGCGGTTTCCGTCGATCCATCGCCAAAGTTCCACTTGTACATCACATTGGTGCCGCCGCTCGCACTCGCCGTATAAATAATGGGGGTGTCGACCTCTTTCGGCAACTGCGCAGGCATTGGTTCAACCGACAACGGCGGTACTGCATCGATAATCCAATCGAAGTTCGCAGTGTCGATTGTTGTGCCATCGGTAACAGTCACTTCTGCGATAAACGTTCCATCGATCGTCGGTGCTCCGGTAATCAAACCGGTATCTGTACCGATGATCAGTCCTGGTGGAAGTCCGGTGGCGCTAAACGTCAGTACATCGGGGGGTACGTCCCCGTCCGACGCATTTATCTGCAGATTGACCGGAACACCAACAGTTCCAGACTGTGTGCCGGGATTTCCGATGACAGGATCCGAATTAACGCTGATCGGTGTGATGAAGCCTTGTCGACATTGAACGCCAAAGCTATCAATCTGGCTGCCAGAGCGACCGTATAGTGCATACACAGGGTTATTTGTACCGCAGGCGAATAGCCCTTGCGCTGTGCCGCCCGAACCACCGTCCGGACCCAACAACTGGCCAGCACCCGTTAGACCTCCCGCCGGCGTCAGCGCCTTGCATTCGATGTTCAATTGGTTGACCAGACTCCCCGACCGACCTTGAAAACCGCTCATCGCAAAATCTACCGGGCAAGTCTTCGAGAAACTGGTGCCAGTCGATGTCGTACCTGTAACAGGACCGTCTATCGGTGCACCAATCCAGTGTCCGAACTGGTCCATTTTGACGCATTGGGGACCGATCTGATTGACGACAGTCGCGTATTTCCCATGAACACCAACAAGTACTTCGTCAACATTGCAAGCAAGTTGAAATGAAGTCCCGCCGCTGCCGCCAATTGCCGGCGTATAATCGACGGCCGTATTCGGGCTCGGGTCGATATTGATACGCAGCATATGCGCCTCGGACGGCACGCCCGAGTCGTCTATGGCAAACATCAGATAAAACCCAGGCGGCGTGTCGCTTGCGCGCGCGGGCAGGTTTACGCTCAGCATGTTGGCAGATTGCGTGAATGGCAGTTCAACGAAGCGCTGGTCCATATTGACGCTGTGTGTTACCGAACCGGTCTTTACGATCGCAACCCGCGTGAATGTGGAAGAATCTACCTGCACCGCCAGGTTATCACCGACATTGGCAGTATCAGGCGCGGAAATAATCTGCGGTCGCGTTGCAAAGCCGCCCCCTGAGGCGTAAAGATACGGCGGATAGTAAATCTCGGCATTGGTATTGTTTAACGGTCCCGGTGCGCCGCCACCAGCCACGAGTACACTGGCATCCGGCAGCAACAACGCCGAGGAATGGTACAACCGTGCGACCGCACCCTCTGAACCAACATGCCACAGCCCGGTATCGGGATCCCAGATTTCCGCGCTCTTGTTCACACCAACCAGTTGATTGGCGGACGTACTGCCACCGGTTACGAGCACACGACCGTCTGCGAGCACAGTGGCGCTGTTCCACCGCCGTCGACTTGACGTCGATTGTGTTGGTGCCCACGCGGGTGTGGGCCCATTGATATCAATAACAAGCGCACCACTTGAGTTGGCCCCTACCTGAAGGATTCTGCCCGGCTGGAACATAGCAGCGCCTGATTGCCAACCTGCGTATGAAGACGAGAATGTGCCGGCATAAACCAGTGAACCGAGCCCGCCGGTGTCCACAAAGAACATATTGCCGTTCGTGTCGTAGCCAAACACTCGGCCATCCGGGGCCAAGAAATTTCGCGGAAATATCGTTGCGTAACTGCCTGTCGGCGCCCCAGTGAGCAACCGGAATCCGCCCGTTGTCTCCCTCACTTCCGGCAGATCAGCACCACCATTTCCACCCTGAATATAGATCTCACCATTAACCAGTGCAGTTGCCGACGAATACCATCGCGACCGGTTCATGCTCGTTGAACTAGCTAAGGCATTGTCGCTGTAACTGAAAAGGTTGCTGTCGTTGTTTCCCGTGTTCGTCGTGCTGGTGCCGGTCCAATTGTCACCGCCAGCAATAAGAATATCGCCACTTTGCGGCAGAATAATCTGTGAGCTACAAAAGAGATCTGTCCCCGTAAAATTGTCCAGCGTCACGTGCCCAGCAGTCAGGCCGGCCGCCGGATCCCAGACGTCGTATACGAAAAAACCGGTTTGTGTGCCGTCTCCTAACGTGCCATAACTCAGTACGCGACGGTCCGGCGTAATGACGGCATGTAACGCAATCAACGGCCAGTTTTCTAATGTTGACCAAGCACCGTCAACGTTATCGGCTCGCGTGGAAGAAAAGCTCGCAAGTGCAGCAATACAGAAAAATCCGGTAGCGATTTTCTGCAGGATCGAGTGACGCGAACTCGCGGTCACCGAATCAGAATATGCTCGATTGCTTAGGGACATTTCACCCGTTTTCAAAAACTTGTTGGTTTTTTGTCATTAATAGCGGTTCAGAACAAAGTAACCGCGCGCCATGGAGCGCATACGCAGCCAGGATCGTTGCTGCGCCACCTCCTGTACCCCTCAATTAACGCAAGAATCAAGCCAATTGCGAATTATCTTTATATAACAGCAAATTGGACGTGACATCTGCAAATGAGAAGCAGCCAGTGTAAAGAAAACCGACATCGGAGTTTTTCGATTGACCTATTCGGCGTGCTGGTCAAGTGCCATTTGAATGACGGCGAGGGAGCCCGCCTGGCTCATTGATCGGGAAGAAATATTGCGCGCAAATCTCAGTGATAGCGAACTCCGTTGCTCGGCGCGCAGGCCGAATGCACAAATCCTTTTCTAATCAATAGCTTCTGAACCTGAGCCTGATCGCGTAGTTGCTCAATCGTTTGCTGGAATATGATCGCAGTGCGCTGCTGTCGAAACAACGATTCGCTATGCTCGCGTGCCGACTCAATACCTGCAATCGCCGCTGTCAGGACGCGCATCTGGAAAAGCAAATCTTCGAATCAGAATGTCAACAAACGTGAATCTGATATTTTCATTAAAAAACAATAAATTAGAGGTACATTCCTCAGGTAATTAGCGGTTTATGTAAAGATAACCGACGTGAACTACCGGGCGTGATCGCCATTAAGACTCTACTCGGCGTGTACTTGACACACTTGCCTTGATAATACGGGCAATGTCTGCAATCAATGCCGCTCTCTTGGTCCCGTACCTCCCCGAAGACCTGGTCCAGACGTAAAACCAAAACCCGAAATGCACGAACACGCTCGCTGTCGTGTTTCCAGGTAATGAAACTGCATGTTTGCTAGCGCCGTTAGCGAATCTGCGCGGTCGCCGTGGGACCGTCGATCAAGGTTGGGACGACGGGATTATCACTCTTCTTGATGACAGTATTTGATTAAGGCCGGCGATTGCCCTGCCGAGAGAAACGGCTTGGAGCTGGTATCCTTTCCACGGCTTGAACCACTTCACTGCCCACGGGCACTGCGGATCATTTCCTTCCGCCCCGACAATAGCTGAATGCCAATCCACAGGCCCGGCAGATTTGCTATGAGGTTGGATACGTACAGCAAGACGGCGAACGCGATGGCAATGCTACTATCGAACCCGAGACTAGCAAAGAATTCCAATAGTACTGCCTCGCCGACACCAACTCCGCCCAGGGAGACGGGGAGCATAACCATGAAAGTGTGGGCCGGTACGAGAATCATCAGCCACGAAATTGCCAGTGGTACGGCGACGGCGAAGGCACCAAAGTAAAACCACATGACCCGAAACATTTGCATGCCAAATGCCAATACAAACGACCACAATATGAGCATTGGCCGGCCACGCAGGATGACAAGAGCATCTATCATTGCTGAGGCTCCTTTTCTCAGCCTCGACCCCTCGGGTGTCAATCGCAACAATAAGCCATGCATGCCCGAGTGTAGTGCGAGTACAGCAAACACTACGACACAGACCAACGCGAGACTTGCGTAAATGGCGACGGCCCGAGTACTGACACCTTGAAAGAATACTGCCCCCAAAAGCAACATGACCACAAGTGAAACCAGCCCGACGACCCGGTCAAAAACCACGCTCGAAAAAGAATTCGGTAGACTTGACCCGGCCTGTTTTAGACCGGCAACGCGAATGACTTCAGTGGCGCCCCCGGGCAAAAACATACCGAAGAAGTTACTGGTAAATGTAATTCTGACGAGAGGCCAAAAGCGTGCGTCCGGTTCCCAGCACTTCACGAGAACGTACCAGCGATAGGCTGTAAAGACCTTTGATCCTGCGATTGTCAAAATCATCGCCACGAACCAGACTGCATTTGTACCCGCAAGCCGAGATGCGGCACCGGGCAAATCTGTGTGGACAATCACGTACCACAGCAATAGCCCGCTGATAGTAATGCGCGACCAGACAGGCAGATGATATTTGCGCGACGTGTCGTTAGCGGGATTCATGCGTGGCCTGAACCTTATGCACGCTCAGTATGGCAGTCACTATCTGGCTACGGCTCCTCTGAAGCCGGTCATGTTGTATACCATGAACCGGTGACTGATGCCGCCGGCACCTCTGCCCATCGTCCTGCGGAAGCTATGAACTTCAGGCCGGTCAGAACGGTAAGTAATTCAAACATAATCGGCCACCTTGCGGTTGTGCGCGTACCATGCGCATTGGCAGCCCGGCGGTCTTGGAGCCTTCGTGACAGGAACGTCGTAGTGGAGACGAGAATCCTTGGCTCTACGTCCCTGGCTTTGGCCATGTTTGCCTTTCTCGGTTATGACTTATCTTTATCGCGAAATGATCAAGTAGCGTCAATTAGCGCACGTACATACTTTCACAGAATGCCTCGCCAATTATGACAACTTTTGGTGGTGGTCTCCACCGATCGACGCAACACTTTATCTCAAACAGAAAAGATGGAGTGCATGCAATGGAACGAGGATATCGTTACGGTTTCACGGCGGCGGAGAACACGGAGTCGAGGGATCGTTGGCAGTGTGGGAATGACGTCCCTAGAAGCTACTCCTATCCGGCGCCGTTCGGGCGGCGCTCGATGAACGATTGTCCATGCATGTGCTCAGGCCTGGGGAGGTCAAAGATATCGTAGAGAGTCGGTGCCACATCGAGAATGTCGAGCTCCGGCAGAGTGATTCCCGGCTCGATGTCAGCACCACGTACCATCAGGAATCCATATTCGCGATGGTTGCCGCTACGCCCGTCAAAATCCAGGCCGGGAGTGGGCCATGGGATCGATCCGAACGGCGACTTGATTTCCCGGTGCATCGCGCAAGGCGTTTTCGTCCAGTTGATCGCGATATCCGGCAGATAATTAAGCTTCGGGTCACCGGGACATATCGCATCCATCCTCTTGGCCTCGCTCACGATCGGTTGCCCCGTATCCGCATCGACGAACTGCGCAAGCGCCGAGATTATCAGGTCGCAAATGGCATCGTATTCCTCTCCCGGCGCGACTACGCCCTCGGCCTCGCGGCCGCGGAGATTTATCCGCACGTATCCCTGCAAGTCCGGTACCAGGGCGAACGCCCTGGTCGACGACCAGTCCTTACCGCCCGTGCGCCAGAATCCCGTCAAGCGGTCTTGCAAGGGTTGTGGCAACCTGTGCTTTATCGCATGACGCCAGATTCTGGGCACGTGCTCGCGTAACGCACTCAGGAGTCGAAAGGATCGGGTGTCGTCCGATTCCTGACCAGACAGAATCAGCCGGAGTATCTCCGGGAGCAGCTCGCTGCGAGTCGTGTTCGACTCCATGCCGTGCAGGGACATCAGCATGATCGTCGTGTCATCCGGGGCCGACTCAATCAGGCTGCCAACGGCCCGGTCGCACTCGATATAGATGCTCTCGAGCGCCGCCGCTATCGCATCACCGCCCGGGAGACCGACCTTAGAGTCGAGACTTGTGGGCCCCCACAATTGATGCCCGCCCATGTGAGTCGCAGTGAAACTCACAATTGCGAAATCCCAGTACTGACCACTTAGCAGACTCAGGGAAAGATCGCGGATATTGCGGGTGGACGCGTTGAGTACGTCGGTGAGCTGTCCGAGTTCCTCTAGGCTCATAGGTCGCTGAGTTTCGACCAGCTTTATTGGCTCGTGGCCGTCAGCGCGAATCCGCTCTCGGGCAGATGCCGGGTGCACCCAGGGCTCGGACAGGCAGTCGTGTGTGCACCAGCCGCAGATCTCCGTGCTGTGTTCCTGGCGCGGAGGCGGGTGGACCATCGGCGCATCGATTACCAAGGTCTCGATACCCCGGGCCTGAAAGTCGCGCCAGAACGGTTCCAGCGTGAACTGGTCAGGCTCCAATGGCTGTGATGCCATCGTACGCGGATTCCATGGCAGGTAGTGATAGATGCCGTGCTCGGTCGGGCTGGCCCCGGTGTAGAAGCTTGGCCAAGGCGCGGCTACGAACCAGTCCGCCACCGACCTGATCCGGCCGCGGGCAGACACGTCGCGTAGCCGTGCGATATTCGGCAGCTTGTCCTGCTGCACCAGCCGCTCGATCAGCGTCAGCTCGGCCGCGTCGAGGGCGATAATCAGAACCCTGGGTTTGCGATTTTCAGTCATCGACCATTTTTATATCTTGGCCATCGAGTATCAGGCCAGCCCTGAAACCTCTTGCCCAGGCTACCAGGCCAACCATCAGCACGAACGAGGAGCCAAGAACAAAAGCCAGGCGCCGCGGGTTCCATCTGAGCGTTCGAGAACCCAGGTACGCTAGTCGCTTGGCCGCAATCGGCAACATCATGATTCGATAACGACCCAGCCGCAACTGCCAGTGCTTTAGATGAACCCGGTGTCGTGCGCGCTCCAACCCGAATGACCGATGGTGATCGATCAGTGCTCCCAGGGTCGGCCGACCCAAGTGCCTGACCCGCATCTCAGGGTTGAACATGAGTCGCCCCGGCCATCGCTCGGCGACCGCGATACTCAGGCGCAAATCCTCGGCGCCACCATCAGGAAAAGCGCCGGCGGCCAGAAAATCAGCCTTGCGGATCGCGAGATTGCAGCCCGGCGCATATTGCGCGGGGCCCG
>Ga0255052_10002260_pt1 | contig 14041 bp, 15 predicted proteins | sample JV7_2_21_MG_FD_188632 | JGI IMG/M metagenome (GOLD analysis project Ga0255052, IMG submission 188632) | Seawater microbial communities from Jervis Inlet, British Columbia, Canada - JV7_2_21 | ecosystem: Environmental > Aquatic > Marine > Inlet | place: Canada: British Columbia | collected... | reverse complement strand
TACAAACCGAGGTATAGCCCAATAATATGCGCTCACAGACTTCCCGCTCACGCGGGGTCAACTGGGAAAATGGAGAGACACTCTTGCTGATGATGTTGTGCACCAGGCTTCGCGCGTTCCGGCGCTGGCCCTGCTTGCTCACGGGACTCAACTGGAGGATGCGGTAATGCGCGGAAATCAGGGTGGTCACCAGTGGCAGGATGGTCTCCAGCAATTGCCAATCCTTGTCGGAGTAAGGGCCGGATCTGCCCATGCGGTAAAAATTGCAGTAAACGCTGCCCTGCTCGACCTTACCGATGGTCGAAGCCTTGTCGATCAATCCGTGGCGATCAAAAAAATGATTTTGGTAAGAGGGGTCGTAAGTCGCATCGTCGGCGAGTGGAATCAGGCAATCTTCACAGCCTTCTTCCGCACCGGCAATCTGCGCAAAATTTGGGTCCTTTGCGTGAAAATGCCTGACGTAATCGTCCGCAAGTTTCTGGGCTGCACCGACCCGCATCCTGCCATGGGTGAAAAGATGTCCTGCGCCACGCTCTCCAAAGGTGAAAACCACGCAATGATCCACTGGGGTTACCCGGTTGAGTAACTTGAGCAGACATGATTCAAAAGTCGGTGAACCGATACATCGGCACAGCTGGGTCAAACCTTCCAGCCACGTAGGATCGCCAAAGGCAGCAGGGTCCCCGAAACGGACATCCGGCTCACCCAGGTTGCGGCTGCGGCTGGTTTTTTTTGATGACGTCATTCGCAATAAATACCGGGATACAGGTTTTGGTGAGGTTTCTTATACCAGAACATGGGCATGTGAGCCAAACCAGGAAAGCAATGAAAATGCTATCGCAAATAGATAAACAGATTTTGAACGACAAGGACTTCCACAAACTCGTGCGTGTGCGCCATTGGGTATCATGGTCATTTCTGCTTGTTTTGCTGGGTCTTTACCTGGTCTTCGGGCTGATGTCCGTGTATACACCTGCTTTGCTGGCCCGCCCTGTATTTGCTGGCGGCGTCGTACCGGTGGGTATCGCCATGGGATACCTGATTCTGGGCATGACTTTTCTACTTACGGCGGTTTATGTGTGGATTGCCAATGGTTTTTTTGAGCCCCTGGTACAAAAGATCATTGCAGGTGTGGAACGATGAGAGCCAAGTCTGGCCTGGGCCGGCCAAGCCTGGCGGCATTGTTGGTTCTTCTTTCGGTCACCGAAACCCACGCCGCAACGGCGACCGGAAACCGCTTGAACATCACTGCGATCCTGATGTTTTTTGTGTTTATCGCCATCACCCTGTTCATCACCTGGTGGGCGGCATCACGAACCAGGACCCGTTCGGATTTTTACGCTGCGGGTAAGAGCATCGGCGGCTTGCAGAACGGTCTCGCGATCGCGGGGGATTTCATGTCGGCGGCGACATTTTTGGGAGTCACGGCACTGGTTTACAGCACCGGCATGGATGGGATGCTGTTCATCATCGGCGGAACCCTGGGCTGGGCCGTCATACTGCTGTTGGTGGCAGAACGGTTGCGCAATCTTGGCCAGTACACGTTTTCTGATGTCGTTGCCTTTCGTCTGGAAGACAAACCTGTGCGAACCATGTCCGCGATCGGATCACTCGCGGTAGCCATTCCATACCTGCTGGCCCAGATGGTGGGAGCCGGCGCCTTGATCCAGATCCTGTTTGGCCTGCCATATGCATCCGCGGTGGTGCTGGTCGGTGTTCTGATGACGCTGTATGTGATGTTTGGAGGTATGCTGGCAACCACCTGGATTCAGACCATCAAGGCCGTGCTGCTGCTGACCGGCGGCACGATCATCGCCGTTGGTGTCATGCTGCTGATGAAATTTGACTTCGGCTCGCTGGTGTCTGCCGCCGTGGAAACTCATTCAAAGGGACCTGCCATCATGGCGCCGGGCGTGATGTTCACCGACCTGGTCACGATCATTTCGATTGCACTTGCGTTCGTGTTTGGCACTGCCGGTCTGCCGCACGTGCTGATGCGTTTCTTCACCGTCCCAAATGCGCGCCAGGCGAGACGGTCGGTCGCGTACGCAATCGGGTTTATCGGATATTTCCAAAGCCTGATTTTTATCATCGGCCTTGGCGCCGTTGTGTATGTCAGCCAAAATCCGGAATTCCTCGCCCCCGGTGGCGGACTTATCGGCGGCAGCAATATGTCCGCGGTACACCTGTCAAAAGTTATCGGCGGTGACCTGTTTCTTGGCTTTATTTCCGCCGTGGCCTTCGCCACCATACTGGCCGTTGTTTCCGGCCTGACCCTGTCCGCTGCCGCAGCGGTATCACATGACCTGTATGCCAACGTAATCTGCCATGGCAATAGCGACCGAGACACTGAATTGCGTATTTCCCGCATCACGACACTGGTGATTGGTGTGACCACCATGGCCCTGGCGATACTGCTTGAGGGTGAAAATGTGGCGGTGTTGGCCTTGATCGCGCTTGCGATCGCCGCCAGTGTCAATTTTCCAGTGCTGTTTTTGTCCATGTACTGGTCGAAATTCACTACCCGCGGCGCGCTGGCCGGCGGTTATGCCGGACTTGCCACCGCGCTGGTCCTGGTGTTGTTGGGACCGACCGTTTGGGTCACCTTGCTTGGCTTTGACAAGCCGGTGTTTCCCTATCGCTACCCGACATTATTTGCCATGCTGGCCAACCTGGTGTTCGCCTACTGGTTCTCGGTTTCGGACAAGACCCACAGGGCCTCGACCGAACGGGAGTCATTCAACGCACAGTGGATACGGTCTGAACTCGGACCCGTTGAGGAGAAAATATGAGCAACATAAATCACGCGGAACTCGAAACTGTTGAAAAAGCCAGCAAGGATGAATTGCAGGCATTGCAACTGGAGCGGATGAGGTGGAGCCTGCAACACGTTTATGACAATGTTGCATACTACAGAAACAAATTCGACGAAGCAGGCGTCCACCCCGCCGATCTGAACGAATTATCAGACCTGTGCAAATTTCCGCTGACTGCCAAGCAGGACCTGCGCGAAAATTATCCATTCGGCCTGTTCGCGGTACCGATGGATGAAGTGGTTCGAATCCATGCATCGAGCGGCACCACCGGTAAGCCGACAGTGGTGGGTTACACGCAAAACGATATCGACATGTGGGCCGATGTTTGCGCGCGCTCCATTCGCAGCGCGGGTGGTAAAGAGAGTGACAAAGTCCACAACGCCTATGGCTATGGCCTTTTTACCGGTGGCCTGGGAGCGCACTACGGTGCAGAACGTCTCGGGGCGACCGTGATCCCCGTGTCCGGTGGTATGACCGAGCGCCAGGTGCAACTGATCCAGGATTTCGAGCCCGATATCATCATGTCAACACCGTCTTACATGCTGAATCTTGCCGATGAGTTTGATCGCCAGGGCTTAAACCCGGCGGAATCATCACTCAGGGTTGGAATGTTTGGCGCTGAACCCTGGACCGATGCGATGCGTCATGAAATTGAGTCACGTTGCGGTATGGATGCGATAGACATCTATGGCCTTTCGGAGGTCATCGGACCGGGCGTGGCCTGCGAATGCCTGGAAACAAAGGACGGCCCGCATATCTGGGAAGACCATTTTTATCCGGAAATTGTTGACCCGAACAGTGGTGAGGTCATGCCGGACGGGGAATACGGCGAGCTGGTATTTACCTCGCTGACCAAGGAGGCATTGCCCATCATCCGCTACCGCACACGGGATCTGACGAGGCTGCTGCCGGGTACGGCCCGCAGCATGCGCCGCATGGACAAGATCACCGGCCGCAGCGATGACATGATGATCATACGTGGCGTCAATGTATTCCCGACCCAGATAGAAGAGGAGATACTGAAACTGGAGGAGTGCTCACCGCACTACCAGATTGAACTCTACACCCACAAGCAGATGGATAGATTGCGTGTACTGGTTGAACTGGCGCCGAAGTATGGCCAGATTTCAGAGCAGGAACAGGCGGCCGTTGCCGCGAGGCTGGCCCACAATATCAAGTCCTACATCGGCGTGACTTCGGGCATCGAACTGCGTCGCGTGGGTGGTGTTGCCCGTTCCGAAGGCAAAGCGGTACGGATAGTGGACAAGCGTTCCAGGGGCTAGCCAAGGGTGTGCGGTGTCTCACTTCAGGACCGTATGAAACAGGGATGTTTCATCCGAGCCCCCAGGGATGGGTTCACGGCGTGTCCTGAAGTGAGACACCGCGCACCCTTGGCGGAACGACATGGCAATAACATATGTCCCCCACAGAGTGGACTGCTATTTGGGCGGGTCTTTGGCATTATTGAATGGCTATAAATTCCCCGGGGCACTTCCCGGGCACAAACATTGGTAAGAAACCATGACAAAAAAATTCGCATCCCAGGCAGACCTTGAAGAAAAAAGGGTATCGTTTACCGAACTGGCTGACGGCGTTTATGCCTACACCGCGGAAGGTGACCCGAATACCGGTATCGTGATCGGTGACGACTCGGTCATGGTCCTTGATACCCAGGCCACCCCCGTCATGGCACGTGACGTGATTGCAAAAATACGCACGGTAACCGATAAACCGATCAAGTATGTCGTAATGAGCCACTACCACGCCGTGCGTGTGCTGGGCGCTTCGGGTTATGAACCTGATGAGATCATCGCTAGCCAGGACACCTACGACCTGATCGTGGAGCGTGGAGAACAGGACTTCAAATCAGAGCTCGAGCGTTTCCCGCGTCTGTTCGCCGGTGTGGAGTCCGTTCCCGGCCTGACCTGGCCAAGCATGACTTTCAAGGGTGAGATGACCGTCTGGATGGGCCAGCGTGAAGTCAGGCTGATGCAACTCGGCCGGGGCCATACCAAGGGCGACACGGTGATCTGGCTACCCAGGGAAAGAGTATTGTTCAGCGGCGACCTGGTGGAATATGGCGCAACCCCCTATACCGGTGACGCCTACCTGGGCGATTGGCCGCAGACCCTCGAGCGGGTTGCACAATTACAGCCCGTTGCGCTGGTGCCTGGCCGTGGCGACGCATTGACCACGCCGGAGTTGTGCATGGATGCCATTGAGGGCACAAAGTCGTTCCTGCGTGACATGTTTGAATCGGTCAAACGGGGTCGTGCTGCAGGCAAGAGTCTCAATGAAATCTATGCATCAACCTACGACCGGCTGAAACCCGATTATGGTGACTGGGTTATTTTCGACCATTGCCTGCCATTTGATATCAGCCGGGCATTTGACGAGGCCGGCGGTATCGTTGATCCACGTATCTGGACCGCGCAACGGGATGCAGAAATGTGGCAGTCACTGGAGTCGGGGAGCTGAACCATGCGAGGCGTGCGCGAGATTTATCCTTTCGAAAGACCGGCTGAACTTGATTCAGCAACGCGCTCACGTTTGCCGGTGATCATTGTCGGCGCGGGCCCCGTCGGTATGGCCATGGGTCTGGACCTGGACCGTCATGGAATACGTAACATCATCCTTGACGATGACAACAAGGTCAGCATCGGATCGAGGGCGATCTGCTGGTCCAAAAGAGCCCTGGAAGTGCTGGACAGACTGGGATGCGGCGAGCGCATGCTCGACAAGGGTGTGACCTGGAACCTGGGAAAGGTGTTCTTTGGCGACCGGAAAGATCCGGTCTATGGTTTCAATATGCTGGAACAGGAAGACCAGCAGTTTCCGGGTTTTATCAACCTGCAGCAGTATTTCGTGGAAGAGTACCTGATCGATGAAATTGACAACAGCGAGTTGACCGGCATTCGCTGGGAGAACGAGGTCACAGCGATCGAGCAGACGACCGAAGGCGCCACGGTCACGGTCAGCACCCCCGAAGGTGATTACAAGCTGGACTGCGATTACTTGATCGCAGCAGACGGTAGCCGCAGCCCGATCCGCAAAATGCTCGGTTTTGATTTTGGCGGTGAAACGTTTCAGGACCACTTCCTGATTGCTGATATCAAGATGAAAGCCGACTTCCCGACCGAACGCTGGTTCTGGTTCGACCCGCCCTTCAACCGTGACCAGTCGGCGCTGTTGCACAAGCAACCGGATGATGTCTGGCGGCTGGATTTCCAGCTGGGTTGGGATATTGATCGCGAACAGGAACTTAAACCGGAACGTGTTGCCAGGCGTATCCGGGCGATGCTGGGTGAAGATCTCGAGTTTGAATTCGAATGGGTCAGTATTTACACCTTTCAGTGCCGGCAAATGGACAGGTTTGTTCACAACCGTGTCATCTTTGCCGGCGATGCCGCCCATCTGGTATCGCCGTTCGGAGCCCGGGGCGCGAACAGCGGTCTCCAGGACGTTGATAATCTTGGCTGGAAGCTGGCCCTGGTCCTGCAGCGTAAGGCACCGGCGCGCCTGCTTGAGTCCTACAACGACGAACGCGTCACGGCGGCAAAAGAAAATATCCTCAATTCCACCCGCGCCACCGACTTCATCACACCAAAGAGTAAAACCAGCCGAATCTTCCGCGATGCCACACTGGAACTGTCACCCGACTTCGAATTTGCCCGCAAATTTGTCAACAGCGGCCGCTTGTCCATCGCCTGCATTCTTGATGATTCGGAATTGAACACCCGGGACAGGGCCCGCTATGACTGCACCCTGGTACCGGGATCACCCGGCATCGATGCACCAGTCACGATAGACGGTGCGGACAGCTGGTTTATGAAGACAATCCGAGATGGATTTACCGGTGTATATTTTGCACAAGAGGGATCATCAGCACCGGACGGTGCGGCCGAACTGGAAACCGACACGATACCGGTCAAAACCGTCGTGGTAGCCGGAGACTCCGGCGCAGATGCCGGGAGCATGGTCGATTACAAGGGTCTGCTACGCCAGCGGCTGGATGGGCAGGCCGGTACTTACTGCCTGTTCCGGCCCGACCAGCACCTGGTTGCTCGCTGGCGTAGTTTTGATCTGCGGACTGTCAGGAATGCGGTCGCCCGCGCCACCATGCAGGAGCAGATGGCATGAGAAACAAATTGCATACCGAGCCAAGGATCCATGACCCTGATGATTTCTATGCCAGGCTCATCGGTCTTCATGATGGTCTCAGCTCTGACCAGAGCCATGATTTGAATTGCAAACTCATCCTGCTTATGGCCAACCATATCGGTGACCGGGAAGCCCTTGACGAGGCGCTCGACGTTGTCCGGAAATATCGGCCACAAACGTGATGCTCACCGCCCGCTGGCGCCAGAGTCCGATACCTGGATAAACTGATTCGATCCACGCTGGACGGCGATGTCGCCTCACTTGCGCGCTTGATAAGCCTGGCCGAGGCCGGCGGGGAACCAGCTTTTGAAATACAAAAACAGGTATTTCCCCACACCGTAGGGTGGACATTCATGTCCACCAAAAAGCACTGTGTTTGCGATAAACATGAATGTCTACCCTGCCTGGCAACGGGTCAACCCGGCATATGGCCTATCAGTGATCATCCTGCACCCTGGCATTGTCACCGAATACACTTTCAAGCAAGGTGCGTAACAATGGCAGTGGATCAACTTCGCTGTATTGATCATCCTTGAAATAGCCGGTCCACACCGTCACGAGATCGCGGTCGTGGTTGACCAGTAACCCCTGCCCGGCCCAACCACCTTTATAGAAATCATCGTTGGTGTAAACCTGGTCCCATTGGTACACATTGTGTTTGACGTTGTCAGCACGTACATTGCCAAACAGAGAATTTTCCAGTAGCTTCGGATTGCCCCCGTTGCGTATCAGATCGATGTAACGATCCGACATGATCTTTTGATCGCTGACTCTTGTATAGCTCGGCGTAAACAATAAACCGAAACGCGCCACATCCCGGATACGCGCCATCAACCCGCCATGCACATTGGGTGCGCCATAACGTGGCGCAAGTAGGGATGCGTCGCCCTCTGCCCCGATTTTGTTCCAGATTTCCTTGCTCAAAGCATCCTGAAATGGCATACCGGTCAACTTCTCCACCAGCCACCCCAACAGGAAGGTGTTGAACCCTGAATAACTGAAAGAAACACCCTGCTCAGCGAACTCATCCACCTTCAAGTTAGCCGCAAAAGTGTATGGACTATCCGGAGAGGCCGAGTCCCAGAAACCGTCCCCCACTGTCATGGAGTAACGGTAATAGCATGAAGTCTTGTCCTCGTACTCTTCGCTGCATTTCTGACCGGTTGCCATGTCCAGGATATTGCGCACCGTAATGGAAGCGAAGGAAGAGTTCGCCAGCTCCGGGATATAAACACTGATCGCCTTATTAACGTCAACCAGCCCCCGATCCTCCAGGATTGCGACCAGGGACGACACAAATACCTTGGTGACGGACCAGTAGATCGGTTTTTCATATGCCTGTTGTCGCGGGTAATGTTCGAAAACGATCCTGCCCTTATGCAGTATCACCATACCCATGGTTGTGGATTGGTCGCTGTCGAGGAAATCAACAAACCGCATTTTGCCCTCAGGTGTCTCCACAGTGAAATCTGCGATTTCAGGCATTAACCGGTAAGCCAGTTCGCGTACCGGACCATCGCGATAAACATTAACCGTTGGCATAAAGCGATGCAGGTTCTTGAAATTCCAGGCCATGTCCTTGCCATTGACGGTCCACCAGATATCGTCCTTAGGCAGGGATTCGATCTGCTGACGGGTCTGCTCTACCCCTGAAGCCGACACAAAGGGCTCGGAACCCGCTGTGGCGATCGTGGAAAAAAACAAAATGCTGACCAGCAGCACGAAATTTGGTCGTTTATTCATGTCCAGCTCTCATATTGCACCACTTGAACCGTTTTCAAAGCGACACTTTAATTTGCGAAAACGATACGTTTTCAGGTTTGGGAACTCGTAAAATGGTAGTTTATACTTAATGTCAACCGGAGAACATTGATGCGCGGTTTGAAGGGCAAAAACGTACTGGTCACGGGGGGCGCCAGCGGCATTGGCCAAGCCACGGCGGCCCGTTTCCTGGAGGAGGGCTGTGCTGTGTGCGTCCTTGATCACAGCGCCGAGGCACGCGTACGGGTCACCAACGAGCTACCTGGCCTCACCGGTGTGATCGACGCCGATGTCTCGAATTTCGAACAGGTAGGAGCGGCGGTCGGTGAGGCGATCGAGCGTATGGGTTCGATCGATGTGTTAATCAACAATGCCGGCATCAGCATCCGCCACGACTTTCTCGATATCACGCCGAAAGAGTGGGAAGAGGTTCTCGGCGTCAACCTCAAAGGTGTTTTCCAGGTCGCACAATCAGTTGCTCGCCATATGGTCACCATGGGCTCCGGAGTGATCCTCAACACCGCCTCCACTGCCGGCGGCACCGGCTACCCGCACTACGCCGATTACAGTGCCAGCAAAGGTGGCGTGATCGCACTGACCTATACGATGGCGCTCGAACTCGCCCCGATTATCCGGGTCAATGCGATATCTCCCGGTTACGTACTGACGCCGATGCAGCGCGCCGAGTACAGTGATGCCATGCTCGATGCTGTCAACCGCAAGATTCCCTTCGGCCGGCACGCCAAGCCCGATGAGATCGCCGCGCTGTTCGCTTTTCTGGCCTCGGATGACGCCGGCTTCGCGACCGGTCACGTCTACGTGATGGATGGCGGGGAAACGACCGGTGGTCTGTGCAGCCAGTGGGCCCACGAGTAGAGGATTCTGATCCGGCGTCCGGCGCGTCGGGTGACTCAAAACCACCACAGGAGGATATCCCGATGAAATTGACAGGCAAAGTTGCGTTGATCACTGGCGGAAACTCGGGTATAGGCAGTGCCACAGCGGCCCTGTTTGCCAGCGAGGGGGCAGCCGTCGTGCTCACCGGACGCAACCCGGAACGCGGCGAACAGGTCGCACAGGCCATCCGCGACGACGGTGGTGAAGCGATGTTCCTCTGCTCCGACGTGCGTGTTGCATACGACTGCCGGCAGGCCATCGAGCGGACGCTGGAGCGGTTCGGCCGGATCGATGTGCTGTTCAACAACGCCGGGGTCTTCCATCCGAAAACGGTGCCGGAGTGCACCGAGCAGGAGTGGGATGAGACCATCGACTCCAGCCTGAAGGGTGCCTTCCTGATGTCGAAGTATGCGCTCCCCTCGATGATCGAGCGCGGCAGCGGATCGATCATCCACACCAGTTCGGGCTGGGGGGTGCTCGGCGGCGACCGGGCAGCGGCATACTGCGCCGCCAAGGCTGGTCTCATCGTCATGGCCAAGGCCATGGCGATCGATCACGGCCCCGACGGGATTCGTGTCAACTGCGTCTGCCCCGGTGACGTACAGACGCCGATGCTGCCCGACGATGCCAAAAAGCGCGGCATGCAATGGGAGGACTACCTTGCCGGTGCGTCGGAGCGTCCGCTCGGGCGGATTGGCACCGCCGAAGAAATCGCCCGCGCGGTCCTCTTTCTGGCCTCCGACGACGCCTCTTTTGTGACCGGTGAAGCACTGGTCGTGGACGGCGGCGGTACCGCTGGATAGCAACAACAGGGAGATCGGGCGGAGCGGAATAATAGGGAAGAATTGTGGTCGCGTAACAAAGTCTTGGTTACGGGATCCCGGGCGCCCATCCTTATCTGAAAACCCAGAAACACTCATCCAGACGCTGCACACCCGCCGCCACGGCGCGCGGCATCGAGGCCAACATGTCCAGCTGTTCAACGAGTTCAAGCCGCCCTTCCCACAGACGCTCGATCTCTTCCGGAGCCACGCTGAAGGGAGGACCCGGCATTGATTCGGGAGCATATCTGAGGCTGACCAGCAAACCCCGGGGAGCACCGGTCAACAGCTTCTTGCAGGCTGCGACGTAGTCGGCACGCATATCCTCCGGCAGGGCCACCAATGCGGCCCGATCGTACAGGCTGTCAAATGGCCGGCCGCTGTAGTCTTCGACGAAACGGAAAAAATCGCTAACAAAAATTCGAATATTACGCTCACCAACACGATAACACAGGTGGCCATATTGCTCGGTTTTCTCACTCTCCAGGTTGTTCTCGCGAAAAAAATCGAGTACCGCTGACTCCACGAACTCGACCCCGATCACGTCGAGCCCCCGTTCTTCCAGCCATAACAGGTCGCGGGATTTACCACTCAAAGGCACCAGCACGGATGCACCCGCTTTCAGCACGGGCCAGTACTGCCCCAAAGCCGGGTGTATGGCCGCGTTGTGAAAGCCAATATTGCCTTCACCCCAGGTCTTGATCCAGAAGTTCACACGCATGGCCTGGCCTCAATTCACGTCTATCGAATCAGCAAGCTACTAACGATTCCTGGTAAACCCACAGGCGATACCCGAGATAATCATCTTCTGAACATTTGAGGTGCCTTCCACGATCTGCAGCGATTTGGCATCCCGGTAAAAACGCTCTGCGGCATATTCGGAAGAAAATCCATATGATCCAAAGATTTTCATGCATTCATTGGCAGCGTGCACCGCCGCTTCCGACGCGGCAAGTTTGCCCAATGAGGTTTCATACTGGTTGGGTTTACCCTGGTCTTTCAGCCAGGCCGCATGGTACACCAGCATCTGGGCCGCCCGGTGTTCCACGGCCATCTCGGCAATCTGGGCCTGTATCATCTGGTGTTTCGAGATGGGTTTGCCAAACTGGGTACGCTCATTGGCGTAATTGATGGCCAGTTCCAGGGCACCGCCGGCAACGCCCAGCGCTCCGGCAGCACAGCCTATGCGGGTGTTTCCCAACTGCCACATACACATTTTGAAGCCATCATTGAGTTCACCCAGCAAAGCGTCTTTTGGAATGCTGGCGCCTTCAAATACGAATTCCCCGGTGGGCGAGCAATGCAGACCCAGCTTGGTTTCTATCGGGCTTGCAGTGCAACCTTGCAGGTTTTTTGGCTCGAGGATAAAACAGGAAATACCCTTGTTGCCTTTCTCTCTATCCGTGTAGGCATACAGCAGGCCGGCGTCACCCACGTGCGCATTGGTAATCCACAGCTTGCTGCCATGAAGTTCCCAATGGTCGCCTTTATCAATGGCATGGGTTTTCATGCTGGCGACATCGGAACCGGCATTGGGTTCGGTCATGGCAAAAAAACCCATCTTTGTGCCATCAATCCAACCGGGGATATACTTTTCTTTTTGCTCATGGGTTCCCCACCTTGCCACGGACAATGGCGGACCCAGGTTCTGCATATTGAACGGCAGGCGCCATGACGCGGAGACCCTGGCGATTTGTTCTGCCATCAGGACAGATTCCAGAAATCCCATACCGTTGCCACCCAGTTCTTCCGGTAACACACACGAAAGGAACCCTAACTCCCCCATCAGTGCTACCCGTTCCTGGCGAAACTCGTGGTTCTTCTCTTCGCGCTCCAGCGTTGGTGCGATCTCCTCGAGTGCAAATCGTCTGGCCGTTTCCTGGACTAACTGTTGTTGTTCCGTCAGTTCAAAATTCATCTTGGTTTCTCTTTTCTTCGGGTGTTTGGTGAAAGCCCCGGGTCAGGTTGTTTCGATGATCATCAGCACATCATCGTCCTCGACCACATCACCCTTTTTGACTCTTATTTCTGACACTTTGCCATCACAGGGTGCGTACACCGGGTTTTCCATCTTGAGCGCTTCGATCACCAGCAACTCATCATCCTCTTCGACTTCTTCGCCAATCTCCACGAGTATTTCCCAAATGCTTCCAGCCAATGGAACCAGTACTTCTGTAGCCATAGTATTTCGTCCTATTTCAAGATTGATATGAATATGCCGGCCGCAATCACGGTACCGATGACCCCGGCAATATTGGGGCCCATCGCAAACATCAGCAGGTAATTCTTTTTATCCGCACTGGCCCCCACCTTCTGAACCACACGCGCCGCCATTGGTACGGCAGACACCCCCGCTGCACCGACCAGGGGATTGATTTTATTGCTTGTGAACAGGTTCATGAACTTCGCCAACAGTATACCGCTGGCCGTGCTGATCATGAATGCAAATAAGCCCAGGAAGAAGATGAAAATCACTTCCTTACGCAGAAAGATATCTGCACTCATGGTCGCCCCGACACTGACACCGAGGAAAATGGTAACCATGTTCATCAATGAATTCTGCGCGACTTCATTCAAACGTTCGACCACCTTGGATTCGCGAAACAGATTGCCCATCATGAACATGGCGATCAGCGGCGCCGATGCCGGTACCAGCAGGATGATCACCATGGCGGCGAAAATCGGAAAAAACAATTTTTCCCGGGCGGTCACCTTACGGCCTTTTTTCATCCTTATCTTACGTTCCGCGTCGGTGGTCAGCAGCTTCATGATCGGGGGCATGATCAGTGGCACCAATGCCATGTATGAATAGGCTGCCACCGCACAGGCGCCCAGCAATTGCGGCGCAAGTTTGGCCGACAGATAAATGGTCGTCGGCCCGTCCGCGCCACCGATGATGCCGATGGTCGCGGCCTCCTCCAGGCTGAAACCCATGGCATAGGCGATAAAAAAAGTCACATAAACACCAACCTGCGCCGCCGCACCCAGAAATATCAACCTTGGTTGGGCCAGCAACGCGCCAAAATCCGTCAGCGCGCCCAGACCCAGGAAAATCAGCGGCGGGATGATTTCCCACTCGATACCATAATGATAGAAACGCCATATGAGTCCCTCGCCCGGTTCCATCAGGTAGCTCAGGGGCAGGTTGGTAATGATGATTCCAAACCCTATCGGTAACAGTAACAACGGTTCGTACTGACGGGTAATCGCCAGGTAAATCAGCAGCAGGCCGATGACCCACATGAACACCATGCCTGGCGTGACTGCCAGCAAACCCATGTTTTGAAAAAATACCATGCTTATTCTTCCTTCCTGGCCTGTTCCCGGCCGGCCAGTAATTTATTGATTTTTATTGCCGCATACAGCACGGCCAGGCCGATGAACACGCCGGAAATGCCGTTGATGAATACTTCAAATGCTGCCTGCATAGGTTTACCTCTTGATGATCAGTACACTAGTTGCAACCAAGTCCAAAAGCCGCGCTACGGAACTCACCCCCTGATTGTCCGCGGTAACAACATGTGGTGGCGTGGACATATGGACCTTGGGTTCTGATAGGCCGCGCCGGCAAATGCCTGCAGATAA
>Ga0255052_10002259_pt1 | contig 14042 bp, 10 predicted proteins | sample JV7_2_21_MG_FD_188632 | JGI IMG/M metagenome (GOLD analysis project Ga0255052, IMG submission 188632) | Seawater microbial communities from Jervis Inlet, British Columbia, Canada - JV7_2_21 | ecosystem: Environmental > Aquatic > Marine > Inlet | place: Canada: British Columbia | collected... | reverse complement strand
GGACGACGACAACCCACCCCTCGTGCATCTGCTCTCCGTCGAACACGCGAGCTGGCCGAAACAGGCTCACACCATCCTGGGCCAGGGCCGGAATGGCTGCAATCAAAGCCAGGATCACGATGAAAAACGTCTTTTTCATTCTAGTTCCTGTTGCAACGAACTGAAGGTCGATCAACAGGGAAATCGATATCAATCGCATTTGCACACCTGGGCACTCAAAGGATTGTTGATAGTAGAACCGCACCGTAATTCGATCAATGCGCGATTCGGGCGGCTGCCACTTCTTGACAGTGTCTGGCGCCCGCAGTACAACCGCTTGGCATCATTAGAAGAACAATTCACTCCGGGGGGGATCGCAATGCGCGCCGTTTCAATTATCGCTGTTACCTTATTTTCTCTTTTGCCTGCCGAAAGTATGGCCCAGGAAATCGCAGAGCCGTTCAACGTCGGCACTTTTGAAATCGATGGCGCGCCGAAGATTGGCATCGTCCTCCGGGACAGCCTGATTGTCGAGCTGAGTGCCGCGAATGCTGCCCTGGAAAGAATTGGCGGCAATCCGGCGATTCCAGCGCCTGCAAACATGATCGAGCTGATCGAGCGCTATGACGACGAATTGAAGGGACGAATCTATGCAATCGTGAATGATCATGTCGGCAATGACCGGCTCGGAGACGACCGGCCGAACTACGTGCACGACGTCGACGACATCCGCACGCTGCCGCCGATCATGTACCCGGGAAAGATTCTCAATGCTGCGGTCAATTTCTACAGCCATGTCGATGAATCGGGCACACCCGAGGAACGCCGGGAAGCGGCCAGGCTCCGCCGTGAAGAGCGTGGCGTTCCCTACCTGTTTCTGAAACCCAGCCGCGGCGCCGTCGTTGGCAATGGTGCAGAAATTGTCATTCCTTTCGGCCGGAACCGGACTGACTGGGAAGTGGAGCTAGGTACCGTCATCGGCCGGACGGCAAAGTACGTTTCTGCGGAAGACGCCGAAGCACATGTTTTCGGCTACATGGTGACGATGGATATCTCCGACCGTGGCGGGCGCCCACCGGGTGGCGCGCGTTTCACGAGTGACTGGTTTGTAGGCAAGGGTCATGACACGTTCGCACCACAAGGTCCGTGGATCGTGCCGAAAGAGTTTTATGGCAACCCGATGGAGATACTTCGCCAGTCCTTGAGTGTCGGCGATGAGCAAATGCAGGAAGCAACTGCCGGCGACATGATCCACACATTGTGGGAACTGATCGAATACGGATCTTCGATCATCACGCTCTATCCGGGCGACGTCGTCAACAACGGGACATCGGGTGGGACCGGCGCGGGAACAGCCGTTCGTGGCGCGCAGAGATTTTTGCAGCCGGGCGAAGTTGTCATGGCAACAATCGAAGGTATCGGAACGCTGACATTGCCAGTCGTTGGTGAGGAAAAACCTCAGGGTCTTACCGGGGCAGAATTGCCGCCTGTCGATACGTATCGCGATCCGTTGTAGTCACTCGAGCTTCGACAAGCGGTGGAGCAGAACCGCGACCCGCTTGGTTTGGACACTCAACGTTCGCAGGTCGGCAGCTTCGTCCAGCGTGTGGCCGCCTGAACCCATCAGGCCGACGCCGTCCATTGCCATCTCGACATCGTTGGCCACGAATGAAATATCGGCAGCGCCTGCGTTGCGTGGATTAACTGCCCTGACTTCGCCCAGGCCCAGGTCCTGACTTGCCTGGTTAAGTATCCCGAGTAACGCATAGTTGCCATCCGACGGTGCCATCGGCGGGTAACCCTCGTCAAACTCAATCGTGGCGCTGGTCATTGGTAAATGATCGGCTACGATGTCTCGCATTCTCTGCCTGGCCTCGTCCCACTGTTGTAGTGAGACCGCCCTGAGATCACCAGTCACCGTTACCAATCCCGAAATCACGTTGTCTTTACCAAACGCAGCCCCGCGATTTCCCGCGGCATCGTAGTCGACATCCGTGCCACCCAATATGAGCCCTGGATTGAAAGTCAGGTTTTCCATCGATGACAGCTCGGTCCGAAATTCAGTGAGAATCCTGGCCGCCTCGTATATGGCGCCGTCACCAAATTCCGGTTGAAAGATCTGTGATGAGTGCGCCCGGGTACCAGTCACTGCCAGCGTCCAGCCGGAAGACCCGCGACGCGCAATCACCGCGGTCTCCGGGTTACCGTCCCCGTCTTCGAAGCCGATGGCGTAATCAGCCCAGATGCCTCCTTCGACAAGGGCCGCACTACGTAGGCTCTTGGGATTGCCGGACAATTCTTCGTCGCCGGTAAAAATCGCCTTGACGGATATGTCATCCAGAATACCAGCAGCACGCAAGGCCCGAAGGGCGTGGATCATGATGACGTTACCGCCTTTCATGTCCGTCGTTCCCGGCCCGCGGGCGAAATGCTCGTCCACGATTTCGAATTTCTGGAATGGACTATCGACCGGAAAAACCGTGTCGAGATGGCCAATCAGGAGAATTTTCGGGCCGCTGCCATCGCGGTGTGCGACCAGGTGGCCGGCGCGACCAAACGGCGCACCATCGATCCACTCGGTCGTAAAACCCAACTCCTCGAATTCCGGCACAAGCAGGTCACCAGCCGCACGCACACCCGCAAAATTCATCGAGCCGCTGTTGATGTTGACCGACTTCTCCAAAAGCGAAATCGCGCGCTCCACTTCCTCGTCAATGTGATTGACGATCACCTCGTCCGTCGAGACGGGGACAGAGCTCTGGGCGAGCACAGAAACAGACAAAGAAAGTGCCGCTGTGATTGAAATGATTTGCCTAAACAAGTGAGTCTCCAGTGAATAGCCGGCAGGGCGCGAGTTCAGACGGTTTACTTCTCGACTTGCCTGACTTTGACGTATTTGAAATAAATGATCAGGGCTGCGAGCAGCCCGAGTGCGCAAATTCCGGCGACGGTCAGGAAAAAGTAACGGTAGCCTTCGGCGCCTGGGAACGTGTCTGTAATTATGCCGAAATAAAGTGGCATAAATACGTCCGGCGTGAAACCGATCAACGAAACAATTCCGCCCGCGGTTCCGGTCAGCGCCAGCGGGATGCCGCCTTCCTCCAGCAAAGCGAAGTAGATGCCGCGAAGCGCGAATACGGCCATTGCTGCAATGGCCACATTGACGAGAACGATGACGATCAAATTCGGGTCTGCAGATATCAGCGCAAAACCCGTAAAGCTCGCGATCAGTATCGCGAAAAGAACGGAAACCGATATGGAGATGCCAAATGAATCTGCGACGAAACCGGAAATCAGCGCGCCAACCGGCTTCAACCACATTCGTCCGATGCTAATCGCTCCCGCAACGGCAGCTGACATCAAAAAGACGTCCGTCGCGTAGGGCGTGAACGTGAATGAACCCCAGTAGGCGCTATATGCGCAGAGCACGACAATCGAAATGAGCCAGATGACGGGCATTTTCAGCACCATCACGATATCGCGCAGCCCAATTTTGTTGTTGGCGCCTTCTGCCTCTTCATCCCCGACCTTGTCTTCAATGACAAACCAGGAAATAACGCCCAGCGAAATGATTATCAGCGACAGATTCGTGATCACGACAGTCAGTGCTTTCTCTGTACTCCCGAGCCAGGCGAACAACATCAATAGGCCGGTATGTGTCGACGCTTCGCCGATGCCACGCATGCCCTCGAGGATGCCAAAAGCCCTGCCCTGCTCATCAGGCGGCGCCCAGTTTCGGGTGACTCTGATCATGGCGCCCCAGAAGAGAAGCGATATCGCGGCACCCCAGAAAATATGTATGGCGACAACAATTTCATAGGCAGGCAGTGTCGCAAACCAAAGCCCGGCCAGCCCGGTCAAGATCAGGGATGAGGTCATCAGTTTGCGAGGTGACAGGCGGTCGGCAAGCCAGCCACCGGGGAAATAGGCAATCATCGACGTAACGCCGAATGCGCTGAAAAGCACGCCCATCTCGGTGTTCGTAAGGCCGAGCGCGTCAGCCACTGTCCGGTAATAGACCTCGAACAGGAATGGCAATAGAAAAATAATGCCACCTGAGAAAGCCAGCACAGTCATTATCAGCCAGCGGCGTACGGTCGATGTCATTCTGATCCCTGTTTGCGGCGAAAACTCAGGCGCGAATCGATTCGATCACATATGATCGGGAGCTACAACAAGAACCGGGGATCTCGATGCAGCCAACCATGAACTATCGAACAGTCATCACGGCCAGTGTTTTGTTTGCAGCAACTGCCGCTCTGGCCGCGGGCGATGTAACGAACGAACGCATCCTCGCCGAGTCAGCGACCGGTGAAAACTGGTTTTTGAAAGGCGGCAACTTCCACGGGTCGCACTACTCCGCACTGTCGCAGGTAAATGACAAGAACGTCAGTGAGCTCGGCCTGGCCTGGGCCGCTGACCTGCCAATTCCGGACGGCATATCGACAACGCCAATTGTTGTCGATGGCGTGATCTACTTTTCCGGCGCTTACTCTGTTGTGTTCGCCGTCGATGCCACCAATGGTGAAGTGCTCTGGACCTATGATCCGGACGTACGCAATGCTTTCGCCGATCATCCGCAGCTGTCATGGATTTCGCGAGTTAATCGCGGTGTCGCTGTGTGGGACGGGCAGGTTTTTGCAACGACCGCCGACTGCAGACTGATTGCGCTCGACGCCGACACGGGCGAAAGGAACTGGACGAAGCAAACCTGCGATAACGATTTGGGGTTTTCGATCTCAGACTCCCCTTACGTCGGCGGTGGAAACGTTTTTGTCGGCAATGCCGGATCTGAATCGCCGCAAAAAGGTCGTGGCTATGTATCAGCCTATGATGCGGATGACGGCGATCTCGCCTGGAGGTTTTTTATCGTCCCTAGCGACAACCCTGCCGAAAACGATACGCCCGCGCTGAAGATGGCGGCCAAGACCTGGTCAGGTGACACACTCGAAACCGTAGGCGGTGGCGGCCACAGCTGGAACGAGATGACCTACGACCCGATTTCCAATCAATTGTTCTTCGGCACTTCTGGTTCAAATCGCTACACATACGCTGTGCGAAGCCCGGAAGGTGGCGACAACCTGTTTTTATCGTCCATCGTTGCAATAAATGCTGAAACCGGCGAGTACAACTGGCACTACCAGACGGTCGACAAAGACAGCTGGGATTACAACGCAACGATGAACATCATTGTTGCGGATCTCAACATTGACGGGAGCGATCGCGAGACGGTGCTGATTGCGCCGAAGAATGGATTTCACTATGCGCTCGACCGTCATACCGGCGAACTGCTCACCGCCGGAAAATACGCCAAGGTTAACTGGGCTACTCATATCAACATGGAAACCGGCCGCCCCAACTATGACCCGGACGCTGAATACTGGACGGCCGGGGATGACACGGTATCGTTGTTCTGGCCGAATTACTGGGGCGCACACAGTTGGAACCCGATGGCGTTTCACCCGAAACTGAAACTCTCCTACATCCCGGTCGTGGACTTGCCGAGCGAGGTGAATAACGAGGGTTCTGGCGAAGATGTCGTGATGTTCACGGAAGTCGATGGAGTGCCGCATAAGCCCGGTAAGCTCGTGGCTTTCGACCCGGCGTCACAATCGATCCGCTGGTCCGTAGATCGCGCATTGCCATACAACGGCGGATTAATGGCAACGGCCGGTAATCTCGTCTTCCAGGGCAGCGCAGAGGGCCAATTTGAAGCCTACGCGGCCGATACCGGCGAACAACTCTGGTCGGTGCAAACCGGCTCCGCGATCAACGCGGCGCCCGCCAGTTATTCACTCGACGGAAAACAATATGTGCTGATTCCAATCGGCGCTGGTGGCGGGCTGCAGTTCCTTTATCCGGAGATGCACTCGACGGCCGAGTCGAACGGACCGACTCGATTGCTCGCTTTTAGCCTGGATGGAGGGGCCGGCATGCCGGCCCCATCCGCAGGGTACCCACCACTGCCCGATCAGCCAGTTCTCGAAGCATCTGCAGAGACCATCGAACTCGGCAAACAGCTCTACGACGGTGCCTGCAAATTCTGCCATGGCTTTGAGGCGGTGACCCGATTTGGCGGATCTGTTCCCGACCTCCGTTATTCAACCGAGGAGACCCATGCAACCTGGCACGGCATTGTCGTTGGCGGGGCGAGGAGTGCGAATGGCATGCCGGCGATGGGGCTGGAAATTGAAGATTCGGAAGCAATCAGAAGTTATGTTCTTTCGCTGTCTGAAGACATTCGGGCGGAGCAGTGATTGATGATCACCCACGATGAATATCGATACGCCACTTAGGGATCTTGGACCCACAGAAGCCAGCGTACTTCGTGACGCAATTCTCGCGCAGGACGACGACGCGTGGAAAGAGGACAAATACCGCCAGGAAGAATTCGAGGTGCATCACGCCACCGAATCGATCGTCATCCTGTTTCTCGATATCGATCGCTGGCCGGAAGTCATTGTGAACCGGGAACCAGGTTGGGCACGTCTCTCGGAAGTTGCTCTGCCGTTGATGAACGAGATCATCACGAAACATTACCCGCCCGGTGGTACTGTAATCCGGGCGATGGCGGCAAAACTGCTCTCGGGTGGCATCATCAATCCACATGTCGACAAGCACCCGTCTTTTCACGTTGGACACCGGATTCACGTTCCGATCACGACTAATCCTCATGTGCGCTTCATGATCGATGGGCGACCTTATCAGTTCAAAGTCGGTGAGGCGTATGAGATCAATAACCAGATGAGCCACTCGGTAATGAACAAGGGCACTGAGGATCGAATCACCTTTATCTTTGACTATGTACCGGCCGATCAGATGGAAGCACTAAGCACGGCGTAACACGCCGCAATCGGCTTCGGCAATTTGATGCTCATCTACAGTCTGTCCTTGATGCCGTAATAAATCATGCCCAGCGAGACCATCGCATTGCCAAAATGATTTACGCCGGGGATTGGCATGGAGCGCAATCCGGAAAACACGTCGAAGCGTTCTGCCGTGCCACCGACTGCGTCTGCCATTATTTCACCTGCAAGGTGCGTTACATTTACGCCGTGACCGGAATAAGCGTGAGAATAGAAAACATTCGACGCGATACGGCCGAGCTGTGGCACCCGATTCATCGGCACGGCAATCGTGCCGCCCCAGGCGTAGTCGATTGCAACATCACGCAGCTGTGGATATATCTTCAGCATTCTTGGCTTGAGTTGCGAAGAGATGATCTTCTGATCATCGCCGAAGTAATTGCAGCGACCGCCAAACAACAGTCTTTTGTCGGCACTCAGGCGAAAATACTCCAGGACGTAGTTTGGATCACAAACTGCGAAATCGTGCGGATTGATGGTGTCGAGTTGTTCTTCAGACAATGGTTCCGTTGCAACAATGTAACTGCGGACAGGAAACAACCGACGCCGCAGAGATTTGTTGAGTTCCTGATAGGCGTTCCCGGCGATAACTACGTAGTCGGCAGTCACGGATCCTTCTGCCGTTGAGACGCGAACTGCCTCACCCTGGTCGATGCGCAGCGCTGCCGACTGTTCGAATAACTGAGTTCCCAGCGACGCGGCTGCTTCGGCCTCGCCGATACAGAAGTTCAGTGGATGCAGATGTCCATTTGCCATGATTTGCAACGCCCCGATGTACGCATCGGTGCCCAGTGCGTCACGCGTCTCCTGTTTCGAGAGCAGACGATGCTCAAACGGGAAGTTGCGCCTGGTCAGCACTTCTTCTGCCGCCTCAAGGTCGCGCACATGGCGCGGCTTGATCGCGACGTCAACGTAACCGTGTTTCAGGTCGCAGTTGATACCATAGCGCTCAACCCGCTGCCGGATGATATCGTTTCCTCGCCAGTGCATATCCCAGACCAGATCGGTGCAATTGGTATTAGCATTGACAATTTTTTGCTCGCCGCTGATGCCACCAATCATCTGTCCGCCATTGCGGCCTGATGCTCCCCAACCAATGCGGTTGGCCTCGAGCACACAGACGCTGTAGCTACGCTCTGCCAGTGTCAACGCGGTGGAAATACCGGTAAACCCGGCGCCGATGACACAGACGTCCGTGCGTAGATCTTCTTTCAGCCGCGGAAAGTCAGTGGCTCCATTAACGCTGGCTGCGTAATAGGAAGACGTGTGTTCCTCTGCAAAGTGCATATTAATCAGATCTTTGCATCCTCGGGTAAGAGCAGAAGTATGAAGCATTCCGGGTTCCTTGAGAAATGCTCTTGTAAGTACGGACTCGGCGCACACGGGACATGTGAAAAACACTTTTGCCACACCCGACGGAGGGCCATAATCAGGCGTTACGACAATGCCTGTCCGGGGACCTCACATTATGAGCAAGCGCATTCGAAAACTGATTTTGATTGTCATCCCGGCGTTTCTAATCGGTGCTTGTGGCAAATCTGAGGCACCTCCTGAAGCACGAGGCGCAGACACCGTATTCACCAACGGACGCATTTTCACTGTGGATGCGAATCGGTCATGGGCAGAAGCCGTGGCAGTAACCGACGGGCGAATTGCCTATGTCGGAACAACCAATGGCGCAGATCAACATGTCGGCTCGAACACTACGGTCGTTGACCTGAAGGGTCGCATGATGCTGCCCGCATTCCAGGACAGCCACATCCATCCGATTTACGCCGGAATCGAGGCCTCCGCCTGCGACCTGAATGCGATGAACGACCTTGCCGGCTACCGATCTGTTATCGGCGGGTATGCGGCAGCCAATCCGAATGTTGACTGGATCCTCGGTGGTGGCTGGTCGATGTCTGTATTCGGCCCCGGCGGTTCACCCAGCAAGAGAATACTCGATGAACTGGTACCCGACCGGCCCGTCTTCCTGACTTCGTCCGACGGGCACTCCGGATGGGCGAATAGTAAGGCGCTTGAGATTGCCGGTATTACAAGGGACACGCCAGATCCGGTCGACGGCATCATCGACAGGGATGCAGAGACCGGCGAGCTGATCGGAAGCTTGCAGGAAGGCGCCATGAACCTTGTACAACAGCATGTTCCGCCAACCAGTCTCGATAGTCGCAAGGCGGGCCTGATCTATGCACAAAACCTGTTACACAGTTACGGCATTACGTCTATTCAGGAGGCAATCGCAAATCGCGAGGAACTGGAAACCTACGCATCGCTGGAGAATGCAGGACAACTGAAGTTGCGTGTTGTGGCCGCACTCTGGTGGGACAGGGAAAGACAGGAGGAACAAATCGAAAGTTTGCTTGCGCTGCGACAGGAATTCAACAAGGGCGGCCTGCTGCGCCCGACGACCGTCAAGATCATGGAAGATGGCGTCATGGAAAATTACACCGCCGCCATGCTTGAACCATATTTGATTCCGAGTGGTTCGCGGGGAATTCCGATGGTTAACCCGGAATTACTGAAGCGTGCTGTGACTGAGCTCGATGCGGAGGGTTTCCAGGTGCACTTCCACTCCATCGGTGACGCTGCCATCCGGTATGCACTCGACGCAGTGGAGGAAGCATTGCTCGAAAACGGCCAGTTGGGAAATCGCCATCATATTTCGCATATTCAGATGTTTGACCCTGCCGACATTCCACGCTTCGCGGAACTCCAGGTAATTGCCAATTTCCAACCATTGTGGGCTTACGCGGATGAATATGTCACAGAGCTGACCATTCCGTTTATCGGCGAGGAACGCGCTCGCTGGATGTATCCCATCAAGTCGGTGCAGGATACTGGCGCGATCATCGCGTTCGGCAGTGACTGGTCAGTTTCGACGGCTAACCCGTTCCCCCAGATGGAGACGGCGGTGACCCGCATGAGCGCGGTCGATGATTCCTACCCGGTATTTATTCCGGAAGAGCGAATTGATCTTGAAACAGCAATTGCCGCGTTCACGATTAACGCGGCATTCGTCAATAAACATGAAGATGAAACGGGTTCGATTGAAGCTGGAAAATTGGCAGACCTCATTGTTCTCGATCAAAACGTGTTTGAGATCGAACCAGCAAATATATCTGACACGAAAGTGTTGTTAACGTTATTCGGTGGTGAAGCGGTCCACGGAGACATATCCTCACTGTGAGCTTTGATGCCATCGTTGTGGCGCCGGCACGCCTCCGGTAAAGAACTTTATCTATTTATATCGTCCGGCCCGGATCAAAGTAGCAGAGCACTGAATCCAAGGAAAGCGGAACACCGGCCGCACCAGGAACGAGATGATGAATTGCCATAACTATTCGATATATATCGTATTTCTCCTATTTCTTTCGTCCTGTGCACCGCAGGGTGCCGGGGACAGAGCAAACTTCGATGTACTTATTGTCAACGGCACGGTCTACGACGGATCGGTCGGCTCTGCCCGTATGACCAATATCGGGATCGCCGGCGACAGCATTGTGTCGATGGATGCCTCAGTGGACGCGGATACCGAGCTGGTTATCGATGCTACGGGCCTGGTCGTCCACCCCGGATTCATCGATCCACACACGCATGCCCGGGACGATTTGCTGGACCGTGAACGTAATTCCAATATCAATTATCTGACACAGGGCGTCACGACCGTGTTCATCGGCAACGACGGCGATGGTATTCCACAGCGCGCGGCGAGTGTCGCAACACTGCAGAAGCAGAGAATCGGAACTAACGTAGGTTTCTTTGCCGGGCATAACCAGATCCGCAAAGCGGTTATGGGCCTCGAAAATCGTGCGCCATCGGATGATGAGCTCGGACAAATGCGAGATATGGTCAGCGAAGAAATGCGTGCCGGTGCACTTGGACTTTCGACCGGGCTCTTCTATACACCCGGCAGTTACGCAGATACGGCTGAAGTCATCGAGCTGGCCAAAATAGCTGCAGAGTACGGCGGAGTCTATGACTCACACATGCGCGACGAAAGCTCCTATAACATTGGTGTGCTCGGTTCGATCAAAGAACTAATTGAAATCGGCGAGAAAGCGAATATCCCTGTTCATGCAGCACATCTGAAAGCGCTCGGAAGAGATGTGTGGGGGCAGAGTGGCGACATTATCGCGCTTGTCGCCGCTGCACGTGACCGCGGTGTTGACGTCACCGCCGATCAGTATCCATGGCGTGCCTCCGGTACCCGTTTTGCAAGTGCATTGATACCGGGCTGGGTTAGAGCAGACTCGCAAGAGGCGATGTTCGGACGGCTGGAAAACCCCGATTTACAGGATCAGATACGGGAGGAAATGGAGAGCAATCTCTGGCGTCGCGGTGGCGAAGACTCAATGCTGGTCACCGGCGAAAGTGAGTGGCGCGGTATGACATTAGGTGAGATTGCAGAGCAATTGGACGCCGATCCAATCGACGCCGCCATCGAGGTCGTCCGAGGGGGTAATCCGTCGATCGCATCATTCAATATGAATCCACCGGACATCAGTGCGATTGGTATTCAGGAATGGGTCATGACGGGTTCAGACGGATCTGCCGGACACCCAAGAAAATATGCCTCCTATCCGAAGGCCTACCGGGACTTTGTTACCGGCGAGTCATTGATGTCGATGGAGCAGTTCGTCCATCGCAGCTCTGGCCTGGTTGCCGACTCATTTTATCTTTGCGATCGTGGCTACCTGGCGCCCGGTCGGAAGGCCGACATCGCAATAATCGACACCGAGACTTATCTGCCGGTCGCCGATTTCGAAAATCCCACACAACTTTCAACGGGTGTGATTCACCTACTCGTCAATGGTGTGCCGGCCATAAGGTACGGTGAGCTGACGAACGCCCTGTCGGGGACCGTTATCGACCGGCAGAATTTGAGCTGCCCGCGCTAGAATCCATACAATTGCGACCATTTTGGCAATCGTCGCATCTGGTACAGTACAAACCGAAACTAACGGGGCTAAATTAATGAATATACTGAAACTGGCCGCTCTGGCCGTATTGATGACCTTCGGCGCAGCGATGGCGCAGGAAGGCGAAAAGAAGATAGAAATCAAGGTCATGGTCGATGGCGATGGATCGGACGCGGCCACCCAAGTGCACTGGGCCAGCAACTATATGGATTTCGATATGCAGGACCTGGCCGTGGGTGAGACGCGTACGATTGACGACGAGTCCGGCCAAACCGTCACCATCACTCGCGAAGAAGAAGGGTTCAGCTTCAACGTCGACGGCAAGACAGTCATGATGCCGGATATGGGCGCGCACGGTGCGCATATGGCATTCATCGGCGACGGCGCGCAGCATGAGAGTATCGATGTCGATGTCACCAGTGACATTCATGTCATGCAGGCACACCATCCTGAAGGCGTAACCATCGTCTCCGGTAAGCCACTCGACGACTCTGTGAAAGAAAGCATCAAATCGGTTCTGATCTCTGCTGGCAATAACGAAGAAGTGACCTTCATCGACGGCAGTGAAGACGGCAGGCACGTAATGGTGAAGAAGATCGAAATCAAGAAATAGCTATTATTTCGAAAACACTGAATAAAGCGACTCACGGCTTCCGTGAGTCGTTTTTTTTTGAATTTTTGTTCTAGACTTGACTCTATATGCGTATGTCCAATACAGCCCAGCCATTCGGTATTGCCACACTGTTAGCCGCCATAGTGCTGGTATCCGGCTGTGCGTCGCCTGGTCCAGCGGATCCTGAAACGACGGCGCAATACTCCCCGTGTCCTCCGGATCTGACGCTGTCTTGTATTGAATATAACGGCAAGAATATGCGTTGCTCTTGCGTTAGCAGGGAAGATCTCCGGGAAATTCTGGAGCCGGACAAACAACAATACTAATATTGACGGCGGATAATAATGAAAGATCGTCCCCGAACAGGCCGCTTTTCGACCTGGCTCCACTCACTTTTGGCGCTGCAAACGGCAATGCTGTTTGCAAGTGTTGTGCAAGCAGAAGACCGAATTCCCGTCGGCGAGCAGACGTTTTCCGAGGCACTGCGATCCGCTGAGCAAATGCCCCGCCTGCACAGCTTGCTCGTGAGTCATGAGGGCGAATTGGTCGTTGAAAAATATTTTAACGGAAGAACCGCGCGCCGAACTGCCAACGTAAAGTCGGTATCGAAGTCGATCATGTCGGCACTTGTCGGCATCGCGATCGATCAGGGGCATGTTGCCAGCCTTGATCAGCCTATCTCTGACTTTGATGGTGAACTGTTATCGACTCGCACGGGCACGGCAAAGGACAACATCACTGTCGGTAACCTTTTGTCGATGCAGGCCGGGCTGGAAACGACGAGTTTTTACAATTACGGCGCCTGGGTTCTCAGCAATGACTGGGTTGGTTTCGCACTGAATCAGCCGTTGCAGGCAACGCCGGGAACGAAACTGCAATACAGCACCGGGAACACACACTTGCTGTCTGCCATCCTTACAGAAGCGACAGGCAAATCGACTCTGGACTTTGCTCGCGAGGTGCTCGGCCAACCGCTGGGCTTTCAATTGGCAGCCTGGCCGCAAGATCCGAAGGGCATCTATTTTGGTGGCAACAACATGGAGTTCACTCCGCGCCAGTTAATGTCTTTCGGTCAACTCTATCTAAATAACGGCCGTGGTAACGGGCGCCAGGTTATCCCTCCGTCCTGGATAGAAACGTCGCTGCAACCGCTCGCCGAGTCGGCTCGCGAGGAAGGTCGCTTCTATGGCTATGGCTGGTGGATGCGCGATATGGCTGGCATTCGTACGACATTCGCCTGGGGCTATGGTGGGCAGTTCGTTCTGCTGGTACCTGAACTGTCACTGGTTGTCGTTACAACTTCGTCAAGCTTGCCGGGTGATGGCCGGCGCTCGCATATTCGGCGCCTGTATGAATTGCTTGAGTACGGGATCGTGCGACCAACGCTGCAATTGGAATACGCAAACGAAGTTCGCGCCACGGATTGAAGAACTAATCGTTCAGGCCGATGGATGTGGCGGGTGACTACGCCCCGCTGTCGGCGCTACACTTGTCCGGGGACCAAAAAAAGCCTCCAGCCTCAGCGAAAGGTCATTACCATGAAGTCATTCGCCAGATGGGTCTCAACGACCAGCACCGTAGTTTTGTTAAGCATCACCGTCGCCCATACGGCAATCGCCGAAGTGGATTTACTCATTCGGAATGCGCGTGTCGTCGATGGCA
>Ga0255052_10002258_pt1 | contig 14045 bp, 14 predicted proteins | sample JV7_2_21_MG_FD_188632 | JGI IMG/M metagenome (GOLD analysis project Ga0255052, IMG submission 188632) | Seawater microbial communities from Jervis Inlet, British Columbia, Canada - JV7_2_21 | ecosystem: Environmental > Aquatic > Marine > Inlet | place: Canada: British Columbia | collected... | reverse complement strand
ATTTCAGCGGCTTCTTCGAGCTTGCCCTTGAACGATGTGTAGAGCACGTTTTCTTCGGCAGGCTGGGCAACGAACTCCTGCATTATCACCACCGACTTGTCGATCACGAAGGTCGGCGGAATGATGCCTTTTTCCTCGCGGATCAAAATGCCTTCCATGTTCTGATCCATCTTGATGCCGATCCTGGACAGCCGGCTGATGTAATTCCGGGCGTCCTCAGCGGTGTTCACCTGGTGAAACGTGTCCATAAATCGCGGTATCGCGTTCTGCAGTCCGAACAACTGATTAACCGGGTAGTTGTGATGCCGGTATTGATGAATCTTGTCCGGATCGCCCAACATCTCTTGCAGCACTTTGACCGAGAGTACTTCGTCCTCAGTCAGTTTGGCCGGATCGTATTCATTCGCGGTGGCCAGGATCTCCAATAACATCTGGTAGTCACGCTCACCGGCTGCTTCGGAATCGTCGTTCCATTTTGCGTTGTGCCCGTGCATACCCATCTGTTCGAGGATGCCAAGGGAGGTCAGGATTTCCGGCTTGTCCCAGATGAACTGGATGAACGCGCGGTTGAAGTAATTGTTGATGTAGAAGGGTTTTGCGTACCATTCGTGGGCGCCAAATGCAGTCGCCAGTACGATCAAGGCCGCGACAGTCAGTCCGGCGCGTTTGAAGAATGTTTTCATTATCTCCTTCGTTGCGATCGGCAGGAAACGCGGCAGCTGGCACGCGCATAACGTGCCAGCTGCCTCCTGAGCTTACTCGACCGGTACCATGATGTGTGCGTAATCGGTGTCTCCCCACATCACATACGGGCCGCCAGTAGACGGATCGTCGTTCATGCCTTCCAGTAACTTCTTCGGCACGATGATCATCAGGTGCGGGCCGGTTTCTACGTAGTCATCGGCGCTCGCAGGATCCTCGTGATAAGGATCGGAGTTGCTGACCCCGCTGCCGCCAGAATCGCCCAGCAACATGTAGGAAATACCAACACTGGTTGCCGCAAATGGTGTCTTCGCGCCGACCGCGGCCATCATCTCGCCCCAGGTAGCATCGACACAAATCGCCGCGTTGTCACCGCTCATCGTCTCAGGCATGCAGGTCCAGCCATTGCTGCCTTCGACCGCAACCTCACCGTTGATCACAATGGTTGCGTCGGCACCAACTGCAGCCGGTGCTGCTGCTCGCGCATGGGCAATCTGCTTATCAACGTCATCTCCGGCAACAGCGGTACCGATTGCAAGCACAAACAATGCCAGCCCCAAGACAGATTCAGAAAATATATTCTTGTTCATCCTTGTTCTCCCCATAGTGTTTTATTGCGAATACAGTATAGACGAAGGAATCAGAGGTGATTACTCTAAAGATTGCCTATTGAGCTGATTTTTTTGTATGCCACTCGAAGTCTCAAAAGAGAACCCACGAAAACCGCTGTCCGGGCTGCACCTGCTGCTGACCTATGAGTGTAATTACGAGTGCGACCACTGTTTTGTGTGGGGCGGGCCGTCGCAAACAGGCACTATGACCGTCGACGTCATCGAGCACATCCTTGCTCAGGCGAGGGCACTTGGCACGATAGAATGGATCTACTTCGAGGGCGGTGAAGCGTTTCTCTATGTCGAGACGCTCGGCGTGGGCATTCGATTGGCCAAAGAGTCCGGTTTCAAGGTCGGCATCGTTAGCAATGCCTGGTGGGCGACCACAGATACCGATGCCATGGAGTGGTTGCAGCCACTTGTGGGTTTGGTCGACGATCTTTCCATCAGCAGCGATGCCTATCACGGCAGCCATGAGGGTGTGAATCATCCCGAGATCGCCCGCCGTGTCGCACAGCAGCTAGGCATCCCGATCGATTTCATTAGCGTCGCCGCGCCAGAAGCCGTTGATGTAGCAGCTGTGGCCGGTCAGTTACCGGCTGGCGAATCGGCGGTCGTGTACAGGGGTCGCGCGGCAGACCTGCTCGCGTCACGCGTCGAAGCGAAGCCATGGGAGCAGTTCGATGAGTGTCCGTGGGAGGACTTGCGGCAACCGGAGCGTGTGCATGTGGACCCATTCGGCAACCTGCATATATGCCAGGGCATTTCTATCGGCAATCTGCTCAAGCGCCCGCTGGCAGAAATCATAGGCGATTATGACGCAGACAATCATCCGATCGTCGGACCGTTAATTGCCGGCGGCCCGGCAGAGATTGTTCGCGTTTATGGCCTTGCCCACGACGAGGGTTACGCCGATCACTGCCACCTTTGTTACCAATCACGGTGCGCATTGAGACAGCGCTTTCCGGACGTACTGACGCCGGATCAGATGTACGGCACGAGCTGACGGAGCAGGCGCCTCACTCGGGTGCCGGCTTTAATAGCGTCGATTCGAATTCGTACTTCGAACCGTTGGTTGCTTCAAGATTGACTTCCCATAACTCCTCGTCCGGCAATTGGGTCCGCTCCAGGCCCGGTAGCTCGCGCTCGTCGTCAACCTGCAGTCCCCAGACCCGGACATTACGTACGCCGGCGACGGGAATGCGCTGGCTGTCGAAACGGGCACGCATTGAATCGTCCACACTGTCAGTTGCCCAAATGGCATAGCCGCACTCGAGGATGGCAGCCAACTCTGCTGGCAGTGCAGTCTGCAACGCTTTCTCGGTCATCAGTCCACTCCTTTCGCAAGCGGACGACAAACATAGCAAAAAATGTCGTGTTCTGAAATTCGTGCGCTGTACTATCGAGCCATGGCCAGCAAATACCCCTATCTCTCGAAATCCCGCCTGATCTCGGCCTGGCAGTGCCCGAAGAAACTTCACCTGGAAAAATACCACCCGGAACTCGGTGATGTAACGGCCAACATGGAGTCGTTATTCGCGATGGGTCATCAGGTCGGTGCCATTGCGCAGCAACTCTGCGGCACGGCCGACTCCGTCGAGATATCGTACGGCAAGACGCACCTGATGGTTCAGGAGACAAAAGCGCTTGTTGATGGTGGTGTCGACTTCCCGATCTTCGAGGCAACGTTTCAATACGAGGGTGTACTGGTGCGAGTCGACGTGCTGATACCGGTTGGCGGTGCCTGGTGTGCGATCGAGGTCAAGGCCTCCACCTCGGTCAAGGAATACCACGTGCTTGATTGCGCGATTCAGGACTGGGTCATGCGCCATGTCGGTCTGGCGGTCCAATCCATATCGCTTGCCCACATCAACAACCAGTTCGTGTATCCGGGTGGCGAGAACTACGCAGGACTGCTCAAAGAGAATGATTTGACCGATGAGGTACGAGCCCTCGAGCCGAGCGTCGTCGAGTTGGTCGCCGCAGCGCGTGATGCCGTCACGGGCCCGATGCCGGCGGTCAATGTCGGTGCCCAGTGCAACAAACCCTACGACTGCCAGTTTCAATCGTATTGCTGGCCGCAGGATTCGGAGTACCCCATCGCGGGTTTGGGCGGCAGCAAAACGAAGCTCGGTGATTACGTAGCACTCGGGGCCCGCGATATACGCGATGTGAACATCGAGAATATTTCCACGGAAACACAGAAGCGTATTCATCGCGTGACCTGTGCGGGTGAGCCGGAGATTCTCGATGGCGCCAGGCGGAAGTTTATGGCATTGCCATACCCGCGCTACTACCTGGACTTCGAGACGATCGGGCCTGCTGTGCCGATCTGGTCCGGCACCCGGCCGTACGCGGCCATCCCGGTGCAGTGGTCCTGCCACATAGAAGAAGAGGGTGAGGAGCTACGGCACGAGGAGTTTCTGGATCTGTCCGGCGAGCCACCCATGCGGGGTTTGGCTGAGCGGATGATCGAGTGCCTGGGCAATACCGGGCCCGTATTGATGTACACGAATTACGAAGAGGGCGTGATCAGGGGCTTGATCGATATGTTCCCGGACCTGGCCAGACCCTTGCAGAAAATTATCAATAGACTCTTTGACTTACACCCGGTAATTAAAGAGAACTATTACCATCCGAAAATGCTGGGTTCGTGGTCGATCAAGGCGGTATTGCCGACAATCAACCCGGAAATGGACTACGCGAAGCTTGCGGGAATCAAAGAGGGCATGGGGGCGTCTGATGGGTTCATCGAGGCTATCAACCCCGAGACCGACCTTGTGCGCAAAGCCGAACTTGAGGAGCAGTTACTGCGTTACTGCAAGTTCGATACCGAGGCGATGGTCGAGATCGTAAAATTCTTTTAAACAAAGACACAGCAAGAAGAATCGCCGACGGGCTGACGTGGGCCCGTGTCGTGAGTGTTGTGCCGATAACGATTCTGGCCTGGTATGAACTCAAGTGGTGGGTATTCGCAGTCTATGCCGCCGCCTCACTGACAGATCTCCTTGATGGCCTGTTTGCGCGCCGCGCTACGCCGCCGGCGACAAACATCGATTTCGACGGTCTCGCCGATCTGCTGTTCTCTGCCATGACCTTGCTCTGGCTGTGGCTGCTCATTCCCGGTTTTTTCCCGAAGTACTGGTTTCCATACTTCCCGCTGCTGGTGCTGCTCGAGATTTACATGGTCTCGGTCCGGATTCGCTACACTCGGCTGGCGATCCCACATTTTGAATTCGGTCGCATTGCGATGGCCCTGTTCTTCTTCCTGCTGCCGGTCTTGATTGTCTGGGATGACGTAAGCTGGTTTGTCCACCTTGTGTTGATTATCGGCACGGCTTCCAAGATTCAACTTGCCTGGGCCATCGCCAGCAGCCTCAAACCCGGGCAGGCCGAAGAATCGGGAGGACCATAAATTATTACTTGAAACTTCATGGCAGCTTCACACAGCTGTCAGTATCCACACCATTGTGGAGATCGTGCGGATATTCACCACGGTATCTACGTAGTTTGATCCTCCAGCGGCAGAGTTATAGTCAATCGACGTTTCAGTCTTGGGTGAAGTCCCAGGGAGGCGCTTTATGGACATCTCACTAACCCAGATAATTGCCACCATCGTCATGCTCGGCCTGGGCTTCGCCCTGGTCATTGGGTACCGGGCCTACCTGGCGCGGAACTCGGAGCGGCGCATGCGGAGTATGATCGACTCTCTCGGGCTCGATTCAGACAACGTCTCAATCGCCAAGTATGGGCCCGTTATGGGCGAGGTGCGGCAACGTTGCCGGCACTGCACAGCCGAGGACGTGTGCGAGCGTTGGTTAAGAGGCGAGGAAGAGGGCGACAACGCCTTTTGCCCCAACGCACGAGTGTTCAATACACTCATTGAGCTGCGAGATCTTAACGGCTAGGCTCAAGCAGTAGCAAATCGCAACTGCCGCTTCTATAGTGAGGCGATGAAAAAGACGATCATTTTTGTCCACGGCAGGAGCTTCAAACCACGAAAGGCCGCCCTTCAGTCGAGCTGGATCGGCGCGATCGAACACGGCATAGCGCGTGATCGCAAGCGCAAGCTGGCGGCTTTTGGCAGAGCCAGGAAGGAGTTCGTTTATTACGGTGACTTGTCAAATGCGTTTCTTCGCTCACAAGGCCAGAAATACCGCGAACAGGAAGATATTGAGAGCAGGCAAAAAACACTTGCGGATCTAAAGAAGCTCAATACCGGTCAATTTACGAAAGCAAGATACAAGAAGCTGCCGGGCAAGTCGTCGTACAAGGAATTTCTCGCGGATGTTGGCGCGGTAGCCCTGGGGTCGCTGCATCTGACCGAAGGCCTGGTGTCCGTGGTCGCCGCTGATATGCGCCAGTACTGGAATTTCAGTAGTGAGTTTGGCAGCAATGTACGTGCGACGATGGTTGGCCCGCTCAAGCGGGCGATGAATCGTGGCGACAAGATCATGGTCATCTCTCACAGCCTGGGAACCCTGATCGCCTACGATACATTCTGGAAATTCAGTCGTGCCGGCGAATACCGACCAAAATATTCGAACAAGAAGATTGATGCCTGGATAACACTTGGATCTCCGCTCGGCGATGAAACGGTAAAGAGAAACCTCAAAGGCGCCGGTGCGAGTGGCCCAAGGCGCTACCCCGGCAACATCAAGCGCTGGGAAAACGTTTCGGCCGAGGATGATTTTATTTCACATGACTCGAAATTGTCGAACGACTACAAGCGTATGATCAAAGAGCGGCTGATCGATGAGATTAACGATCACAAGATCTATAATCTGGCCGTTCGCGGTGATAACTCCAATCCACACCACGGCGTCGGTTACCTGATAAACCCGAAAGTCATAGAACTGATTACGGACTGGATTTGATGTCGCGGTGATGGTAATCGGGTGGCTTTTAACGTTTCGTCGTTGAATCAGACCACTTCACCCGATTCACAGGCACGATTCGTCGTTAGTCTGGTCTCATAGGCATTCGAGGCCACACCACGCCGGGAGGGGATGTTCACATGGTGTCTTTCAAGATCAATTCCAGTGAAGTGTCGTTCGACGGAGAGTCGAGTACGCCGTTGTTATGGGTGATTCGTGATCATCTGCAACTGACCGGAACGAAGTTTGGTTGTGGCATCGGCCAGTGTGGTGCCTGCACCGTACATGTCGATGGTGTCGCGCAGCGCTCCTGTGTCATGCCGGTAGCGGCGATTGATGGGCGCGACATCACGACCATTGAAGGTCTGGCTCCATCTGAGGATGAATTGCACCCGGTGCAGGAGGCATGGCTGGAGGGCGATGTACCTCAATGCGGCTACTGCCAGGCCGGCCAGATCATGGCTGCCGCGGATTTCCTGAAACGTAATCCGCAGCCGAGCGACGACGACATTGATAAAGGTCTGACCAACATCTGCCGATGTGGCACCTATGTGCGCATTCGCAAGGCGATTCATCGCGCAGCCGAACTGTCGGTCGGAGACAGGAAGTGAGCGCCGTGGCCGACAGTTTTGCCATTACCCGGCGGCAGTTTCTAATTGCGGGTTCCGGAGCTGCGGGGAGCCTGGTGCTGGGACTGCCGGCGATTGCGATGGCCGATGACGGCGATCGCATGATCGGCTTCTTCGTGCAGATCGAATCCGACGGCAGCGTCATCATTGGCAGCAATCAGCCGGAGATCGGGCAGGGTGTGCGCACGGCATTGCCGATGCTGGTCGCTGAAGAGTTGGATGTTGATTGGGATAAGGTCAGTGTCCGGCAAATGCCGCTCGGTATCGTCAAGACGGCCGAGGGTTATGCGTGGAAGTACGGCGGTCAGGGTGTCGGTGGCAGCACCGGACTGACCGAAAACTGGGACTACATGCGCCAGGTTGGTGCCAGCGCGAGACGCCAGCTAATTCGCGCCGCGGCGGCACGCCTCGGTGTGCCGGAGTCACAGTGTCGAACGAAGCCTGGCGTGGTCATTTGCACGTCGTTGAATCGTGAAATTCCTTATGGCGAGCTCGTCGCGGCGGCGGCCGCACTCGATTTGCCTGAAGACAGTGCACCGCTGAAGACTGTCGATGACTACCGCATCGTCGGTACCAGGCAAAAAACCATCGATGCGCGGGACATCGTGACTGGCAAAACGACATACGGCATCGACACGGTCGAGCCGGATATGCGGTATGCCGTTATCGCACGCTCGCCGGTACTCAATGCCAGCGTAAAGTCCTTTGACGATACCGCGGCGCGAAAAATTGCCGGCGTACTCGACGTATTCGAGATCAGAGGTCCCGAGCCCGGCGAGCCCTACCTGATCCTCGCCAGTGGCGTCGCAGTCGTGGCGACCTCGACCTGGGCGGCGATGCAGGGACGCGAAGCTTTAAAGATCGAATGGTCGGATAGCCCCAGCGCCAACGACAGCAGCGATAATTTCTGGCGCGAAAATGAAGCGATGCTCAAGGGCAAAGGGCAGGTCGTTCTTGACGATGGCGACTTTGATGTTGCGATCAAGTTTGCGGAGACAGTCGTAACGCATCAATACCGTGTGCCATTTGTATCACACGCTCCGTTGGAGCCACAGAACTGCTATGCCCACGTGCAGGAGGACCGCTGCCACATCATTGCGCCAACACAGATGCCGAGTGGCGCATCACGCGCGGCTGCTGCGGTCACCGGCTTGCCCCGTGAGAATATTCGCGTTGATATGACGCGAGTCGGTGGCGGCTTCGGTCGTCGACTGACCAACGACTACGTCGCTGAAGTGGCGATGATTTCAAAAAAAACGGGATGGCCGATCAAACTGCAATGGTCGCGCGAGGATGACGTCAAGAACGACTTTTACCGTCCGGGTGGGCTGCATGAAATGCATGCCGGTCTTGACGGTAACGGCAATGTAACGGCCTGGGCACAACGGCTGGCGAGCGGCAGCAAGTACTATCGTCGTCCGAACATGCCGGACGCAGAGTTGTTCGGCGCCGAGCTTTACGTTGATGATTTCCCAAGGCGCATCGTCGACAACGTACGCATGGAGTACTTTCACAACAATATCGGTTTGCCCCGTGGATCCTGGCGTGCACCGGCGCACACGGCTAACGCATTCGTTATCCAAAGCTTCATTGACGAGATCGCTCATGACACCGGGCAGGATCCGTTGCAGCTGCGACTGGACCTGCTTGGTGAAGAACGGGAGATGGAGTACTCAGGCCATGGCGGGCCGACGTTCAACCCGGGCCGTCTTGCCAGGTTGTTGCGATTTGTGGCCGACCGCATCGGCTACGGCCAGGAATTGCCGAAGGGCCGCGGCATCGGTCTTGCCACACACTTCACGTTTGGTGGCTACGCCGCGCACGCGATGGAAGTCACGGTCGCGAACGGGCAGCTGACGATCGAGCGCATAGTGGCCGCGATCGATTGTGGCCTCGCCGTGCACCCGAACGCCGTTGAGGCGCAGTTGCAAGGTGGCACGATCGATGGACTGAGTACCGCTTTGGGACTCGAGATCACAGTCAGGGACGGACAGGTGCAGCAAAGTAATTTCCACGATTATCCGCTGGCGCGAATAGGAATGGTGCCGAGCAAATTCGAGGCACACATCCTGCCGTACGACGACCTACCGACCGGCGTTGGGGAAATGGGAATTCCGTCAGCCGCTCCGGCGTTGACGAATGCAATATTTGCTGCGATCGGCCAGCGAATCAGAACGCTGCCGATCGCAGATCAGCTTCGCCGCAAGGTCTGAATTCCAGGCGACATGTACGCACTTCGGCTCATTGCCCAACCGCGCATTGCTACGCTGGAATTCCCCACCCGCCTGCGTAAAGTCCTGATACCGAAACGCGCAGCAACAACATATGGTTTTGCCAGCAGCAAGATTCGTTAACGGCTGCGGAGGCAACACAATGAAAATCGCGGTACTAGGGGCAGGCGCGGGCGGCACGGCCGTCGCGTTCGATTGTGCTTCTCACGGGCACGAGGTCAGGCTGTTCGACTTTTCGCAGTTTCCTGCGAACATCGAGGTCATTGCCGAACAGAAATGCATTCATGCCGAAGGTGATATCTCGGGGACCGCGGACATAGTCTATGCGGGTCACGACATCGACGTGGCACTACAGGATGCGCAACTGATCTACGTGGTTGGGCCGGCGTACAGCACGGAACCATTCGGCAAGGCTGTGGCCGGCAAGCTGCAGCCCGGGCAGACCGTGATCGTCAGCCCGAGTTCCTGTGGCGGGGCGTTGGCTTTCAAGCAAGCTGCGGGACTGGCACTGGAGGACGACTCGATACGGGTTGCGGAGACATCGACTCTGCACTACGCCGTTCGCCTGACCGAGCCAGGCCGTGTACGAATATTCCTGAAGCTCAAGGCCGGCAACCTGCTGGCTGCTTTACCAAATAAACAGACCGAGGACATCCTGCTGCTCATCGCTGACGTTTATCCGAGCATGGAAGCAGCGCACAGCGTTCTGCAAACCAGCCTGCAGAACGCCAATCCGATTATTCACCCGGCCGTAACGCTGGCCAATGCGGCTCGCATCGAAGGCACGGGCGGGGATTTCCTGTTCTACGAGGAGGGCGTTAGTGATTCGACCGGACGCCTGATCGAGGCGCTGGATCAGGAGCGGATCGCCATTGGCACGAAACTGGGAATAAACGTATCGCCCGATCCGCAAATGGGCATGCGGCAAGGCTACATGCTGCAAGACAACTACGGCGCCGCCTATCGTGAGGCGCCAGGCTTTCTCGGCATTGGTGCCCAACCGCAACTCGATCACCGCTACTTGAATGAGGACGTCGGCTACGGACTCGTGTTCATGTCGCGGCTCGCGCGGCAAGTCGATGTTGAGACGCCCACGATGGATGCCATGATCCAACTCACTTCCGTGCTGATGAATCGCGATTACCGCGGTGAAGCGCTGCGCACACCGGAAGCGTTGGGGATTGGTGATCTGTCAGCCGGGGAACTCGGCAGCCTGTAGAATTGTCGGACTCTAGCAACGTGTCCGGCGACCGAAGGTCAGAGTCCCTATGAATTTACTTAAATCCGTGTACGTCAGCGTGTACATGATGGCAGCGATGGCGATCACCGTGTATGCGTCGCGTTTACTGTGGAGTTCCCACGACTACATGACCTGGGGTGGCGTCATGCTGGTTACTGCGCCGTTCGTATTGGTGATCAGCTGGTTGATGATATTCAGGAATATCGCCAGGACCAGTGCTCACTTTCCCGTCCTGATCATGCTGGGCACCGTGGGCATCGGGCTTGCGAGTTGGGGCTACATTCGAGGAGGCAGTCCGGCCGCACCGGTCCTGGCGCTTGCTGGCTGGGCTGGATTCCTGATCTACGTTTATTGGTATTCCAGTTTCAATCGCCGTGCCAGTAGTCAATTAAGTATTGGCGAAACACTGCCAGAGTTCGAGTTGCAGGATACTGCCGGCAGATCCATAGCTTCCGCGTCCTTAACGGACAAGCCGGTGGTCTGGATTTTCTATCGTGGCAACTGGTGCCCGCTCTGTATGGCACAGATCAAGGAGCTGGCCGGCCAATACAAACAATTGCAGGAACTTGGCGTCCGTGTTGCGTTGATATCGCCGCAGCCACACAAATTCACGGTCGGACTGGCTAAAAAATTCGATGTGCCGTTCGATTTTCTGACCGACGAAGACAATCGTGCTGGCCGTGCCCTGGGCATCGGAATCTCCCACGGAATACCGATGGGGATGCAAGCATTGGGCTATGACAGCGAAACGGTATTGCCGACGGTCATCATCACGGATGCGGGTGGGCGAATTTTGCGGGCGCACGAGACAGATAACTACAGGGTTCGTCCCGACCCGGATGTTTACCTGGCCGTGCTGCGAGAGAATCGAGTCGTTGCCGTACCCGGCGAGTGACGTCCCGCAAGAAAATTATCGTCATTGGTGCGACAGGCCATTTCGGTGGCCGGATTTGTCGTCGTTTGCTTGGCGAACCGAATACTGAACTGGTCGTAACAAGTCGCAGCGCGACAGACGCTGAGATGCTCGCGAGTTCACTGCGGCAGCAACGATCCGATGCGACTGTCAATGCCGCCGCCCTTGACCAGATATCGCCCGGTTTCAAGAATGATCTCAAACGTCTCAAGCCCGACATTGTCATCCATACAGCCGGGCCATATCAGGGACAGGACTACCGTGTAGCGGCAGCCTGCATCGACAGTGGCAGCCATTACATCGATCTGGCGGACGGTCGTGAATTTGTACAGGACTTCGATAGCTTGCACGATCGAGCCAGTCGTCGTGGTGTCCTGCTGGTCAGCGGGGCCAGTACCTTGCCCGGACTGTCCAGCGCCGTCATCGATCATCTGCAAGATTATTTTGCTGCAATTCACGACATTGAAATATCAATTGCGCCTGCTCACCAGACACCTCGTGGCAGAGGCACCGTCGCCGCGGTGCTGAGTTATTGCGGTAAGCCATTCAAGGTGCTGGAGAATGGCAACTGGGTGACCCGATACGGGTGGCAGGATATGAAGGTGCAGCGATATCCGGGACTTGGCTTCAGGCTCTCCGGTGCGTGTGACGTGCCCGATCTTGGTCTGTTACCCGATTATGTTCCCGGTGTGAAAACAGTGACGTTTCATGCGGCTCTTGAGGCGAAGTGGGAGCAAGTTACGCTATGGAAGATGGCGTGGGCGACGCGGCTCGGCATCGTCAAGAACTGGAACCGCTTTATTCCTTCCTTTCAATGGCTAAGTGGCCGACTCATCTCGCTTGGGTCGGACACGGGCGGTATGCGAATACGATTGTCTGGTATTGGCAAAGGGCAAAAGGCCAGGACCGTTGTCTGGAACCTGACCGCCCGGCAGAATCACGGTCCGGAGATTCCGTGTACACCGGCACTGATCCTGGCACGCAAACTGGCGGCCGGTCAGATCAGCGCGCGCGGAGCGCAGGCCTGTCTCGGCATGATAACGATGTCCGACTTTGATGCTGAGGTAAGCGATCTGGATATCGACTGGACCGTGGACGAGGAGCCCAACGAGTGAGCGGCTACCTGTGGATCAAATTGCTACACATTCTGAGCGCTACTGTGCTGTTTGGCACCGGCATGGGCACGGCCTTTTTCATGTTCCGGACGTACCTCAGCAAGAACGATGACGCGATGGCGGTTACGACGCGCAACGTCGTGATGGCTGATTGGCTGTTTACGACGCCGGCGGTAGTTATTCAACTCGTGAGCGGTCTCTGGCTAACGAGCAAACTTGGCATTGCCTACGACTCAGTATGGTTCATCACCGTGATCAGCCTTTTTGTATTCGTCGGCGCATGTTGGATCCCGGTTGTCTGGATTCAGATTCGCATCAGAGACTTGATCGCAGAGAAAGCTGATCGCAATGAATACCGCAAGTTGATGCGAGCCTGGCTTGTATTGGGTGTACTCGCCTTTAGCAGTGTCATATTTTTGTTCTACATGATGGTTTCAAAAACAGGCGCGTACGGCTGAAGAGTTGTACTTGAGGCTGGAGTTCAGAAAATCGCACGTACAAGCAGCAGAAAGCCGAGCGACGCAAGTGGAATGCCCACGGGAGCGCCAACAATGGTCAGCGTGATCGTGACACCCGCAATCATCAAGCCGATACCCAGCAGTGCAGACAGCAGTCGGCCAATGAGTTCCAGAACAATCGTCAGGAATCTCCAGATCGCATAAAACGGCCACAAGAGTATGGGTATACGGTTGTCAGACGATTCACTCATCTAGTCACTCCTCACTATGCGGTAATCATACCCGGAATTCTTGTTGTTACCGCTTCGTTCGGTACTTAAGTACTTACCGGGCACGCAGGTACTGGCACGCAGGTATAATTCAGGTTCTCTGGAGCGCGTGTCAGCAGGGCTATTGCCTGGGCCGTATCTGATAGTCCCCGATAATGACGTTGTCATCGGGACGCAATCTGCAGCGAGTTATCGTCTTGTGGTTGACTAATGTCCCGTTAAAGCTATTCAGGTCCTCAATATGAATACCGTCGCTATCACGAAACATCAACGCGTGGTGGCGACTGACGAATTCACTGCCGAGACATAGCTCGCTGTCCTCAGCTCTACCGATCATGATGCGCGACGGCAGTTCTGACACCTCTATGACTCGTTCGATTTTCCGGTTCCTCACAATCTCAAATGTCGCGATCGTGTCGTCGGATTTTGCAGGCACGGATTCCTGACCTGTAGAAGGTGGATCTGGTTCGCCCTGATGTTCGGGCAGGCGTGCCTGAGTCGATGTGGCTTCCTGGCCGAAGGAGGCCAAGTCAGCTTTTAGATTCTCGATGCGTGCATCCTTTTCCGCTACGGACATCTCCAGAGTCTTCAGGTCAGCGTCACTGGACCGCAGTGACTCGCATTCGTCCATTGACTCCTGCAACTGCTTTTCGATATCGCCAAGAGCCTTGTCCCGTGAGTTCAGTTGGCTCGCCTTCTCCTTGAGTTCTTTCGCAAGATCCGTCGTGTTCTGTTCCAGTGCGTCAGTCTTAGCCACTCGTTTATTGGCCCGATTGAGATCGGCTATGGCTTTTCGCTCGGCCTTCTTGCTATTTTGCAGCTCTCTCTTGCCATCAGACTGTGCTTGTTTGAGCTGCTTGATCTTGTCAGTGTTTTCCGCAACAACACGCTTCAATTTTACAGATTCTTTGGTCTGAGCGTCGAGCTGCTCCCGGAATTCACTCACGTCCTTGTCCCGCGCCGCGATATCGGCTAATGCCTGTTTTCTTTCCGCTTTAAC